>Ga0137459_1000669_pt1 | contig 11663 bp, 11 predicted proteins | sample EasRivERMGT700_2_FD_104908 | JGI IMG/M metagenome (GOLD analysis project Ga0137459, IMG submission 104908) | Soil microbial communities from meander-bound floodplain in the East River, Colorado, USA - East River MetaG ERMGT700_2 | ecosystem: Environmental > Terrestrial > Soil > Floodplain ...
CGCGCCGCCGATCGCGTAGATGTCGAGCGCGGTGTTGATCGGCGAGTCCATCAGCGCCTGATCGATGGTCTCGGGCGCGACCGACCAGCCCGGCGAGCCGAAGATCCGGCCCTTGTAGTAGCTGCGGTAGTTCTGCGAGCCGAGATCGTCGAGCGACATCGCGAGGTCGAAGTCGAACACGTAGGCGATGTTGGCGCCCTCGTCGACGAGGATATTCCGCAGCGTGAAGTCGCGGTGGATGAGCCGCGCGGCGTGCAGCGTGGCCAGGCCCTCGAGCGCCTGGACGAGCAGCTTGGTGCGCGCGCGCGGCGTCAGGTTGTGCTTCTGGATCGCCTCGAGCAGCGTCATCCCCATGCGCGGGGTGACGAACAGGTAATTGTCGGAGATCGGGGCCGAGACGTAGGTCGGCAGGATGTTCGGGTGCTCGATCGCCGCGATCCGCGCCATCGCGGCGAGGTTGTTGTGGTGATCGCGGCGGGTGACCTCGTCGGTGCGCAGCTGGAACAGGTAGTTGGAGTGAAACACCTTGCCGACCACGGGCTCGGTCGCGCCGGTGTCGTCGTCGCGGCGCTCGAGCTCGTAGACGGTGCCCATCCCGCCGTTCGCGAGGTGCTTGCCCAGCGTGGCATACAGGTACCGGTTGTAGCGAAAGACGTTGCCGGCCCGGGTGAGATCCTCGGACTTGAGCGTACCGATCGACGCCGTTTCGACCCAGTCGGTCATCCTCGCCGACCGAGACTGTACGCCCACGCAGGTCGCCGGGGCAACCTTCGGGCGCTTGGCAACTTCTTGAGATCGCTGGAGCTGACAGGAACGGCGGTGTCTTGTCGCAGCGCCGTGCATGTGATGCACCGCCATCGTCGATGTGGTACCCAGCCGACAGTCCCTTCATGCTCGAGCATCGCCTCGCAAAGCTCGCCGCGGTCGCGACGTTCGTCTTGCTCGTGATCGGTGGGACCGTCAACCCGACCGGCTCGAGCCTCGCGTGCCCGGAGCCGACGCTGGTGTGCCACGGCCAGCTGTTTCCGCCGATGGTCGGCGGGGTGTTCTACGAGCACGGCCACCGGCTCGCGGCGATGACCGTCGGGCTCCTGCAGATCGCGCTGAGCGTGTTGCTCGCGCTCCGCCGCCCGCAGCTCCGCCGGCTCGGCTGGCTCCTCCTCGGGCTCGTGATCGCGCAGGGCGCGCTCGGCGCGATCACCGTCAAGTACAAGCTGCCGTGGATCGTCTCGACCGGGCACCTCCTGCTCGGCATGAGCTACTTCGCGACGCTGATCTACACCGCGTTCCGCACCCGGCCCGCGCCGAGCGTGGTCGAGCTCGATCGCCACGCGCGGCGGACCGCCGAGCTGGGCGCTGCCCGGCGCTGGATCGCGATCGCGTGCGGCGCGGTGTTTGGCCAGGTCCTGCTCGGCGCGCTGGTCCGGCACCTGGGCGCGGCGATGGTCTGCCTCGGCATGCCGAGCTGCACCCGGGGCGGCGACTGGTGGCCCGAGGCGTGGGTCCAGGATCTGCACATGGTCCACCGCGCCGGCGGCATCGTGGTCGCCATCGTGACGACGATCGCCGCGGTCAAGGTCTATCGCCACACCCGGTCGTGGCCCGCGCTCCGGGTGTGCGCCATGGTCGCCCCGGCGCTCGTGGGCGCCCAGCTCGCGCTCGGCATGTACACGGTGCTGACGCTGCGCGCGGTGCCGCTCGCGGTCGGTCATTTTGCCGGGGCCGCGGGCCTGTGGGCGCTGTGGATGTCAGCCTGGCTGATGACCGGACGGCGCGTGCCGGCGATCGCGATCCCCACGCATGACGTCCCCGCGATGCGGCTGGTGCGGGCGTGACCGAGCGCGATGGATCGAGCGCGGGGCAGGGGCCCCGCGCCACCCTGGCACGAGGAAATCCCCGCGGGATGACCGAGCGCGATGGATCGAGCGCGGGGCAGGGGCCCCGCGCCACCCTGGCCGTTCGCAGCGCGCGCCACAAGGCCGTCGATCTCGTCGCGCTGGTCAAGCCGCGCATCATGGTGATGGCGCTCTTGACCTGTGCCGGCGGGATGAGCCTCGCGCCCGGCGACGTGCCGCCGGCCCGCGCGCTGTGGCTGATCCTCGGCACCGCGCTGATCGTCGGCTCGGCGAACACGCTCAACATGTGGCTCGAGCGCGACATCGATTGCCTGATGGCGCGCACGCGCGACCGCCCGCTGCCGCGGCACCGGCTGGCCGCGCGCACGGCGCTCGTGTTCGGTGCGGTGCAGGGCGCGCTGTCGTTGCCCGCGCTCGCGATGGTCAACCTGGTGACCGCGGCGCTCGGGCTGGTCGCGCTGCTCATGTACGTCGGCGTCTACACCCCGATGAAGCAACGCTCGCACTGGGCGACGTGGATCGGCGCGATCCCGGGCGCGCTGCCGGCGCTGATGGGCTGGACCGCGGCGACCGGGCGCATCGAGCTGTCGGGGCTCGCGGTGTTCGGCGTGCTGTTCTTCTGGCAGATCCCGCACTTTCACGCGATCGCGCTGTACCGCCAGCGCGACTACGACGCCGCCGGCCTCAAGACCCTGCCCGGCACGCATGGCGTCGCCGCAGCGCGCCACCACATCGTGTTCTACTTGGTCGTCCAGGTCGCGGTGAGCCTCCTGCTCGTGCCGCTCGGCGTCGCCGGGCTGCCGTACCTCGTCACCGCGGTGGTGCTCGGCGCCGGCGTGCTGGTGCAGGGTGCCGGCGGCCTGCGTGCGGGCACGGCGCGGTGGGCGCGCTCGGTGTTCCTCGCCTCGATCATCTACTTGCCCGTGCTGTTCGCGGTGATGGTCCTCGACGGCAAGGCCTGAGGCATCGAGGCTCAACGAGGCCTGGCGAGGCCCCACGAGTGAGGATCATGACCTGGGAACAACTCCACCCCGCGATCAACGCCGCGCTCAACCTCACGTGCTTCGTGCTCCTCGTGCTCGGTCGCGTGGCGATCGCGCGCGGTGACGTCGCGCTCCACAAGAAGCGCATGCTCGGCGCGTTCGCCGCATCGACCGTGTTCCTGATCTCGTACGTGATCCGGTTTGCCACGACCGGCGCGCACCGGTATCCCGGCGACGGCTGGGACAAGATGTTCTATCTCCTCATGCTGTTCAGCCACATGGTGCTCGCGGTCGCGCTGGTCCCGCTGGTGATCGGCGCGCTCCGCCGCGCGCTCCGCGGTGACTACCCCGCCCACAAGCGGCTGGTGCGCTTCACGTGGCCGATCTGGATGTACGTCTCGGTGACCGGCGTGCTCGTCTACCTGATGCTCTATCATCTGGCGCCCGCGCTCCACGGATAGCGCCGCCAGCGTCGGGGCGTAGGCCGGGGTCGCAGACGGCCCGCTCGCGAACCGCCCGCGCTTGACCTGAAATTGAAAATAGTTTTCAATATCGAAATGAATAAGCTGGTACCTGCCACCGCGTGCATCGCGATGGGGCTGCTCACCTCCCACGCCCACGCCGATCGCCGCGCGTACGGCGTCACCTACGAAGCCGTCACCGCTCCGCAGGGCGAGATCGACGTCGAGACGTGGACGACGTTCGCACCGAAAGGCGGGATCGGGGGCGGACCGTCGTCGCGCGGCGTGCGCGAGATGATCGAGCTCGAGTACGGCATCACCGATCGCTGGGATGCGGCGCTCTACAACATGTTCGACTTGATCACCTCGGGCGACACCGAGAGCGGGTATGCCGGCTTCAAGATCGAGACCCGGTACCGGCCGAGCGACCGAGGCGAGTGGCTGATCGACCCGGTGTTCTATTTCGAGTTCCAGCAGCTGTTCCGCGGCGACGCGAGGCAGAAGTACGAGGCGAAGCTGATCCTCGCCAAGGACATCGGCAACGTCAACATCGCCGCGAACCTCGCCCTGGAGGAAGAGCGCACGACCGAGCCCGCGTGGAACACCGAGGTGGAGTACGCGCTCGGCGCCTCGTACGCGCTGTCGCCTGCCTGGATCATCGGCGCCGAGATCTTCGGCAAGGCCGAGAAGGAGATGGATGAGATCGAGAACCGCAGCTGGGCCGGCCCCACGCTGTCGTGGGCCAGCGGCGGCAGCGGAGCGCTGCGCGGCCTCTGGGTCACGCTCGCCGGCGGCGCCGGCCTCGGCGGCGAAGCCGATCCGTACTACGCTCGCGCCATCATCGGGCTGCAGTTCCACTAGTACCCACTAGATGCGGCTACCGCCAGCTGGTGCCGAGCTCGGCGTCGAGGATGTCGCAGCACAGCGCGACGCACTCGTCGCACAGCGCGATGCCGCCGCGACCGAGCAGCTTCCTGACCTCGCGCTCGCGCTTGCCGCACCAGGCGCACGCGCCGGTGGCGCGGACGCGCTCGCCGGTCGCCGCGGCGGCTTCGAGGAGCTCGGGCGACGGCACGCGGAACTCCCCGGTCGTGTTGACCGAGAGGCCGCCGCCGAGCGTCTTGTGGCACGAGGTGCACACCATGACGAGCTCGCCGCCCTCGAGAGCCTGCGCGCAGATCGGGCAATTCACGGTGCCAGCGTATCGCGGCTAGGGGTCGTGTGGGATCGTTACCACCATCTTCGTCCCCTTGCCGAGCTCGCTCGAGACGTCGATGTGGCCGTGGTGCTCGGCGATGATCGCGTGACAGGTCGCGAGGCCGAGGCCCGTTCCGGTGGTCTTGGTCGTGAAGAACGGATCGAAGATGTGCGCGAGCTTGTCGGCCGCGATGCCCGGCCCGTCGTCGGTGACGACGATCGTGGTGGCGCCCGGGGCGCGCCGCGCGTCGACGCTGACGTGGTTGCCGCCGAGGGCGGCGGCGTCGGCGGCGTTGCGCAGGAGGTTCCACAGCACCTGGCGCAGCTTGGCGGCGTCGGCCCGGATCGGCAGCGGCCGGTCGACGTCCATGGCCATGACGACGGTGGCGAACGCCTGCTCGCCGCGCGCGACCTGGAGCGTCTCCTCGACCATCACGCCGAGGTCGAAGTCGACCAGCTCGGGCGGCCGCGGGTTGGCGTAGTCGAGCAGGTCGCCGATCAGGACGTTGAGCCGCTGGATCTCGCGGTGGACGATGGTCATGAGCGTGCGGTCGTCGTCCGACGCGACCGGTGCCCGGCGCAGCAACTCGATCGAGCCGGAGATCGACGCCAGCGGGTTGCGGATCTCGTGCGCGACGCCCGCGGCGAGCCGGCCGACGGTGGCGAGCCGCTCGGACCGCCGCGACTGGCTCTCGAGCCGGCGCAGCTCGGTGAGGTCCTGGAAGTTGACGACCCGGCCGATCATCTGGTTGCGAACGTCGCGCAGCGGCGTGACGGTGACGCCGACCGTGAGGTCGGGGGCGAGCTCGAGGTCGGCGCTCCGCAGCTCGCCGTGGCCGGTCGCGATCAGCGCCGACAGGCCCGGCAGCAGCGTGTCGACCGGTTGGCCGGCGAGCACCGCGGGCTGGCCGAGGATGCCGGCGGCGGCGACGTTGGCGGTCAGCACGATGCCGTCGGGGGCGATCGTGATGAGGCCCGACGACAGCGAGCGCACGATGTCCTCGTGCAGCGTGAGCAGCTCGGCCGCCGCCTTGCGGGTGGTCGCCAGGGTCTCGACGCCGCGCTGCAGCTGATCGGCGAACAGGAACGCGAGCGCGCCGACGCTGATCAGCGCCGCGAGGTTGATGCCGAGCGTGCGGACGAGCTCGGCGCCGGTCTGGTCCCACGGGTGGACCTGGGGCAGGGCGGGCAGCGCGATCGCCTGGGTCCAGGCCAGCAGCGAGACGGCGATCAGCGAGCTGGCCGACGCCAGCGTGACCACGGCGGCGCCGCGGCGATACAACAGCGCGCCGGCGCCGACGACCGACAGCGCGTAGAGGAACACGTAGGGGCTCTCGGCGCCGCCGGTCGCGTAGACCAGGAGCGAGGTCACGACGAGGTCCGCCGCCTGCATCGGCCGGGCGACCCGGCGCGCCGCGAAGCCGCGGCGGAGCAGCACGCCGAACGCGATCGAGGTCAGGTAGGTGATGGCGATGATGCCCGACTGCAGCCACACCGCCGACCGCGGGACCTGCTCGCCGGTCGCCAGGATCCACAGCGACAGCCCGAGCACGACGGAGACCACCAGGGTGCGGAGCAGCAGCAGCCGGGTCACGCGGCGCGCCAGGTCGCTCGCCGGCGGCGCGGGCGCCGGGATCAGCGAGTCCGCGGGCGACGGGCCCAGGCGCTCGCGGGTCCGGGTCCGCGGGCGCGTGAACGGCAGTGGCTCTGTCATCCGATGGTCTCCGCCTGGCCCTGCCTGGCCTTGCCTAGCCCTGGATGTTGCCGGCCATCTTGAAGATCGGCAGGTACATCGCGATGATCAGGCCGCCGACGACGACGCCGAGGAACGCCATCATCACCGGCTCGATCAGCGAGGTCAGCGCCGAGACCGCGGCGTCGACCTCCTCCTCGTAGAAGTCGGCGATCTTCTGCAGCATCGTATCCATCGCGCCGGTCTGCTCGCCGACGCCGATCATCTGGACGACCATCGTGGGGAACACCCGCGACTCGGCGAGCGGCCCCGCCATGTCATGACCTTCGGCGATCTTGTCGCGCGCTCGGACGATGCCTTGCTCGACGACCTTGTTGCCGGCGGTGCGGGCGCAGATGTCGAGCGCGTCGAGGATCGGCACACCGGAGGTCAGCAGCGTGCCGAGCGTGCGGGTGAACCGCGCGACGATGATCTTGCGCAGCGTGCCGCCCATCACCGGCAGGTGCAGCAGCATGCGGTCGAAGATCTCCCTGCCGCGGTCGGTCCGCCGCATCGCGCTCGAGCCCGCGAGGACGCCGAAGATGATCCCGGCGTAGAGGTACCACCGGGTGACGAACCCGTGCGAGACGCTCATCACGAACCGGGTGACGCCCGGCATCTCGGCGTGGCCCATCTCCTTGTACATGTCCTCGAACGTCGGGATGACCTTGAGGAGCATCACCGCGATCACGCCGATCGCGACGACCAGCACGCCGACCGGATAGAACATCGCGCTCTTGATCTGGCCGCGCAGCTTCACCGCCTTCTCGATGTAGACCGCGAGGCGGTTCAAGATCGTGTCGAGGATGCCGCCGATCTCGCCGGCGGCCACCAGGTTGACGTAGAGATCGTCGAACACCTTGGGGTGGCGCCGCAGGGCGTCGGAGAACGTCGCGCCTTGCTCCACCGCGCTCTTCACCTGGCCCAGGATGCGCGCGAAGATCTTGTTCGGCGTCTGCGCCGCGAGGATCTCGAGGCACTGGACCAGCGGCAGCCCGGCGTCGATCATCGTCGCGAGCTGGCGCGTGAAGATCTGCATGTCCTTGGGCGCGACGCCCGAGCCGAACGTGATCTGGACCCCGGTCGACTCCTTCTTGACGCGATCGATCGTGAGGCCGTCGCCGCGCAGCCGCGCCTCGACCTGCGCCGCGGTCTCGGCCTCCATGATGCCGCGCTTCTTGTCGCCGGCGCGTGTCGTCGCTTCCCACTGGAACTTGGCCATGTCTTCTCCTCCTGGCTCCTGTGGTCGCTAGCGCCGCATGTGGGTAGGCTCGGTGTGCGCCATCAGTCATCCACCGTGGTCCGGAGGATCTCTTCGGGCGTGGTCATGCCCTCGAGGATCTTGGCGATCCCGGCCATCCGCAGGCTCTGGACGCCGCCGCGGATCATCTCGGTCTTGATCTCGGCCGCCGACGCGCCCTGGAGCACGAGCTCCTTCAGCGGATCGGTGAACGGCATCACCTCGTAGAGCGCGACGCGGCCCTTGTAGCCGGTGTTGTTGCACGTGTTGCAGCCGCGGCCCTTCATGATCGTCGCCTTGCGGATCTGATCCTCGGTCATCCCCATCCGCGCCAGCGCGTCGGGGTGCTTCTCGTCGGCGATCTTGCAGTCGGTGCAGATCCGGCGCGCGAGCCGCTGCGCGAGCACGAGGTTGACCGACGCGGTCACGAGGAACGGCTCGATCCCCATGTTGAGCAGGCGCGAGACCGTGGACGGCGCGTCGTTGGTGTGCAGCGTGGACAGCACGAGGTGGCCGGTCAGCGCGGCCTTGACGCCGATCTCGGCGGTCTCGAAGTCACGGATCTCGCCGACCATGATGATGTTCGGATCCTGCCGGAGGAACGCGCGCAGGGCGGTGGCGAAGTTGAGCCCGATGTCCTCGTGCATCTGGACCTGGTTGATCCCGTGCAGGTTGAACTCGACCGGATCCTCCGCCGTGGAGATGTTGCGATCGATCGTGTTGAGCTCGGTCAGCGCCGAGTACAGCGTGGTGGTCTTGCCCGAGCCGGTCGGCCCGGTCACCAGCACCATGCCGTACGGCTTCTTGATCGCGAGCTTGAAGTCCTCCAGCGGCTTGATGTCGAAGCCGAGCTTCGTCATGTCGAGCTGCAGGTTGGACTTGTCGAGCAGCCGCATCACGATCTTCTCGCCGAACAGGGTCGGCAGCACCGAGACGCGGAAGTCCATCTCCTTGTTGATGCCGATCTTGAGCTTGATCCGGCCGTCCTGCGGCAGCCGGCGCTCGGCGATGTCGAGCGAGGCCATGATCTTGAGGCGCGAGGTGATCGCGTTGCGGAGCTTGAGCGGCGGCCGCATCTCCTCCTGGAGGATGCCGTCGAGCCGGAACCGCACCCGGAAGCTCTTCTCGTAGGGCTCGACGTGGATGTCCGAGGCCTTCTTCTTGATCGCCGACAACATGATCGCATTGCACAGCTTGACGACCGGTGCCTCGCCCGCCTGGTTCTCGAGATCGACGACGTTGACCGACTCGTCCGCCGTGCCGAAGAAGTCGACGTTGTCGACGTCGAGCTCCCCCATCATCTGGTCGAGATCGGGTCCCTTGTCGTAGTAGCGCGACAGCGCCGCCTCGAGCGAGCTCTCCGACGCGACGACCGGCTCGATGTTGTACTGGGTGAGGAACTTCAGCTCGTCGATCGCGTAGATGTTCGACGGATCGGCCATCGCGACGATCAGGGTCGGGCCCTGTCGCCGCACCGGGATGACCTGATGCTTCTCGCAGATCTCGCGCGGCACGAGCTTCAAGACGCTGGCATCGATCTCGATCTCGCTGAGGTTGATCGAGGGCAGGCTGTACTGCTTGGCGACGAACTGCGTGAGATCCTGATCCCTCACGTAGCCCATGCGCGACAGCGTCGCGCCCAGCCGCTTGCCGGTGCGCTTGGCTTCGTCCTGCGCCTGATGAAGCTGCTGGAGCGAGAGCATCTTCTCTCGGACCAGCAGCTCTCCAATACGGCTCATTCGGCGGTCTCCCTGAAAAACACTACAGGTTTCAAACGGTATAGCGTCACGACGGGATGGGTCAAACGACCGCCCGCACGGGGAAGCGGGCACGGACCCACGTGTAGGTTCGAATAGGGCGCGGGCCCCTGCGTCTGAAAAGTTGCCGAGGTGTGGAACCGCGCAGAACGTGACCGGAGGGATCACCGGCGCCCGCTGCGCCCGAGGAGATACCGATGAGCTACGCCGAAGCCAAGGAGATCGCGCTGCTGCGGCTCGAGCTGCGCGCGAGCTGGCACAGCGGCGATCGCGTCGCGGCCGTCGCGGCGCTCGCACGCCTCTCGCAAGTGTCTGGAAACGACAACGAGCTCGCCGCCGAGGTGCGGCGATGGAGGATCAAGCTCGGCGTTGCCTGAAAAGCGGCCCCGAGGAGATCGTCCCGGCTGGACCGGCTCACGGGCCGGTGACCGTGATCTCGATCCGGTAGTTGTTGCTGACCCCGGCGGCGGCGGACGCCTGCACGTAGAACGTGCCGATCGGCAAGCTGGACGCGTACGCGCGCAGCGAGCGCTCCCCGGCCGCGCCGCCGCTCGCGACGGGCGTGCCGGTGTCGTCGAGGATGTCGACCGCGACCGGCGAGCCGGCGGTCCAGCTGGTGAGCGCCTCGAGGTGCTGGCCCGCGGTGATCTGCACGGCGAACAGGTCCCGGTCACCGGCGGGGCAGATCGCGAGCGGCGCCAGCAGGATCGACCGCTGCGCGCCGGCGACCGGCGAGTCAACCGCGGTCTCGATCGTGTCGTTCCTCGCCGAGGTCTCGAGCGGCGAGTCGTCGGCGCACGCGACGCCGCCGGCGCTGCCGGGCGCGGCGGGCTGCGAGCTGCAGACCATGCGACCGTCCGGATCGGTGATGCAGGCGTAGCCGTCGGGACAGCGCGGCGCCGCGTTGCCGCACAGGAACGGCGTGTCGGGCAGGTCCGGATCGTACGGCGAGCAACCCGCGATCGCCGCAGCGACGAGCCAGCGCGCGGCTCGCCCCGCACGTGCGCGGGCACGAGCACCGCGAGGCAAGGTCCCTGGGTTCCCCATGATCGCCTAGAACCGCCCCGCCGCGGCGGCGCCGGTGAAGCCATCACCGCCGAGCGCCGGCGCGATCTGCCAGGACGCCGCAGTGGGCGAGGTGCGCGAGGGCGATGCGCGCGCGGCCTTGCGATCGCCGCGCCGGCTCGCCGTCAGCTCGCGGTACCAGAAGTAGCCGGCGACCGCGGCGACCGCCACGCCGCCGATCAGGGCGACGTTGGAGATCGTCTGCTCCAGCTTGCCGGTGCGCTGGAGATCGCGGTCATAGGTGTCGAACGGCTGGCACGGCGGGGTCCCGCACGCCGTCGAGTCGTGCTCGAGCGCGGTCGCGTGGCCGTGCGACAGCACGTAGAACGTGATCCCGAGGCCCACGCCGGTCCCGGCGGCCGCCGTCGCGCTCCACTTCGCCACCTCGAAGCCGCGCGAGCCGGCGTCCAGCACGCCGCCGCCGGGCGCGCCGGGGGCAGGGCCCGTGGGACCACCGCGCTCGCCGGGCGTCCCGGCCGCGATCGGATCCTCGCCGTCGCGGCGGCCGCTCGCGGCCATCGAGGGCACGAAGTCGGGATAGAACTTCGGCGCCACGCTGGCGTCGATGTTGATCACGTTCGGGCTCGTCGACTTGCCCGACCGCGCGAGCAGCGCCCCGGCCTGGTCGCGGACCTCGACGTAGTACTGCACCGCGCTGCCGGTCATCCGCGCCGCGGCGATCCGGCCGACCCACTCCTGGTTGCGCCGCTCCATCGGCGTGGCCGTGAACGCCGCCTCGCCGGCGCTGCGGACGAACAGCATGATCGCGACGGTCCAGCCGTCGGACACGATCGCCGTGACGTCGAGCGGGATGCCGGGCGGCGCCGCCTCGACGAGGCGATGCGTGAAGTCGGCGGTGCCGAAGCGCGGTGGCTCCGGCTTCGCGGGCTCCGGTACCGGCGTCGGTATCGGTGTCGGCACCGGCGCAACCTCCGGTGGCGTCATCGCCCGGGTGATCGCCGCGATCCGATCGGTCGCGTCCGTGCGCTGCGCGGCGTCCGGGGCGGCCTCGGCGAGGAACTTGCGATAGAAGATCACCGCGAGGTCCCCGGAGCCGAGCTCCTCCATCGTGAGCCCGATATTGTAGAGCAGGAGCGGGTTCCTCGACAGCTCGTACGACGCCTTGAACTTCTCGATCGCCTCGGTCAGCTTGCCGGCGTCGTGGAGCTTCCTGCCGTCCGCGAACGCCTTCCTCGCCTTGTCGAGCTGGGCCTGCGTGGGCGCCGGCCGGTCGGCCCACGCCGCGGCAGGGCCGAGCGCCAGCGCGATCGCGACCGCGCACCAGATCCGCGCCAGCATCGCGATCGTTATCCCACCTGCCATCGCCGGTTCACAACCGCAAACATCGGGGATGTGGGACGGTGGGCGCGGC
>Ga0137459_1000670_pt1 | contig 11658 bp, 27 predicted proteins | sample EasRivERMGT700_2_FD_104908 | JGI IMG/M metagenome (GOLD analysis project Ga0137459, IMG submission 104908) | Soil microbial communities from meander-bound floodplain in the East River, Colorado, USA - East River MetaG ERMGT700_2 | ecosystem: Environmental > Terrestrial > Soil > Floodplain ...
AACAACACCACCCTTCTCTAATGGCGAACCATCCTCTGTTGGTACTCCCCTATCATTAGGTTCAACTTTTACGGAATAGAAATATAACCTCTCCGCTATAACTCCCGGATCAGGAAATACCGGAAAACCCATGCGGTTAATTAAAACCGACTCCTGGGCAATATTAAAACCAACCTCCTCTTTAAGCTCTCGAACAACCGCCTGCCGTAAACCTAATTCACCAGTTTCTTCCTCATCTACTAGTCCAGCCGGTAGCTCCCACAAATTAGGATTATTATCGCTTAATCTCATCGTTTTAGAATAATCAGCTACAGCAATCGCCGTTCTTAAACATGATCTCAAATAAACATAATATTTACCATCTCTTCCCGATTTGAAATAAGGTACAATTACTACAGCATCTGATAGTTTACGAGATATTGTATCAACTTTCATTTCCGCAGTAGAACCATCAGGATAATGAAACCTAACATCGTTTGTATCTATTTTAAGAAATGATCCCTTTATTATAGTGGTTGATAATACTTCTGTCTTAATCTGTGGGGGTTGTTTCATGTAAGTACTTGTAACCTTTTTATTGTTTTGTTTTCACCACGCAGCAAAGGATATAAAACTAAAACCGTTTGACTACCGCCAGCAATTTGTGTTAAACCGGCATCTATAACTAAAGCTAGGTTGTTTCCAAACTCATTCTTAATTCGCTCAAATTCCTTATCATCGGCCTTAAGCGTAATTTTCCTAATGCCCGAACTATACTTTTTGCTATCTAACCATAATTCCATCCTAGCAAGTATGTTCATTTCTTCTTCGGTTAGTTTTGATGCGGAATTAGGAGAAGAGTTAGCCTGATTATCAAGTTCTTCATATTGAGATAAAAGAATTTGAATTCCATGCTGAACCTGTGCGCAAAGCTTCCCAGGACTCATTCCTAAACTCTCCCTAACAATTGTATACATAACTAAAGGTTTTTCTTTGGTTATATCTTTTTCTGAAATTTCTGTATATATCATTTAGTAACCCACAAATATATTTTTCTTGTAAGTATATGATTTTTTACAATTTTCTATGAAAAATTTCCTCATAGCTAACCTGTCACAAATATATAATGTTTCCTCAATTAATTGTAATGCTATTGTTGCATTCAATTTTTTAAGATCAATTGAATAAAATATATTATCTAACTTTTCATAGTAAGAATTTGTTTTATAAAAATTTACACAGTTTGAAATATATTCGGACGATTCCTCAAATAAAAAATTCGTGGAATATTCGTATAATGCCTCTTTAAAATTATTTACTTCCATTGGTTTCTTTCTCCCAAGCTCCACTGAAAACTAATCGGCTAAAATTTAATAAAGAATATATCCATGATGCCGCATCTAAAACTATCTGGAAACATATGTATAATCCAATCGGGAAATCTTGTGTTCCTGATCTCTCTATTATTTTTCTAACCCTAGGCATATCTAAATAAACTAAACCAATTGCCGCTATTATTCCAACCAAAATATAAACCTTGAATGGTATAAATAATATAGCAACTAAATTCAATATAGCAAAAATAATTTTGTAAGGCATATCTATATTGTAAGCCTATATCACAAAAATGTCAACCCTATCCGATTTTAGCCAATAATATGTTCCGGCTGTTTTTCAAATTTTCCCGTGCCGTTTTCTCGTATTTATTATGAAAGTAACTTATATTATATATCTTATCACGAGAAAGAAAATCATCCACTATACGCAACCTAACCTCATTAAATAATAATTCATCTACCCAAGAATACTCTTTTCGTATGGCTAATTCATATTTGTTAAAGGTTTCTGCATCTTGACCTAATATCGAAAGATCAATGTCTAATAATAATTTACCACCAAAATCAAATAACTTAGTATCTTTTTTATGCTTGGTTAATAATATTAATTCACTAACTTCCGAAATAATGTCATAGCAAAATGTCTTGCTGCCAATTAAAATTAACTTGGCAAAATCTACACTCCGCTCCTCATTATTCGAACAGGTTGTGTCGTAAATAATGTCATGTAACCATATTGCTACACGTAAACTAGCACTGTCACAATAAATATAACTAGCTCTATTATATTCCTCAAGTTCACTTAAACAAAATGAAATGTGCTCTAATGTATGGTAATGTCTATGCTTTTCGGAATAAAATCCGAGAATATTTGAATAAACTATTTTGCCATATTCCTCCTCCTCGGAAAACATAGCAAATGTCTCCTCCCAATGATACCGCAAATTATTTATATTCATAATGCCGGATAACCGCTCTTCTTCTGCATAATATATGGATCCACAAATTCAGAACATGGTGGACTTATTATAAGGCTTTCATGAGGTTTTGTCAACTCTTCCTGCTTTTCCCTAATAATTGAACCATGACGGTAACCTATCATGTTTCCTATAAAAAATATAAACGCACCTATTAGTAATAATTTTATCTTCTCCACAACTAAATATCTAACTAGTCTATTATATCTTTTATATCTTTCTCATCTCTTTCAATTTCATATGTTACTTTGGATATGAAAAGCGGAAAATCTATCCCTAAACTAATAACCTCATTTTTAATATTATCAAGTTTTTGATTTAACTCTTTTTTAATTTCTTTAAATTCTATACTGTTATCCTTGGAAGTTTTCACATCCTCCGAATTATAATAAGCACCAATATCAAATTCTACTGCGCCATTATGTACAAATAAATCACAATATATCTCAAAAACCACAAACTCTTTAATATTTTTCTCAAATTTATATAATTCTCTTACCATCATCTTTAATTCATTATATTTGCCTGTTGGTAAATTATTTAATACATCAACCCTGTATTTATCAAATAATAATTCTAATCTTTTTTCACCAAGCTTATCTATAAAATCATTTATTTCTAATATTGTTATATTTTCAGGTATTTCCATCTATTCAATTATCTCTCTTATCATATTCTCAACTGTTAATTCTTCGCTGAATTTAAAATATTTATCAAATTTATCATTTATCAAAAAATCAGAAGTACCCCTTCCTGCTAAATATCTATAAAAAATATGATTAAATATAGTTTTTTCAATTATTACAGAATAACCATTATAAATATTTATATAAACTTCTCCAACTTTCATAATTCTTATTCTATTATTTCTTTTATTATTCCCTCTAATATATACCTTTTATAATTATAACTCAAATCTAACCATAATCTGTAATAACGAACGCTCTTATCCATTAATGCCGTGTGAGACCAACCCTTTACCAAATATTCAAATATTTCTATACTTGTCTCCTGGATTATTTCGTAATTAGGACTCTCTATCATCCCTCCTCCAAAATGATTGAAAAAATGATCAGGTTTTATTATGGAATGTAACGAAATAAAATTGTTCCCACTTATCTCCTCGAAATTCTCAACTATCCCTATCTTCTTATACCATGTCACTTTCTCTATTATCCTAACACATTCATCATATTCCAATAATCCAACATCTATTAATAATATGTTCGGTATTATTGCCGTATTTCTCGAATCTGAACTGATTATTATAATTCGATCCCTTATCACCAATTATATACAAATTTATTCGATTATTTCTTTTATCATATTTAATTCTGTTAACTTATTACTATATTCAAATACTGAATTAAAATTGTATATGGTCATTTCATCTACTAAATTAGACCTGGATAGCCATAAATACCTTATGACATCATCTGTACTTATATCTAATATTTTAACACTACATCTAAAATATTCGGACTTTTCCATGCCGGTATGATTTTTGGCATAATAAATATCCAATTCTTCTCTGTAAGCTTTTAAAATATATACATCACCAATCTTCATTCCACTATTTCCCTAATAGTTGCCTCATCTATATATGTCTTGTATTTCTTTTTTAATAATATATAATTCTCATCTCCCTGATATAATCCATACTTGTCCCATAACTTAAATAACTTCTTCATAAATTTTTCATCAACAGTAGAAAAATATTTGTGGTCAGGGTCACCTTGTATATTAAACCATTTATCTGGACTTATATTTTCATCTGTCACTATTGATTTTATTCTATCATTATCATATTTGCCAGTAACTTTGCCACTAATTAAAAATATATCATAATCACTATTATTATAAAATTTTACTAACTCATTCATCGTAAAATTCTCCGCATCAAATATATCATTATCACTACTCATAATAATATTATTCTTCTTCTCTAAAAAGATTACTATATTCATTTTATTACCTGTCTTTTATTTGAAACATAACTTAAAATTCCTATAATATAATTATTTTAAAATTTTATATATAATCATTTTAGCAATTTTTAATCATCCAGTCTGTCTTTTTATGCCACTTCTTGACACTTTGTCCCATTATCATAACCACCCTAAACACTATTGTCAAATTCTGTTTTCTTGCATAAATTATATATTCAATTCTGGATTATGAAAGTTATTCGGTTATATTTTATTCTATTAGGTTATTCGATCCGGTTAGTTAAATCAGGGTAAAAGTTTTATTTGTTTATTCGGTTGGGCTGAAATGGATTGGTTAGTTTGTTTATTCGGTTAGATTAGGTTAAGGTTAGTTAGGTTATTTAAAAGGAGCGAATGTTTTGTTATTCGGTTGTTGTTTATTCTGTTAGGTTTTGCCATATCCTAGTTTCTCGGGGGCGGGCGTCCAGTGACATGGTAAATCCGCCCAACCGACCCGCCAATTCCGCCCCAACTTCAAACCGGTTTTTCAACTCCACTTCAAATCCCCTCAATATTTACAATAACCAAACAATTCCTATCCAATTCCATTTCAAACCAATTCTTTCCACTATAATTCATTTCAACCATACTATAATCAATTCTTTTCGTTTTATACATAACATAATTAATTCTTTTCGGTTTATAATATCTTCTAAACCTTTTCCTTTCCGGTTTAATTATAATACATTAACATTAAATAAACTAATCAAACCGATTAAATAATTACAATGACACTTCAATTGATTACAATGGGTTATCAATCCTACTGTAAAGTCCTTGTCAACCGGTTTAATTGATTACAGCAAAGAAACCCTGCTAAACCGGTTTGGGTTGCATATAAGGATCGCGCGCAATCTACACGGCCCCAGCAAGCCAGCAGGAAGCCGGTTAGGAGGCTGTCCAGTGGCTCGGGGAGGTTTCGCCAAGGAAAGAGCCAGGAGTGCAGGCCGAATCAATCAATCGGCAATCGGCAATTGACAATCAATCAATCCGACCTAGATTGTTGGGGCAGCCGAGAGACACTCCGAGAGAAAACGGGGGAAGCAAGGCAGGCAGTAACCGGTTAAGACGCCCCGACCGATAGGCAGTGGCGAACCGGGAAAGGCCCTAAACAAGCCAACCCATAAAAACCAATTGGCAAACAATTGACAATCGGTTTAGGGTGATTAAAGTGTGGTTTGAGACGATCGGACTAATTCGGTTAACGGCAATCAATTCGCCTTTGGTTAATTGATTGTGACTTGCACCGGGTAAAAAAGCCTTCTAATGGCCGTCCTTTTAGTTCTTTGATAATTGAATAGCGCCCCTTGTTTCGAGGGCTTTCCCGGTAACCTAAACCATTACCTTCGCGGAAAGAAAACGAATAGCCTTAGCGAATACTGGCAAAACTCCGGAAGTAGACGGAGCCCCAGTTTCCCGGCACTAATCAGAATCCTAACCATGGCAATCTGATTAAAGAGCGGGATAAACTAAACTGGCAATACATAACGACTCTAAGGGATTAGAGTCTAAACTAAAACAATAACTCCGAACCTGGTTAACAGTTAATCCGGTTCAATAACTCTGCCGCATTAGAGATTGCCAAAACAACCATTAAACCGGTTGATCAAGATGCGGCGGACCAAAACTCTCCAACCAAAGGATCAATATCATGGCTCTAAAACTCGATAAGCAATTGGAAAGCGCGTTAGGTGTGCGTTCTCCTGGTTTCGACGATCTTCGGGTTTACGGTTTGACTGGCGGACAGATCAAGCAGGACATGGGAAACTTTGATGGTCCTGTCCGGCCGAATCTGAAAGAGCATGAAAAGGGCCGAGTAAAACCGGTTCAGATTCACAAGTATTCATCCCCCCGTAAAGAAAACGGTGTGGTGATTACTTCTAAGCTTTTGAAAAACAAGGCTTATGCTTCTGGTGTATACTTCCCATGCGAGGAGGAAACGGTTATCGAGGCTGGCGTTTCTGGACAGCTTGGAGAGGTTTACGAGAAACTATCTCCCGAGGTTTGGACGGGAAAGCGGGTTAACATGAATGGGACGCAATCGGTTCGCCTTCATGATGGTTTCCGTGGTATGAAGCCTAAGAAAGCTTGGAAGGCAAAGTAAACCGATTCATTAGTTTAGTGGCCACAATCGTATGGGAATAAACTTTAACCGGTTTATTCCTATACATTGGACAACTAATAAAAAAGATAAAGTAATGTTCTATAGCTTTATGTCCGGGCTAGATATTGGGTTTAGTTACCTAATAATCGGCCTAGTTATTGGTGGGTTGATTGGATTCTGTTTTTCACATAGGAGGCAATAAACATGCCCACATTCAAAGAACGATTGATGGTTTATGGTGGAAGTTCAATGTTTTGCATCGGTGTGTGGTTGGTTGTGATCCGTTATCTAATTGGGTAATGGATCTTTTCCAATAGTTTAATCGGTTATTCTTTATAGGAGGAATTATGTTTTCCACAATCAAGATTCACTTGGCCATGTTCGAGGAGGGTATCATTAACGAGGCTACATTGACTCGTTGGCTTCGTTTTCATGCATGGATCCGGAAGCATAGGAGCGAACCGGTTTATACATAGTAAGGGCTTGACACCCTAACTCTAATCATTAAGATTGGAGTTAGACGTCAATTCATTACAGAATTATGATGAATTGTTCCTAAAGAAAGAGGATAGAATTATGTTGAATAGCGAATTGAATCTGAATACGTTTTGCGTGCGTGATGTTGCTGGTAATTGCGATGTGGAGGCTACTTCCGCCAAGTTTGCTGCATTCTTGGCCGAGTATTCCGCAAGTGTGAAGGCAGACAACGAGACGATCAGCACATTGATCGATTCGGTTTACAATATGCCTGGCAACCATACCAAGAAAACCCTTCCGAAGCCTTATGTGGTTAATCAGGTTGTCGGCATGTTGGGCGCCGATTCCCCCGAGGCTTTTTCGCTGGCAACCGAGCGTGTTTCGGCTTACATCAAAGAGTCGGGCCGTTTCGTTTCAACCAAGGGCCCAACTGGCGGTTTGGCTCGCAAGGATGTTTCGGAGCCGGCCAAAAGCGAAACCGTTGCCGCGTAAACCGTCCAGCTTGACCTATAAACGGTTTTCTGGTAAGGGTTTGAGGTAATCCTTGGAAACCTCGAAAAGCATGCTATAAGCCGGACAGCAAGGTTTCCGCGGTGTAGGTTTATGTGTGCGGGAAGTTATGGTATAAAGAAACCGTTCGATTCGGTTTACTTCCTCTATCCGATTAGTTGGGTTTTAATAATTCCCCACTGATCTTTGACATTCTATAATCTTTCCCTGCGATAGCTATTCAATGGGAAAGATCCAAAGTGGTGTGGGTGCCTTTCATACCTGGACACGAAAGGTTAAACGGGAGAAAAGAGAAACTCCTTACAGGCCCACATTCTAGTTTTTCATACAGACAGACTTGTGGAAACAGGATCATAATAATCCCAGGCAATTAAGGTAATAATGAATAATTACATATCTGTTCGCGGAGTTAATGATAACAGATCGATTCAAGAAAGAAACGCCGGAATAACTCATGCAAAAGACAGATTGTGTGATGTTATTGCATGTTTAGATGAATGGATCGGATCTCTTCCTGGTAATTATACTATAAAAAGTTCAGAGAAAGATGAAACTCTTTGGTCTGAAACTGGATTCAAAACAGTAGAATTTCACAAAGATCTTTTTGAAGATCAAAGATTGAATGAACTATATGAATCGGCAGTTAGATTAATTGAGGAGCCATCACTTTCTGATTCTGAATGTGTAATGCAAGAATTGGAAACAACTTTTTGGCAAGATGTTAAAAAAGTTATAGTTCGTTTAATGTGGTGGAAAAAAGCACCAAGATTTCATTACTAACCTTTCAAACGATTGAAACTGGTTCATAAAGATATACATAGTCCCGGGCAAGTGTTTATGCTTTTTTCTTTGCCCGAGGTAATAAAAGCAATTAGGTTAGGTGTAATCCTTGGAAACACCACAGAAAAGACTTTTAAGTAACCGAATAAAGATGAGGCAAAACCTTTAATGTGTAAGCTGATAAACATTCCTTTATTCGGTTAGCTAAGATTCTTTTACAGGAGAAACTATTATGAAGTATATCGTTCTATTGTTTGCACTAATCGGCTTCTATGTGGCCTCAATTGCCTACTTTCCGAGTGTGTGGGCGCCTTTTAGCTGGCATATTCCATTCCTTTCGGTGTGTCTATCGTGGGGGATTGTGGGCATGATGGCGCTTGCTTATGTCGGTTTTAAGCTAAAAGCCAAGTAATATGTATCAAGTTTTAACCTGCAACGGCTATACAACCGAACAATCATGCGAAACATTATCAGAAGCTATCAGTGCATGCATTCATAAAGAAACTGTCTCTAATGATGGTTTTGTCCGGGTTGTATCACATAATGGTCGGTTGATTGCCGATTGTGAAGGTGAATGGCCGGTTTATGGTATGTCTGCATATGAACGGCAAGAGGTAAGCTCAGACGCTTATTAAACCTAATGAACCGACAAGTATATGTAGTTATGTGCCGAATTGAATATGAGAGTTATACTATGGTTAAAGTCTTTTCAAACGAAGACTCGGCCAATAAGTATAAAGACTCATGTGCGGAAGAAGCGGAAGAAAACAAAGATCCACAAACAAGTTTTTCGGTTGATGAATGGGAATTGAATGAATGACCATAAAAGAAAAGATTGTCCTGCCCGAACTAGACGCAACCGAAAAAGAATTGTGTCTAATGTATATCAATAAGCAGGGCGGAGACAATAAGGTCAAGGCTATAGCTCATTACGGGGATCGCAATCAAAGCGGTTTCACTAAGGCTATGTATATGATTAATTCATATATAACCGCTTATACAGCTTCAATGTGAGATAAATAATTATGAAAAGAAATTTTACTTATTGGGCAAAGGTTATCGGTTTCTCTACAATCATGCTTGCGGTTATGTTTTTGGTGCTATATGGCTGCTATGCAATTGCTTCCAATATCGGGGTGGCAGTTGTCCATTGTATAAAAAACTGTTAATGGTTTTGTCCGCATATATCTTAATTAGTAAGTCAGTTAGGGTATGTGCACGAGCCTATTAATGTAATTCATCAAAGCTACCATCTAACAATGAAACATCTTATATTGGTTACGTTTCTAATTGGTTGCCAGGGTCCAATCGAACAACTAAAAGACCCTGCCGGAATTAAGGATGCATTAATCTGTGGCTGGTCGGCTAAAAAAACCTTCACAATACCTGGAGATAATTCCACTTGTTGGCAGGTAATTCCCGATTCAGAAACAGCAATCTCTAATATTGGGGCGGATTCTTGTGATGTAATTCAGGGTGTTCAGGTTTGGAGGGGAGCTGAAACGGTTCAGTTGTGGTCTAAAACAGGGACAACCGGACACGCAATTATCCAAGCTTCCCAGATTGATTGTAAGTAATTATGTCAAACAATAAACCTCATATGTATCAGCATCTAACGGCCGGCAGTGATATTAACGACAATCCAAGAAGGGTTTATGTGATTATTGATGCTGGTGGCAATATCATTAAAGCCATTGATGAAGGATACTCTGGTTTGCCGGCCGAATGTAAGGGTTTGATTCAATTGCCTGGATATGAGGTTACATCAAAGGAATATAGATGTTTGCTTTCTGATTTTCCAGAATAACCGGTTAAGTTTGGTGTTAGATTAAAACCCATTGAATAGACCATTAAAAACGTAAGAATATGTGTATATAAGCTGTTAATTCGTTGCGTCATATAGTGGATCCGCTATATGTCGAACGGCCACACTCAAAAGGGTGGATAACTAATAACCCTTCCTGGCGATAGCTATTCAAAAGGAAGGGACCAATCTTACAGGATAGAACAATGAAACTGGTTTTCAAAAGAATAATGACCAAAACAGTAGCTCTATATGCGGCCAAGGTAGTATCTAAAACCGGTTGTAAACATGTGGTTCGAGAGTATTATGGGACCTTTCTAGTGGTTCCATTGTATATTGCCGGTACTAAGAATTATGATCCTGGATATGCAGGCTTGGGAACGCTTATTGTAGAGTCTCTTTAACCATATTCTTTCCTGTAGATTATTCATCAAAGGGAAAGAGCTAAGATCAGGATGGTTCAGATGTAAGTAAACATGTGTATAGGGCGGCAAGATTAGGTTTCCTGGAAGTTAATAGGGAAAGCAAACAGTTCCGATTGCTAAGCTCTCCGCATCTATTAGGTAAGGATTATTCTAAAACAATCATTCCTTATTGGGTTAATCCATGGCCAGAAGCAATTCCAGTTCCAATTGCGAAGCTTGCGGAATGTCATGCTGGATTGGGCGGATTGTGTTATTCGGCCAAAGGTAATTTCATTCTAACGTCCGAGAGTGTTTTATCTATGTGGAGGTCTAATGGTAATAAACTAGACGCCTATATTCTTCCAAGTCCAAGCGGAGATCACTCAATTGGTATTCACTATGGTTCGGAGGGTTATGAATACCTTTCCCCACATGGCGATAAGGAAAAGGTCCAAGCGCTTTTAGACAAGTATAAGTGAACTTAAACGGGCAATAATGGTTATAAAAGCGGTTCGATTCCGCTTATTGCCTCCATAATAGAGATAACCGATGCTGCAAAAGCTAAACGACTTGCATGCATTGGCTCTATTAGTTCCCAGTATGAAACCGGTTTAGCAGGTTCATAGACATGGGGCGGCATCTAATTATCCATTGAGAAATTAGAGGATAATATAATTCCTTCGGGAATAGAGGATTAACCTTGGGTGCCGGTTTTTATCTCTGCTTTGCGATTACCCCAAGGGCTGCTTAAGCAGACCTATCAATAAGCAGAGGCCAGCGATAAGTATAGTAAGTCTACGGGCTCAAACGGCTTATCGTGTGTATTCCATTAGCAAAGTTTTTCATTCGAGACGCTTGCGCCTTGATAACGCTTTAAAGGAATAATTAGAGTCAACCATAAGGAAAACCGGTTCGAAACGTTATGGTTGACGTTTTATCGCAAGTGAATAACAAGAAGAGGATAGGTTGTCCTGCCCGCAAAGGTGTGTATTTATAGGGTTTCGAATTACCCGACTTGCGACCAGTAAGTTATTAATTATCTCAGTTTATCTCTTATGCAGATTAGTTTAATGTCAGCTTTTAACCGATTCAAACCCGTTAAAAGAAGTGTATTAGATGGTTAAACCAACATGAGATTAACCTAATTAGGATTAACTTACTATTTATATTTCAAAGGATTATCACAATGAACTGGTCTCAATTGCTTTCAAGTATGGATGAGGGAACGTTTAAGGACTTGAATCGGGCCGTTTATAATGAGCAAACCGTTCGTGCCAATAAGCAAGCCGAATCTCTTC
>Ga0137459_1000671_pt1 | contig 11652 bp, 7 predicted proteins | sample EasRivERMGT700_2_FD_104908 | JGI IMG/M metagenome (GOLD analysis project Ga0137459, IMG submission 104908) | Soil microbial communities from meander-bound floodplain in the East River, Colorado, USA - East River MetaG ERMGT700_2 | ecosystem: Environmental > Terrestrial > Soil > Floodplain ...
CGCGCGTATTGCTACCTGCTGGTGCCCGAGCCCGAGCACATCACCGAGGAGGCCCGCCGCCGGCTCGAGACGCTGCAGCGGTTCACCGAGCTCGGCGCGGGCTTCCAGATCGCGTCGCAGGATCTCGAGATCCGCGGCGGCGGCGAGCTGCTCGGCGCCAAGCAGTCCGGATCGATCGCCGCGGTCGGCTTCGACCAGTACGTCAAGATGCTCGACAGCGCGGTCGCCGAGCTCGGCGGCAAGCCCATCCACTCGGCGATCGATCCCGAGCTGTCGATCGAGACGCCCGGGTTCATCCCCGACGACTACGTCCCCGATCCGGGCCAGCGGCTCGAGCTCTACAAGCGGCTGTCCGCGGTCGAGTCCGACGATGATCTGCGCGACGTCATGGCCGAGATCATCGACCGCTACGGCCCGACGCCGCCCGACGTGGATCTGCTCGGCGAGCTCATGGGGGTCAAGGCGATCGCGCGCAACGCCGGCGCGCTCGCCCTCGAGATCAGCGCCGCGCGGGTCGCGCTCGCGCTCGCCGACGGCAACCCGGTGGCGCGCGCGCTGCTCGCCGGCGGCTGGCGCAGGCTCCCGGACGGCCGCTACGCGATCGTCCCGCCGGCCCCGGGCGGCCCCGCCGGTGCCAGGCGGGCCTTGTTGGACGCACTGGCTCGTGCTACCTGAACCCATTGTGAACATTCGGCTTCCGGTCGCGCTGCCCCCGGCGATGCTCGCCCTCGGGCTGATTGGGTTCGGCGGCGTCGCGTGCCAGAAAAAGGCGGACCCGCAGGGGCGGCTCGACCGGCCGACCGCGGCCGGCGGCCCGGCGGCGCCGCCGCAGAGCGCCGAGGAGCTCAAGGTCCCACTCGCCAGGATCGACGACATCACGATCACGCTCGGCGAGCTCCAGGAGCGGATCAACCGGCAGTCACCGTACATCCGCGCGCGCTACACCTCGCTCGAGCAGAAGAAGGAGTTCCTCGACTCGCTGGTTCGCTTCGAGGTGCTCGCCAAGGCGGCGGCCAAGCGCGGCCTCGACAAGGATCCCGAGGTCGTCCGCACGATGAAGCAGGTGATGATCCAGAAGCTCATGCGCGATGAGTTCGACGCCAAGATCACGGCCGACAGCATCACCGACGCGGAGATGAAGACCTACTACGACGCCAACGTCGCCGAGTACGTCAAGCCCGAAGAGGTCCGGGCCTCGGCGATCATCACCAAGCACCGGGCGCAGGCCGGGCGCGTGGCGGCCGAGGCGCGCGGCGACGCCGGCAAGACGAACAAGGGATTTCGCGACCTGGTCAACAGGTACAGTCAGGACGAGGACTCCAAGCTGCGCGGCGGCGACCTGCGCTACTTCGACGTCGCGACCAAGGACGTCCCCGGGCCGGTCATCCGGGCGGCGTTCGCGCTGCTCAACACCGGCGACGTCTCCGGGGTCGTCGATGCCGGCAACGGCACCTGGTACGTCCTGAAGCAGACCGGCCGCCGCAAGTCGATGACCAAGTCGTTCGACGACGCCAAGCCGGCGATCCGCAACAAGCTGTTTCGCGAGAAGCGGCTGGCGGCGCAAAAAGACTTCGTCGACGGCCTGAAGCGCGCGGCCACGATCGAGATCAACGAGCCCAACCTCGCGAAGGTCCGGATCGATACGTCGCAGGCCGCGCTGGCCGACGATGGCCACGGCCACGACCTGCCACCCCCGCCGATGTCCCCATCCACCGCCGGCCCCGCCGGTCCCTCCGGCCCTTCCGGATCGCCAGACAAGCTCGGAGCTCCGTAGCCCACCCCCGTCCTGGTCAGGCAACCAGGCCACCCCACCTGAGGTCCCATCGTCGTGCGTAGCTCCTGTTCATTGCTTGCCTTGCTAGCCGTGGTGCTGTGCTCGCTCGCGTCGGTCACGGCGGTCGCGGACACCAAGCCGAGGAAGTCCGACGCCGACAAGGCCGCCAAGGAGGGCAAGGCCGACGCGGACCGGGCGGCCAAGGCCGAGGCAGACAAGGCCGCCGCCGCCGAGAAGGCCGCGCATCCCGACGCGGCAGCCGCGCCCGACGCCGACAAGGACAAACCGAACCCGGCCGACCCGAGCGACCCCGACGCCGCCAAGCCGGGCGCCGCGGCCACCGGCACGACGCCTGCGGGTGCGGCGATGTCGCCGAACAAGGGCAAGAAGCTCCGGGTCGAGTATGTCGTGGCGGTGATCAACGACGCGATCATCTTGAACAGCGAGCTCGAGGCCCGCCGCCTCCCGGTGCTCAGCGAGGCGCAGCAGATCACCGACCCCAAGGAGCGCGAGCGCCGCATCGCGAAGCTCACGAGCCAGGTGCTCGACGAGATGGTCAACGAGGAGCTGATCGTGCAGGCCGCCGAGGCCGCGAAGATCGAGATCGAATCGAGCGAGGTCCAGGCCGCGCTCGACGAGATCAAGCAACAGAACAACCTCGACGACGCCGGGCTGGCGTCCGCGCTCGCCGGGCAGGGCTACACGCTGTCCAACTACAAGCACGAGATGCGCCGCCAGCTGCTCCGGTTCCGGGCGGTGAACCAGCTGGTCGCGCCCAAGGTGCAGATCACCGACGAGGATGTCCGCGCCCGCTACGACCAGATGGCGCGTCGCACCGAGCAGGTCCAGGCGGTCAAGCTCGCGCACATGTTGTTCCGGCTGCCCGAGCACGCGACCGAGCAGCAGATCGCCACCGCGAAGGACAAGGCCGGCAAGGCGATCGCCCGGGTCAAGGCCGGCGAGGACTTCGCCAAGGTCGCGGCCTCCGAGTCGGAGGACGACAGCACCAAGGCGACCGGCGGCGAGCTGGGCTGGTTCCAGCGCGGCAGCATGGCCAACCCCGAGTGGGAGCCGATCGTGTTCGCGATGGAGAAAGGCGACGTTCGCGGCCCGGTGACCGGCCCGCAGGGGTTCCACGTGTTCCAGGTCACCGAGGTCAAGCGCTCCGACCTGAAGCCGTTCCCCGAGATGAAGGAGCAGCTGCAGCGCGAGCTCCGCCGCCGCGAGATGGACAAGCAAACCCAGACCTGGGTCGAAGATCTCCGCAAGAAGGCGTACATCGACATCAAGCTGCAGTAGAGGCCGAACACGTTCCGCGCGCCGGCGGTACGCCCGCCGACATCGGAGCCGACCCATCAGGTAGGTGCGAAACCCTGATTCGGATCCATCATTTCGAGGTGGATCCCAGGTTGCCCGCGGTGCCGTTCGCTAGCGCAGCGCATACAATGGCGCCCACTTGGGGGAACTGTGGCCGACAATCGCCGCCAGACTCGTCACGACGTCTCGATACCAGCGAAGCTTACCGTCGACGGAATATCGAACGATTGCAAGATGCTGAATCTATCGCTGGGCGGCACACTGGTAGCGGCCAATGCAAAGTATGCGATGGGACAGCAGGTCCGAATCGCATTCCATGTGCCGACCATGGGCGATCCGATCGAGGTCGGAGGGACCGTGCGATGGTCGAATACCGACGGGGTTGGCGTACAGTTCGATGGTCTACGGGCGCGCGACGTATGGGCCCTCAACGAGTACTTCAAGCAGCTGTCGTCGTAGCGAGCGTCGCGACGGTCTGGACGCCGCCGGCCTTCGCGGAGCCGCGGACGCACGAACGAGTTGCCGTGATCGATCTCGGCGGGGCCTCCACACCGGGCCCGGTGACCGCGGACGTCCAGCGCACGCTCCAGGCCGCGATCGTGGCGGCGGGGCTCGATCCGGTGATCGGGGATGGCATCGAGGACGCGCTCGCCGGTCGCGACGTCGATCGCGATGCCGTGCAGCTCGCGGCCGCGCTCGCCGCGGCGCAGCGCGCGTTCGGCGAGCTCCGGTGCGCCGACGTGACGGCGGCGGCCCAGCAGGCGATCGGGCTCGCCGCGGCGAGGCAGGCCGCCGGAGCGGACGCGCCCGAGCTACCGCGGGCCTGGACGTACGTGCTGCTGTGCGCGGATCGCGAGGGCCGGATCGACGCCGCGCTGGCCGCCGCGAACCAGCTGCGCGCGCTCGGCGGATCTCCGGACGTGCCCGCGAGCGTGTGGGCGAAGTATCCCGAGGTCGACGCCGTCTCGAACCGCGAGCTCGTCGAGCTCGACGTCGAGGCCGATGTCCCCGGCGCGGCGATCTGGATCGACTTCCAGAAGGTCGGCGTCTCGCCGGTCCACGTCACGCTGGCGGCGGGCGATCACGTGCTCGCCGCCGCCGCGGGGACCCGGCGCGGCTGGGCGGCCGGCACGGCGGTGCGCACCCAGAAGTCGGTGCACGTGCCGCTCACCGACGCGGCCGGACCGTGGAGTGAGCTCGCGCACCGCGTCGCGGGCTGGAACGGCCAGCTGCCGGCGCCGGGCGAGCTGGCGTGGGTGCTCGCCCGCGTCCACGCCCGCGTCGCGCTCGTGCGGCGCGGCGACACGCTCGAGGCCTGGGGACAGATCGGGCTGTCCGAGGCGCCACACCTGCTCGGTAGCGACGGCGCGGTGCCGACCGGCGAGGTCGCGCGCGTGCTCGGCCTGGTCGCCGATCGGATCCGCACCTGGAACGATCACGCGCCGGATCCCGACCAGCCGTTGCTGGTCGAGACGGCCGCGACGCGCGGCGCGCGCAACGACGAGGGCGACAAGCCGACCAAGTGGTGGGTCTACGCCGCGATCGCCGGCGCCGCCGCGATCGCCGGCACCATCATCTACGTGCACGACAGCGCCAGCGATCGCCAGCGCGTGGAGCTGCACTATCCGGGGCGGCCATGACGGCCCCCCAGGCGAGCCCGGCGATCCGCGTCGCGACGGCCGTGGCGCGCGTCCTGGCGTTCGTGCTCGCGCTGCTCGCGTGGGTCAGGCCGGCGCCGGCCGCGCCCCGGCTCGAGTCGATCGCCCGCGCGGGCCGGATCACCGTGCTCGCCGAGCCCGGGCTCGAGGACGTCGCGCACGAGCTCGCCGACAACGCCGAGCGCGAGCTCGGGCGGATCGCGGCGGATCTGCTCGACCTGCCGACGCCGCGCGCGATCGAGGTCCACCTCGTCCGCGATGCCCAGGATCTCGCCGCGGTCGCACCGGCGGGCCGGGGCGCGCCGGCCTGGGCGATCGGCGTCGCCTATCCCGATCTCGGGGTGATCAGCGTCGCGATGCGGCGCGGCCCCAACCTGGTCGATCCACAAGTAACCTTGCGCCACGAGCTCGGCCACATCGCGCTCGGGGCAGCGCTCGGCGATCGCGCGCCGCACTGGCTGCACGAAGGCTTTGCCTACCAGCACTCCGGGGAGTGGTCGTGGGAGCGCACCGAAACGCTCGCCGGCATGGCGTGGACCGGCGGGATCATCCCGCTCGATCAGCTCGACCAGACGTTCCCGCAGGAGGAGATGCCCGCCAACCGCGCGTACGCCGAGAGCTACGACTTCGTCGGCTACCTGTCACGGCGGGGCCGCTGGGAGGATCCCAGCGACGACGGCGATCGCTGGCCGTTCCGCCGGTTCCTGCGCGCCGTCGGCCACGGCCAGAGCCTCGATAGCGCGGCGGTGCAGGCGTTCGGCAAGCCGCTGCATCCGCTGTTCGACGAATGGCGCGACAACCTCGGCAGTCGCTACATGCTGATGCCGATCGGCCTGCTGGGCCTGATGCTGTGGATCCTCTGCGCGATCCTGCTCGGCTTCGCGTGGTGGCGCCGCCGCAGGCAGAATCACCGGCGGTTGGCGCAGTGGGACTTCGAGGAGCGGCAGCGGCAGCGGCAGCGCACCGAGCCGAACGCCCAGGTGATCGTGCCGCCGTACGTACCCTGGCCCGGCGAGGATCCGCTCGCGGCGGACTCCGACGAGGACGACCCGAAGCCGGACACCCCGCGCTGGATCAACTGATCCGCGGCCGGCTGGTGGCTAGACCCAGGCGCCGAGCTGCGCGCGGGCGTCGTCGAGCGAGAGCGTGGTCGCGGCGCGCGCGACATCGTCGGGGACCCAGTCGGGGAACGGCGTGACCAGGTTGCGGTGCTCGCCGGTCGGCATGTGCTCTTGCTGGATCGCCGCGACCCGCCCGGGATCGATCGCGCCGCCTGCGGCGAGCCGCGCGAGCGCCGGCCAGACCCGGCGATGCACGAACGTGACCTTGCCGTCGACGAGCTTGAAGCAGCGGACGTCGTCGGCGTCGTCGAGCGCGGACAGCGCGGCGAAGATCGCCTTGCCCTTGGGGTGGGCCCACCAGCTGCCGACGATCGGCTGGCCGGCGACGGCCTCGGCGACGCAGGGGACCGGACCACGGGCCGAGGCGAGCACGACCCCGTGCTGCTCGACGAACCGGAGCCAGCGGTTGGCCGGCGCGCGGCCGGCCGGGCGCGCACCGCCGCGTCGTGGCGCACGCCGGCGTGCCCCGGAGAGCTTGGCCGGGCGCGTCGACGCTGCCGCGCGCCTGGGCGCCGTGCGCTTGGCCGCCGCGCGCTTGGCCGCCGCGCGCTTGGCGGCTGAGGACCTGGCGGCCGCACGCTTGGCCGCCGACTGCTTGGCGGTCACGCGCTTGGGCGCTGCGGACGAAGGTTTCGCCTTCGGCCGCCTGGCCGGCCTGGACGAGGCGGTACCGGGCGTGGTCTTCACCGGGGGATGACGAACAGGAAGTCACGCGGTGGGACGAACCGGTAGCCATCCTCGGTGACGCGGATGATCTCCGAGCCATCCTCGCCCAGCAGCCGGCGAATTCGCATGATGTTGGTGAACAGCGCCGCGTCGTGACGCAGGGGGTGGTACTCGACGTTCCACACGGCCTGCACGATCGCTTCCTTCGAGAACACCTTGCCCGGTGCCGAGGCGAACAGGAACAACAGCCGCTTGAGCAGCGAGCGGCGGCGCAGGTCGGCGAGCTCCTGGCCATGGCGCCAGATCACCTCGCGAACGCCGTCGACCGCGAGCGCGCGACCCGACAGCCGCAGGATCTCGGGGTTGGCGTCGGCGACGTCGCTCGGCACGCCCTCGGCATCGATCACCCGGAACGGCCGCTGCGCGGTGAGGCCCAGATCGGTGAGCAGCCGGGCGGCACCTTCGATCGCGGTCGGCGCCATCGTCGCGGCGCTCGGCGCCGACGGATCGGCGACGGCCTCGTGGCCCGAGATCGCGTCGAGCGCGGCGTGCGCGACGAGGCGCTCGACCGGCAGCCCCGCGGTCATCGCGAGATCGGAGGCGTCGCGCGCGTAGGACACCGCGGACGACGGGTCGTCATCGTCGCGGGCGAGCGCGCACAGGGCGAGCAGCGCGTGGACCCGGACGCGGACGAGCCCCGCGGCGGCGGCCTCGCGGGCGGCGCGGCTCGCTGCGGCGCGGGCGTTGCCGCGATCGCCGCGCGCGAGCTCCAGGCGGGCGACGATGACGAGCGCGGAGGCGAGCTCGATCGTGCGGTGGGCGCGCTCGGCGAGCACCGCAGTGTCGCGCGCCAGCTCGAGCGCCATCCCGACGTCGCCGGCGGCGAGCGCGACCTCGGCGGCGGCGAGCCGGCGATCCAGCTCGTCGCGTGACTCACCGCCCGCGTTCTGCGCGAGCTCGACCGCGCCGGTGCGCTGGCCGCTCAGCGCGCGCGCGGTCGCGAGCAGGACGGCGACCTGCGCGGCGGACGCCGCGTCGAGCGCCGGCTTGCCGTGCAGCTCCTCGAGCCTGGGCAGCGCGGCCTCGAGGCGCAGCTCGATCAGATCGATCGCGGCGACGACGGCGCCGCCGCGCCCGGCGAGGTGGCCGAGCTCGCGCCGCACGCTCGAGGCCAGCGCGGCGCTGGCGAGCTCGGCGGCGATCGCGGGCTGGCCGCGCACGATCTCGAGCTCCGCGAGATCGAGCTCCGCGCGCAGGGCGCCGAGCTCGTCACCGCGCTCGCGCCGCGCGCGCACGACGTCCTGGAGCAACGCGGCGGCGGTGGTGCTGTCGCCGCGCCGGCGGGCGACGAGCGCGCGCGCCGCCAGGACCTCGTCGGACACCGCGACGGCGTCGAGATCGCGGGCCGCGGCGTCGGCCGCGTCGAGCGCGGTCGCGGCCTCGACCAGCCGGCCTTCGCGGGCCAGGCCGATCGCGCGGCGCGCGTCGATGATCGCCGACAGCTCGCTCGCCTCGAGGCAGATCGGGACGCTCTTGCACGCACCATGCGCGCGCGCGAGCGCCGACCGCATCGCGGCGACCCGGCCTTCGTACTCGTCGAGGCGCGCGGTGGCGAGGTGCACGCGCGCGCGGGCCAGCGGATCGGCGGTCGAGAGATCGCCGAGCGACGCGAGCTGCGCCGCCGCGACCTCGGGCTTGCCGGCGAGCAGCTCCAGCTCGGCGAGCATCGCCGCCGCGCGGGCAGCGTCGCCCGGATCGCGGGACCCGCACAGCCCCGTCAGCGCGCGGCGCGCCGTCGCGGCGTCGCCCGAGGCGAGCGTGAGCTCGGCGTGGAGCAGCGGCGAGACCGCGCCGGGCGCGGCGCTCGCGCGCTCGAACGCCTCGGTGTAGCGGCCCCCGCGCATCGCGATCTCGATCCGCAGCGCGTCGAGCGAGCGGGCGAGCTCGGGATCGAGCGCCCCGCGCTCGATCCCGACGAGCGGCAGATCGGGGCGGCTCTCCGAACGCCGGCGCGGCGGATCGCCGAGCGCATCGAGCAGCGATTCGAACTCCCCGGCGCCACCGCTGCGCGCCGCGAGCTCGCGGTCGGCGAGCAGGGTCTCGGCGGCGCGGTCGCGGTTGCCGGCGGCGAGCCAGTGCCACACGACCTCGCGCACGCGCGTGACCTGATCCATGGCACCGAACGCGCCGTCGTCGCCGGCCTGCCACGCGAGGCGCGGCCCGGTCGAACCGGCGGACGTGCTGGCGACGAGCTGTGCCGCCGCACCCGACAGCCGCTGCTTGTCGTCGATCGCCATGTGGGCGAGCACGTCGACGCGCACGACCTCGTGGACCACGACGCGGCCATCGCCGATCGAGTCGATCAGCTGGCGGGCGATGAGGCTCGTCAACGCGGCCTCGATATCGATCCCCGCGGCGAGCGCGGCGACCGCGGCGGGTGCGACCGGCGCGCGCAGGATCGCGAGGGCTTCGATCGCGGCGCGCGCGGGTGCCTCGAGCGTCGTCAGATCCCACGCTCCGGCGCCGAACCGGGCGCGCGCGTACTCGCGCCGCAGCGCGAGCGGGACCCCGCGGGTGCGGGCGAGCGCGGCATCGAACCCCTGCGCCTCGCCGTAGGTCTCCTCGAGGTTCTCCCACAGCTGGGCGGCGGCGCCGGCGTCGAGGCCGTGCAGCTCGAGCTCGGCGATCGCGGCGCCGACCGCGGCGGACAGCGGATCGCGCCCGACGACGACGATCCGGCCGAGCGCGGTCGGTCCGAGCAACAGCGGCGCGAGCAGGCTCGTCGCCTCGTCGGTCCGCAGGTGCTGGATGTCATCGATCACCAGCACGCGCGCCTGCTGCGCGAGCGTCTGGGCGAGCGTGCCCGGGACACAGCGCAAGGCACGCTCGGCGCGCGACCGCAACGCCGAGGCCCGATCACCCGGGTGGCATTCGATCAACGTGCACGGCGCGCCCAGGCCGGGTGCAAGCTCGCCGACCAGCCGGGTCTTGCCAGATCCCAGCGCGCCGTGCAGCGACACCAAGGAAACGACCGCGAGGTGTTGTTTGAGCTCAGTCAGCTCACTCTGACGGCCGACAAATGGCACCGGACCGATAGGAGTCATGGGATTCGTGATCTTGGAAGTACGTCGCCGCATGACTGTAAGCGACAAGGCAGCAAGGCGTGCGCCACGGCGCATATAACGGATGTCAGAGCTATCTCGCGTTGTAACCTATTGGAATTTGTAATCATTCGTAATATAAAATACGATCATTTCATCGAGGAACTGTGACCGTAGTTGCACTCAGATCTCTGCTGAGGCCACCTGGGGTGGGGGTACAGGTTCCAAGTCAGCCAGGTCCAGCCAGTGTCAGCAGGCCAGCGATCGAGGGATCCCAGTCGGCCAGCTCGTCCCGCCGCTGCCGGACCAGCCGCTCGATCCCCGGGTAGGCGAGCACCGCCTCATCGACGGTCCGGTCGCGGCCCGCCTGGTAGGCGCCGAGCGTGATCAGATCGCGGTGTTCTTCGTAGATCGCCAGGCGCATCCGGACCCGCGCCGCGGCGTCGGCGTGATCGGGAGCGACGACGCGCGTCATCAGCCGCGACGCGCTCCCGACGACGTCGATCGGCGGGAAGTGACCGCGCTGGGCGAGCCGGCGATCGAGCACGATATGACCGTCGACCAGGCCGCGCACCTCGTCGGCGATCGGCTCGTCGAGATCGTTGCCGGCCACGAGCACCGTGTAGATCGCGGTGATGACACCCGCAGGGGTCGCGCCGGTGCGCTCGATCAGCCGGGGCAGCAGCGCGAACACGCTCGGCGGGTAGCCATGGCGGGCCGGCGGCTCGCCCGCCGACAGGCCGACCTCGCGCTGCGCGCGCGCCACCCGGGTCAGCGAATCGCACAGCAGCAGCACCGACGCGCTCAGCCGATCGCGAAACCATTCGGCGATCGCGGTCGCCGTGTGGATCGCCCGGACCCGGACCAGCGGCGGTGCATCGCTGGTCGCGCACACGACGACGGTACGCTGGCGGGCCGGCGCGAGCTCGTCGTGCAAGAGCTCCGTCAGCTCGCGGCCGCGCTCGCCGACCAGGCACAGGACGATGACGTCGGCGCTCGCGCCGCGCGCGATCTGCCCGAGCAAGGTCGATTTGCCGACGCCGGCCGCCGCGAACAAGCCGACGCGCTGGCCGCGCCCGAGCGTGAGCATCGTGTCGAGCACGCGTACGCCGGTCGGTTGCGGCACCGAGATCGGCGGCCGCGACAGCGCCGCCGGCGCCGCGCGATCCACCGCCCAGCGCTCGCCGCCGAGCGGCGGACCATCGTCGAGCGGCGCCCCGATGCCATCGAGCACGCGGCCGAGCAACTCCTCGCTGCACCGGATCGAGAGCGGCGCCCCGGTGCGCCACACGCTGCCCGCGGGGGCGATGCCCGCGACGTCGCCGAGCGGCAGCAGCACGGCCTGCTCGCCGCGGAACCCGACGACCTCGGCGGCGAGCGGCTCGCGATCGCGGCGATCGATCCGCACGATCTCGCCGAGCGCGACGCCGGGTACGGTGGCGCGTACGATGAGCCCGACGACCTCGTCGACGGTGCCGGTCGCCGGCTGGGCCGCCGGTGCCGCACTCGCCACCACCGCCTCGCCGTCCGTCGCACCACGCGCGCCGCCGACCAGGTGCTCCGCCCGCACCCGCGCGGCGTCGGCCTCGGCGCTCGCGGCCATGCGCGCGGCGTCCGTGCGGGCCTCGTGCACGAGCTGCCTGGCGAGCTGATCGGCGTCGTGCCGGAGCTGCGCGATCTCGGCCCGCGCGGCGGCGCGGAGCTGCTCCGCCTCGCCGCGCGCGGCGGCGACGATCTGCTGCGCCAGCGTGCGCGCGTCGTGCTCGTCCCCGCCGATCACGCGCCCGGGCTTCATCGGATGGAACGTATCATTGATCTCGAGGGGCCCTGTCCATGCCCTTGACGTTGCGCCGGCGGTGCGGGCCGTGAGCTCCAGGAGATCGCGAACACGCGCGCTGGCAACGCGGGCTGGGTCCGGCGCTCGTCCGTCGACCACCGGATCGAGCATGGATGGCGGCGCCATCTCCACGACCCGCCGGCGATCCACCCCCCGGCCGTGCAATCTATCTCGCGCC
>Ga0137459_1000672_pt1 | contig 11618 bp, 10 predicted proteins | sample EasRivERMGT700_2_FD_104908 | JGI IMG/M metagenome (GOLD analysis project Ga0137459, IMG submission 104908) | Soil microbial communities from meander-bound floodplain in the East River, Colorado, USA - East River MetaG ERMGT700_2 | ecosystem: Environmental > Terrestrial > Soil > Floodplain ...
CTGCGCTTGGCGATCAGCCGGACGTCGTGGCCCGCGCGGGCGAGCGCGGCACACATCTTCATCGGCGAGCACCAGCGGTAGGTGTCGCTGGCGCCGGTGGCGACGCCGATGCCCGAGCGCGGATAGGGCATGAGGACGATGTCGAAGCTGCGGTAGCGCGCGGCGAGCTCGGCCGGACGGACGAAGCCGGCGAGCACGACGTTGGGCGGCAGCGCGCGGGCGCGCCAGACCGCGAGGTCGGCCTCGGAGCCGCCGACCAGCTCGAAGTCGCAGGTGGGCAGGCGCGCCGCGACCTCCAGGATCAGCTCGATGCCGCGGCCCGTGTAGAGGTTGCCGACGTAGCCGATCCGCGGCCGTCCGGCGGGCGCCCGCGCGGGGGCGATCGGGCCGGGAGGATCAGCCGCGTCGTGCGCGACGACGACGGGGGCGTGGCGCGGGACCAGATCGTGGCCGACCAGATCGCGGCGCAGGGCGTCGGATACGACGACGAGGCCGCGCAACGCGCGGTGGCGGACGATCCGCCGGGTCAGCGCGCGCATCCGCGGATCGTGCGGCACGGCGTGGAGCTCGGCGACGGTCGGCATGCGGAGCTCGAGCGCGGTGATCGCGCCGATCACGTCGCGGCTGTAGACCAGCTCGGTGCGCCGGCGCCGGCCGGCGAGGGCGCCCAGGGTCGCGAGCGCGAACACCAGGCCGCCGCCGCGCCGGTCCGGCCGCGGCAGCCGGTCGATCGCGAAGCCGCAAGTCCCGTAGAACGCGTGGGCGTCGGTCGTCGCTTCGGCAGCCGCGTCGGCGCGGTCGTGACTGCGCTTGGCGATCAGCCGGACGTCGTGGCCCGCGCGGGCGAGCGCGGCACACATCTTCATCACGTGGACGCTCGACGCCCGCCGCGACGGCACGTACGACAGCGACACGTAGACGATGTTCATGCGGCGTCGGGCGGCTCGTCGCCGTTGCCCGCGGCGCGGGCCCCCGCATCGCCGTTGCCCGCGGCGCGCTTGCCCGCGACCTTGCCGCCGGAGCCCGTGGCGCCCGCGGCGTCGGCGTCGTGGCCGTCGTAGCTACCGTACCGGCCGTAACCGTAGCCGCCGCCGTAGCCACCGTAGTAGTTGTCGCGCGCGTCGAGCTCGTTGACGATGACGCCCACGATCGAGCCGCCGACGTCGCGGATCATCCGGGCCGAGCGGCGGATCTCGTCGCGCATGGTCTTGCTCGCGCGGACCACGAGGACGACGCCGTCGACGCGCTTGGACAGCACGACGGCATCGGTCACCGGCTGGACCGGCGGTGAGTCGAGGATGATGCGGTCGAACCGCTTGGCGAGCTCGCGGAGCACGGCCTCGAACCGCTTGGTGAGCAGGAGCTCGGCCGGGTTGGGCGGCGTCGGGCCGCACGGCAGCACGAACAGGTTCGCGACCTCGGTCTGCTTGATGAAGCTGTCGTAGTCCTCCTCGCCGATCAGGAGGTTCGACAGCCCCGGGCTGAGCGCCACGCTGGTCGACTTGTGCAGGCGCGGCCGCCGCATGTCGGTGTCGATCAGGAGCGTGCGCTGGCCGCTCTGCGCCATCGTCGTGCCGAGGTAGATCACGCTCGTCGTCTTGCCTTCGCGCTGGTTCGCGCTGCACACGACGATCGTCTTCAGCTCGCGGTCGGCGGCGCTGAACAGGATGTTGGTGCGCAGCGACCGGCAGCACTCGGCGATCGACGACTTGGGGTTCTCGTGCACGTACATGTCGCGCGTGCGGTCGTCGTTCTTGCCGCCGAGGTCGGCGGTCGTCAGCTGCGGGATCACGCCGAGCACCGGCGCGCCGGCGGCCTGGGTCGCGTCCGTGATGCTCTTGATCGAGCGATCGAGGAACACGAGCAGGAAGATGATGCCGATGCCGACGATCAGCGCCATCACCGCCGCCAGCGAGACGTTGGTCCGCATGTTCGGCGACACCGGCCTGGTCGGCAGCTGCGCCCGGTCGAGCCCGCGCACGTTGGAGATGATCGAGCTGAGGCTGCCGGTCATCTGCATCGACGACAGCCGGGCGCGCAGGATGTTGTACTTGTCGTCGAACTCCTTCTTCTCGCGGATCAGCTCGTTGTAGATCGCGATCAGCGGGCTCAGCTTCTTGGCCTCCTGCTTGTACTTCTCGACCTCGCCGCCGAGCCCGGCGTTGGTCGCCAGCTGCGCGCTGTAGAGGTCTTGCGTGCCGCGCATGAGGATCTTCACCTCGCCCTGCAGCGCCTGGTACAGCAGATCGACCTTCTGCTTCTGGACGACGTAGTCCGGGTTCTTGGGCCCCAGGTCCTTCTCGAGCTCGATCAGGCGGATCTTCTCGGTGTAGTACTGCGTGCGCAGCGTCTCGTACGAGAGGTTGTCGCCCATCATGGGGATCGGCGTCGACAGCACGTCCTCGTTCTGCTCCTTCTTCATCTCCGCGATCTTCGCCGCGAGCTTGATCTCATCGGCGCGGGCATCGTTGAGCTTGGCCGTGAACGACAGGATGTTGCCCTGCACGAGGCTCTGCTGGGCCTCGATGGTGACCGCGACCATGTCGTTCTTGGCCTGGAAGTCGTAGATCTTCTGCTCGGCGGCGCGCAGCTTGGTCTCGGCCTCGGTGAACTCGGCCTGGAGCGCCTCCGACGCGTTGTTGCTGCTCAGCTGGAGCAGGCCCTTGGCGTAGCTCTCGTAGGTCGTGACGTGCGCGTCGGCGACAAGCTTCGCGTCCTCGGCGCTCGCGCTGCGCACGGAGACATAGAAGATGCGATCGGCCTCCGGGTACCTGACCAGCAGGTCGGCCTGCAGCCGGCGGGTCGCGAGCTCGAGCTGATCGTCGTGCGACAGCTCCTTGCGCTCGGCCTCCGAGAGCAGCTTCGGGATCAGATCGTTCTGATCGACGGTCTTCTGGATCAGCGTGAAGCTCGACAGGACCTGCTTCTGCTGCTTGTAGTACTCGGCGCTCGCGCCGGCGACGTTGAACATGTCACCGGTGCCGAGCAGGTCGGGGAGCTTGGGCTCGACCTGGACCGACGCGGTGGCCTGGTAGATCGGGGTCTGCCGAGACGTGTAGACCACGGCCCCGGCGACCGACATGACGACCAGCGCCGCGAGCAACCAGACGTACTTGCGGAGCGCGTTCAGGTAGCGCCGGAAGTCGATCGAGAGGACTTGCTCTTCGTGTGCCGGTGGTGCCGTTGGTTCCACAATAAGCCCTGATCCGAGAACGCTACGAGATGCTACGAGAACGGATCCGAGAACGCAGAAGCGTGGGTCAAGCCACGCTGGCCACGCTGGCCATGCTGGATCGATGACTTAGTCGTCGGGACCGAGCCTGGCGTTCACGGCCGGACGTATCATAACTGCCTGATTTCGCACCCTGAAATCCCGTTTCCAACCGGCAGCGGCGCGCCGCCGGCCGCCAGGGACATCTCGGCGGCCGCCAGGATCGCCGTGACGCGAACGCCCTGCGCGAGGTCGGTCTCCGGGCGCTCGCCGCGTTCGATGCAGTCGAGGAAGTGCCGGATCTCCGCACGCAGCGGCTCCTCCATCGCGACCTTGGGGATGTGGACGTCGCCGTCCCGGATCGTGAGGAACTCGCCGAACTGCGTGAACTCGGGCGGCCGATCGTAGCCCTTGTCGTAGATCCGCAGCTTCTCCGGCGAGACGTCGTCGAGCTCGACCATCTTCTGCGAGCACACCAGCGTGAACCGGCGCTCCTTGCGCGGGTGCAGCCACGACAGGTGCAGGTTCGCGAGGATGCCGCTGGCGTAGCGCAGGGTCACGAACACGACGTCCTCGATCCCGGGCTGCAGCACGGCGGTCCCGCACGCCGAGACCGTCACCGGGTGCTCGCCGAGGATGTGATCGATCATCGACAGATCGTGCGGACCGAAGCACCACAGCGCCGTCTCGTCGCTGCGGATCCGGCCGAGGTTGACCCGCATCGCGTGGATGTAGAACGGCCGGCCGAGGCTGCCGGACCGGTGCAGCTCGCGGATCCGGCGCACCGCGGGATGAAACACCATCAGGTGGCCGACCATGCCGACCGTCCCCGCGCGCGCGGCCGCCGCGGCGACCCGACACGCGTCGTCGAGGTTGCGGGCGACCGGCTTCTCGACGAGCACGTGCTTGCCGGCCGCAAACGCGGCGATCGCGAGCTCGACGTGGGTCGCCGCCGGCGAGGCGATCACCACGGCGTCGATGTCGGGCGCGCGGATCACCGCCTCGGCCGACGCGGTCCACCGAGCCGCCGGCGCCAGCTCGGCGATCAGCGGGCGCTTGGCCTCGTCGGGCTCGGCGACCGCGGCGACCCGGCACCGCGGCTCCGCGGCGAGCACGCGGACATGGTTGATGCCCCAGCTCCCGGCGCCGAGCACGCCGATCTGGATCGGCGGAGCAGTCCGCGTCACGGCCTAGTACGCGGCGCGCACGCCGAGCAGCAGCTCCTGGCGCACGTAGCTCGGATCGTCGACCAGGCCGCTGCCGGTGTCGTACGCGAAGTCGGTCTGGATGACCGAGAGCTGGTAGTCGAGCGTGCCGGCGATCCAGTCGCGGAAGCTGTAGCGCATCCCGACGGTCGCGCCGACGATCAGATCATTGCGCGTGGTGCCGGTCGTCCCCATGACGATCGTGCCCTCGTACTGGCGGAGCCTCAGCTCGGGCCGCGCGAACACGACGAACGGCACGAAGTAATGCTCGATCGAGCCCTGGAATCTGTGATCGCGAAAGAAGTTCGCGTTGATCGAGTCCTGGTGGTCGTAGCTGTAGAGCGCGGTGACGCGGCCGAGCGGGCTGTAGCGGTACCCGAACAGCACGCCCGCGGCGACGCTCGAGTAGCTCGGCCCCGAGGCGTAGAAGCCGTTGGTGTAGCCGGCGTGCGCGTTGAGCGTCGTGTTGAGCGTCAGCGCGGTCTGGATCCCCGCGATCGCCGTGACCGGGAACGAGTCGACCTTCTGGCTGTCGCCGATGCCGGTGAAGTATCCCCCGGAGACATCGACGAACACCCGGGTCAGCGGCAGCCATTGCCAGTTGACGCGCACGCCGAGCAAATTGTGCAGCCGGTTGGCGAACGAGGTCGATTCGAACACGTCGATCGTGTTCTGGTAGTACGCGTACCCGCTGAGCGATCGGCCGCGCGGCACGTAGTTGAGCCGGAGGCTGAGGCCGTTGACATCGCGGTTGGTGTCGTCGCCCGACTCGAAGTTGGTCGCGCGGATCACGCGGCCGAAGTGCTCCTGAAACGCGAACTGCAGCGGGCGCTGCGGATGGACGATGCCGCGGAGGAGCAGGCCGCCGCCGAGCCCGCCCTGCGCCGCCACGTCGCTGTTCGTCGAGAGGTACTGATCCCACGACGCGTACAGGTTCGCGCTGTACTGGAAGTCACCGGTGCTGGTGGTCGTGAGCGTCTGTGGCGTCCCCGGGTCCTGGTCGTCCCCGGAGGCATGAATGTTGAGGCGCTGGTTCGGCAGCGAGCCGGTCCCGATCTCCGCGAGCACCCGCAGGAGCCCGGCCGTGATCGGAACCGAGTCCGCGTAGAACACGTTCGAGACCACGCCGGTCTCGACTCCGACTTGTGGGTGAAGGACCGTACCTTCACCGACTTTGATCCCGGCGCCGCTGACGATCGAGACGGGGTTGAGCGCGTCGCCCGGATCCATTGATGCCGGGGCTGGCGGGAGCCCGTCGTCTGCCTGCGCGGGCGCCCTCGAACCGAGCGCGCCTGCGCCGAAACCAACGAGTATTGCCAACCTTTTCATGGAGCTCGCTAACCTGGTCGCTGCGAAGCGGAAGCGGATACTACGTGCGATATTCGCGCCACGTCAACTCGGAGGCTCGAGGATGGCCCCCCAGGATGTGAGTGATGTGAGGGATGCGAGTGGCGCGAGTGAGTGTCCGCCGGGGCGGCCGGTGTTCATCCTGCAAGGCCCACGGGCGGGCCTCGGCCGAGCCTGCGTGACGTCCCCGGCACTCCCGACCCCGCCGCCCTGCGCGCGGTCATGTAGTGGAGGCCGCCCAGGGGAGGGAGTACCATCGAGCCCGATGCGGGGCGTTGGACTTTGTCCAAGAATCCTCACGGCTTCGGTTTTGATCAGCGCGGCCTGTGGGGATCCGCCGCTGTGCCAGAGCGACGTCTTCGTCGCGTTCCGGCAGACGATCATCTCGACCGACGTCGACACGGCCGCGCCGGGCGTGCAGACCGACATTCACATCCGGACCTCGCTGCAGGGGGGTGACGTCGTCACGCTCGAGGTACTCGGCACGGACGGGACCTCGGTGGGCAAGGCCACGGGCCCCACCTCGCCCGATGGCAGCGTGGTGTTCACCGGGGTCTCGGTCCCCACGCCGCGCGTCGTCTTGCGCGCCATCGGGCGGGGGACGTGCGGCGAGGGCAGCGACGAGATCACGGTGGACGTGATGACCACCTCGCGGTGACCGGCGTCGTCGTGCGCCGCTGGATCCCGCAGCGCGGTCACGCCGCGTAGAACGCCGCGATCCGGTCGACCACGAACGCCTGCGCGTCGGGCGGGAGCCTCGGGTGGATCGGCAGCGCGAGCACCTCGCGGCACGCCAGCTCGGCGATCGGGAACGCGCCGGCGCGATAGCCGAGCTCGGCGAAGCACGGCTGGAGGTGCAGCGGCTCGGGGTAGTAGATCTCGGTCCCGACGCCGGCGGCGGCGAGCGAGGCGCGCAGCGCATCGCGGCGGGGCGCGCGGATCACGAACTGATGATAGACGTGGGCGGGGTGCGGCGCGGGCAGCCGGAGCTCGGGGGGCAGGCGTGTCGCGGCGAACAGCGCGCGGTAGCGCCCGGCGTGGCCGCGGCGCGCGGCGTTCCATGCCGCCAGGTGCGGCAGCTTCGCGCGCAGCACCGCGGCGTGCAGCGGATCGAGCCGGAAGTTGCCGCCGATCGCGACGTGGTGATACTTCGGCCGCGCGCCCTGCGTGCGCAGCAGCGCGATCCGCTCGGCCAGCGCCGGATCGCCGGTGAGCACCGCGCCGGCGTCGCCGATCGCGCCCAGGTTCTTGGTGGGAAAGAACGAGACCGCCGCCGCCAGGCCGTGCACCGGCACCGCGCCCAGGCTCTGCGCGGCGTCCTCGATGATCGCGCACGGCGCCGCGGGCAGCGTCGCGGGGTGGCCGAACAGGTGGACCGGCACGATCGCCCGCGTCCGTGCGCTGCACGCCGCGAGCGCCGCCCGCGGATCGAGCGTCAGCGACGCGTCATCGACGTCGGCGAACACGATCCGCGCGCCCAGCCGCGCCGCGCCGCCGGCGGTCGCGAAGAACGTCAGCGGGGTGGTCACGACCTCGTCGCCGTGCGTCACCCCGAGCGCCAGGAAGATCGCATGCAGCGCATCGCTGCCCGAGCTGGTGCCGATCGCATGCAGCGCGCCGGTGGCGGCGGCGAGCTCGCGCTCGAACCCGGCGACCTCGTCCCCGCCGATGAGCACCCCGCTGTCGAGCACGCGCGCGATCGCGGCGTCGATCTCGTGGCGCACCGCGGCGAGCTCGGCGGCCATGTCGAACAGCGGCACCTTCACGGGCCGCCGACGCTATCATGGTCGCGCACACGGCTTTGGAGGCCGGTGTGGGCACGGAGACCGCCTGCGGATCTCGCAGCAGGGCACTGCGAAATTCGCAGATCGAGCATCCGTCGCCGGCTGCAACTGCTTGAAGCGTCACGGTCGCGAAGCAGCCGCGGAGCGGCCCAACCTGTGCTCGCGCGAGATCCTACGAACGCAACCCCATTGGACGGAGCTCTCCATGAACTATTCACTCGTGCTCGCCGTGCTCGCCGGGTGCGCCTACAAGCCCGGATCGTTTGCCCACCCGCAGAGCGAGTTTCCGGGGCAGCGCGCGACCGTGGGGTGCCTGGATATCGCGGTCGAGCGCCGGACCGACCTGCCGATCGGCCCGGTGCTCGGGTACCAGTTCGCGAACCGCTGCGATCACCCGATGACGATCGATCTGGGCGCGGTCGCGGTGGTCGGGCGCAACGCGCAGGGCACCGACGTCGGGCTCCGGCCCTACGATCCGCTCGCGGAGCTCCATCCGGTCGCGCTCGACGGCCGCAACGTGGGCGGCGAGTCGCTCGCCTATCCGACCGACCGCGCGATCACCCAGATCTGCGTCGATGTCGCGACGCTCGTGCACCAGGGAGCGCCGCAGTGGCTGTGCCTCGCGAGCACGACCGGGACCGTGGTCGGGAGCGTGCCATGAAGCGCCTCCTGATCGCCGCCGCGGCCCTCGCGCCGGTCGTACACCCGTATGTGGCAGAGGCCAGCTCCTGCCAGGGTGGCGGATCGGGTGGCGGATCGAGCGGCGGATCCAGCAGCGGATCCAGCAACGCCTCGAACGACAGGTACTACCACCCGGGGCTCTACCAGAACCCTCGCGTGCCCCAGCAGACGGCGTGCGAGGACGCCAGCGACGTCATCGGCTATCGCCGCTGCACGAAGTTCGGGGCATGGGCTAAAAATCTCAAGATCCCGCACATCGTCATCGAGGGCGGCGTCGTGGTGCGGCAGTTCGGCAGCCTGCTCGACTCCCAGGCCGGGAGCGTCATCCACGGCAACGAGTCGTTCGCGTACCGCGTGCTCGCGCAGCCCCAGCGCCGGACGCTCGACACCGCGGTGCTCTCGACCCTGCGCGCCGGCGTCGGCCTGCCGCACGGGTTCTACACCGCGGTCGAGGTCGATCTCGGTGGGCTCGCGCAACCCGGGCGCGCGTCGACCGAGATGATGACGAGCGGCAGCTTCGGCAGCCCCGACCTCCAGCAGCAGCGCGGGTTCGTCGTCGATTCGGTCGGGACGATCGGGGTGCACGGCGCGACCCACGCCGGCGGGCTCGGCGTCGAGCTGTCGGGCGGCCTGCGCGCCGTGTCGTACAGCTTCCACAGCAGCTATCACGACTGCGAGAGGACGACGAGCATCCGGGCGTTCGCGCCGATCGCCGAGGCCCGCGTGCGCGGCGAGCTGTGGCTGTCGCCGTGGCTCACCGCCGGGGTCACCGCCGGCACCAGCGTGATCGAGCAGCACAGCTGGATGGGCGGCGTGTACCTGGGCGTGCACACCCGGTCGTTCGGCGGCGATCGCTGATCCGGCCGCCTGGCTAGATCTGGCTAGATCTCGAGCTCGTCGCCCTCGCGCGCCGGCACCAGGTCGATCGCCGCGCCGCCACGGTCGTCGAGCGCCCGGCGGCAGCACGCGACCAGGTCGTCGACCTCGGCGTCGCTGTAGTCCTGATCGTAGTGGAACGTGACCAGCCGCTTGACGCCCGCGGCGACGGCGGCGGCCGCCGCATCCTCGTACGACGAGAACCCGCGGTTGCGCCGGGTCGCCTGGTCGCTCGGCCGGTACGTCGCGTCGTGGAGCAAGACGTCGGCGCCCTGGTAGAACGCGATCGCGCCGGGATCCGGTCCGGTCTCGGCCGGCTGGCCGACATCGGAGGCGTACACGAAGGTGCGGCCGGCCTCCGCGATCCGGAACGCGAGCGCCGTCGTGGCGCCGTGGGGATGCTCGCGCGCCGTGACGGTGAGCCCCTCGGCCTCGAACGGCACGCCGAGCGGGGCGGCCTTGACATCGAACGTCGCGGTGAAGTTCTTGAGGGTCTGCAGCGGCGAGAAGTTCGGATCCATCTGGCCCTCGAGGATGTCCTCGAGCACCTCGGGGGAGCCGCCGGGGCCCCACACCGTGAACGCGTTGCCGGCGACGAACACCGGCGCGAAGAACCCCAGGCCCTGGATGTGATCCCAGTGGGTGTGCGACAGCAGGATCGTCGCGCGGCGGGTGCCGGCGCCGAACGCGCCCGCGAGCAGCGCGTTGCCGAGGTGCATGAGCCCGGTGCCCATGTCGATGATCACGAGCCCGCCCGCGCGCGGCTGGACCGAGACGCACGCCGTGTTGCCGCCGTAGCGAATCGTCTCGGGGCCGGGCGCCGGGATCGAGCCGCGCACGCCCCAGAACCGGATCTTCATGGCTGCCTCACTCGTCCCCCAGCGCGAGCTCGAGGCCCTCGTAGGCGCTGATGACCTCGAAGCGGTCGCCCGCCTGGGCGACGACGCCGCGGTAGCTCGCGAGGATCGCGTCGTTGTCGTCGTCGCTGCGCAGCGGGGCGTGGTGGAACAGGCACAGCTGCCTGACCTGGGCGTCGCGCGCGATCGCGATCGCGTCGTCGGGGTGCGAGTGGCCCCAGTGCGGCCGCAGGCGGTACTCGGCGTAGGTGAACTGGGTGTCGTAGATCAGCAGATCGGCGCCGTGGGCGAGCGCGACCACGCCGGCGCGCAGCTTCGCGAGCTCCGCCGCGGTGTCGGGCGGCAGCGGGTCGTCGAGCGACGGCGGCTTTTCGACGAACTCGCGGCCGAGCAGCAGATCGGTGAACGGCGCGGTGTCCGAGCAGTACACCACCGCGGCGCGGTCGACCTCGATCCGGTACGCGAGCGCGATCCACGGATGGTTGAGCCGCGTCGACGTGACCTTCGCGCGGCCGAGCTCGAACCGCGCGCCCTCGGTCAGCGCATGAAACGACATGTTGGCCTGCATCGCCGACAGCGGGACCGGGAAGTAGGGCTCGCCGTGCTGCTGCGAGAACACGGCCTCGAGGTGGGTGTCGCGCCGGCGCGCGAAGATCTCGATCTGGTTCCCGGCGCGGTACAGCGGCGAGAAGAACGGCAGCCCCTGCACGTGATCCCAGTGCGTGTGGCTGATGAGGATCGAGGCCTGGCCGCGGCCGTCGCCGAACCCGTCTTCCATCAGCGCCTTGCCGAGCCGGCGCAGCCCGGTCCCGGCGTCGATGATGATCGGAGGTGCGCCCTTGGGCCTCACCTCAACACACGATGTGTTGCCTCCGTACCGGCTGGTGGTCCGCCCGGGTACGGGGATCGAGCCACGGACTCCCCAGAACCTGACCTTCATCGTAGGGGCGCGCCAGCGCGCCAGCGCAACCGTAACGCCGCCGGCCGCCCGCGGCTAGAAGCCCTTGCGCGAATCGAGCAGGATCGTCACCGGGCCGTCGTTGGTGAGCTCGACGGCCATATCAGCGGCAAATTCACCAGCTTGCACCTGCGCCACGCCGGCATCCTGGAGCGCGGCGAGCGCCTGATCGTACAGCGCACGCGCGGCGACCGGCTCGAGGGCGCCGGTGAACGCGGGGCGCCGGCCTTGCCGTGCGTCGCCGTACAGCGTGAATTGCGAGACGACGAGCACACCGCCGCCCACATCAAGCACGCTCCGGTTCATCTTGCCCGCGGCGTCGGCGAAGATCCGCAGGTGGGCGATCTTGTCGACGATGTACCCGAGGTCGGCCGCCGTATCGCCGGCGCCGGCGCCGAGCAACACCAGCAGGCCGGCGTCGATCGCGCCGGTCACCCGGTCTCCGACGGTGACCTTCGCACGAGTGACTCGCTGCACCACGGCGCGCATGACGCCTGCGGTTGTCGCCTGTCACGGCCGCGAATTCAAACCGCGCGCCCGGTTTGCGGCGCGGGCCAAGGCGGACCGCCAGGCAAGACAAAGGAGACACCGTCCCCAATCAAGTACCTGAGATCGCTGAGGGTCGTGTCCGCGGAAACAAGACAAAGGAGACACCGTCCCCGTCCAGTGGGCAACCCCGCGAGGTTGCCGCGGGTCAGA
>Ga0137459_1000674_pt1 | contig 11610 bp, 10 predicted proteins | sample EasRivERMGT700_2_FD_104908 | JGI IMG/M metagenome (GOLD analysis project Ga0137459, IMG submission 104908) | Soil microbial communities from meander-bound floodplain in the East River, Colorado, USA - East River MetaG ERMGT700_2 | ecosystem: Environmental > Terrestrial > Soil > Floodplain ...
CGCGCTGACATCGGGACGGGAATGCGGTATACAGTCCAGGCCCCTGACGATCGGAACACGAACGCCGATGGACATGAACGCAGGACCGCCGTTCAGGGCCGACCAGGTCGGCAGCCTGCTGCGGCCCGCCGAGATCAAGAACGCGCGCGCCAAAGTCGAACGCGGGGAAATGAAGGCGGAGGAGCTGCGCGCGATAGAGGATCGCTGCATCCGCAAAGCGGTTGAGCGCCAGGAGGCGCTCGGCCTTGAGAGCATCACCGACGGCGAGTACCGCCGCGGCTGGTGGAACCACGATTTCCTGGGGAAAATCGACGGCGTCGAGATCGAGCTCGATCAGAAATCCTACAAGTTCGCCGGTTCGGACGATCCGCGCTACACGCCGAAGGTGAGGCGCCGCGTGCGACGCGCCCGGCCGATGATGCTCGATCACTTCCGGTATCTGAAGTCGGTCGCGAAGAAAACGCCCAAGTTCACCATGCCCTCGCCTTCGATTCTCTATCACCGCGGCGGGCGGGCGGCGATCGATCGCGAGGCCTATCCGGATCTCGATCGACTTTGGGCGGACGTCGGCCGCGTCTATCGGGAGGAAATCCGCGACCTCGCCGCCGCGGGCTGCAGCTACCTGCAGATCGACGACACGAGCTTTTCGTTCCTGTGCGACGAGAAATTCCGGGCGAGCTGCCGCGCCCGCGGCGACGATCCGGACGAGCTCCCGCATATGTACGCTCGCGCGGTCAACGCGGCCGTCGCCGACCGCCCGGCGGGAATGACGATCGTCATGCACACCTGCCGCGGCAACTGGAAAAGCACCTGGCTCGCCGAGGGCGGTTACGATCCGGTCGCCCGGGCCGTGTTCAACGAGATCAACGTGGACGGCTGGTTCCTCGAGTACGACAGCGAACGCGCAGGCAGCTTCGAGCCCCTGCGTTTTGTCCCGAAAGGGAAAAAAGTGGTGCTCGGACTCGTGTCGACGAAGACTCCGGTTCTCGAGGAGAAGGACGAGCTGAAAAGGCGGATCGATGATGCGGCGAAACACGTTCCGCTCGAGGATCTTTGCGTGAGCCCGCAATGCGGCTTTGCGAGCAGCCACCATGGCAATTTGCTCACCCAAGACGACCAGTGGAAGAAACTCCAGCTCGTGGTCGAGGTGGCGCGCGAAGTGTGGGACGCCCCCTGATCTGTCACTCGACGCTCACGCGAGAAAGCCTGATCAGCCGCTCCCAGCGCGCGTATTCGGACTTGAGGTAATCGGCGAACTGCTCGGGCGTGTTGCCGACCGCCTGGAACCATTGCTTGCTGACGTACTGCTCGCGAAAGGCCGGGTCGCCGAGGATCTTCGCCGTGTCGGCGTAGATCTTCGCGACGATCTCCCGCGGCATGCCCGCGGGCCCCATGAGCGCGAACCACGTTCCGGCCTCGTAGCCGGGGACGCCGGATTCGGCGACCGTGGGAAGGTCCGGCAAAGCCGGGATCCGCTGCGCCGTCGCCGCGGCGACGAGCTTCAGCCTGCCCGCGCGTGCATGCGGCTCCACGAGGAGCGGGGTCACCATCATCATCTGTATCTGGCCGGAAAGAAGATCGGGGACCGCCGGCCCCGCGCCCTTGTAGGGCACGTGCACGATGTCGATGCCGAGCAGGTTCTTGAGGTAATCCACGCTGATGTGGGCGGACGAGCCCAATCCGAACGAGCCATAGGAGAGCTTGCCGGGATTCGCTCTGGCGTATGCCACGAATTCCTGAAAAGTGTTCGCCGGCACCGACGCATGCACCGCGATCACCCACGGAAAGCGCACCAGCACCGTGATCGGCGTGAAACCGTTCACGCCGTCGTAGGGCAGCTTCTTGTACAGGTGCGGGTTGATCACGAACGAGGAAGCGTCGGAGACGAGCAGCGTGTGGCCGTCGGGCGCCGACTTCGACACGTGATCGGCGCCCAATATCTGGTTTGCCCCGGGACGATTTTCGACCAGCACCGGCTGTCCCCAGATTTCGGAAAAGCGCGGCGCGAGGGCGCGCGAGAACGCATCGGTGGCGCCACCCGGCGAGGTCGGCACCACGATCTTTACCGGGCGCGAGGGGAACGATTGCGCCGGCGCGAAGAGGGGCGCTGCGGCAAGCGCGGCGGCGACGCAAGCGAGCAGGCGCACTGAAAACCCTGACATCCTGAGATCCTCCGTTGTGCGCGCTATTGTAGTGCGAGGCCGGCCGAGCGGCCCTGGCAGTCGCTCGAGCGAGACCGTGAATTTTGTCACGCTCTCCGGGCTTACCGAAGGCTGTGATCTTGAAACAGCAGTCATCGACGGCCCGGAAATTGCGTTAAAACAGCCATGCGCTCTGAATCTTCCTCAGGTTTTTGGAAAGCCCTTCCCGGGAATTGCCTGATTGGCCCGGTGGCGGGACGACGATAGGCTGGGAATCGAACGGAATCGACGGAGTCAGACAAGACCTACGGAGATGCCGCAGACCATGAATCCGAATCCGCAACTCAACCGCGTCGAAGCGGAACTCTCGGCCCGAATCGGAGCGGTGTTCGGTCGTTTCCCGGATCTCTCCGGCTTTTCGCTCCAGGACCGGACCGGCTTGCCCGACTATATCGACTCCTCCAGCCTGCGGGACGAGCTTTTCGTCACGGAACTCGGCTTTTCCACGCCGGTCAGCGAGATGGAATATGACGAAGCCTGCAGACTGATCGGCGACGCCGTCGCGGACATCGTGTCCGAGCGGCCCGAGGCGCTCGAGTTGCTGCGCGGGCGCACCTTCGCCCGAACGCTTCACTGAGCTCGTCGTCAGCGCGAGACTCTCTTCACCTCCGGCACGACGATCGCCTCCGGATCGCTCCCCGGGAAAGTATCCTCGATCGTCTTGTTGACGGCACGAAGACATAAGATGAAGTCCTGAAACACACAAGGGTCATCCGGGGGGCCGGCGTGCGGATCGCCTGGCGGCGCGCGTCCCTTATAATCGTTCGGGTCCCAGTTCGAAGAGGAAGATCCGATGACCCGAGTCCTTGCCCCATCCCGCCGCCGCGTGCTCGCCGCGCTTGCCGCGGCAGCGGCCGTTGCACCGTTCGGCGCGCTCGCCCAGGGAATTTCCAAGCGTCCGGTGCGGATCATCGTTCCGTTCACGCCCGCGGCCGGCCCGGACATCGTGGCGCGGCTGCTTGCACCCAGGCTGCAGGCGCGCTGGGACCAGCCTTTCTTCGTCGAGAACCGGCCGGGCGCCTCGGGAACGATCGGCACCGAGGCGGTGGTGAAGTCGCCGCCCGACGGCCATACGATCATGGTCGGCCCTGCGTCGGTCCTCACCGCGCCGCATCTCTATCCCAATATCTCCTACGACGTCGTGAAGGATCTTACCGCGGTCACGAACGTCGGCTCGACGAGCCTCGCGCTCGTGGTGCATAAATCGGTGCCTGCCGGCACGGCGCAGGAGTTCATCGCCTGGGTGAAGTCGCAGCCCGGCAAGCTCAACTACGGCTCCCCGGGAAACGGCACGCACCATCACTTGTGCATGGAGCTCCTCAAGCTGCGGGCGGGCCTGGACATCGTGCACGTGCCCTACAAAGGCTCGGCGCCCGCGGAGAACGACTTGATCGCGGGGGTCATTCCCACCATGTTCCTGCCGGTCCACGTGGCGCTCCCGAAGATCAAGGCAGGCCAGATCAGGGTGCTCGGCGAGAGCCTGAAGGAGCGCCATCCGCTTTTTCCGGATATCCCTTCGCTGCACGAGCAGGGCGTGACCGGCTATGACGTGGACCTGTGGCTCGGCGTGTGGGCACCCCCCGGGCTGCCCGCGGACATCCTCGCGAAGTACAACACGGATATCCGCGCGATCGTCGCGCAGCCCGAAATGCGGGAGCAGCTCGCGAGCCAGGGCCTGGTGCCGAACACCGGCACGCCCGAGCAGTTCGCGAGGCTCGTGAGGGAGGATTTCGAGAAGTGGGGCAAGGTGATCCGCGACGCGAAAATCAAGGCGGACTAGATGAAGCCCATCGAAACGGTGGGAATCCTGGGCCTGGGCAAGATGGGAGGGCCGATCGCAGGACATCTCCTCGCCCGGGGCTTCAAGGTGATCGGCTACGACCCGGTCGCTCGAGCGCAAGAGCAGGCGGCGGCACGGGGAGCGCGCGGCGCGGCTTCGGCGCGCGAGCTCGCGCAGGCGAGCGAGCTCGTCATCGTTGTGGTCGGATTCGACAGCGAGGTCGAACAAGTCATCTTCGGCAAGGAGGGCGTGCTCGAAGGCGCGAGGCCGGGTCTCATCGTCGCACTCGGCTCGACGGTTGCGCCGCGTTATTCGAAGCGGCTCGCGGCGCGCCTGGCGGAGAAAAACCTCGTTCTTCTCGACATCCCGCTCGCGCGCGGGGAAGCGGCTGCGACCTCGGGCAAGCTTCTCATCTACGGCGCGGGCGACCTCGATGCCTTCGAGCGCTGCCAACCCGTTTTCGGTGCGTTCGCCTCGGACATTTTTCATCTGGGGCCGGCGGGCGCCGGACAGGTCGCGAAGATGGTGAACAACCTCATCCTCTGGGCGTGCATCGCGGTGAACGACGAAGGTCTGCGCCTGGGCCGGGCGCTGGGCGTGGACCCGGAGCGGCTGTGCGAGGCGCTGCGTCACGGCAGCGCGCAGAACTGGGCCATGGACACCCAGGCCGAGAGGAGCGGCATGCCCTGGGCGGAGAAGGACATGGGCATCGTCCTGGAGGAGGCGGATCGGGCGCGCCTCAGCCTGCCGCTCGCCGGCACGGTCAAGGAGACGATCAAGGGCCTGAAGATCCGCATGGGCCTGGGCATGCCGGAGATTCCGGAGCACCTCTAGCGCTCCGCGAGCCCGACGGCCCATCGGCGTCCGGATCGCCGATTCGAGTTGACGCCGTCGGGCAAGCTCGGCTACTTTGGCGTAGTTTCCTGGGAAAGCTCGATCAGGGGTCCGCGGCCCCGCGGCCAGCCGGCTCAGAATCGGAGGATACATGGGTGCAACCAGCAATGTGATGTGGCAGCTGCTCGTCCAGTTCTTGATCGTGTTGTTTCTCGTCGTGGCCGTCTCCGGCCTCGCGGTGGGGGTCGGGCTGGTCGTCTCCAGCCAGAAGATCGTGCAGCTCTTTCACGGAATGAACCGGTGGGTCTCGACCCGCCACGTCCTCAAATCGGTCGAGGTGCCGCGCGACACCGACCGGCTGGCGCACCGGTACCAGCGCTGGGTCGCCGGAGGCTTTGTCCTCGGGGGTCTCATCGCGATCTTCGGACTGGCGGCCGGGGTCGACGTGCGCGCCATCAGTGCGGCGCTGACCGACAAGCGCATGATGCCCGTCGTTTCCGTTGCAGTCGACACCGTCAAGTGGTTCCTGATCGTGGGCAGCGCAGCCGGCGTCGTGATCGGCGGGATGCTGCTCTTTTATCCGAACGCGGAGATGACGATCGAGAAGTTCGCAAACCAGTGGGTGTCGTCGCGGCAAGCTATCCGGAGCGGGGACGACATGCACATGAACCTGGACGCACTGGTCGAGGCTCATCCCAAGCCCGCCGGCTGGATCATCGGCTGCACTTCGGCAGCGGCGGTGATCTGCGCGATCATCATGATGGTGCGCTACTACTGACGCGAGCAGGTTGAAGCCCAGGACGGTCGCTATACTCGAGAGCCGGCTTGGCCGGCAGCTTGCCGACCTCGTCGCAAAACACGGAGGGCGGCCGGTGCTCGCCCCGGCGCTCGCAGAGGTGCCGGACGTCGACGACGCCACGATCGGGCGGCTGCTCGGCGGGCTCGAGTCGCACCCGCCCAAAGCAGTCATTTTTCAGACCGGGGTCGGCACGCAGGCGCTCTTTGCTGCGACCGATTCACTCGGGATCACGCCGAAACTGCTCGCCTTGCTGGCGAGCTGCGTGGTGGTCGCCCGCGGGCCCAAGCCCACTGCGGCGCTCCGCTCGCGCGAAGTGCGCATCGACCGCAGCGCGAAGGAGCCCTATACCACCGTCGAGGTGCTGGAATCGCTCGAGAACCTGTCGTTCCGGGGCGAATGCGTCGTGGTGCAGCGCTACGGCGAGACCAACGTGGAGCTGGGAAAGGCGCTACGGGCGAAGGGCGCGGAAGTCGTGGAAATACCCACCTACCGCTGGGCGCTCCCTGAAGATACCGGACCGCTCGTGGGGCTGATAGCGGCGCTCGAGCGCTCCGAGGTCGATGCCGCAGTGTTCACCAGCGCGTCGCAGGCGCACAACCTGTTTGCGCTCGCACGGAAACTCGGCAGAGAAGGCCCGCTTGCCGCCAACCTCAACCGGACGCTGGTCGCCTCCATCGGTCCGGTGTGCAGCGCCGCGCTGCGGGAGCACGGCGTGAAAATCGCCCTGGAGGCGAAGCCGCCGAAACTCGGGCCGCTGGTGGCCGCGCTCGACCGGGCCCTGTCGACCTAGCGTGTTTCCGCGGCGGGCGGCCCTCCTGCGCCGCCTGCTGCACCGCGCAAACTGCTACAATGCGCGACTCTCTTCCGGTTTTCCGCCTGAATGTCCCGTTCCATCCGCAATCTCGCGATCATCGCCCACGTCGATCACGGCAAAACGACGCTCGTCGACAAGCTGCTGCGCGAGGCCGGCACGTTTGCCGCGCACCAGCATCTGGTCGAACGGGTCATGGACTCCAACGACCTCGAGCGCGAGCGCGGCATCACCATCCTCGCCAAGAACACCGCGGTGGATTACGAGGGGGTGCATATCAACATCGTCGACACGCCCGGCCACGCCGACTTCGGCGGCGAAGTCGAGCGGTCGCTCTCGATGGTGGACGGCGTGCTGCTGCTGGTGGACGCGGTCGAAGGTCCGATGCCACAGACGCGTTTCGTCACGCGCAAGGCGCTCGCCCTCGGCTTGAATCCGGTCCTGGTGGTGAACAAGATCGACCGTCCCGGCGCGCGGCCCGACTGGGTGGTGAACGCCACCTTCGACATGATCGACAAGCTCGGTGCATCGGAACAACAGCTCGACTTTCCGGTGGTCTACACCTCGGCGCTGCTCGGGACGGCAACGCTCGATCTGGCCCGCCCCGGCAGCGACATGCGGCCGCTGTTCCACACGATCATCGAGCGGGTCCCGGCGCCCCGCGGAGATCCGGACGGGCCGCTGCAGCTGCAGATCAGCAACCTCGACTACTCCAGTTATGTCGGGCGCATCGGCATCGGGCGCATCGCTCGCGGCAGGTTGAGGCCGTCGCAGGAAGTGCTGGTGTTGAGCGACGAAAAAGCGCCCGTGAAAGCCAAGGTCGGCCAGGTCATGGGTTTTCAAGGTCTGGAAAGAATCCCGATGGAAGAGGCGGTCGCCGGCGACATCGTGCTCGTGACCGGGGTGGAGGAGACCGGCATCGGCGTCACGCTCGCCGACCCCCTCCAGCCCGAGGCGCTGCCGATGCTCAAGGTGGACGAGCCCACGCTCACCATGAATTTCCAGGTCAACACCTCGCCCTTCGCGGGGCAGGAAGGCAAGTTCGTCACCAGCCGCCAGCTGAGGGAGCGTCTGCTGCGGGAGCTGCAGGGGAACGTCGCTTTGCGCGTGGAGGAGACCGCCGACGCCGACGTGTTCCGGGTCTCGGGACGGGGCGAGCTTCATCTCACCATCCTGCTCGAGAACATGCGCCGCGAAGGCTACGAGCTGGCCGTGTCGCGGCCGCGGGTCGTGATGAAGGAAATCGGGGGCGTCAGGCACGAGCCCTTCGAAATCCTCACCGTCGACGTCGAGGAGCAGCATCAGGGCGTGGTGATGGAAGCGCTCGGCGCCCGGCGCGGCGACCTGCTCGACATGATGCCCGACGGCCGCGGCCGCGTGCGGCTCGACTACCGGATTCCGGCGCGCGCATTGATCGGCTTCCAGTCGGAATTCCTCAATCTCACGCGCGGCAACGGCCTCGTGAGCCACGTGTTCGACGAATATGCCCCGGCGAAACCGGAGATTCCCTCGCGGCGCAACGGCGTGCTGATCTCCGGCGAGCAGGGCGAGGCGGTCGCCTATGCACTGTGGAAGCTGCAGGAACGCGGACGCATGCTGGTGAGCCCCGGGGAGCGTGTGTACGAAGGCATGGTCGTCGGCCTGCACAGCCGCGACAATGACCTCGTCGTGAACCCTATTCGCGAGAAACATCTCACCAATATCCGGGCCGCGGGCAAGGACGAGGCGATCCTGCTCACTCCGCCGATCAGGCTGACGCTGGAACTCGCGGTGGAGTTCATCGACGACGACGAATTGATCGAGATCACGCCGCAGTCGATCCGCGTGCGCAAGCGCCATCTCTTCGAGCACGAGCGCCGGCGCGCTTCGCGCGCCGAGCCGCGTGCCGTCGCGGAAACTCCCGCCGCCGAGACGGCGGGCTAGCAGGCCGTCGAAAAGGGGGCACGCCCCCTTTAGATCCCCCGGATTTGAGGCTGCAGAAAAACGCTTCCCTCTGCGGGAAGCGTTTTCTGCAGCCTGCAACGCGGCCCTCAAGCCATCCGGTAGCGTTCCACGGCCTTCTCGTCCCAGACCACTCCGGTTCCGGGACGCGCGGGGATCACGGCCGCCCCGTGGACGATGGAAAGCGGCTGGGGGGGGAAAGCGTGGGCCAAGGTGAGTCGAGGAAGGATAATTTTGGCGTCTTGCCTGCAGCCTGCAGCGCGAGAATGTCGCAGACCGCGCCGTTGGCCGGCGTCGGAACTCCGGCGGTTCGCCCGAGCTGCACGACGCCGCCTGAGAGCCATTCCACTTCGAGCCGGTTGCCGCGCTCCAGGTCGTGGTGCATGGAAGAAGTCATGCCGGCCGGAAGCCCGTCGGCGAAAGCGAGACGGCCCTCGGCATAATCGTCGGGAAGCGCGACTCCGTGCGCGCGCCCCACCGCAACCGCCTCGCGCATGATCTGGAGCAGGAACGCCCGCGTGCGCGGGTTTTCGCGGATCGGTCCGATCGTGGTGCGCATGGCGATAGTGGTGGCGGACAGCGCCACCAGGAACACGAATTTCTCCCAGATGGCCCGGCGCACGTCGGCGGCGAGCTCCGCGTTCACGCCGGCGCGAACGAGCGCTTCGTGGAGAAACGTCGCCCGCTCGGATTTCCGGCCGTCGTACTCGCCGAGGATGATGCGCTGCATCGTGCCCGTCTGGTGGATCACGCCGGGGCGGGAGATGTGGGTGGCGACGTAGCCGACGCCGCCCATGACCGGCGGGTCGCCCAACTCGCGCCGCAGGATGTCGTCCTTGACCACTCCGTTCTGCAGCGAGAGCACGCCCGTATCGGGCCCGACGAGCGGCCTGATCTGCTTTGCCGCCGCCTCGGTGTCCCACAGCTTTACCGAAAGGATGACGATATCGACGGGACCGAGTGTCGCCGGATCGTCGGTGACGCGCACCTTCGGAACGCGGATGTCGCCCTGGGGCTCGTTCTCGATGATGAGGCCGCGCTCGCGCATCGCGGCGAAGTGCGATCCGCGGGCGATGAAGCTCACGTCGTAGCCCGCGTGCGCCAGCCGCCCCCCGAAGAAGCCGCCCACTCCGCCCGAGCCCATCATTGCGATCTTCATGGTCAGTGCGTGCGCGAATCGGCCCGAGGACCGTGGATTATACCGGCGCGCAGTGGTAACCTGCCCGCCTCTGCGAGGAGAAAGGGAAAATCATGATTCGCTTCGTTCTTCGCGCCGCCGCGGCGGCGATCGCGCTTGGAGCACTCACGCCTTTTGTCGCCGAAGCCCAGAGCTGGCCGACCAAGCCGGTGAAGTTCATCGTGCCGTTTCCGCCGGGCGGCTCGACCGACCCCATGGCGCGCATGATCGGCGCGAAGCTCACCGACTCGCTCGGGCAGCAGTTCATCGTCGAGAACAGGCCCGGCGCCGCAGGCTCGATCGGCGCGGCGCTCGTCGCCAAGTCGCCGCCCGACGGCTACACCTACATCTTTGTGTTCGACACGCACGCGGTCAACCCTTCGCTGATCCCCAATCTGCCGTTCGACACGGTGAAAGACCTCGCGCCGGTGACGCTGATCGGCACCGCGCCGATGGCGATCGCGACGGGCGCCGCGAAGCCCTACAAGAGTTTCGGCGACGTGGTCGCCGCGGCCAAGGCGAAACCGGGCACGGTGAGCATCGGCTCGGTCGGCAACGGCAGCCTCGGGCACCTGACGATGATCCTCGTGCAGCAGGCCTCCGGCATCAACCTCATTCACGTCCCCTACAAAGGCGGCGGACCGATGACGGCGGACGCGCTCGGCGGCCAGGTCGACCTCGCGATCGGCTCGGTGGCGGTGATCACCCCCCACGTAAAGGGCGGCAAGCTCCGCGCGATCGCCGTCACCGGCGACAAGCGCTCGAACGCAATGCCTGAGGTGCCCGCGCTCGCCGAACAAGGCCTCCCGGGCTTTTCCGCGCTCGCATGGTGGGCGATTTTTGCGCCTGCCGGCGTGCCCAAGCCCATCATGGACAAGTTTCACGCCGAGCTCGTGAAGGCGTTCAACCTGTCCGACGTGCGCAAGCTGCTCACCGAGCAGCTCGGCATAGACCTCGTTGTCGGTCCGCCCGAAGGGCTGCAGAAGTGGCTCGCAGACGAGATGCAGCGCTGGGGCAAAGTGGTGCGCGAGAACAACATTCGCCCCGACTGAGCAGCCGCAAGCTGCGGGCCGAGGAGGGAACGGGTGAAGGGCATTTGCGGGATCGTCTTTGCAGCGCTCATCGCACTGCCATGCGCGGCCGCCTTCGCGCAGGAGTACCCCGGGAAACCATTGCGGCTCCTGATCGGGTTTCCGACCGGCGGCAACGTCGACGTGGTGGGCCGGATCGTGGCGCAGAAGATGAGCGAGGGGTTGGGCCAGCAGGTCCTTCCGGAGAACCGGACCGGCGCGGGCTCCATCATCGCCAACGAGCACGTCGCGAAATCCGCCGCGGACGGCTACACCTTGCTCGTCGTGAGCGGCGCCTTCGTCACGCAGGCGGCGATGATGAAGAAGCTTCCTTACGACCCGATCCGGGATTTCTCCTGGATCTCCACGGTGGTGACTTACCCGCTGGTGCTGTCGGTGCGCTCCGATTCGCGCTTCAGGACCCTCGACGAGTTCATCGGCTACGTGCGGAGCAATCCCGGAAAGGTGAACTATCCTTCCCCGGGAATGGGGACGCTCTACCACCTTGCCGGCGAGATGTTCGTTTCCATGGCGGGAATCCAGATGCAGCACGTGCCCTTTCGCGGCGGCTCGGAGCCTTTGACCGAAGTGCTCTCCGGCCGCATGGAGCTGCTTATCGACGCTCTGACCAATTCGTACCCCCATATCCAGGCGGGCAAGTTCAGGCCGCTCGCGGTCAGCTCGCTTGCGCGCTCCGCTTCGCTTCCGAACGTGCCGACCGTCGCGCAGAGCGTGCCGGGCTACGAGGCGAGCTCCTTTCTCGGCATCGCCGGCCCGCCGGGATTGCCGGGCACCGTCGTCGAGCGGGCCAACCGGGAAGTGCGGCGCGTGGTCGCGCTGCCCGAGATCGCGCAACGGTTCGCCGAGTGGGGCGGCACGCCGAGCGCGAGCAGCCCGGAGGAGATGCGGCGCCACGTCGAGGCCGAAATCGAAAAATGGAAACGGGTCGTCGAGGCGCGAAAAATCGACCTGCTGTGAAGAGAGACCCGCCCCGGGC
>Ga0137459_1000675_pt1 | contig 11550 bp, 11 predicted proteins | sample EasRivERMGT700_2_FD_104908 | JGI IMG/M metagenome (GOLD analysis project Ga0137459, IMG submission 104908) | Soil microbial communities from meander-bound floodplain in the East River, Colorado, USA - East River MetaG ERMGT700_2 | ecosystem: Environmental > Terrestrial > Soil > Floodplain ...
AGGACGGCGCGCGCCCAGCGCCCAGGTGGAATCCGGCGCGTGATTCGGCGCCGCCCGCGAGCACGCCGGACCAAGCGCTGAGCCGGCCGGCGACCTGATCGGTCGCCGGGAGTTTCGGGTTGCGACCGTGTGGGCGATTTGATAGCGGTCGTGTCACACATGTTTCCCCGACCAGGCCTCCATGTTCGGCTCCGATCGTAGCTCGTCCCCGACGAAGCTCCCCGGCGCTCGGCGCGCAGGCGCCGGTGGTGTGTTTGACGCGCCCGGTGTGGCCGCGGCCCTCGGTGGACCGCTCATCGTCGCCCTGGTCGTCATCGTCGCGAGCTTCTCGGGATCCCTGGTGATCTCGCAGGTCCGGATCGCCGGGACGGAGGCGCGGGCCAGCGACATTCTCTCGAACACGATCCCGAGCATCGCGCACCTGTCGGCGGCGCGGACCGCGGTGCGGGAGCTCGGCACGTCGGTCGATGACCTCCTGCTGGCGCGTTCCGGCGTGGCCAGCGTTCGCGGCGAGATCGCCGCGGCGCGTGCACGCCTCGCTGCGAGCCTTGCCACGTACGAGGCCCTGCCGACGGTCCCCCACGAGCTCGAGCAAGTCGCCGTGATCGCGGGCGAGCTCGCGCTCGCCGATGAGGCGATCGGGCACGTGCTGGCCGGCACCGGCGAGCCTTCGCAAGCGCAGCGCGCGCCTCACGCGGAGCTCCACGCGCACCTCGCGCGCACCGACGAGGCGCTCACGCGGCTGACCCTCTTGAACAACACGTTCGCGGAGACCAGCGCCGAGGCCGTGGTCGAGCACCGGCGCGCGAGCGCGGCGGCGGCAGGGCTGTTCGGCAGCCTCAGCGTCGTCGTGGCGGGGCTCGCCGGCTTGCTGGCGATCGGCAGGGTCCGCGCCCGTGCCCGGCTGGTCGACGAACGTGGCCGGCTGCTGGCCGAGCGCACGACGGAGCTCGAGGCGTTCGCCGGACGCGTCGCGCACGATCTGCGAAATCCCCTCGCATCCGTGGCCCTCCGGGTCGCAGCGCTCCAGGAACGCCACAAGCACGAGCCGCAGCTCCGCGACGATCTGGGAAAGCTGATCCGCCAGGCCGAGCGCATGGGCGAGATCATCGAGGATCTGCTGGCGTTTGCGAGCGCGGGTGCGCGCCCGCGGCTGGACGCGTCCGCCGATCTGCCCCGGATCCTCGACGAGGTCCTGGCCGATTTTCGGCCCACGGCCGAGGCGATGCACGCCGAGATCCAGGTCACCGAGGTTCCCGCGATCCAGGTTGCCTGTACGCCGGCCGCGCTCAGCTGCGTGCTCTCGAACCTGGTCGGCAACGCGGTGAAGTATCTCGGCGAGGGCACGCAGGCGGTCGATTGGGTCGCGATCCGCGCGCTGGTTCGCGGCAGTGTGGCACGGATCGAGATCGAGGACACGGGGCCGGGCCTGCCGCCGGACGCCGAGCACCGCGTGTTCGAGCCGTTTCAGCGGCTCAGCGCGGCGAAGCCGGGGATCGGGCTCGGGCTCGCGACGGTGAAGAAGATCGTCGAGGCGTACAACGGCCGGGTCGGCGTGTCCTCGTCGCTCGGCAAGGGAAGCACCTTCTGGTTCGAGCTGCCCGTGGTGGCCTCGTCCGCCGCGAGCGCGCCGCCGCCCCGCACGGACGAAGATCGCTCGGCATCGGGCTGAGCGCAGGCGGCCCCGGCGAGCGTGGCGGCGGCTGATCGTGGTGGGCGCCACGAATCCGCCGGCGCGCGCGTACGCCCGGCGGCGAGTGTGGCAAGTTGGACGCGTGCTGCTCGTGGAGACGTTTCCTGCCGGACCGCTGCAATGCAATTGCTCGATCGTCGCGTGCGCCGACACCAAGGACGCCGTCGTCGTCGATCCCGGCGGCGAGGTCGAGCGGATCGCCGAGATCGTGGCGCACTACGATCTGACCGTGCGTTCGATCATCCACACCCACGCGCACCTCGATCACATCTACTGCACGCACGACGTCAAGCAGGCGCACGGCGGCGAGATCTGCCTGCACCGCGGCGATACGTTCCTGTACGACGGGTTCGCGATGCAATGCGCGATGTTCGGCCTCGCCGTGCGCGACGTCTCACCGGTGGATCGCTTCATCGACCACGGCGACAAGATTTCGATGGGCAAGCACGGGCTCGACGTGATCCACACGCCCGGCCACACGCCGGGATCGATCTGCTTCGAGGTCACCGACGGCTCGCGCACGATCGTGTTCGCGGGCGACACGCTGTTTCGGCGCTCGATCGGCCGCACCGACCTGCCGGGCGGCGACGCGGCGACGCTGCAGCGCTCGATCCGCGAGCGGCTGTACACGCGCGATCTCGACGCGCTCGTGATCCCCGGCCACGGACCATCGACGAGCCTCGGCGACGAGGCCAAGGCCAACCCGTTCGTCCGGGCCTGATCACGGAGTCGGTCGGAGCGGTCCGCGCTCGCCGCTACCGGGGTGGTCGCGTGCCGTTGAAGTCCTGCAGGGAGCGGCAGCTCGCGACCGCGGCGCAATCGGGGTTGCCGTTGGTCGCCGAGAGATAGTCGATCTCGCCGGTCAGCACGTCGCCGTCGATCGTCGCGTGGATCTCGGAGTTGAACGTGAACGTGCAGTTCCCCATGGTGTTGCTGCGGGTGCCGAACAGCGTCAGATCGAGCGAGTTGCCCTCGACGGCGCCGTCGTAGATGTGGCCGCCGATCGCGACCTCGAGGAACACGGCGCCCAGGCCGGTGACGGTCGCGCTGACGTCGTTCTTGCTCTGGGTCAGCGTGACCGCGGCGGCGCTGCTGGCGCCGGAGGTCCAGTTGCCGAAGTTGCAGCCGTTGTCGCGGTTGGTGAGGGTGATCGTGTAATCCCCCGCGACGTCGGCGTTGTCGGTCCCGCACGCGGCCAGGCAGAGCGCCAGGCAGAGCGCCAGGCAGAGCGACAGGCAGAGCGACTGAACGAGGCACCTCATGGCGTAGCTCATGGCCCGGAAGGATACCCGAAGCGGCGCCGCGCCGGCCGGGACGTCGATCACGGGGCGAGCTCGATCACAGGTGCCACGCGGGGCACGACGCCGCCGCGCCGGCCGATCTCGATCGAGCCGTAGCGCTCGGCGAACGCCGCCGGCAACCGCCGCCCGATCGGCGGGCACAGCCACAGCCGGAGCAGGTGGCGGCGGCGCGCGGGATCCGGATCGTCGGCGAACGCGGTCCGGTCGTGCAGCAGCTGGTGGTTGTGGACCAGCTGGACGTCGCCCGGCTCGAGATCCATCTCGAGGTGGAGCTCGGGATCGTCGAGCACGGCGTCGAACGCGTCGAGCGCCGCGCGCTGGCGATCGCTTGGCCTGGGCGCCGCCGGGAACCGCGCGGCCGACTCGATGTAGCGCCGCTGGTAGATCACCGTCACGCGATCGTCGAGCCACGACAGCACCGGGATCTCGAACCACGGCCGCGCGCCGGGCGGCTCCTCGCCGCGATGGTCGGTGGCGACCGGCTCGAACAGCGCACCGGCGAGCTCCGGATCGCGGGCGAGCACCGCGTTCCACGCCGCCGCCGCGCTCGCGAGGCTGCTGCGCCCACCGCGCGGTGCCGCGCGCAGGCACAGCAGCGCGACAAGATCGGCCGAGTCGGTGTGGAAGCCCTGGCGCTGGTTGGTCTGGTAGAGCCGGGTCGCCGGATCCGCGGCGTCGTACCCCAGATCGCAGACATGGCCGAGCAGGTGGCCGCGCGCGTTCTGCGAGACCGCCGCGCCGAGGTGCTGCCCGAGCACCCATAGCCGCGCGGCGACGCGGGCAGGCGCGTCGTCGACCGGCAACCCGCGGAGCACCGTGAAGCCGCGGCCGAACAGGAGCTCGTCCCGCAGGCCGCCGACCAGCGCGGTCACCTCCGGAGAGGCGGCGGGCGAGGCGACCGGCGAGGCAGCGGGCAAGGTGCCGGGCAAGGCGCCGGGCAAGGCGATCGACGCCTGCGGCCAGCCGGTCGCGAGCAGGCGCGCGGCCGCCGCGTCGAGCGCTGCGAGCTCGTCTCCGGTGAACCGCCGGAGCCAGGGCGACGCGGCGAGCGACGCGCCGCGCCAGACGTCGGGACCGGTCAACGGGGCGGTCGGACGGTTCGGCGCCATCGGGGGTCGAGCTTTCCGGTGGCTCGTGCCGCGAGTCAAGCCGCGGCTGCCGGCGAACCGGTGGGCTGTGTCAGATCCAGCGCCGCACCGGGGGAGTTTTGGCCAAGTATGCAAAACCCCTGCGACCCCGGCGAGGTGCCTACCTCTCTAACAACACCGGGGATGTCACCGAATCGACCTGACGCTCGGCATGCGCCTAACTATACTCAAGACCTATACTCACCACTCTCCGGTAGCACTCACCCCGCCCGGTAGCTCCCCGCATGCTCACCGCCCACCACCATCGACGGGTACGCAGGTCCACGATCTGGATCGCGGTGCTCGCCGCACTCCTCGTGCACGGGACGATCCTCGGCACGGTGCAAGCCCTCGGGATCTCGATGGTCGGGGACGGCCTCCACGCAGCGTCCCACGCCGGGGCGGCGGTGGCCGACGATGTCGAGCTCAAGGTGACGTGCCTCGGCGACGTGGTGTTCGCGACGTCGGGCCGGACCGCGATGTGCTTTGCGCCATGGATCGACGATGTCGACCAGTGCCTCGCGGACACCCAGATGAGCCTGTGGATGGATCTGTCGTCCTGCCAGGCCCGCAATGATCCGCGCACCGCGATCACGATGGTCGAGCAGAAGACGGTGGACAAGCTCACGCCGATCGACCCCGAGCGCCTGCTCGATGAGGTCAAGCCGGTGCCCAGGCCGGTGCCGCCACCCCCGCCGCCGTCGCTCCAGGCGCAGGCCGAGCCACCCCCGCCACCCCCGCCCGCGCCGCCGCCGCCGCCGAATCCGCCGCGGCCGCAGCAGGTGATCGAGACCGTCAAGCCCACCGACGAGAAGGAGCCGGAGAACGCGCGGTTCCTCTCCGAGTACAACACCAGCGTCGAGAAGCAGAAGGTCGCGCGCGGCGCGCGCAACGAGGCGATGGTGGCCAAGGCCAAGCCGGAGGAGCTGACGCCGACGCCCAGGCCCAAGGACGAGCCCGCGGTGAAGCAGCAGGAGCCCGATCGCATGGTCGGCAAGACCGAGCACGCCCCGGACGTGCCGGGCCACCTCTCGATGCGCACCCCGGGTGCAACGTCGCCGGCCGAGGCCGAGCAAGAGGCCAAGGTGCGGGGCTCGACGACCGGCGCCGCCGGCACGATGGTCGCGGACGGCTACGTGGCCCGCAAGGGTGCCGCCGCGCTCGAGCAGGAGCGCCGCGAGCGCACGGAGCTGCCGCGCGGCCAGGGCGGGGCGGGCGGCGGCGCGCCGCGGGCGCCCAACCTGAACCCGACCGAGGACGTGCTCGAGCGCGCGCTCGGCGGCGGCTCGGTCGACCACCTCGAGGACGTCGACAACGGCGAAGAGACCGCGCTGTCGTCCAAGCGCTTCATCTACGCGAACTTCTTCAACCGCATCAAGCGCCAGGTCGCCCAGAACTGGGATCCGGCCACGGTGTGGCGCCGCCGCGATCCGACGGGGACCGTGTTCGGCTTCAAGACCCGCGTCACCGAGGTCCGGGTGAGCCTGTCCCGCAAGGGCGATCTCGAGAAGATCCTGGTCATGACGCCATCCGGGGTGGCCGAGCTCGACGAGGAGGCGGTCCGCGCGTTCCGGACGGCCGGGCCGTTCCCGAACCCGCCCGACGCGCTGATCCAGAAGGACAACATGATCACGTTCCCGTTCGGGTTCTACTTCGAGATCGGGGGCAACGGGTCGCACACCTCGTGGCGCCTGCCCCAGGCGATGTAGCCGCGATGGGCCGGTGGGGCGCGGCCCTGGTGTCGATCGTGCTCGTCGGCGCGACGCTCGCGCCGGTCGCCCGTGCACCGGAGGACGATGGCTTTCCGCTGTCGACGTTCCCGATGTTCGCGGCCCCGCGGCCGGCGCTGGTCGCGATGAGCTACGCGCAGGGCGAGACGCAGGGCGGCGGGCTGCGCGCGCTGTCGCCCGCTCACCTCGGCACCGGCGAGGTCATGCAGGCGTTCGCGCTGCTCCAGCGCGCGGCCGGCGCCGCGCCGCGCGAGCGCCTCGCGCTGTGCACCGCGATCGCGGCGCGCGTCGCCGGCGACGCCGACTACCGCGAGGTGGTCGCGATCCGGCTCGTCGCGGGGCGCCACGACGCGGTCGCCTACCTCGCGGACGGCGCCGTGGGGCCGGAGGTCACGCAGGCGCGCTGCGATGTGGCGCGGAGCGCGCGGTGATCGGCGCCGGGCTCGCGCGCTGGTGGTTCGCGCCGGCGCCGGTCGAGCGGCTGGCCGCGCTGCGGATCGCGATCGGCGGGTTCGCCGTGATCTGGATGAGCGCGCGCCTGCCCGAGGTGGTGGCGGTCGCGCGCTTGCCGGCCGGCGAGCTCGCGCCGGTCGGGATCATCCGCGTGCTCGGCCGCGCGCTGGGTGCGCCGCTGCCGGTGATCGCGGTCGCGGCGATCGCGGTCGCGACGGTCGGCCTCCTGATCGCGTTCACCGCCGGGGTCCGCTACCGCGTCACGGCACCGCTCGCGGCGCTCGGGCTGCTGTGGACGCTGTCGTATCGCAACTCGTGGGGGATGGTGTTTCACACCGACAACCTGCTCGTGCTGCACGTGATCGCGCTGGCCGCGGCGCCGGCGGCCGATGCGTGGACGCTCGGGCGAGGCGCGCCGCCGCGCGACGCTCCCGCCGCCGGGTACGGCTGGGCGATCAAGCTGCTCGCGGCGATCACCTGCGCGGCGTACCTCCTGGCCGGGATCGCGAAGCTGCGGCTCGCCGGGCTGTCGTGGATCGATGGAGCGCAGCTGCGCAACCAGATCGCGGTCGACAACCTGCGCAAGGCGCTGCTCGGCGGGACGGTCGCGCCGCTCGCGCGGCTCCTGGTCGCGCATCCCGGCGGCCTGGTCGGGCTCTCGATCCTCACGCTGGGGCTCGAGCTCGGCGCGCCGCTCGCGCTGCTCGGCCGCCGGCTCGCCCGGTGGTGGGCCTGGGGAGCGTGGGGCTTCCACGTCGGCGTCGTGCTGGCGATGAACGTGTGGTTCCCGTACCCACTCGTGGGCATCGCGTTCCTGCCGCTGCTCGAAGCCGAGCACCTGGTGGGCCGACCGGCGCGCTGGTGGCGGGCCTGCGGAATGCGCGGTGCGCCAGCCCGGTAGAGGAAACGCGTGATTTTGCGCTTTGCAGCCAACTACGGCTGTAGTAATGATACGGAAGCGTCGTAGCCATGACTCGCTCTCCTGATCTCACCGCTGCCGAGCTTCGCGTGATGAAGGCGTTGTGGGAGGTCGGCACCGGGACCGTCGCCGAGGTGCGCGCCGAGCTCGCCAAGCGCGGCCAGGATCTGGCGTACACGACGGTCATGACGCTGCTGGGCCGGCTGGCGACCAAGCGCGCGGTGGTCGCCGACAAGGCCCGCGAGCCGTTCGTGTACCGGCCGGTGCACCGCCGCGAGTCGGTGCTGCGCGATCGGCTGCGTGAGTTCGTCCGCGAGGTGTTCGACGGCCAGGCCGACTCGCTGGTGCTGAACCTCGTCGAGGACGAGTCGCTGTCGCGCGCCGAGCTGCGGGCGATCGAGCGCAAGATCGCCGAGGCCGAGCGCGTGGCGAAGGATCCCAAGAAGTGAGCCGGCGCGCGAACGGAACCCGCCGATGACCGCCACGGCAAGGGCGGTCGTCGAGCTGTTCGCGGTGATGGGCGCGCAGGCGACCGTGATCGCGCTGCTCGCGCTCGTCGTCGTGCGCGCCGGCCGGCTGCGGCCGGGCTGGCAGGCCGCGGTGTGGCTCGTCGTGCTCGTGAAGTTCATCCTGCCGTGGGGGCCGGCGCTGCCGTGGTCGCTCGCCGACCTGTTCGCGGCGCTCGGGCACCACGATGCCGGTGTGATGGTGCTGGCCCCACCGGAGGCGAGCTCCGGCACGGCGCTGCCGGTGTCGAGCGTGTGGCTCGTGCTCGCGGTGGCGTGGCTGGGCGGCGCCGCGATCGTGCTCGGGCGTGCGCTGGTCGCCCAGCGCCACGTCGTGCGCGCCGCGCGCCGCGCGCCGCCGGCGCCGGCGCACGCGCGCGCGCTGCTCGCCGCGTTCGCCCGGCGTCCGCCGCGGCTGGTGATCGGCGACCCCGCGACCGGGCCCCACGTCGTGGGGATCGTGCGCCCGATCATCGTGATCCCCCCGGCGCTGCTCGACGATCCGGCGCTGCTCTGCCCGGCGCTCCTGCACGAGCTCGCGCACGTCCGGCGGCGCGACGCGCTCGCGCGGATCGTCCAGCTCGTCGCGGGGGCGGTGTTCTTCTTCTGGCCGGTCGTGCGGCTGGTCGGCCGCCGGCTCGATCTCGCCCGCGAGGCGGCATGCGACGCGTGGGCGCTCGAGGCCAGCGAGGTGCCGCGGCCGGCGTACGCGCGCCTGCTGGTCCGCATGGCGCAGCTCCGCACCGCCGAGGCGGCGAGCCTGGCGGCGCCGCGCGGCCTCGATGCGCGCGTCGCGGCGGTGCTGGGCCCGCCGGCCCGCGCCCGGCTGGGCCTCGCGCACCGGCTCGCGCTGATCGGGTGGATCGCGCTCGCGCTCGGGGGCGCCCGCACCGCCGCCGCCCGCGGCGAGCGCTCGGTCTGCAAGTACACCGTCGCGCTCGCCGAGGCCTTGCGCCAGGCGCACCCCGAGGCGGATCGCGACGGCGACGGGGTCCTGACGCGCGATGAGGCATGTGAGTTCCAGGCCGAGCTGCGCCGCCGGGTCGACGTCCCGGCGGGCCCTGCGGGCGCCGATGAGGTATCGCGGCTCGATGAGGTCGATGAGGACCTCTTGACGGAGCCCTTGTGTTGCAATTGTGACCGCGGTGCGGAAAACTCCGCGCCCTGGATCGAGAAGCGCTCGGACGCGTGCCCATCCGATGAAGGAGTGAGTCGATGAACAAGCTAGTGCTACTTGCCGTCGTTATGGTGGCCGCGTGCCAGGCCGACAACCGGAACCTCGAGCGCAAGGTCGATGAGCTCGGCAAGAAGCTCGATCAGGTGCTCGCGCAAGGCCGCGGGGCCGGTGCCGCGGCGCCGCGTCCCGCGCGCGCCGAGCCGGATCGCGCGAAGACCTACGCGGTGCCGATCGACGGCGATCCGGTCGACGGCCCCGCCGATGCGAAGATCACGCTGGTCAAGGCCTACGAGTATGCCTGCCCGTACTGCGAGAAGGTCCGCGACACGATGGACGGCCTGCGCAAGAAGTACGGCAACGACCTGCGCATCGTGTTCAAGCAGTACGTCGTGCACCCGCAGGTCGCCACCGCCAGCTCGCTTGCCTTTTGTGCCGCGGCCAAGCAGGGCAAGTTCCTCCAGATGGACCAGCTGCTGTGGGACAAGGGCTTCAAGACCCGCAACTTCGACAAGGACACCACCGCAGAGGCGGGTGGGCAGGCGCAGCGGTGCTGGGAGTCGGCCGCCGGCTGCCCGATCGTCCTCGGCTTCGCACAGGAGCTCGGCCTCAACACCGACAAGTTCAAGGAGGCGATGAAGGGCGAGTGCCAGGCGCATATCCAGAAGGATCAGCGCGAGCTGCAGGCGCTCAGCGTCAACGCGACGCCGGCGTTCTTCGTCAACGGCCGGTTCCTCTCGGGCGCGATGCCGATGGAGAACTTCGTGACGCTGATCGACGAGGAGCTCAAGAAGGCCAACGAGCGGATCCAGGCCGGGACGCCGGCCGCGAGCTACTACCAGCAGGTCGTGCTCGACAAGGGCTTGAAGACGGTCGAAAAGCCGGCCCAGTAAGCGCGCGAGGACCGCGCACGCTCGCGCCCTCGGCGAGCAACCCGAGCGCAGGTACCGAGCGGCGGCGCAGCCGCGCCGCGATCTGCTAGGCTGCGCCCGTAGGCGATGCCCGTCCCCGCGATCCCCGAGCGCAACTGGGTCAATATCCAGTGGCTCGCGCGCCTGCGCTGGGCCGAGAGCGCCGGGCAGGCGGCGACCGTCCTGGTCGGCCAGTTCCTGCTCGACGGGGCGCTGCCGATCGCGGCGCTGTTCGCGGTGATCGGCGTGGGCCTGGTGTCGAACCTCGCGATCGAGCTGTACTTCTTCGGCGATGGCCGGCGGTCGAGCGTGGCGGTGCGGCCGGTGCACGAGCGGCAGATCGCGCTGCTCATGATGCTCGACATCGCCGTGCTCACCGGCCTGCTGTACTTCACCGGCGGGCCGCACAATCCGTTCGCGTTCCTGTATGTCGTGCGGATCGCGCTCGCGACCGTGCTCGTCCGCGCGCTGTGGAGCTGGATGCTGGTCGGGTTATCGTTCGTCGGCTTCGGCATCTTGCTGGTCGCGCACCAGCCCCTCGCGATCCCCGACGATCGCCGCGCGATCGGCATGTGGGTCGCGCTCGGCGTTGCCTCGGCGTTCGTCGTGCACTTCCTCCGGCGGATCACCGGGGCGCTGGCCGAACGCGACGCCGAGCTGACCGCGGCGCGCGGGCTGGCGGCGCGCCAGGAGCGGCTCGCGTCGCTCGCGACGATGGCGGCGGGCGCCGCGCACGAGCTGTCGACCCCGCTCGGCACGGTCGCGCTCGCGGCCAAGGAGCTCGAGCACGCGCTGACCAAGGCGGACGCGACCGAGCTCGCCGCCGACGCCCGGCTGATCCGCGAGCAGGTCGGGCGCTGCCGCGTGATCCTCGAGCAGATGGCCCAGGGCGCCGGCACGGTCGGGGAGAGCGTCGCCGCGAGCACGGTCCGCGAGCTGCTCGACGAGGCGCTGGCCGGCATCCGCGACGCGCCGGTAGTGCACTGCGAGGTCCCGGCCGACGTCGCGCAGACCCCGCTGCGCCTGCCGCCGCGCGCCGTCAGCCAGGCGCTGCGCTCGCTGGTGACCAACGCGCAGGATGCCTCGCCGCCGACCGCGGCCGTGGTGGTCGCCGTGCGCTGCGACGCCGGCCTGCTCGAGCTCGCGATCCGGGACCGCGGCGGCGGCATGCCCGGAGAGATCCTGGCGCTGATCGGCGAGCCGTTCTTCACGACCAAGCCGCCCGGCCGCGGCATGGGGCTCGGGTTATTTCTCGCCCGGGCGGTGATCGAGGCGGTGGGCGGCACCCTCGAGATCGACTCGTCCGCCGGGACCGGCACCGAGGTCCTGGTGGTGCTGCCGACCGACGTGTCGCACGCCAAGGGCCCCGCGGGGCGCCCCGCGAGCCGCGCCGAACGATCGCGTGAATCCATTCCGCGCGAGGTGGTATCCAAGCCAGCATGAGCAGCGACCACAAGCTGTCGATCCTGATCGTCGACGACGACGAGGCCTACCGCAGCCGGCTCGCCCGTGCGTTCGTCGATCGCGGCTACGACGTGCGCACCGCGCACGACTACGACAGCGCGCTCGGCCTCGCGACCACCGAGTCTCCGGAGCTCGCGGTGGTCGACCTCAAGATGCCCGGCAAGAGCGGCCTCGAGCTGGTCAAGGCGCTCAGCGAGATCGATCCGGCGACCAGGACCGTCGTGTTGACCGGCTACGGCAGCATCGCGACCGCGATCGACGCGGTGCGGCTC
>Ga0137459_1000676_pt1 | contig 11538 bp, 12 predicted proteins | sample EasRivERMGT700_2_FD_104908 | JGI IMG/M metagenome (GOLD analysis project Ga0137459, IMG submission 104908) | Soil microbial communities from meander-bound floodplain in the East River, Colorado, USA - East River MetaG ERMGT700_2 | ecosystem: Environmental > Terrestrial > Soil > Floodplain ...
CCCGCGAATACCGATGACATCGGCAGGATCAAACGCGGGAAGTAGATCTTGGTCACCATGTTATTGTGAGCCACGAGAGAACGACTGCCCTGATTAAGTGCGACCACAAACAACCCCCACGGCAATAACGCCGTGAACGAAAAGACGGGATATGGAATCCCTTCGGTGGGCAGCTTGGCTACGTTATTGAACAGAAAATTAAAGATCAACATGGTCATGATGGGCTGGATCACCGCCCATGCCATGCCCAAAAGCGTTTGCTTGTATTTCACTTTTACATCGCGCCATACCATGAAGAAAACCAACTCACGGTAAACCCACAGATCACGTAGATTCAACGCGGCGAGTCCCTTGGATGGTTTGATATAGATGGTTGTGGGTTCGTGCTTTATTATTTCAGACATAAGATAATTAGAGACTAGTGACTAGTCTTCTGATCTCTACTCTCTATTAACTGCTTGTTTTCTTTGAACCACTCGATTGTACGGCGCATGCCTTCTTCAAACGGGACTTGCGCGCTCCAACCGAAATATTCCTTCGCACGGCTGACGTCGAGTCCGCGGCGGGGCTGACCGTTGGGCCTATCGGTTTGCCAGGCAAGTCTGCCAGTGAAACCCGTCATCTTAACGATCATCTCACTCAGGTCCTTGATCGAGATCTCATAGCCTGAACCTAAATTAACAGGTTCAGAGTCGTTGTAATTTTCAGCGGCAGACACGATGCCATCGGCTGCGTCTTCCACATACAAAAATTCACGCGTCGGTGAGCCATCACCCCATACTTGTAATTCCTTGTCACCGCGCTCGTTGGCTTCGACGGCTTTGCGGATCAACGCGGGAATCACATGCGATGATGCCAGATTGAAGTTATCACGCGGACCATACAGATTTACGGGCAACAGGAAGATCGCGTTGAAGCCATATTGCTGACGATAGGCTTGCGCCTGCACCAGCATCATCTTTTTAGCGAGTCCATAAGGCGCATTGGTTTCTTCCGGATAACCGATCCAGAGATCTTCTTCTTTGAATGGGACCGGTGTGAACTTGGGATACGCACAGACCGTGCCAATCGCTACAAATTTACCGATACCATTCTTGTATGCTTGATGCATCAACTCTACGCCCATCATCAGATTGTCATAAAAGAAATCGGCAGGATGTTCACGGTTCGCGCCAATGCCGCCTACATTCGCGGCCAGATGGATGATGACCACATTCTTCGGGTCCACATCCTTCAACTGATCCGCATAAAGGCGCTTGATGTCGTTAGGGTCAACCAGGTTGTAATTCTCAATACGCGGGATAAAGATATCCGTTGCGCCGCGTTCTTTTAATTTTGCGGTGACGAACGAGCCCAGAAAACCTGCTCCGCCGGTGACGATTACTTTTTTATTTTTCCAAAAGGTTTCAGACATGTATGCTCCTTGAGAAGGATACAAGTACACATGGAAACAAGTAGACAAGTGTGTACTTGTATACCTGTATACGTGTACTTGCTTATTGCACAATAAATTGCGCATTTCGATAGCGCGCGTCGGTTGGGTCTTGGATGAGTCCAGACTTCAAGGCAAATAACACTTCACGCACACCATCGTTCACATCGAGCGTGGTCTCAAAGCCCAGTGTATTCTTGATCTTCGCAAATGACACAGTAATATCACGCATGTCACCGCCAAAAGTCAGGTTTTTATATTCAACAACAGTTTGAGGCATGCGCTTGAGCACAAGCCTCACGATATCATCTTTGGAGTAATTGCCGTTATCAGTTCCAAGGTTGAAGACTTGCCCATGAATTTTCGCGCGCTCAGCTTCAAGCCCCATGATCACGCCACGCGCCACATCACGGATATGCACGAACGAGCGTGAGTAGCCGCGTTGATAAATGATCAGCGCATGTTTGGTGAACGCATCCAGCACGAATTGATTCACGATCAGGTCAAAGCGGGTACGCGGAGATATTCCATATAGCGTGGCGAAGCGGAACAACAACGGCGCACACGCGGAATCTTTTTGGCTCAACAAAAATTCCTCCGCAGCGATCTTGGTCTCAGCATATAACGATTGCGGATTTAAAGGAGTCTCTTCGGTGACCGGTTTGCCGTCAGCAGATAAGCCATAATTGCTGTAAGTGGACGCGAACACGAATCTTTCGACACCCAAGTCTGCCGCCTGTTCGAAGACCATTTGCGTGGCTTCGACGTTGTACTTCCACGCGACCTGTTTGCCCACCGCCTGACAAGCCGGGAAACCCACGATCGCAGCGAGATGGATCAACACATCGGGTTTCTGCCAATCTGATTTGAGTGAGTCCTTGATGGCGCGTCTTTCGGTCACGTCCGCTTTGACGAAGTGGAAGTTGGGATAGTGCAAAAACGGGACCAGCGACTCGCCGCCGAACAACAAGCTGTCAGCCACGGTAACGCGATAGTTTAAACGAAGCAGTTCCGAGGTCAGGAGCGAACCGATATATCCCGCTCCGCCGGTAATGAAGATATGTTTTTGCGTAGCAGTCATGAATCCACATCCATTTTGAGAGTCACTTTGAATCCATCCACTTGCAGAGTGGGGACGTTCTTATCGGTGACGACCGCGATATTCTGCTCAAGACAGGTGAGACGGCAAATATCTGCCACATCGCCTTTGCCCACAATACGGACACGGTTATGCCCGGCTTGCTGAACTTCGTTCAAGCGCTCACGCACTTTTTGACGCGTGCGGCGATAGATGGTGAGGGAACGTTCGACATAATCCACAGCGAGACGGGCGCGCAGGGCAATGCCTTCGGGCGTGATGATATAGCGCAGTTTCTTGCGTTCGGCACGTTTGACTTTGACATAGCCTTTGGCGATGAGGCGTTTGATGTGCCAATTGACCGTGCCCACCGCCACACCCAGCTGGGTAGCCAGTGTGGATTGGTTGACATCGGGGTCATTTTCGATATTTTCTAGCAGGGTAAGTTCGCGAAGTTCTTCGTTTGCAGTTTCCATAGTTTCCAAAATTCAGTGACTGAATTATAACCTTGTTCGACAACGGGTCAAGCCTAGGGCAATCGCATTTGAAAAATCTTAAGCCCAAAAAGATCAAAACGCGATGTAGAGTCCACTAATCTCCGCGAATTTTCGTTAATCTTTCTGACAATTCGCGGAGATTGGCGAGGATTAGTGGATAAAGAAATCCTAATGCGCTAGCCCAGGGTCAAAGTCCAGTATGAATTACCAGCCGCCAAACCACATCACACCTGCTAAAATGGAGAAACTATCATGAAAACACAACCCACCTTTGACAACTCAGGCACGAAATATCAACAAACCCGTATTGCGCATTGGGATGCCATTGCGCGCAAACGCGATCATTGGTCCGGCGCGGGTACCTGGTATCACCGCCGCCTGGCTGAAATTTGTTCTTTCCATGTGAGCCCAAACCTGCGGGTTCTTGAGGTTGGCTGCGCCTACGGACGCCTGCTCGCCGCCCTCAAACCGGCACGCGGGGTTGGTGTCGATTTCTCTGAAGAGATGCTCGTCCGCGCCAGGCAGCGCCGCCCCGAACTGGAGTTCATCCATGCCGATGCCCATGATCTTTCAGAGATCAAAGAGACATTCGACGTCATCATCCTATCCGACCTGATCAATGACCTTTGGGATGTGCAACGCGTTTTTGAACAGATCAAACCGCTTTGCACAAGTCATACCCGCATCATTCTGAATTTTTACAGCCGGTTATGGCAAACACCCTTGAGCCTCGCCCAAACATTTAATCTAGCTACCTCCAATCTTTATCAGAACTGGCTGACGCGTGAAGACGTGGATGACCTGTTATTGCTGGCGGGCTTCGAGTCGATTCGGCAGAGTCAAGAGGTGCTCCTGCCTCTGCCGTTGAGCGGTTGGGCAAATCGCTTCCTCGTGCGTTTCTGGCCCTTTTACCATTTCGCAATTTCCAACTTTGTGATCGCGCGCCCCCTGCCAGAAAGCGCAATGGAACCGAGTGTCTCGGTCATTGTTCCGGCGCGCAATGAATCGGGCAACATCAAAGCCATTTTCGAGCGCGTCCCTCAAATGGGACGCATGACCGAACTCATCTTTGTGGAGGGACATTCAAAGGACGATACCTACTCGGCGATCGAACGCGAGATCGCGGCGCATCCAACCACCCCGAGCCTGCTGCTGCGTCAACCGGGCATTGGCAAAGCGGACGCCGTGCGACTCGGCTTTGCGAAAGCCAGCGGCGATGTGTTGATGATCCTCGATGCCGACCTGACAGTCCCGCCCGAAGACCTACCGCGTTTTTACGAGGCATTGGTTTCAGGTAAAGGTGAATTCATCAACGGCGTGCGGTTGGTTTACCCCATGGAAAAAGAAGCCATGCGTACCTTGAACTTCCTTGGCAATAAATTCTTCAGCCTCGCTTTTTCATGGTTGTTGGGACAATCGATCAAAGACACCTTGTGCGGCACAAAAGTATTATGGAAAAAAGATTATGAACAGATCACCTTTAACCGCTCCTACTTCGGAGATTTCGATCCGTTCGGGGATTATGATCTGATCTTCGGAGCCGCAAAATTAAACCTAAAGATCGTTGATCTGCCCATTCGTTATCGCGAACGCACATATGGCACAACCAACATATCACGCTGGAAACACGGCTTGTTATTATTGCGCATGGTTGCCTTCGCGGCGCGGCGTATCAAATTCGTTTAATCGATCTCTTGCAAAAGTAGCTTGGAATCCTGAAGTTCTACTTCAGGAGCAAACTTGCAAACGCCGAAAGTAGAACTTTCGGATTCCCATTCTCAAAGTTTCTGACTTTTGCAAGAGCTCAAATCGAGAGTATTCTATGAAAATACTTAAAGCGACCCGCAAATATGAAAAATGGATTCGGAAAGAATTCAATGTCTTTGAAGACGACCTCGCGCTGAAGCTGCAAAAACTCAGCGAAGACCGGTTCTCCTTTTTGCGCGGCACGTTTTATCGTTGGATGCAATTATTTCCTGAGGTTTGCAAGAAGGCAGCGGATGCGCCGGTCGTGTTATCAGTTGGAGATTTGCACGCCGCGAACTTCGGCACGTGGCGCGATGCCAAAGGGCAATTGGTGTGGGGTGTCAATGATTTCGATGAGGCGGCGCCTCTGCCCTACACTCAGGACTTGGTCCGACTCGCTACCAGCGTGGAATTGGCTTCAGAGATCGAGGAGCTAAAGATCGGTCTGGAAGAGGCGTGCGAAGCCATCCTGGATGGCTATCGGAAAAGTCTCGAGTCAAATGGCAAAGCGATCATCCTGGATGATGAACATGATTGGCTGAAGAAGGTGTATATCCAAAGTGAAAAATCGGTGGAGAAGTTTTGGAATAAACTGGATGAATTGCCGGATATCGATCATGAAGTTCCCGCCGAGGCGCGGACTGCGTTGGAAGCAACCTTCCCAGCCCGAGGCTTGGCATATCGCATCAAGCGTCGGCTGGCTGGCGTGGGGAGTTTGGGACGTCCACGTTATACGGCACTGACCGAATGGCAGGGTGAACGGATCGCGCGTGAGACCAAGCCGCTGATCCCTTCCGCGGCGCTGTGGGTGGAGAAGAAACACAAAGGTGCAGAAATTTATTACGAAGAGATCCTTGCCCGCGCCGTGCGTGGACTCGATCCGGTCGTCAAAGTATATTCAGGTTGGGTTGTGCGCCGACTCGCGCCCGACTGCATGCGTATCGAGCTTGTTGAATTAGGACCGGAACGCGACGAGAAGCGCATGCTGCGTGCGATGGGCTGGGAGGCAGGCAACATCCATCTCGGAACGCCGACGATGGTAAAGGCTGTGCTTGAGGATCTGAAGGATCGCAAAAAGGACTGGCTCAAGAAAGCCGCCGAAAAAATGACCGCAGCTACATTGAAAGATTGGGAGAAGTGGAAAGGGAATTAAGCTTCCGCAAGTTTGTTGTACACATGCAGTGGGGCAAATAAAAACAGGTGACCTTTTACCCGTAACAAATTTCCGCCAGCTTCGTTATATGCAATGAACTGTGAGAGAACCTCAAGCAACCTCCATCGCCTCGCCAATTCTCGATGTGGGTGGTTTCCTCTCCATCGATGCAAATGCAAAGACAGAAGATGCTGATCTGAGCTTCTCAGAAAAAAGGGAACTTAATCTCGACGCTGGGAATTGACAGCTCCGTTTTTGTTTATCAGCAAGACCAACTTGAAACGAATCATCTGCAATTAATCGACACTGAGGCTTAGCTCAGCTTTCTTACTTGACTCTGTCCTGTCCTTGTTATACACTACACATAACAACACGGACCAAGTCCATCTGACTCTGACAACATTTATCGGTAAAGGAGCAGCCATGTCAGAAGAACGATTTGTCTCACGCGGTTTTGTTGGCAAACGGCGCGGAGGGGAGAGACAGGATCGCATCCCGCCTGGTCAATATCTCACGAATGATTTCCCGGTTCTATCAGCAGGACCGACCCCCTATACAGCTCTCGAGAGATGGACTTTCACCATTGAAGGTCTTGTCAAAGAAACGGTCTCATGGTCATGGCAGGATTTTCTCAAACTTCCCATGCAGAAATATGTCGTGGATATTTCCTGTGTCACCAAGTGGACCCATCTCGACATGCAATGGGAGGGCGTCAGCCTTGATACGCTGCTTGAGCACGTTGAACTTGACCACAAAGCTGCATTCGTGACCGCCTACAGCGATGGCGGCTACACCACGAACATACCCCTCACCGACATCCTCAACGGCCAAGCTTTCATCGCGTTGACATATGCTGATATGCCACTCGCGCCCGAACATGGCGGTCCCGCGCGCATAGTGGTACCGCATTTATATTTTTGGAAGAGTGCCAAATGGGTGCGCGGCATTCAGTTGATGGAAAAGGACAAGCCCGGCTTTTGGGAATCGGCTGGATATCACAACCAAGCCGACCCGTGGAAGGAACAGCGGTATTGGAATGATTGATAGCATGTCACTCTGAGCCGCGGAGCGGCGAAGAGTCTCTACTACGACAAGCGAGACTCTTCGGTCGCGAGTACGCTCCCTCAGAGTGACATGGCAAGAGGTTTTATGAAACCAACCCTTAACTGGCAAATCGCTTCAATCACAAACATCAAGCTTGAAACCGCCAAAGTGAAATCGTTCACGCTGACACTCCCTCGTGGATGAGTCACCGCGCGGGACAACATTACGATATCCGCCTGACCGCGGAGGATGGCTACCAGACCCAACGCAGTTATTCCATCGCATCGGAACCGGAACGTGAAGGTGAGATCGATATCACCGTGGAACGGATCGATGATGGTGAGGTTTCGACGTATTTACATGATGAGCTTGTGATCGGTGATCTCATCGAAGTGCGCGGACCGATCGGCGGCTACTTCGTTTGGGAGGCAGGTTTATCACCTGGACCTTTGTTATTGATCGCAGGCGGATCAGGGATCGTGCCGTTGATGGCCATGCTGCGGCACCGCGCGGCAATGGGTGCGAAAAATCCAACGGCGCTGTTGTATAGTTCTCGCACTTTGGAGGATATCCTCTATTCCAATGAAATCGAAAAATTTCGTTCTGCCAACAACGGATTGCAAATCTTTCACACGTTAACCCGTTCCCAGCCCGCAGGTTGGAAGGGTTATGCGCGACGCATTGATGCGGAAATGCTAAGGGAAGTTACGACTCCTTTGGGTGAAGCAGTTCAAGTCTTCGTCTGCGGACCGACGCTGATGGTCGAATCCGCCGCAAATAGTTTGGTCAGGATCGGGATCGATCCGAACCAAATCCGCACCGAACGTTTTGGTCCAACCGGAGGCTGAGATGGAAGAGATCGTAAATATCAACCGCGAACTGATGCTGGATGCGAATGCAACGGCTGGCGTGCTGCATGAGATCTTCGGCGTTGAAATGACTGCCGAACCCACGGAATGTGCCCACTGCGGCAGGGAAGGCGAGATTGGCACATTGCTGGCTTTCATACAGGGACCGGGGATCGTGCTGCGCTGCTCCGGATGTGAAAATGTCGTGTTGCGGATCGTCCAAACACCGGAGGCGATTTATCTGGATGCGCGCGGGGCCGTGTATCTGCGCCTTACCACGCATAAAACTCTGCCAGAGAATGACTCATTGGGCGGATAAGGGGCATACTATGAAGTGAGGGAATGCTTCACTTCTGCTTGAAGAACTGTTCGTAGAACTCGTCGCTTACGAACATCAGCCCCACATGATCGCGATAAATCAGATGATAGTTCCTCAAGCGATCATGGTCTGCATCCACATAAAATTGATACGTATCCTGAAATGAGGCGGGGTCAATCGCGGTGGACTGTGCGCGGGGGTTTGTATAATCGCGAATTCGTTGCGCCCATAGAAGAATGACGTCTGGCTGGAGTTTTTCAATCCTTGCGTAATTGTTGTTCCAATAACTGCTAACAATCCATCTCGACGTATCGGGGAAGTACATTTTCACATCACGAAAGACTTTCACCTTCCGGTCGGCGGGAATACGCGGAAGGTAATCCCTTTCGATGGTTTTGTAGAAGGCGATGGTCTTCTTGTCCGCCTCGCGGGTAAGGACATCCAAATATAGTGCCGTGTCCTTTTTCAGATAAGTGAAGAATTGAAAACCTATTACCGCGACGATCAGGCCGCGCCAAATAAAGTCAAGCCGTTTGGGAGTCGATGATTTGATAAAAGGCGGAAGTTCAAAAAGCGCAATTACACTGCTATAAACCGGCAGCAGGATCGGCAGGAAAAAATGAGTGGGTTTGATCGCAATAAAAAAAAGGATATACAGACCAAACGGTATCGCCCACATGGCAATGATCAGGTGACGCACGCGGTTTTCGCTCCGCCAAACGCCAATGAACAAGGCTGTCAGGGCCAGGGCCAGGAAGAGCAATGTCCCATACAATTCATTCAGAATGGGCAGCCAGGAAGCGGGTCCTTTGCTATAAAATAACGTCCAGCCAACCAACATGGAATCGGACTGGTTCGAAAGGATGCGAATCATACGCGCAAACTGGCTGGGCAAGAGCATGAACGGGTTACTGATCACAATTGTCGCCGCCATGATAACTACAAAAGCTATTGCGCGGAGGAAGGCCGCGCGCCGCGTCAGCGAGCCTTGAACCACGCCAACCGTTATATAAACAGGGATGGCGAGAAAGAAGAAAAGCCCGATCACCTTTGTCCCGGTGGCGAGGCCCGTGCAGATGGCTGCCAGATAAAAGTTGGAACCGAAGCGTAGATTGTCCCGGTCGAGAAAGAAAATGGTCAGGGCGACAAAGAATACCGCCAGGCTGTCGGCATGCCACCATAGGTTGTTCTCCACTACTGCCGAAATTGAAAGCAGGAAGATGAAAAGCCCCACTGATTTCGCGAAGGATTTGAACCGGGTTTGTGTATATGTGAGAACCGCAATGGCGCCAAGCATGGGTAACACGCTGATCAACTGCCGCAATATAAGCATGTTCAATTGCGGTGTATTACGGATGTCCTGCGCCAGTTTTATGGGAAGCAGCGAAAAAGCGCTGGAGAAATAGAACGGCGAGCCATAATAATAATGACGATACGCGATAAAATTCAACACGTATCCTTTAATTCCGCGTATGAATTGTGCATTTTCATCACAACCCCGTACTGGGCGAATTCATCCCCCGCGAAGATCGAGATCATCATTGGATCTTTCGCGCCGGTGTTGTTGGGAAAAATGAAGAGAACGAAGTAGGCGATGCCGATCAAAGCTATGGTAAGAAGAGTGCGTCTGTAAGTCAGGTCCATGGCTTGCTTCCTATAGAAGGTCTCTTGAAGAGCTATCAGCCGGGATGCTTCCCATCATTCCGTATCGGTGACGGGTGGCAGTATAGTATCGCGCTTGAGGAGGGTCTCGCCTTGCAGCAGTGCTGGAAGCATGGGGCGAGTATAAAACAGATACGGTTACCCGGGTTGTTTTGCTCTATAATATTAACACAGGAGGAAACCTCCATGCCCAACCCTGACTCCAAAACCTACATCGTCAACGACCATGCGATTTGACATTCAACTCGGACCCAAACATTTGATCTTTGATTCGGACCTGCATGGATTGCGGATCAACGGGACAGAGTGCTTGTCCGGCAGGGACGGTGTCTTGATCTACGACCAGACTCGGGGGATAACGACCGACGAGGTCGAACTGCAGATGACCACGAACACCAGCACGTTGATTCCCGCATTGAGAACGCTGGGAATTCCTTATGCCTCTTACTTTGATGAACGCCCCGTGGTGGACTCGCAAAACGACATCACCTTTTACTGGAAACCATCCAAACTCGCCGCCTTTTACAACCGCTATTCAACCGATGAATTGGACTACGTCGAGCGCGAGCCGCTCATCCACCAAGCCGTGGACTTTCTGACCTCCCACCCCGAAATGCTGCCCTTGCCGGAGGAACTGCTGACGCGCATGACAGAACCCTCCCGGCTGTTGGGCTTCTATCAGGGCTTCCCGATCTTTGACGGTTCGACCGGCTTTGCCATGCTCCAATCGCGGCTGGGCATTCACGTGGACCCGGATGGGATCATGATCTCCACGCCGCTCGATAAATACGAAGCGGACGTGTATGAGCTTGCCGAACACCTGGCAAACGAGACTGGCTTGGAGTATTCGAAAAAGAAAAAACAGGGTGAGGTTTCTGAAAGAGGAGAACCTGCTCAAGGTGCTTGGGATTTCGACAGCAAGATAAGTAGGAACACAGCGAGACGGTAAATCGTTTTGACCATTTCTATGGCTCGCTGTGTCCCTACAATGATTTTATTGCTCTAACAAAGTCTATTATCTAAGTTGGATGCTGTTGGTTGTAATATCAAAGGTCCAGCTATTGGAGTTATTAAGGCAACTGGTTCCGTTTGTCACGATGAAATAGTCTTTTGGATCGGGGTTCCACGCCCAAAGGGTATAACAGCCTTCCACCAGGTCATTAATGACCAGAGATTGTCCGGCAGTGAGCGTGTAACTGCGGTAGCCGCAGGGACTCTGTGGTCCGCTTTGCTGTAGATTAACAGAGACCATAATGGTTGCCTTGGTGGGATTGTCGATACGGATCTTGATCTTCAGCCCTGCCAGATTTCCTGGCAGCACGTTATTTATACATGGATCTGCCGCACCGGAATTCCCAGCGGGAGTCGGAGTGAATGAAATCCCACCGGGCAGCTGGGTGAGTGTTGGTCCCGCGGTGGGTATGGGCGCCAAAGTAGCAGTGGCAGTGTCTGTTGGTGGTGGTAACGTGGCGGTTGGGATGGCAGCCTTGGTTTCTGCCACCAGGGTGGAGGCTACCGCGAACGCCGTGCTTTGCAGGTCAGTCAGATTGACTGTGGGTGTAGTCTGTGGGGTGTTACGTGCACCACACGCACTGATGATCAGTATGGTCACGAGTGCCTGGATGAGAATTGAAAAACGTTTCATGTGGACGTCTCCTTATTGCTTCACATTATACAGGTAGACGCTGCATGAACACGTGGAGTAGCCGCAATTAGTCCGAGAGGCGTTTCGCCAGTCCGCGTTTAGGCGCGTCACGCA
>Ga0137459_1000678_pt1 | contig 11535 bp, 11 predicted proteins | sample EasRivERMGT700_2_FD_104908 | JGI IMG/M metagenome (GOLD analysis project Ga0137459, IMG submission 104908) | Soil microbial communities from meander-bound floodplain in the East River, Colorado, USA - East River MetaG ERMGT700_2 | ecosystem: Environmental > Terrestrial > Soil > Floodplain ...
CCAGAGTGGACCAGCTTGGCCGAACCGAACTCGCTACCCGCGTCCCGTCAGGTGGACCAGATTGGCCGAACTACAGGTGGACTTGATAGGGCGGTCCATGACACCTCGAGATCGTGCTCGCGTCGGGGCTGCGCATTCGCGTCGAGGATTCGTTTCACGAGCCGACGCTGAAACGCCTGCTGCTGTTGCTGGGCGCGTGATGCTCGCGCTCTCGCCGAGGGTGCGCGTCTTCGTGGCGCGCGAGGTGGTGGATTTTCGGCGCGGCTTCGATTCGCTGCACGCTCTCGTGCGGGACGGCTTCGGGGACGATCCGCTGTCGGGCCACCTCTTCCTCTTCTTCAATCGCGCGCGCGATCGGCTGGGCGACGGCGCGAGTGGAGCGGATCAACCTGTTCAGCGTGATGTGGCGAGACGCAAGCAAGCCACCCGTGGCGGCTTCCGAGGCCGGCGGCGCCGCCGCATCTTCGTAGTCTTCGATGTCACGCGGTCGCGCGCGGTGATCGTCATCGAGGTGCGTGCAACCATCAATCAAAGAGAGTCTTGACCGGAGGCTCCGGCCTTCTTGGCCACCAGAACCCAACGACTGTGAAAACTTGAGGATAGCTTGAGATGTTGCCCAGAAAGAGGTGAAGGTCATTCTTTGGCGAGCAGATCTCTTCCACTTTGTGAATGACCTTGTCCCGTGCCACTGACTTGCTGCGGCCCTGAGCCACTTGATCGAAGTAGAGCGCGTCAACCTCCCAATCCAGGATTGAGAATTCATGGCTCCCCGAACAGGCATCGCCGTTACACGCAAAGCGAACTTTGAATCTGAAGTCGGGCGGCGTGAGGGGCTTTCGCGGTTGCTGATCGATTCCATCAAACGGTAGGTCTCGGTTCTTGACGACTGCATGATATTTCGACCAGAAGTCCTCCTGCTCCTTCTTCGAGAACGGCACCGACGCAACATCCAAGACGACCTTCGGCCGCACAAGGCCCAATGATGTTCCTTCCTTCGCTTGACGTGATTGAATCTCCTCGACCGATGCAATTACGTTTCCAGGTCGTAGGATCCATTTTGCGCGTTCGTCCCAGTTGCCGCGGCCCGGCTTGATGAGTTCCCCGACCTTGATTCTGTCGGCGCGGATTCTGTAGCTCTCGGGACGAGGGTCGTTCGGCGCTTTGCACACCTCGGCCTCGATCCATTGGTACTTTCTGAATACCTTGGCGTCGTCCAGGTACCGAAGCGGAATCGGATATAGGCGCACGAGTCGTCCCGTGTCTTCGAACACTCCGCCAGTGCAGACGATCTCATTGTACTTCGTGCTGACTTCTGGCCGAGTCTTTCCCCAGATCAATACTCGACGCATTTCCCACTGCATCGACACTCCTGTTACTCCACGTAGACTACAGGAACCAGAACCCCTGCGTCGCGCATCGCATCCAGGAGCACGCTCCGGTGGCACTCACGATGCAATCGTTCGAAACACATCACGGCAGCATTCCTCCCGGCAACATGCGCCAACACCATCTCGACAACGCTCGGTTTCGCCTTGATGTAGGAACGATACATGGCAAGGCACCGACGAATATCCGACGCGAGCTTTCGATAGGGATTCCCGGCCTCGCGAACATGGATGTACTCAATCCCAGCAGCGTCAAGTCGTTCGCCGAGAGCAGACTTGCTGAAGCCCTTCCTTCTTGACAACGGAAGCTCACGAACGTCGAGTAGAAGATTGACGTCATTCTCATGGAGAATACTGACGAATTCGTCCGGAGTTCGTTGCTGGTAGCCGACAGAAACAAGCGATCCCGCCTTCGAACGCGGCGGTTTCACGGGCGCCCGGACTCGAGCACGGGTTTTGGTCGACCTCTCGCCCGCCATAAGGCTCCCCCCGAGATGTGTTGAACTTTCACGTACTCTAGTCCATTATGCGATCATAGCGATCGGCGTCTGAAAGCGGTGACCGCGCCTTCGGCAGGCGTATCCGCATGTTGGGCGGCATCCTAGATTCCCCACTCGAAGAAGACGTCTATGGGAACCTGAACGGTGTTTTCTTGTAGCAGGGGACGAAGGGGTGCGACGAATCCCGACGGGGAAACTACAGCCACAGGACGAGTCTCGTCGAGCCTCACGTCAGAGAGCACGCGCCATTCCCGTTCATGTGTATAGTCCTGCACTTTTCCGAACCCTGGCAAACATAGCATGTTCGAAAGGCCGCGAAGTTCTTGTTCAAGAGCTGACGCACCTTCGCGTTCTCCGGCACTGTCAACATGAGTGTATAGGTTTTCTGCCAAGTAAAGACACGGACGTCCCTTTGCCTTGAAGACATCAGTCTTCCGGAACACGAATCCGAATCGGCCGTATCGTTCGGCATGAGCCACGAGGCCTGGTAACGTCGATTCAGACAAGCAGACGCATCGCGGTAAGCCATCCTTTGCCGACGGAGTACTTGCGCGAATTGTCCGTGTTTCAAGTATCGCCTTTGCGCATTGAAATGATTGCGTGTCTGCAATCTTCAGCGCTTTGGCAACCGCCTTTGGCGTACCACTGGACTTCACGCAATCTTGCACGGGAATCATCGCCTTGAACGACGTGAAATGCGCAACAAATGGACTGAAGTCGCGATGTAGCGCCTGGATCCCTGGCACGCCTCCCCTTGCCATCGCCTCAAAAGTATGCAGCAGAGCCATCGTCCCCTCCCAACCACCTAGAACAGTTCCGGATGTCCGCCCAACTTGAATTAGACCTGAACCAAGCGTGATCTGAGTCTCCGTCCCGCAAACGGACGCAAAAAAAGAACTCGAAACGCCTCCTTCTCGTCCAAGTGCTGTTCAACGACACGCGGGCGAAAGGGGGGGGTTCGAGTGAAGGGCAAGAGAGCGACTTTTCAGGCGCGGCGCAAGGCGAAATCGCTGCGGCGGAAGCGGCGGATCGAGAGGCGGCTGGGGCCGAGGGAATGGCCGGAGCAGGATCGACCGATGCTGCGGGCGAGTGCGATCGCGTACGACGTGGCGGAGCGGTCGTGTGGACTTTCGGTGGGCGGGATCGGGCTGGTGCATCTCCTGGCGCGGCGCAGCGGGCTGGTGCGCGCGATCGATCGACGGCTGCACCTCCTGAAAGTGCACCTTCCCTATCACGAGTCCGACCACGTCTTGAACATCGCCTACAACGTCTTGTGCGGCGGGACCTGTCTTGAGGACCTCGAGCTGCGCCGCAACGACGAGGTCTACCTCGACGCATTGGGAGCGCAGCGCACGCCGGACTGCACGACGGCCGGGGACTTCTGTCGCCGTTTCGAATCGGGGGACGTCGAGGCGCTGATGGAGGCCGTGAACGAGACGCGGCGGAAGATGTGGGCGCGGCAGCCGGCGTCGTTTTTCAAGGAAGCGGTGATCGAGGCGGACGGGACGATCGCGGAGACGGGGGCTTGGAAGAAGGAGGGGATCGATCTCTCGTACGACGGACGCTGGGGCTACCACCCGCTGTTGATCTCGCTGGCGAACACGCAGGAGCCGCTCTTCCTCGTGAATCGCAGCGCGAATCGTCCGTCGCACGAGGGTGCGGCGGCGTACTTCGACCGCGCGGTGGCGCTGTGCCGCAAGGCGGGCTTTCGCAGGATCACGCTGCGCGGCGACACCGACTTCAGCCAGACGGCCTATCTCGATGGCTGGAACGCGCAGGACGTGCGCTTCGTCTTCGGATTCGACGCCGGCAAGAACGTCGTCGAACGGGCGGATGCGCTGGAGGGAACGGCCTGGCGGACGCTTCAGCGTCCGGCGGCGTACGAGGTGAAGACCGACGGTCGGCGTGCACTACCACCCGGGTCACGTCTGGCGCATCCTGCGCGACCTCGGCTGGTCCCTGCAGCGAGCCGCCACATCCGCGGCCGCGTAACGCTCGTGTGGGACAACCTCGCGGCGCACAAGAGTCGCAAGCTAAGGGAGTGGATCGAACGCCATCCACGCTTCCGCCTCGTCTATCTGCCGGCCTACGCACCCGAACTCAATCCGGTCGAAGGACTGTGGTCCTGGCTCAAGACGAATCACCTCGGCAACGTCTGCGCCGACACGCTCGATCCGGTCGTCGCACTCGCGCGCGACGGCATGAAGACCGCTCGCCGACGGCCAGCGCTCCTCTGGGGCTTCCTGGGCAAGGCCGGTCCTTCTTTGTAACCAGATGGTCACGTGCTTATACGAGACTCTCTAGCCAGGCCCCCTGTAACCAAGGCGGCGAGCGACTTCCTTTCCCAAAGGAGTCCAGTGATATGCATATAGTCCCTCCTTTGGCGCTGTATCGCAATGAATCAGTTCCAAATCTATGAGTCGAACGGCACCGCGATGTTCCATATCTCCAAACGGCATTCCGTTGAACCATCCTGACCGCACGTTAAACGCATCCATCGCGCCCCAACCCTTGATGCAAAGCAGCGCTTCCTTGTCCAACTTGCGAAGCGACACCAACACGCGTTCGTTCTCTGCCATCAATCCGCTCCGAATCGCCTCAACAAGCGAGTCAGCAAGTTTCTTCTTCATGGAACTAGAACCCACCGTCGCGCTCTCTGGTCCGACGCGAAATGCAATTGGCCATCGGCGGTGACGCAGGTCGAATGGTAGGCTCGAAGGATCACCAAAGTAATCATTCATCACGCAAATAACCCGATCCCATCCAAGAACGTGGGCAGCGAAGCCGAGTTCAATGAGTACGTTGGGATTCGGGAACAGCTTTCTTACATCTGGTTCTTGCCTCTCTCCCACGCCGGTGAACGTCACGTCTCCCACAAACAATACAGATCTAGAGATTCTTGAAAATACGGTTTCAATGATGGACGGAGTTCCCGAGATCCCCGTGGTATCTGAGATGAGACGTGGGGCGTCCTCCGTGGACAATTCGCTACCGATGCGAACGACGGCGTCATCCAGAGCATCCCGAATGTACCGACGACAGAAACTCAACGGCCTATCACTCTGCCATGCAAAAAAGATGGTCGGCTGATCCATGGGTTCCTCGGAATCACCTGAACGGGGTCTAGCTAACGTCCGCGGTTCACCAGCAAGACGACGACAGTCTACCGAACGAGCGATGGGAACGATGGTCGCCGTCTTGTTTGGTGCAATCGCTTGTTATCCGCCACGTCCGACTGCCAACCACGTGATCAAGCGGATGAGGAGGTACAAGATTGTTGCGCAACCAACGAGGAGCACACCACGGATTGCCAGGAGCATCCACGGGGAGAGTTGCGCCGTTGGAAGGACCGTCAGGAAGCGCGCGGGACCTTCGTCCGACTTGACGTGGGTGTTGATGTTCTGCCAAGTCTCCGGTGGGTAATAGAGGTATGATATGGTCACTTGTTCTTTGGGCCCCAAAGATGGAAACACGAGTTCTTTCCCGCCACCTGGGAGGGCGACGACCTCGTACGCAACGTCAGGATAGACCGAGAAATTCGGAAGGTGGGCGTGCCCGACGCGTAGTTGGACCGCGGGACGTCGCCCACCGTTCCTCAAGACGATGGTGTGAGTGTGGACGATGAAGGAAGTTCCGTTTGGTGGTCTTACGGTGATTGCGGATGCGTGGGCGAGGTACGAAATCACCTTGGGTCGTTCCGCAAACAACCGCTCGACCCACGCGCCGATGAAGAGCGTGGCAACGGGCACAGTGACGTTTGCTGCGAGGTTCCAATCAATTGGCATGAAGGCCCCAAACCCAGTAGGCGTCTAACCTGCATTAGACAGATTACGGCAGTCCCTCGGACACCGCGAAACTCGCCGTTGCCCGTCCCGCGACGTGGCCCGTGGCCGCCCGTTCGGACCCCAGGGGAGGCCAGACTCCTCGGCGGTGTCCATGCTGCGCACGGGTCCGGTACGGGCTCGAGAGAGTGGTGCCTCGACGGTCGCTACCGAGGAGCCTCTCCCCGGGCCCGCTGGCGGAATGGTCGATCCGGTTCAACCTCGGGAGGTCGACATCCCTCGACTCGGCGACGCGGGACGCCACGCCTTGGCGCCCAGGAGCGCCCACGTCGCCAGTAGCGCCGCCTCCAGGCGAACCCGCGGCGCGACCCCCTGTCCCCACAACTTCCCGGACCAGGTGCTCCGCGATCGCCCGCGCCGACTTCGACGCGCCGTGAAGCTGGCTCGCCCGCGCTGCCGCGATCCCGTGCTCGACGCCGAGGTCGAAGTACGCCGCCTGCCGCCGGTCCGTGATGCGGGACAGGAGCTCCTCGTAGGCGAACCACACCCCGCGCCGCCGCCCCAGCGCCTCGACGACCGCCTGCGCCGCGCGGGCGAGCTTGCGTTCCACGCTGCCGTTTCACGGTGTTCCGAGGGAACTGAGATCGAACGGCTTCACCCCCGGGGATGCTAGACGCGCACCTCAAGTCATTAGACTTTCCAGTCGACGACATCCCGACCCCCAAGGAGTTGAGCGATGGCCTTGTCGAGGATCGGTCCGGCGTTCGTCGTCCTTGCTTCCATTGGCGCTTCCACGCGAATTGCGCGCGGACAGGATCTGATCGGTGAAGTCGCGGACGGCAGCATTGGCGGCCTCTTCGGCTTCGCTTGCGCCGGAATCGGGGACGTGGACGGCGATGGCGTCCCCGACATTCTCGTCGGCGCCTTATACGCCGATTCGCCGAACGGCAAGACCGGTCAGGCCTTTGTCTTCTCCGGCGCGACGCTGGGACTCCTCGACACTCTCGACGGGAGCCAAGTCGGCGAGAAGTTCGGGTTTCGAGTCTTGGCGTTGCCGGACATTGATGGTGACGGCGTCGGCGACTTCATCGTCTCGTCTCCTTGGTACGACGCTTCCGCTGGGGGAAGCGACGGGAGGATCACCGTCTACTCGGGTCGCACGAGACAGAGCATTCGGAGTCACGACGGAGAGAAGGCCGCCAACACGCTCGGCTACAGCCTCGCCGTCGCGAACGACCTCGATGCGGACGGCGTCGCGGACTACCTGGTCGCGTCGAACGTCTTCACGTCCACGACGCACATCGTCACGGGACGCGTCTACGCCTATTCCGGGAGCACCGGATCGCTCCTCTTCACGCTGACCGGCAGCACGGACTTCCAGTTCTTCGGGGAATCGCTCGCGACGATCGGCGACGTGGACGCCGACGGCGTCGATGACTTCGCCGTCGGCTCGCTGGACTCGGCGATGGGCGGTGGGAGCGGTCGCGGCCGCGTCGACGTTTTCTCGGGCGCGACACAGTCGGTGATCACGTCTTTCGTGGGCGCTCCGCCGGACGACGCGGGAATCGGGAAGGCGCTTTCAGGTGGCAGCGATTTCGACGGAGACGGGGTGCCCGATCTTGTCGTCGGTGATCCGTACCACCTCACGAACGGAGCCGACAGCGGGGCCGTTTTCGTCTACTCCAGCGCCACGTGGACTCCAATCTTCACGTGGTATGGACGGAATCCGTCGGATCAGTTCGGGGTCGACGTTCGTTGCGTCGGCGATGCCAGTGCAGACGGCGTCCCCGACGTCCTGATCGGCTCCTCGATTGGGTACAAGCGGCGCGGCAACGCGTACCTCTACTCGGGCAGGACAGGCCACCGCCTTTTCCGATTCGTCGCCGACGAGCCCGACACCAAGTTCGGCCAAATGCTCGGTGTCGTGGGTGACATTACGGGAGACGGGAGCGCGGATCTCTTGATCTGCGCGAGCGAAGACTCGAAGGCGGGCCCCGACGTCGGCCGCGTGTTCATCTACTCGGGCAACGACCTCTTCCTCGACTCGAACGGGACGAGCTTCCCCGCAGGCGCGGTCGCGGAATTCGACTGGCATTGCCCGTCCGCTTCCTCGCTATCGGCACTCGCCGTCGTCGCGATCTCCTCGAATCCGACGTTCACGATCGTCGATGTCGGCCTGACGGACATCCTCGGAGAGCGCTCGATCTCGGCGACGGTTCCGCCAGGGCTTGCCGGCTTGGACATGTCTCTCGGGGCCTTCGCGATCGATCCCAATCTCGGGCTGATCGAGAGCGCGGTCATGTCGGTGTCGTTCCAGTAAGGACACGGCCTCAAATCGAGCTCATCCTCGGGCACTGAGCTTTGGCCTGCGCGCTCGCGTCGCGGTGAGCCCCCACGCCGCGAGCAGCGCCGCCCGGACCGCGTCGACGCGCCGCACGCCCGTTCGGATCACTTCCTGGACGATTCGCTCGGCGATGGCCCGCTGCGTTGGCGTCGCCTTCGTGAGCCCGTTGCCGGCGGCCGCCGCGATCCCGTGCTCGACCCCGAGGTCGAAGTACGCCGCCTGCCGCCGGTCCGTGTTGCGGGACAGGAGCTCCTCGTAGGCGAACCACACCCGGCGCCGCCGCCCCAGCGCGTCCACGACCGCCTGCGCCGCGCGGGCGAGGTCGCGCTGGAGCTTCGCCCCGCCGATGCGTCGGTGGACCGTGAGGTCGATCGGGTTGCCCGACGCGATCTCCTCGCGGTCGATCGTGCAGAGCGCCGACTAGCCCGATTGAGCCATCCCTTTTCCGCCTCTCGCGGCCTTAGCGATCAGTCCTGCGACCGCATCGGGCTGCGAGACGTAGACGGCGTGACTACCCGAGACCTCCACAACGGTCGCGCCCGCGCGTTTGGACATGAAGCGCTGCGCGGGCGGCGGAATCATCCGGTCGTCCGTGGCAACCAAGTACCAGCTTGGCTTGGTCTTCCAGGCCGGCTGGCTGATCGTGCCCGCAAGCGCCTCGACGCCCCACGGCACTTGAGAGTCGGCCATGAACTCTGCCGCTCCCAGATCCACATCCGCCGCGAACGAGGCTGGGAATTTCGCCTTGTCCAAAAGCAGGTAGCCGTCCTGCGGTGGAAGAATCGGGGGGACCGGCGCGCCCGGCGGCGGGTCCTTGATCAGGCTGGACACCGACTCCCCTTGGTCCGGAGCAAACGCGGCGATGTAGACCAGCCCGACCACCTTGGGATCATTGCCGGCCTCGGTGATCACCACCCCGCCGTACGAGTGACCGACGAGAATCACGGGCCCGCTCTGCGCAGCGATGACGCGCTTGGTCACGCGGACGTCGTCGGCGAGCGAGTTGGTCGGATTCTGGACGATGCTCACGGCGAATCCGTCCTTGCGCAGGGATTGGTAGACCGCCTGCCAACCGGATCCATCCACGAAGCCGCCGTGGACGAGAACGATGTTCTTTGGCGCCGAGATGGCTGTGGCAGGCATGGTGAGCTCCTTTTTTGAGGTTCCCGCTGCGAGTGACAGGGCTTGACGCCACCATCTCACGTGCACAGGCGTCCGTCGATCATGGCACGACCTGAACTCCAGGTGAACAGGCAGGGCTCCTCGATCGCTCGCGCTGTCTTCGACGCGCCGGGGAGCTGGTTCGCCCGCGCCGCCGCTGCCCCGTGTTCGACGCCGACATCGAAGTACGCCGCCTCGCGCTTGGCGCGCAGCTCATCGGCGACCCGCTCGTAGTCGAGGGGTCAAGGGCTCGAAGCGCGAGGGCGATCAAGGCCGTTTCGCGGAGCGCGCGGAAGCCGTTCGGCGGGGGATCGCGCGGAGTCGATAGACCAGCCGGACTGATTGCACTGTACGAGCCAAGATTCGGCACCGCGAAAAAGCTCAACGCGAGGTCTACAAGCTGAGAAATCAGGGCTTCCATGCCGCGATGCTCCCGCGTGCTGGAAGCCAAAGAAGAGGCTCAAACCCCTGTCGGGCACCGCCCCAAGTTGCGCGTTCGCGGGATCGAACGCGAGTTCATCAACCTGGCCCAATCCAGGAGCTTTCTGGGCAGCACCTCTGCGGGCGAGACCGAGCCGGCAACTACGCACGGCGTCCGCAGTTCCTCACCCATGCGTGATTCGAGACGACCTCTCATCGCGCGTACTCGCCCCGTTGGGCCGTTGGCTCGTGCTACACTTCCGCAGATGTCCACTCCCGCAACGAGCAGGAAGGGCGCGAAGCACGAGAACCCACTGGGCCGATTGAATCCGTACCTCGTCGGATTCCTCGGCATCGCGCTCGCAACGGCCTTGCGACTGCCTCTCGAAGGTCTGCTCAAGGGACGTGCACCCTACGCGCTCTATTTTCTGCCGATCCTCTACATCGCGTGGCGCGCCGACATCGGGCCGACCATCGCGACGACGGTCCTGGCGTTCATCACAGGCTGGTACTGCTTCATTCCACCGAGCTATTCCTTCATCCGCGATGCACCGGAGGAATCCGCTTCGCTCGTGCTGAACGTCGTCGCCGCATCGGCGATGATCATCCTGTCACGCAAGGCGGCGCAACTGCGCGCCACGGCCGTACGCAACGAAGAGGCGTGCCGTCGTGCGGAACGCGGTGCTCGCGCCGCCGTCTGGGATTGGGACCCCCAGACCGGTACGTATGAGACCGCGGTCCTCGGCAGTCTGTTCGGGATCGAGGACTGCAAGGGGTGCATCTCCGACGAGAAGATCGAGGCCATCGTCCATCCCGAGGATCGTGCGCTCTATCGGCAGGCCCTCGCTCGCGCACACGAGAAACATGAGCCGTTCCGAGCCGAGTTCCGCATCCAGCATCCCAAGCTCGGCCCACGCTGGTTGGCCGCGACCGGTGAGCTCCTGTCGAAGTCGCGTGGCGGCCGCTGGGTGTCCGGCGTCACGATCGACGTGACCGACCGCAAGCTCGCGGAGGCGGCGGCAGCACACCAGCGCGAGTGGTTCCAAGTCACCTTGCGGAGCATCGGAGACGCGGTGATCGCCTCGGACCGGGAGGGACACGTCACCTTCATGAATCCTGTGGCGGAGACGCTGACCGGCTGGACGGTCGCGGAGGCGCTCGGTCGCCCGCTCGCGGAAGTCTTCCACATCATCAATGAGAAGACGCGTGAGCCGGTCGAGAACCCCGCCGACAAGGTCATGCGCGTCGGCGTCGTGATCGGCCTGGCCAACCACACCGCACTCATCTCGCGCGACGGCCAGGAACGCCCGATCGCCGACAGCGCGGCCCCGATCCAGGGCGAGGACGGAGTGGTGCTCGGCGTGATCCTGGTGTTCCACGACGTCAGCGCGGAGCGGCACGCCGCCGACGCGGTCGCGGAGCAGCGCGAGTGGTTCCAGCGGACCCTCGAGAGCATCGGCGACGGCGTGATCGCGAGCGACGTACGCGGCCGCATCGTCTTCATGAACCCGGTTGCCGAGTACCTCACCGGGTGTCGGCTCGACGAGGTGAGCGGCCACGACTGCGCCGACGTGTTCCGCATCGTGAATGAAACGACGCGTGCGACGGTCGAGAGCCCGGTCGGACGCGTCTTGCGCGAAGGCAGCATCGTCGGGCTGGCGAATCACACCACGCTCATCTCCAGCAGCGGCGTCGCACGTCCGATCGACGACAGCGGCGCTCCGATCCGCTCCCGTGACGGGCGGATCGTCGGAGTGGTTCTCGTGTTTCGCGACGTATCCGAACGGCGTACGGCGGAGATCGAGAAACAGGCCATCGTCTACGAGCGCGAGCGGCTGCTCGAGAGCGAGCGCGCGGCCCGTTCGGAGGCCCAGCGCGCCACCCGGCTGAAGGACGAGTTCGTGGCCACGCTTTCCCACGAGCTGCGCACCCCCCTCAACGTC
>Ga0137459_1000679_pt1 | contig 11522 bp, 8 predicted proteins | sample EasRivERMGT700_2_FD_104908 | JGI IMG/M metagenome (GOLD analysis project Ga0137459, IMG submission 104908) | Soil microbial communities from meander-bound floodplain in the East River, Colorado, USA - East River MetaG ERMGT700_2 | ecosystem: Environmental > Terrestrial > Soil > Floodplain ...
CTCGTGGACATTCCTCTTCTTTGCGATCACGTTCAGCTATGCCCTGGTGATGCGTTCCACCGGTGATGTAAAAACACCAACCATGGTCAGTGTCGGCGCACTGCTTATCAGCACTTTCCTTTCGTACTCTCTGATCTTCGGAAAGTTTGGTTTTCCTGAGCTTGGTATCCAGGGTGCGGCGGTCGCGGCGGTCATTGCGCGCGCGCTTGAATGTGTCACATTGATTACCATTACCTATGCCAAGAAATCGCCTGTCGCTGCATCATTGCGCGAGCTTACAGATTTCGATAAAGCATTCGTTGGCAAGGTACTCAAACCCATGCTGCCAGTAATGCTGAATGAATTGTTTTGGGCGTTGGGTATTACCACCTACAACATTATTTACGGGCGCATGGGAACTGCCTCATTTGCTGCGATGAATATCGTCAGTACCATTGAACAACTGGCGTTTGTTTTGTTCATTGGTGTATCAAATGCCACCTCCGTGCTGGTCGGGAATCGGATCGGCGCTGGCAAAGAGGATGAGGCTTTTATCTACGCGGGTCGTTCACTTGGGCTTGGGTTTGCAGGTGGCATTCTGATTGGTCTACTTCTCCAGCTTGTAAAGACGCCGATCTTATCCCTCTATAATGTTTCGCCAGATGTGATCGAAAATGCCAGCCGCGTTATCAACGTGATCACTTTCTTTTTATGGGTACGCGTGAGCAATATGACCATCGTGGTCGGCATCCTGCGTGCCGGTGGTGACACGCGCTTCTCGCTGTTCCTTGATGGGTTCATCATTTGGATCGTTGGCGTGCCAATGGCATATCTTGGCGCGAATGTGTTTCATCTCCCCGTGTATTTGGTCTATCTCTGCGCTATGTCTGAAGAAGCCACCAAATGGGTTCTGGGAATCGCCCGCTATCGTTCGCGCAAGTGGATCAACAATCTTGCTGCGCAAGTTGATGGCTTGGATACGGCTACGGCAGTGGTTGAGTAAGCGATAACTATAACGAAATCCTGCTGTCCTATTCGACCCCTATATTATCTCCGCATTCTTCAACACATATTCATCGTACGCCGACATTAACAGCTTCGTGATTTTTCCAGGACGCCCCTGCCCTATCCTGACATTATCAATTTGGATGACCGGTACAATGCCACGTGAACTGGATGTGATGAACGCTTCTTTCACAGCTGTTAATTGATCCAGTTTCAACGGCTGATACTTCACATCCACTCCCCTGCCCCGCGCCGCGCGGATGACCATGGTCCGTGTGATGCCAAGCAAGATGTCACGTTGGGCTGTACATAATATTTCGTCTTGAGCGGAGCGAGGAGCGTTTGTTGCGACGAGTGCAGACGAAGGATGCTCAGAGCGAAGAACATAAAAGAAATTACTTGTCATCCCCTCTATTATATTTCCATTCTTAACTAACAACGCCTCAAAGATGCCTACTTGGGCAATGTGTTTGCGTTCTTCATCACTCGCGCTAATAAAAGCCGTGGACTTTGCCCGTGGGTGATCACGGTGAATGGTCGTTGTCTCAACACGGACGCCATTCTCGTAGATCTCACGTGCTAACAGCTTGAGCGGTTCAATGGAGATATAGAACTGTCCCTGTTTGGTCTCCAGTATGCGCACGCGGGCTTCTCCAGGGCGAAAAGGCTTGAGCACCTGTAGCAGGCTTCGGCGGAGAGAGGAAGCGTCCACATTTGGCAGACGTCGCAAATGGGCGGAGAGGCCGATCACGCGCGTACATGAGTCATAGGTGCGGAAGGTCGAATAATATCCCTCAGGCAGTTGACGCGTGACAGCGTCCAATGACGACATATCTGGCAAGGTTATTGATGCGGTTTGTTTATTGATTTGAAACAAGCTGACCATATAAGTCTATTATAATCACCGACATGAAGCAACTTTTCATCTCTTATTCCCGCAAGGACACTGAATTTACCCACAGACTTACGGGCCGGCTGGAAGCAGATGGACTGGAAGCTTGGGTGGACTGGCAGGATATCCCGCCGAGTGTGGATTGGATGAAGGAGATCCAAAAGGGCATCGAGAATGCAGATATATTTCTATTTCTGGTCAGCCCTGATTCAATCGCTTCTCCAATCTGCGCGGCTGAAGTGGATCATGCGGTGTTGAACGGGAAAAGGATCATTCCTGTCATCGCACGTGATTTTGATGCGAAGCTGGCGCCTTCCACAATTACACACCTGAACTGGATATTTTTCTCCCGCCCGCAAGATGAGTTTGAACATGCCGTGGGGCTGGTAGGATCCGCCATTCACACAGATTATGACTGGGTGCAGACTCACAGGCGTTTGCAGGTCAAGGCACTCGAATGGGATCGAAGCCAGCGTGAAGACAGCCTGCATCTGCGCGGAAAAGACCTACAGGATGCCGAAGCGCAGCTTCTTGTAAATAAAGAGAAAGATCCCCGCCCCACCGAGTTGCAACATGTCTTTGTTACAAAAAGCCGTGAAGTTGAAAATGCTCAACTGGAACAACAGCGTGCCCGCGAACAGCAGTTTGAACTGGAGAAGCGCACTGGCGTTCGCCTGCGCCGGCTGAGTTATGGCTTATTGATCGTATTCTCACTGGCTTTCGCCTTATTGTATTTGTGGCTCTATAAACTTGTGACTGACCTTTCCTATGCATCCATCAGAAATCAGATGATCACACTCGTGGAAACCGGGTCTGTGCTGATTGATGGGCAAAAATTTAAAAAAGCTGCCAATGTGGGGAGTAACGATCCATATCTAACCGACCTTGGTTCTCTGTTGACTACGATTAAACATGCAAACAAGAGTATTGACCCGAATATGTCCTATTATGCGCTCATCAAAGGGACCAAGCCAGGCGAGGTGCTGATTATCGCTTCTGCTGATCAGGAATACCAATTTAAAGAATCCTTCATATTGAATGACCTTGCATATTCTCAATATGCTGGTTTGGAAAAGACCGCTGCCGATTTTACCCTCAACAAGAATGAGTTTGAGAATAAGATTTCAGCCTGCACCCCCATTCGCGATCAGCAGTTTTATTCTGTTGGAGCGTTATGCACAGACTTTCATTCGGATATTATCTACGCCACCCGCGCAAGTGTAGCTCGTACCCTTGGGGTCGCATTTATTTCAATTTATCCTATCTTGGTCCTCGTTGTATTATGGGCGCCTCCTCATTCCCTTGCTGGGAAAAAGAATGAGAAGAAAAAGATGGTTGAATTATGAAATTACGAAAAAGTCTTGACACATTTCGGTTGCGTGGTGTAAACTCGCTCCGTTGGAAAATCTCAATGAAAGGAGCACGCGGTATGTCCATGTATAGCATCAACACCACCCTTATCTTCAGCCCGGACGTGGCTGGAGTTTCACCTTATCGCAGTGCGCCTAGAGACCATTAGGTCTTATCCCTTGTCCTTCAAGGCTACGGTGCACTCACCGTAGCCTTTTTGTTTTAATCGTATTAAGCGGGAAGTCCCCGCCCCATCACGGAGAATGCAACCATGACCACAGTACAACCTACCTACGAACCTGCCCTAACATTTGACTTCCGCAAATCTCTCGAAGAGAACCGTCTCAAGGGTCTCTGGAAGATGATGGTGGACTATCGTTTGCCGTATCTCGGTGCAACCGCCGCGCTTGCCATCTCTGCGCTGGCGAAGACGTTCACCTACATGTTGCTGCGCTACTTCGCCGATGATGTGCTGACACAAGGCAAATACATTGGGAACAGCCTAACGCAGACCTTTGTCTGGATAGCAGTCGGCTTCATTGGGCTGGCGCTCGTCGAAGGTGGATTCGCGTTTCTTTCGGGACGTTTAGCGGCTTACACTGCCGAGGGCATTACGCGGCGTCTGAGAGATTTTCTCTTTGACCATATCCAGCGTTTGAGTTTTTCGTATCACGCCACAACTCCAACTGGTGACCTGATCGAGCGCGTAACATCCGATGTGGACGCTTTGCGCCGCTTTTTCAGTGAGCAAGGTATTGGTATGGGACGCATCATCCTGCTGTTCGTGATTAATTTCATCGCGATCTTGAACCTGAACGTAAAGTTAGGATTGGTCTCGGTGATCGTTATTCCGTTCATTCTGTTGGTCTCACTGTGGTTCTTCAAGAAAGTGACCAAGGCATATGAAGAGTATCAGGCGCAGGAAGCCATCCTCTCCACCACCCTGCAGGAGAACCTGACCGGCGTCCGCGTGGTGAAGGCGTTTGCCCGACAGGATTATGAAAAAAGTAAATTCGAGAAGGATAACTGGGGCAAGTATCTGAAAGGCAAGATATTGCTTTTCATGCACTCCATGTTCTGGCCCCTCTCGGATATTGTGCTCGGTTTTCAGATGTTGTTCGGTTTTATCTTCGCCGCCAATATGACGATCCGTGGCGAACTCACGGTGGGTATGTACATTGCGTATGTCGGTTTGGTGGTCTGGCTGATCTGGCCTATCCGCAACTTGGGACGCATCATCGTCTCGGCCTCCACCGGCTTGGTCTCATACGGTCGTTTGATGGACGTGGTTAAGCAGGTGCGCGAACCGTTGCATGATGGCACCTATGAGCCGACTGGTTCGGTGAAAGGCGACATAATTTTTGAAAATGTCTCGTTTATGTATTCAGATGGCAAAACTGATGCCTTGAAGAATATTTCCTTCCATGTGAAACCGGGACAGGCGATCGCTTTGCTAGGGTCAACAGGCTCGGGCAAATCATCACTGGTAAATCTCTTGCCTCGCTTCCATGAATATACGGACGGCCGCATTCTGTTGGATGGCGTAGAGATCAAGGATTACTCCCGCGCAACCTTGCGCAGGCAGATCGGTATTGTGGAACAGGAGCCGTTCCTGTTTAGCCGCACCATTCGCGAGAATATTACTTATGGTGTGGGACGTGACGTGACACAGGAAGAAGTGGAACGCGCTGCGAAAGCCGCCGCTGTTCATGATGTGATTCTGGGTTTCCCGGATGGCTATAACACGCTAGTCGGCGAAAAAGGTGTGACGCTCTCCGGCGGGCAGAAGCAACGGGTAACGATTGCGCGCACTCTGTTGAAGAATCCGCGCATCCTTATCCTCGATGACTCAACCTCCTCGGTGGATACAGAGACCGAAGCCTCCATCCGCGATGCGCTGAACGAGCTGATGGAAAATCGCACGACCTTCATCATCGCGCACCGTATCCAATCGGTCATGATCGCGGACTTGATCCTGGTGCTGGATAAAGGTGAGGTCATTCAGACGGGAACACACGAAGAACTGGTTTCCCAAAAGGATGGCATGTACCGCAGGATTTATGATATCCAGACACGGATTGATGAAGAACTGGAAATGGAAATTTCGCGTGTCAATTGATTTTGTAGGGGCGAAGCAATGCTTCGCCCCTACAGGAGAATAAAAAATGTCCGAAGAATTAATCGAACTCGAAGAAGAAGAATATACATCCCAATTAACTGGCGCGGTGTTCAAGCGGATCTTGCAATTGCTCAAGCCGCATTGGAAGTGGGTGCTCGGCTTTCTCATTACCATTGCCCTGACGTCCTCCACGGATGCGTACTTCACGTATTTGAACAAAGACATCGTAGACAAAGGTATCAACCTGAAAGATACAGCAGAGCTCACACGCATTGCATGGCTGTATGGCTCGATCATCATGTTTCAGGCGGTGACGGTGTTCACTTTCATTTACCTGGCAGGTGTGATGGGCGAGCGCGTGCAATATGACCTGCGCAAGCTGTTGTTCAATCACTTACAGGATCTTTCGCTCTCGTACTACGCTCAAAATGCGGTCGGTCGCTTGATCGCCCGTGTCACATCTGATACGGGACGCGTTTCGGACCTGCTGAGTTGGGGCATCGTGGACTCGACCTGGGCGGTGATGAACATCATCACGTCGGTCACGTTCATGGCGATCATCAACTGGAAACTGGCACTGATCGTTTTCACCATTATCCCGCTGATGCTGTATATCGCGGTGCAATTCCGCAAGCTGATCCTGGTGGAATACCGAGTCTCACGCCGCACAAACTCAAAGATCACCGGCGCGTTTAACGAAAACTTCCAGGGCGTACGTGTGGTCAAGGCGCTGTTGCGTGAGGACGAGAACACCAAGGAGTTTCAAGAGCTGACGGGCAAGATGTACAAAGCCTCTTATCGGGCGGCGTGGCTCTCGGCGCTCTTCCTCCCCACCGTGCAGATCATCGCTGCGCTGGCGCTGGGCGTCATCGTTGGTTATGGCGGTACGCAGATCAATGCGGGCATCATGACCATCGGCGGTATTCAAGCTTTTGTTTCGTACCTCACGTTCATGATGTGGCCCATTCAAGACCTGGCGCGTGTGTATTCTGAAATGCAACACTCGATTGCGTCAGCGGAACGAATATTCAAGTTGATTGATACTCCGGCTGAAGTCCACGACCGACCCAATGCCATCGAAGCGAAAACGTTGATGGGCGAGATTGAATTCGAGCATGTGAACTTCTATTATGAGGACCGCAAGCCCGTCTTGAAGGATTTCTCGCTGAAGGTTAAACCTGGTGAGATGATCGCGTTGGTCGGCCCGACCGGTGGCGGCAAATCGACGATCGTGAATCTTTTGTGCCGATTCTATGAACCGCGCGAAGGGACGATCCACATCAACGGGCATGATTATATGGACTACAAGCTCGAATCGATCCACAGCCGAATCGGGATCGTGCTTCAGACGCCGCATCTTTTCTCGGGCAGTGTGCGTGACAACATCCGCTACGGACGCCTGAACGCCACCGAAGACGAAGTGCTGGACGCCGCGAAAATCGCCGGCGCACACGACTTCATCGTGACCCTTGAAAAGGGTTACGACCAGAATGTCGGTGAAGGCGGCAACCTACTCTCAGTCGGACAGAAGCAGCTGATCAGTCTGGCAAGAGCCGTGTTGGCGCGACCGGAGTTATTTATCATGGACGAAGCCACATCCAGCGTGGACACGTTGACCGAAGCGCTCATCCAAAGAGGCATGGAAGCCTTGATGGAAGGACGTACGTCATTCGTGATCGCCCATCGTTTATCCACCATTCGGCGCGCGAATCGCATTGTCGTGATCGAAGATGGCAAGATCGCCGAACAAGGTACCCATGCGGAATTATTGCGATTGAAAGGGCATTACTATCGCCTGTACACGCAACAGTTCCGCCATCAATTGGAAACAAAATATGGTTTTATAGATGCAGTTGGTATTCAGACAGAGGAAGAAACACCTGAAGCAATTGCAGCAGATTGACCCCCTCTGCCTTCCCCTTTCGGGTTAGGCACCTCCCTCAAATGCGACGAACTTCAATCGCATTTGAGAGAGGACGGGTGGGGGTTCTCAAGAGGAGAACGTCATGAACAAGCATAATATTTTAGTGAAATATGACAAAGACTTGCGCCTACGCATTCTGTACCCGGAGGCGCGCAAGGAGATTACTGGTGATGTGGTACGGTTTGTGCGCAAGGCGCCTGCTATGAATTTTGTATCATTCACATTTGCGAACGAACATGGGCTAGATCAAGTGATCGATAACGAGTTGGAATACTTCGCACCAATGGCACAACCTTTCACCTGGAAGGTATATGACCACGACCGTTTGCCGAGTTTGAAGGATAAGCTTGCTGCACGCAGTTTCATTGGAGATGATGAGCCGGCTGATGTAATGGTGCTTGATATCCATTCAGCCCCCGCTGACTTGTTCCAACCCATAAAGGCAGACATCCAACGCATTACTGAGCGTGACGGACTGAAAGACGTTGTCCATGTTTTAGATGCGGTCTATGGCGGTTCGAACACCTGGGTTTATGACCGGTTGGGACTGCATTTGCGGTACAGAGATTATTTGAGCGTATATGTTGCGTATGTAGAGAATCAACCTGCATCCATCGCGTGGACATATTTCCCTCGAGGTTCTTTCGCAAACTTATTTGCCGGATCTACGATCGCGGAGTATCGCAAGAAAGGGTTATACACGAACCTGCTTTCGGTGCGCCTGAAGGAAATTCGAGCGCGCGGTTACGACTTCGCCGTCGTGGAAACCGGCGATATGAGCCGACCCATCGTGGCAAAACACGGCTTTCAACACCTGACCACGGTGTGGGATTATCAGTGGAAAGGTAATTAAAACGACAGGGCTGGACCAAATTGTCCAGCCCTGTTTACTAATTTCTTCGGTACGGCCTGAAATATTCAGCCGTATAGTTGCCAATCAGCCAAGCCAGCCCGGCGAACAGAACGGTGACGATCCATTTTACGATTGTGATCATAACGAACTCCTTAATGACTATCAAAGAATAATCGGAACGATAACTACAAGACGAAAAAAGATAAAAAAAGGTACCGCTGCAAACCTTGCAAATTAGTTTTGATACCAAATTATCCAAGCCCATGCAGATCGATAGGTATTTTCCGTTTCGAGTGGCTTAGTTTGTAAGCATGGCGTGATTAGGTATATGCTTTTGCTCCATTTGGAGATGAGTTCGGCGCTGTTATTTCGATTTTCTCATACCCAAAGTTGAAATGTGATTGACCTATTTCTTATTGAGATTTCATGCAATTAGGTGTAAGATTCCAGTAAGAGTTTATCGATCAAGATGCTAGCTTGTTTTTGGAGAAATAGATTTGATGGCTTCAGAAAAGTTCTGCCCAGTTTGCAAGAGTAAAAATGTAGGCACTGCCTTGGTTTGCAGTCTTTGCGGTGCATCATTGGAGGAAAATCCAACCAATCTGGTGGCAAACACCGAATATACTGGTGTGCAATCTAATGTTCCAGCAGAGGATGTAGCATCATTTATTGATGTTTCCATGATACCGGAAGGTGGGGTTGGCATCCATATAGCGGGCGCCCCCAAGCCGTTTTACGTGGCGGTTTACAAGGAACTTATCATTGGGCGCCAGTCCGATGCAACTTTGGAGTCCACTCTTGACCTCTCTGACTTGGATGCTTTTAATATGGGAGTATCTAGGCGGCATGCCATGATCCGGCGGACGGAATCTGGTTTTGAAATCATTGATCTTACCAGCAGAAACGGTACATGGCTAAACGCCGAGCAGCTTGTTCCCAACAAGCCCTATCCGTTTGCAAGTGGATCGCAACTACGCCTTGGGCGCATGCGGCTTTTTGTCGTATATCGCATCGTGCTTAATGGCTCTCAGAAAAAAATAAGTTAACTACATGAGATACCATCAAAACATATGAACAACTTTGACAATTCCCTGAGTAAATTGCTTCGTGACGCGTCTGAACATTTGAATGCCGGCCGGAAGGAGGTTGCGCGTGAGGTTTTGCGCGAGGCGCTCGAGCTGGATCGCAATCACCTGGCGACCTGGGAACTTCTCTGGCGTGCGGCAAACAATCGCGACGAGGAATTATCCAGCGTAAAACGTATTCTAAAAATTAACCCGCGACATGCGGCTGCCAGAAAGCGTTTGGCAGAGCTTCAGCCCGTTGGGGCGACGAAGATCGACAGCCAGCCGCTAGCTCGTAAAACTGGGAAACGCCCAGCCTCGCGCAGGAAACGAGAGCAAGGAAGTGTCCTGTTGCTGCTATTAGGAGGGCTTATTGCGATTATGTGTGTAAGTGCAACGGGACTTGCACTGTATCGCGGTGGATATGTGCCTTTTCTTTTTTCATCTAATCTAACCGCAACCGCCCTGGCAGAAAAGAATGCCAGTTGCCAGGCTTTGATCGATCGGACGATTGAGGCTTCGGATAATTATTGCGGCAATACCAGCTTAAACACAGCCTGTTATGGCAATAACACTTTAAGAGCGGAGCTGGCACCCGATGCCGCCCAGCGTTTTTCCGAACGCGGCGATATGATCGGATTGAATGCCTTGCGCCGTCTTTCTGCCTCACCATTAAATCTGGTTAATAGCGAATGGGGCGTTGCAGTTTTCAAAGTTGTCGCGAACCTGCCACGTTCTCTGCCAGGTGAAACGGTCACGATGGTGGTATTTGGTAATGCCACTCTGGATAATCAAAGTGGAGAAAGTGATAGTTTGGAATCGTTCTATTTCTCCAGTGAACTTGGGCAGATCGTTTGTGAGAAAATTCCGTTTGACGGTTTGATGATCACCTCGCCGAACGGCGGCGGCATCCGCTTTGCCGTCAACGGTGCTGAGTTGACCCTGATGGGCAACGCCAGCATCAAGGCTATTAAAAATGGGGAAATGGAGGTGAGCGTCTATAAAGGCTCGGCGCGGATCGTTGCGAATGGTCAGGAGCAATATTTTGGTGCGGGTCAGAGCTCCAGCGTACAGCTAGGAGGCGCGAACGGTACCGACGCGATCAGTGCGCCCTCCGAGCCTGAAGCGATTACAGGGGAGGAACTGACGATGGCTTGTACCATGACAGGCGAATACTGTTCACCAGATGAAATCGATTTCGTTTCTGAGGGGCAGGCACAGGATGAGATCCAGAGTGCAATCACATCCACCCCTACACCGCTCTTTACACCCACTATCACGAGGACATCCTCGCCCACCGAGCCTCCAACATATACGGCTGTGGTACTTCCCAGCGCGACTCTTTCCAAAACACCGACTCGTACTCCAACACTCACAAAACCACCAACAAGAACGCTTGCCCCCACGGGGACCAATACGCCCACGCGAACGATCACACCCATGCGAACGAATACACCGACCTCAACGGCGACTTTCACGCCTACAAACACTTTCCTGCCAACACTGACGCCCATTGCTCCGCCAGAGTCGATCTGTGGAACGGTAGCGCTCAATGTATTGCCGAACCCCAATCTTAATGAACTTAGCTTGGAGATCACCAATAATAACGGCAATCCGATCACCCTTAACCGGTTTTTTGCATATTGGGTTAAGTTTCCGACTTCTCAAAAAATCGATAAGTTATTCCTTAAGGGCGCTGAGATCTGGAATAAATCAGACCCTGACTCTCCAAGCGATATTCCTACAGAAGGCGATTGGGTAGGTGGCGCTGATCTGATCATCCCGGTTGTACCTGTGAGTAACTTGTTAATCCAATTCCCGAATGACCTACAACCGAACGATTATGAAGTGCACCTCGTCTTTGATATTGGTTGTCAGGTCATTTTCAGCAAGTGATTTTTACCCAACCTATCATAATATAGCGTCATGACAGCATCCCGGCCTCACCCACTATTCAATGTATTAACGCACGGGACGGTGTTCCATCAGTATCGGTTGCTGGAACGGATTGGCGCGGGTGGACAGGGTGTGGTTTGGTCAGCTCTGAATCAGGATCAAAACCAGATCCACGCGATCAAATTTAACGAAGTCCCTGAATCGGATAAGGGCGCAGCGGACGATATGCGGGATGAACACCAGTTGGAAACGCTGGTGAAACTTAAGCATACCCATATTCTGCCTGTGCTTGAGTATGGCTTCGACGAGCAAATGCGTTTTACTGTCAGTCCATACATCCCAGGCGGCACCTTAACCCAAAAAATGCGGCTGGCGCCTTTTTCCATCGATGAGATCATGCGGTACGGCACAGAGATCGCCTCTGCTTTGGATTATTTGCA
>Ga0137459_1000680_pt1 | contig 11511 bp, 5 predicted proteins | sample EasRivERMGT700_2_FD_104908 | JGI IMG/M metagenome (GOLD analysis project Ga0137459, IMG submission 104908) | Soil microbial communities from meander-bound floodplain in the East River, Colorado, USA - East River MetaG ERMGT700_2 | ecosystem: Environmental > Terrestrial > Soil > Floodplain ...
ATTACCTCCGCCTGCTCGCCCTGGCGATTCTATTGCCGGCATTCCTCTCCCTGCGGCGGCAGCCGGACACCGAGCGTTTCGGTCAATCGATCCCTGACAAGATTCTGCTCGTCTACCTCATCCTTAATTTCGTGCTGATTCTGCAGGTCGACACCGCCACCAATGCTGTGCGGCGCGGCGTCTTCTATGCCTTCATCGATACTTTCCTGCCCTACTATGTCGCCAGCCGCTCGCTCAAGACTCTGCCGAGGTTTCGGGATGCGCTGATGGCGTTCGTGGTGGGCGCGCTGGTGCTCAGCGCGATCGGCGCCTTCGAGTTCGCGAAGAGCTGGTTGCTCTACACCGGCCTGCAGGACGCTCTGGACGCGCCATGGGGTCCCCGGTACTACCTGCGGAGGGGGGAGAATCTGCGCGCTCATGGGTCTACCGGGCAGGCCATCGCATTCGGCTACGCCGTGGCTGTCGCCATGGGGATGTTTCTGTATCTAAGAAGATCGGTGCCCAATCCGACGGCGTGGGGTCTTGGCCTGTTGTTGCTGATCGCGGGACTGATAGCCCCCATCTCCCGCGGACCCTGGGTGGGTGCCGCGGCGATATTTCTGGCATTCGTTGCGACTGGCCCATCTGCCGGACTGCGCCTCGCACAATTCGGGCTGGTCGGCGTAATCGGTGGTTCCGTCTTGCTGGCGTCGCCCGCAGGTGAAACGATCATCGAGCACTTGCCTTTTGTCGGATCGATCGACGCAAGGAACGTAACCCAGCGGCAGCGATTGCTGGAGGTCTCCATCCAGGTCATCATGCAGAATCCCTTCTTTGGCTCCTTCACTGCCAGGTATTCGTCGACCATGCAGGAGCTGAGGCTGGGCGATGGCCTCATCGATGTCGTCAATACCTACGTGAGGGTCGCCCTGGAGAGCGGCTTGGTCGGCCTGTCGCTTTTTTCGGGCTTTTTCATTGCCGTTGCCGTCAGCATTGTTCGAAGTATGAGGAGTCTGCCCGAAAGGAACGGCGAGCTTCACCTGCTGGGTCAAGCGTTGCTTTCCACGCTGCTTGGAATACTGGTCATCATTTACACGGTCAGCAGCATCTCGGTCATTCCGTACATCTACTGGTCTGTGGCCGGACTTGGCGTTGCGTATGCGCGCATGCTGGCGCTCGCAAAGGCTCCCGCGAACGCGCCACGGATTGCAGGGCGCGCCGGTCTTCAGGCAACGACCGCCAAGAAGCGGTTCATGGGTAGCGGGTGAACGGCTGCGCCGTTCGCAATGATCCCGCTCAGTACTCATCATTCTCTTTCCCAACCGCTCATCACCACCCCGCATGTTTACCGCCGAAGCCAGCACGTTTGTCCGCTCTATTTCGCTGGCGGCGTATCTGCTTTCCAACGCGACATTCGCCGCTTCGTGGACCGCCAGCGTGGATGAACGGGAGGGTTTGCCGGCCATATCCAGGGGCGGGACCCGTGTGCTGTCGAGCGCTTTTGTGTTCTGGGGGAAAAACTGGGACTGGGCCGGCCAGCAGACGGAATTCAGGATCGTCGCCCCCTTTGATTATTCCATCGTCGGGAAGAATCGGGCGCTCGATTTCGACCTCACTAGCCGCATCAGGAAATCGTCAAGCCAGCAACTGGCCTGGGAATTCGACCTGAATGCCCGCAGCGCTGCGTCGAACGTGATCGGCGGGGGCATTGCCTTCAAGCTCGATGTGGCGACCTTTGGCCCGGAACTGGGCGAGCCGGAGCTTCTTCCGGGCAATCGCGGTTGGGCCTGGGGGCGAGCGGGCGGCAACAGGGTGGAAATGCGCTTCGATCCCCCGATGGCTTCGGTCGACTTCGAGCGCGGTCGAAAATCCGAGGTGAGGGCCTTTTTCTACAAGGGCGAGGTCCCGCAGGGACAGCGGCGATACGTCGCCACCCTGAGCGTATCGGGTGACATGGCGATCGGCCCGACGGCGGTGGAGCGGTTTGGACTGGAGGATCACACCGCCTGGCCGGCGGACATCCTGGACTGGAGGACATCGCCGGTCGATCTGTCGTTTCTCAACGCGCCAGAAAAGCCGGCCGGCAAGCGCGGTTTCCTGAAGGTGGTGAAAGACAAACTGATATTCGAGGACGGAACTCCGGTGCGCTTCTGGGGAACCAATCTCACGGCCCACGCGCTTTTCGGCACAACCCGGGAGAATGTCAAACGCCAGGCGCGGCGGCTTTCCGAGCTCGGCTTCAACCTCGTGCGCCTGCATCACCATGACTCTCCCTGGGTCAATCCAAATATCTTCGGCGACCAGAACTCCCAGGACACGCAGACCTTGAGTCCCGCCATGCTGGAGAAGCTGGACTGGTGGATCAAGTGCCTCAAGGACGAGGGTATCTACATCTGGCTCGATCTGCATGTCCAGAGAAATCTCAAGCCAGGCGACCGGATCGACGGCTTCGACGAAATCGCCGCAGGCAAGCCTCTGGCGGACCTCAGGGGCTACACCTGCGTCAACCCGAGCATCCAGCACGCGATGAAGCGGTTCAACGAAGCCTACGTTAACCGCGGCAATCTCTACACGGGCATCCGCTACAAGGACGATCCCGCCATTGTGGCGATGCTGATCACCAACGAGAATGACGTCACGCAACACTTCGGGAACAGGCTGTTGCCCGACAAGAACGTCCCGCGTCACAACGCCCTCTACAAGAGCCAGGCCGATTCCTTTGCCGCTGCCAACGGTTTGGCCAGGAACAAGACCTGGCGCTCATGGGAGCACGGCCCGTCCAAGCTCTTCTTGAACGATCTGGAGCGACGCTTCAGCGCGGAAATGATCGCGTACCTGCGCGCGCAAGGCGTCAAGGTGCCGATCGTCACGACGAGCACCTGGGGATACAATCCCCTGAGTTCCCTGCCCGCCCTGACCGCGGGAAACATCGTCGACGTGCACTCCTACGGCGGCATCGGGGAGCTGGAAAGGAACCCCGTCTACGCCGCCAACCTGATGCACTGGATCGCCGCGGCACAGGTTGCCGGCAAGCCTCTCAGCGTGACCGAGTGGAACGTCGAGGCTTTCCCGGCCCCCGATCGGCACAGCGTTCCGCTCTACCTGGCCGCATCGGCGAGCCACCAGGGATGGGACGCCCTGATGCAATACGCCTACTCGCAGGTTCCCTTGGACGCACGGGGGTCTGCCTCCAACTGGAATGCCTTCAACGACCCGGCGCTGGTAGCCACCCTGCCGGCCGCTGCGCTGCTTTTCCGGCGGGGCGATGTTCGGGAAGCCAGCAGCATCTACGCTTTTTCACCCGGCAAGGAACAGCTCTTCAACCAATCCATCTCGCCGAAAGACGCCATCGCCCTCCGCACCGCCGCCGAGAAAGGTAAGCTGGTCATCGCCTTGCCACCGACGCCGGAGCTGCCATGGCTGGAGAAGAGCGCGATCCCTGCCGGGGCCAAGGTCATCGCCGACCCGCATCAATCCCTCATCCATGGCGATGCCGCCGAGACTGTCTCCGACACCGGGGAGCTCCGGCGGAACTGGGAGCAGGGCATCTATGCTATCGACGCGCCCCGTACCCAGGCGGCGATGGGTTGGATCGGCGGAAAGAAGATCAGCCTCGCGGACGTGGATATCGCGGCCATCACCCGGAATGCAACCGTTGCCGTTCAAAGCCTGGATGAAAACCCGATCAGCAAGTCCGGCGCCATACTGATTTCGCTGGGCGCGAGAGCCGTTCCGAAATCGACGAAGCAATTGCCGTTCTACTCGGAACCTGTCGAAGGCCAGCTGACGATCCGCGCGCCTAAGGGGCTCAAGCTGTACTCGGAGAACAGACCTGCCGCGATGAGACGAGACATTCCCGCCCCCTACAAGGACGGCCGGTATCTTATCGACCTCGACCGTAGTCTCGGTACGAACTGGCTGGTGCTGAAATAGCGGCATGGCCGCCTCTGCCGAACGTGCCCAGCCACGCGATACCCATGTCTCTCCCCGGCTCACAAACCCTCAAGCAGCGCGTGCTGCGCGCCGGCGGGTGGAATTTTGCGGGCTACGGACTCAGCCAGGTCATCCGCCTGGGCAGCAATCTCATCATGACGCGCCTGCTGGCGCCCGAGATGTTCGGGGTCATGGCAATCGCCCTGACCGTGACGGTGATCCTCTCGCTGCTGTCCGATATCGGGCTGCGACAGAACATCGTGCAGAGCCGGCGCGGCGACGACCCCGCCTTCCTCGATACGGCATGGGTCTTTCAGATCACCCGCGGCTTCGTTTTATGGCTGGCAGCGCTCGGGCTGAGCATGGCGCTGTATCTCGCAATCCTCGAGGGGATGCTTCCCGCCACATCCGTTTATTCGTCTCCGGTGCTGCCGCTCGTCATTGCCGTCAGTTCCCTCTCGGCTGTCATTGCCGGCTTTCGCTCCACCAAGTGGGCGACGGCGTACCGGCGCTTCGACCAGAAGCGGATCATGCAGATCGAGCTGATCGCCCAGGTTGCCGGGACAGTCATCATGATCGTCATCGGCGGAGCCAGTCACTCGATCTGGGCGCTCGTGGCCGGGGGGCTCGTTGTGGTGCTGATAACAACGGTGCTGAGCCACACCTGGATGAGCGGACATGCGAACAGCTTCCATTGGGAAACGAACGCCTTCCGGGAACTGATCGATTTCGGGAAATGGGTATTTGTCTCCTCATTCGTGGGCGTTCTATCCTCGGTCGGCGACACCCTGCTGCTCGGCAGTTTTTTCCAGGCGGACACGTTGGGCGTCTATGTGATTGCGGCTCTCATTGTCGGCGCGGTACCGGGCGGACTGACCCGGCTCTTCGCCATGGTCTCGATGCCGGCGCTCAGCGAGATCGCCCGGAACAATCCGTCGAGACTGCGCGAGGTTTACTACAAGATGCGTCTTCCGGCCGATCTCCTGCTGCTGTTTCTGATGGGACTGCTGTTCGCGGCCGGTCAACTGGTGATCGATCTGCTATACGACGCGCGCTATTCAGCGGCGGGCGGCATCGTGCAGGTACTCGCGGCGTCGCTCTTCGCGAGTCGCTACGGGCTTGCGACCCAGCTCTACCTTGCCGCGGGAATGCCGCGTTATCTGACGGTCCTGAACCTGGTGCAATTCGTAGCGCTCTTCTCGGTGGTGCCTGCCCTGTACTACCTCGGCGGCGCGCAAGCCGCAATATGGGGCATCGCGCTCCATGGATTGGCGATCGTGCCGTTCGTCTTTTTCTTCAATGCGAAGCTCCGGGCGAATGACCTTCGGCGCGAATTGATGGTCCTGGCGGCCATACCGGTCGGATTCGCTTGCGGATCCGCGTTGAATCTTCTTCGCGGATGGTGAGGAGCTCGCCAATGCCCCTTCATGACTCTGAAGCTGTGCGGCACATGGGTTCCGGGAACCTAGCCCCATGAATGCGAAGCTTTCCAGGCGGCTGTCGTCGTTTTGCCGCGAAGCGGCCGGCGCCGCCGTGTACTGGTCGGGCGCCGGGCGCGCGTTCGAGCTGGCGGCGCGGCCCACTGGCGCGATCATCCTCATGTATCACAGCATTTCCACGGACAATGTCGCGGAGTTCGTCGATCCCCCGAATCGGTTGCCGCCCCCGATGTTCGAACGGCAAATGGCGTTCCTGAGCGAGCACCGCCGGGTGGTGCCGCTGTCGCACGTGGTGGAGCAGATCACCTCGGGCACGCCACCGCCCGCAGGTACGGTGTGCATCACATTCGATGACGGGTATCTGGACAACTTGACCACGGTGGCGCCGATTCTTGAAAGGCACAAGCTGCCGGCGACGCTGTTTCTCGCGACGGGATATGTCGGACGTGGCGAGGCGCAGTGGGCCGATACGCTTTATTGGCTGCTCACGCACCGGACGTCCGACAGGTTGTCGCTTCCTTCAGTCGGGTTGGAGGAGGTCAATCTGGCTTCGCCCGCGCGGCGGGCAGCCGCCCGCGGACTGCTGCACGGGCATTTGCTGGAGTCTACCCATGACCAACGCTCGCGGCTGCTGAGCGAGATGAAGCACCAGCTGGCTCCGGCCGGGAAGGCGCCCCGGCTCACGATCAACTGGGACGAGGTGCGCGAGTTGCGCCGCCGGTATCCGTTCTTCGAGATCGGCGGACACACGCGTGACCACGTTGACCTGCGAACACACGTTGGCGAGACGGCACGTTCGCAGATCACCGGCTGCGCGGACGATCTGCGGCGGGAGCTTGGTCTGGAGCCGGGACACTTTTCATTCCCTTACGCCCGATGGTGCGCGGAGACCCGGGACGAAGTGATCGCGCTGGGCTGGAAGTCGGCCGTCGGCATGGGCGACGGCCTGCGCATCGGGCCCGCAAGCGACCGGTTTGCCATGCCGCGGGTCGAGTCGCCGGGCTCGATGGCGGAGTTGCGCTTCAAGACGAGCGGCGCGTACCCGGGCGCTCTTTCGATACTGGGGCTGATGTGAGCGATCCGGCGTCGGCGAAACCGGTCACAGCCGTCATCGTGACCTATCAGTCGGCGCGGACCATAGCGAGTACCCTGGCCGCGGCGCGGCGCTGCTACGACGAGCAGGTACTCGACGCCGTCATCGTCGACAACAACAGCACGGATGCCACCCGCGAGATCATCGGGCGCGAAGCGGCCTGGGCCCGCCTTGTTTTCAGTGACCGGAACAAGGGCTTCGGGCGGGGCTGCAATATCGGCTTTGCGCATGTCACCAGCCCCTACACGATCTTCATCAATCCGGACGCGCTGGTCGGGCCGGAGGCCATCCGGACGATGCTGCGGTTCATGGAGCAGCACCCCGGGGCCGGCATCGTCGGCCCGGCCATGCATTGCGGAGAATACGATGGAGAAACGGTGCTGCAGCACACGGGCGATCGCGCGACACCGTGGACGATCCTGCGGAATTCGCTGCCATTTCTGCGGGGCCGGTCGAACTCCTGGCAAATCGTGCCGGGCTCCGCTGCAACGCGCACAGGCTGGGTGGCCGGCGCCGTCTTGATGATCCGCACCGACCTGATGAGGCGGCTCCATGGGTTTGATCCGCGCTTCTTCCTGTATTGGGAGGAAACGGACCTCTGCAAGCGCGCGGAAGACATGGGCTTTGAGACCTGGGCGCTCGGAACCGCGGTCGCACGCCATGTTGTCGGCGCCAGTTCTCCGCTCGATGACACGTATTTCGGCTCGGCGATCGCCAAGCACTACCTGCAGAGCCGCTACTACTACATGGTCAAGCATCACGGCCGGTTGGCGGCAACGATTGCAGAAATCGGCGAGTTCGTGCTGCTGGGTATGCGGTCGCTCGTGGATGTGGCCCGGGGTCGCGGACTGCGTCAGCTCCGCCCACGCCTGCAGGCTTCGCTGCTGAGCATGCCGGAGCGAGTATCGGATGAGCGTTAGCTACCGGCTCATTGCCGTGAATGAGCTGGATTCAACACTGATCGAGGCATGGCGTTCGATCCAGTCTGGCAGTGATGTCTTCGACAGTCCGTACTTCTGTCCAGAATTCACGCAAATCGCGGGTCGCGTGCGCGAAGACGTCCGGGTAGTCGTGATCGAGAACGACGATCGGCCGGTGGGTTTCTTCCCGCATCAACGCTCGTTCTCGGGCATGGGCAAGCCGGTGGGCGGACCGCTTTCCGACTTCCACGGCGTGATCGCGGGGCCCGGCGCCGAGTGGGAGCTCGGCCCGCTCATGCGGGCAGCGGGACTGTCCGTGTGGACCTTTGACCATCTCGTCGGCCCCGGCGGCCATTTTGAGGCGCACGTGACGGCGCGCGCCGCTTCGCCGCAGATCGACCTCGGCGCGGGCTACCAGCGCTACGAGCAAGGGCGCCGCGACTCGGGATCCGACTATATCCGGAAGACCGAGGGATTGGCGCGCAAGCTCGGGCGGGAATCAGGGGAATTGCATTTCACGCTGCACGAGGCCGGGGACGGCGCGCTGGAGCAGCTTATAGGCTGGAAACGCAGCCAGTACCGCCAGTCGAGACTGACCGATGCCTTCGGCGTCCGCTGGACCGGTGATCTGCTGCGCAGCATCGCGCAGACGCAGGCCGCCGGGTTCGCCGGCGTGTGTTCAGTGCTTCGCGCCGGCGAGCGGATGGTGGCGGCCCATATGGGAATGCGATCCCGCGGCACGCTCCACTACTGGTTTCCGGCGTACGACCCGGATTTCGCGAAGTTCTCCACCGGAATCATCCTCCTGCTGCGCCTGGCCCAGGCGCTGGCGGGCAGCGGTGTCCGCAAGATCGACCTCGGCAAGGGCGACGAGCCGTACAAGCAGCGCCTCATGACCGGCGCCGTGGAATTGCGGCAGGGCCATGTCGAGCTGCCGTCCCTGCTGGCGAGCGTGCGCCGGCTGCGGCGCGCGGCCGAGGCCGGTGCTGCACAAGGAGGATGCGCGGCGGCGCTGAATTTGCCGCTCAGGGTGATCCGGCGGATCGAGCGGGCGCGAAAGTTTCGCTGAACCGAGGGCGTCTAGGGCCTTTCGATGGCGCCCAGATCGATCCCTCCATTCTGGGGCCTGTCCAGACGGAAGAAATCCGAGAAAACAGGAGCTGCGGTTCCCGCATTGATGGCGGAGCTGCCTGCCGCCAAGCTGAAGTCCGCCGGGACAGACGGCGAACCGCTGACGAAGGCCGGCGACGCCTTTACGTTGGCAGTGTTGTTGGCGGTTGTCGCGGAGCCGCTGACCATGGGCGGGGTTCCGCTGGCATTGGGCGCATAGCCAAGATTGTTCTTGGCGACGTGGCCACTGCCTTGTGCGAAAGTAATCGGGACAAAATTGCCGCCCGAATTGCTGTAGAACGTGTTGTTGTGGAAGGCCACGTTGGCCGGAGGAGGTTCTATGCCGCGCCGATCGACCATGCTCCCGCGATGATCCGATGTGCCGGTCAGGTCGAAAAGGTTGTTCCGCACCGTCACGTCCTGTGCCCATATCATTAGCGCCACTTGCTGATCGGCATGCGGGGCAAACCAGTTGCGTTCGACAATGACGTCTCTCACTTTCTCGTTCTCGACAGCATCCTGCGGGCCGACGGTAACCGTCCACGCCGAACCCGCGCCGCCCGAGGACTGATTGTCCGAAAAAACGATCTGCTCGGTGAAGCTCGTCGGTGAAACGCCGAACACCGCGGCTTGCATCTTGACGGTGTGCTTGGCGGAGGCGGGATTGCTCAGGTTGTTGTTGCTGAACACGCCCTTGTAGATATTGGGAAGCCGTAGGATGTGTTCCGCACTCGTACTGTCATCGATCACATTCCCCATGAAGGCGAAGCGCTGGGCGCCGATATAGCTCCCGTTGCCGCCGCTGCCGCCGATCAGGGTCTGGATGGTGGTATCCACCAATGCAAGCTGGTCCCACAGCGCGTGACCCGGATGTCCGCTGCCATTAAAGCTATCCAATATGAATGGCGAAAACCTGACGCCGACGTGAACGTGGTGGATATTCAGCCGCAGGAGCGTGACCTGCTTGATCCCGCCCTCCGCATAAATGCCGTTCGTCGCTGATCCGGAGTTGCCGTCGATCTCCAGGTCCATGATGCGCCAGTCACCGATGGTGGGCGTATCCTGACCCGACAGCTTAACGGCGTTGTTGTTTCCGGTTACGTTGACGACAGGCGCGGCCCCGGTTCCAGGGGTGCCGAAGGCGCCGATGATCCCCGGCCCGGTAACAGCTATGCCGGCGGCCGAGGTGGAGGCAAATGTGTCTCCGCGCTTGAACAGCAACCTCATCTTTCCGGCACTGATACTGCTATTGATCGCCGCATTGAAACTAGCTTGCTGGAGCCCCGATGCACCGGCCGGGCAACCCCCAACGCCCGGAACAGGCGAACTCGTCGCACCTATGCAGATCGTATTGCCGGCGAATACCGCGTCAGGATTCGCAACCGTGACCTGAACGCTGGATGACGCGGTGTTCATGCCATCGAATACGCTCAGGCCAATGGTGTAAGTGCCGGGCGTCTCGAACACGTGCGCCGTCACCGGACCGGTCGCCAGATTGCGGCTGCTGACACCCGCGCCGCTCCCACTACTCCAAGTGGTGCCGCTGATCGGTGACCCGGCCGGGTCACCGAAGTCCCAGCGATACTCGAGGTCGTGAAAAGGTCTGGTCGTCGCGGGAGACGTGGACGTGGTGCCGGTGGCGTCGAAGAAAACCGCCAGCGGTGCGACGCCCGACAAGCGGCTCGCGACGAGAGAAAGCGTGATTGGGCCAGTCGCCGTCACTGTAACGGTCGCGCTCTTGGAGGTGGAACCGCCCGCTCCGGTGCAGCTCAAGACATAGGTGGCGGTAACTGTGGGGGTGACGGCCTGAGATCCCGAGATTGCTTTCGCGCCTGACCATCCGCCGGAAGCGGTGCAGGAGCTGGCGTCGGCGGAAGACCAGGTGAGCGTGGAGGATTGGCCTGCGGTAATGGTGGCCGGAGATGCGGAAAGAGAGACGGTGGGAGCCGCTGAGGTCGTCACGGTCACCATCACGCTCTGGGAGGCGGAACCGCCCGCGCCGGTGCAGCTCAAGATATAGGTGGTGGTAGCTGATGGGGTGACGGTTTGCGACCCGGAGATTGCTTTCGTGCCTGACCATCCGTCGGAAGCGGTGCAGGAGTTGGCGTTGGTGGAGGACCAGGTGAGCGTGGAGGACTGGCCTGCGGTAATGGTGGCCGGAGATGCGGAAAGAGAGACGATGGGGGCAGGAGGCGCCGGAGTCGTCACGGCCATGGGAGCGGACTGCGCCGAGGCGTTGCCCGCCGCGTCGACGGCCGAGACGGCGAAGGAGTACAGCGTGCTGGCCGAAAGCCCGGTAATCGAGACGGACGTGCTGGCGGGAGAAGCAGCCAGCGTGCCGTCGCGATACACCCGGTAGCCGGTCACTCCGACATTGTCCGTGGCAGCACTCCAGGAGAGGGTGACCTGGGAAGAAGAGGGCGCTGTTGCGGTGAGATTCGCGGGGACCGTGGGGGGTTGGGTGTCTGCCGCTGCCGGGCCCGCAATCGCAATATCGTCCCACCAGGAGGCATCATTGAATCCTCCGATGCCGATGCGCCCCACTGCGAAGGTGGCATCGTTGGCCTGCATGATGGTGGCGCCGTCAAACGACACCGTGATTGAAGAACCGGTGCGGGCGACATTGACAAGGTGATAGTTGTTGTCGGGGATCGCGAAGTTGGCGGTTGCCAGCGCGGGCTGCCTGGCCGCGCCGACCACTTTGAATAATTCGGTGTTGCCGGCCGTACGGTTAAGCATGGCGTAATAGTAGTTATTGGCGTCCTGAAAACCGAATACCACGGCATAGTCAGCTGCGGCGTTTGTAGTGAAGTTCTCGTTACTTCTGACGCGAGCCGAGAAGGAAAAATCGCCGTAGGTGCGGCCTTTCACCAGGCTGTATTCGCCGAGACGCGAGACGGGAAGCGCGACGAAATCCGTCGTATTGATGCCGTAGCGCAGATCGCCGCCGTCCACCACCACCGACCAGCGGGCGGCAGTCAGAGGTTCCCAGTTGGCCGCATCCCCGAGATAGGCATCAAGCGTGGAGAAAAGCACC
>Ga0137459_1000682_pt1 | contig 11489 bp, 9 predicted proteins | sample EasRivERMGT700_2_FD_104908 | JGI IMG/M metagenome (GOLD analysis project Ga0137459, IMG submission 104908) | Soil microbial communities from meander-bound floodplain in the East River, Colorado, USA - East River MetaG ERMGT700_2 | ecosystem: Environmental > Terrestrial > Soil > Floodplain ...
CCACCGAATCGAGCATGGAGGGCGGTGCCATCTCCACGACCGGCCGACGATCCACCACCCGGCCGTGCAATCTATCTCGCGCCCAGACCCACCCCGCGGCGCTACGCTGCGCGTTGACGTCGGACCTCCGCAGCGCAACCGGTCAGATCCACTGCGACGAGATTACTAGTACCTCGCCGCAGAGGTTTGAGCGTTCTTCCGCAGGTCGGCGATGGCACCCGAAGCCCGGCGAGTGCCAGCCGAGCCGTGGCTTGATCGTCCAGGTAGGGCCCGCTCTTGCTCGCGTGGCGCTTGTCGATCGCGGCGCGCGGGGCTAGGGTCGCCGTCTTGTGATGAGGAAGGTCTCCAGCGGTCGGTTCTTCGAGGACTTCGCGATCGGGCAGCGCTTGCTCCATGCGGTACCGCGCACGCTGCACGGCGGTGACATCGCGCTGTACATGGCGCTGACCGGCGAGCGGTCTCCGCTGGCGTCATCGACCGAGCTGGCGCGATCGCTCGGGTTCGTCCGCGAGGTGGTCCCCGATCTGCTGGTGTTCCACATCGTGTTCGGCAAGTCCGTCCCCGACATCTCGCACAACGCGACGGCGAACCTCGGCTATGCCGACGTGCGGTTCACCCGGCCCGTGTACCCCGGCGATACCTTGGTCTCCGAGAGCGAGGTGATCGGGCTGCGCGAGGTGTCGAGCGGCGAGGGCGGCGTGGTCTACGTGCGGACCCGCGGGACCAACCAGAAGGGCCAGGACGTCGTGAGCTTCGTGCGCTGGGTGATGGTCCCCAAGCGCGACAAGGCCGCGGCCAGGGGCGCGAGCACGGTGCCGCAGATGCCCGCGGTCGTCACCGTGGATCGCCTCCCGGTGCCCGACACGATGAACCTGCAGCGGTTTCCGGATCTCGCGTGGGCGTTCGGCGGGACCGCCCGGTGGGACGACTACGCCGCCGGCGAGCGGCTCGATCATCCGGACGCGATGACGATCGAGGAGGCCGACCACGTCCAGGCGACGCGGCTGTACCACAACAGCGCCCAGGTCCACTTCGACGCCCGGGGCATGGCCGCGTCGCGGTTCGGCCGGCGCATCGTCTACGGCGGTCACGTGATCAGCGTCGCGCTGGCGCTGGCGCACAACGGCCTGCAGACGCAGCTCAAGATCGCGGCGTGGAACGGCGGCGCGCACGTGGCGCCGACGTTCGCGGGTGACACGCTGCGCGCGTTCACCGAGGTGGTCGAGCGCGCCGAGCTCCCCGGCCGGCGCGACGTCGGCGCGCTGCGGCTCCGGCTATCGGCGGTGAAGAACGTCGCCGCCGACGAACTCCCGGCGGTCCCGGCGCTGCTGTCGGGGACCAAGGAACCGCGGATGGTGCTCGAGCTCGACTACTGGGCGCTGTTCCCGAGGCGGTGACGCCGCGCGCGCACCGCGAGGCTGCCGGCGAGCCCGGCGATCGCGAGGCAGCCGAGCGCCAGCGCGGTCTTGAGCGGCGTGCGCGACGAGTCCTCCACCGAGAACGGCCCGACCTTCGCGAGCGTCGGGCGGTGGACGGCGACGTGGATCTCGATCGCCGGCGCTGCGGTGCCCGGGAGCTCGGGGAGCGCGGCGCGCGCGAGCCGGACCGTCGCGGCGCGCAGCACGTCGGGCTCGGCGAGGTCGTCGGTGGCGATCACCGCGCTGAACGTCGCCGCGGCCGGCGGCGTCACCGCGAGCGGGTCGCGCATCGCGTGGTGCAGCACGACGCTCGCGCTCACCACCCCGGGCAGCTGCGCCAGCTGGGCGGCGAGCCGATCGCCATCGTCGCGATCGATCGCGCGCTGGTGCTCGATCGGGCCGTCGATCGGCGGGGCGCAGCCGGCCGAGATCGCCACCGCCGTCCAGAGCGCGAGGCCCGCGAGGAGGCGCCGCGCCGCGCCGTGCCGCCGTCGCTCGCCCTGAACAGGGCTCTCGTGCGGCCCCACCACGCGCGGATCTGCCGCATCGCGGAGGGAGTCACCAGGGGTGACAGGCACCGGGGGAACGTAGCATGCTGGGTCCCGCGTCCCCGTCGCGTCGCGCGCCGCGGCAGATCGTCATGAACGCGGTCGCACACATGATCTCGCTGCTGCCGACGGAGGTGACCCGCCGGCTCGCGGCGCTGCGCCCGCAGCGCTTCACGGGCTCGCCCGCCGAGCCGCGCGGCACGCTCGATGTCGAGCAGGCGGCCGCGCGCGTGATCCGGCGCTGGGAGGCCGATCTATGCGGCCTGCTCAACGCGCTGACCCGCGGCGAGCTCGCGGTGCTCGCGATGCGGCTCGGCCTGCGCGCGGAGCTGCGCTCGCCGGCGTTGCGCGTCGCGCTGTGGGATCGCGGGGCGGCGCTGGAGCGCGGCGACAGCTGCGTCTCGCCGGTCGTCCAGCCCCGGCCGATCGTCCTGGGCGGCCACCTGGTCGTGCAGGCGCGGCCGCGCGGCCTGTACCCGCCGAGCGCGAGCTGGCCGCGCGCGCTGCCGGCGCCGCTCGCCGCCGCGCCGCCGGCCGGCGAGCCCGACACGCTCGACGAGCTGCTCGCCGCGGCCGATCGCGCGATCGGCGTCCGGCTCGGCGCGCGCGGGCGCGACAAGGGCGCGTGGGGCATGCGCGCGGCGCGCCTGCTCGGCATCGTCGAGCGCAACGAGCGCGAGCCGGACTGGCGCGGCGACGTCGAGGTCAAGACCGTCCCGGTGGCGCGCGATCCGAGCGGCTGGTGGCGGGTCGTCGAGGATCCGGCGATCGCGATGGCCGGCGAGCCGGTGCTCGCGAAGCTCGCGCGCACGCTGTGGCTCGCCCGCGCCGGCGCCGATCCGGACGACGCGACGATCGTCTCGTGGTACCTGCTCGACTGGGATCAGGACATCGCGCGGCTGGTCCGGCGCTACCTCCACGAGCGGCCGAAGGGTCCTGCCGGCACCGCGGCCCGCGGCCACTACCTCCACAAGCGGTTCTTCGCGGACGCCGGCATGCTCGCGACCCTCAACGGAGATCTGCCCACGTGATCGTCGACGAGCTTCGCATCATCGGCTCGACGCAGACCAACGTCGTGATGGCGGCCGAGGTCACGCGCGTCGCACAGCGGGCGATCCGGATGCGGCCGCCCACGCCGCGCAAGGAGGGGCTCGGCCAGCTGGTCTACCCGTTCGATCGCGAGCTCGCGTTCTGCGCGGTGACCTACCTGCGCACGCCGACGCGCGTCTTGTGGGACGTCTACCGGTCGCGCGCGACCCGGCTCGAGCCGCTGTACGACGAGCTCGTAGCCGACGTGCACGCCGACTCCCGCCCGCTGTTCCGCGACGGCGACGGCCTCTCGATCGAGGCCCGCCGGGTCGAGGCGTTCGCGGCCGGCGACCGCCAGATCGTCGGCACGGTCAAGAACGCGCTGGTCGACGCGGCCGGGCGGCGCGGCCTGCGGCTGCACGTCGATCCCGTGCACCCGGCGGTGCGCTGGGTCGCGCGGCTCGACGATCGCGGCGAGCTCGTCGTGTCGATCGATCTCGGGGGCGGCTCGCTGTCGCAGCGCGGCTGGCGGCGCGACGCCGGCGAGGCACCGCTGCGCGAGCACCTGGCCGCGGTGCTGCTCATGCTGTGCCGGTTCGACCCCCGCGCCGACATCCTGGTCGATCCGATGTGCGGCTCCGGCACCATCCCGATCGAGGCGATCCACGCGGCGCGCGCGACGCCTCGCCCGACGCCGACGCTCGCCGCGCTCGGCATCACGCCTGCTGGGCCTGCTGGGCCTGCTGGGCCTGCTGGGCCTCCGGGGCCTCCGGGACCACCGGGGCGGCCCGCGGCCCCGCTGTTCCCCGACGCGGCGCCGCTGGTGATCGGCTGCGATCTCGATCTCGGGGTGCTCGCGGCCGCGCGCGACAACGGGCGGGCAGCCGGCGTCGCCGAGCTCGTCACCTGGCAGCGCGCCGACGTCGCGGCGCTGCGGCCCGAGATGATCGCCGACATCGCCCGCGAGCGCGGCCGGGCGGCGCCGGGCGGTCCGGGCCTCCTGCTCGCCAACCCACCGTACGGCGAGCGGCTCGATCAGGTCGACCTCCACGAGCTCTACACCGCGCTCGCCGAGACCTGCCGGCGGTTTCACGGCTGGCGCGCCGGGTTCCTCGTCGGCAGCCCGCTGCTCGAGGCGGCGTTCCTGCGCGTGGTCGGCCAGCCGCGGATCAAGAAGCCGCTGGCCAACGCCAACCTGCGCGCGTACTTCTACCTCTACGACCTCTGAGCGAACGATCGCAGAACGATCCGCGGACGGTCTACGAACGATCCGCGATCAGTCGTGGTGCGAGGCCCACGCCGAGATCAGCTCGAAGTCGTCGATGATCCGCGAGTGGTGGTGGCCCCACACGTCGCTGATCATCACCATCGAGCCCTGCGACAGCTGCGGCGTGAGGTAGATCGAAAAGTAGCGCGCCCCCGAGCCGTCCTCGACGTCCCCGACGAGGTCGAGCGGCTGCTTGGACACCGGGCAGAACAGCTCGCAGTGGGTGCCGTGCGGGATGTCGAACGGCTTGGTCTTGCGGCCGTCGCCGTGAATCGGCGACAGGTGCACCAGGCCTTCCTGGCCGCCCGCGCGGATGCCGATCGTGATGGCCGGATAGCCGTCGAACTCGGCCTCGGAGATGCCGACGAGGTTGTCGCCGCGCGGCCCGAACGCCTGCGTGACGATCACCAGGACGTCATCCTCGACGGTGATGCCTGGTCCGGTGACGGCGCGATGGCGGCCGGTGATGGTGAGGTTCTTGCGATCGACGGGATCCATGCGGGCTCCAGCTGGCCATGTCTTTAGGCACTTGGCAAGCGGTGTGTGAGTCGCACCTCAATGTGGGTGTTAGACCGCGGTTACGTGTATACTCGACCGCAATGGGCCCATGCCGGGACCGTGCCCGCACAGCGGAGAGATCAATGACGCGACCTCTGGCATTGGTATGTTTTGCAGCGCTCCTCCTGTCGGCACGCGTCGCCTTGGCCAAGCCCAAGGTCGCGCTCACACAGATCGAAGGTGACGCCAGCGGCGATGTTCGGGATGCCGTGGTCGAGGCGCTGGAGGGCAAGGAGCTGTCGCTGATCAGCGGCAGGACGGTGAATCGCGCCGTCGACAAGCTCGGGGATCTCGCGGATCTCACCGAGAAGGATTTCAAGAAGCTCGCCAGCGAGCTCGAGGCCGACGCGATCGTGCTCGGCAAGCTCGACAAGGTCGGCAGCTCCAAGACGCTCAAGTTTCGGCTGTTCGTCCACAAGAAGATGGCCAAGGGCTTCACCATGAGCTTCAAGGACGCGAAGTCCGAGAAGTTTCGGTCGCTGCTCCACGACAAGATGATCGACAAGATCGGCGTGGCGGCGGGCGGGGACGCCGACGAGGAGAAGCCGACCAAGAAGAAGGCGAGCGAAGACGAAGAAGATCCGCTCGCCGCCAAGACGGACAAGAAGGACAAGAAAGACACCAAGGCCAAGAAGGCCAAGGCCGACGAGGAAGACGCCATGCCCAAGAGGGCCAAGGCCGACGAGGAGGACGCCACGCCGGCACCGGCCGAGGACGACGCCAGGCCCGCCAAGCGGTCTGACCCCGAGGAGGACGTTGCGCCCCGCAAGTCCAGGAAGCGGGTCGCGACCTCCGAGGACGGCGAGGACGGCGAGGACGTTGAAGGCGGCATCTCGACCACCGTGGAGTCGCCGCACGCGGCCAACCGCGTCGCGGTCCGGCTCGATGTCGGCGTCTCGGTCGTGCAGCGCACCTTCAAGTTCAACTCGAGGGGGTTCGACGCCAAGCCGAAGAGCCCCACGTTAGCGCCGGTCCCCGGCGCCCGCTTCGAGGCCGAGGTCTACCCGCTCGCGTTCTCGAACCCGAAGGGTGGGGCGGCGGGGCTGGGCGTCGGGGTCGAGTACGACCGGACCATCAGGCTGAACCTCACGACGAGCAACCAGGTAGGGGTCGCCGTGCCGGTCAAGCAGAGTCACTATTCGCTCGGCCTGCGCTATCGCCTGGCGTTCGGGAAGACGGCCACCAGCCCGACGCTGACGCTCGGTGCCGGCTACGGCAAGCGGCTGTTCTCGACCGACCGTTCGAAGCTCACCATGGACCCGGCCAAGCTCGACATCACGCGTGACACGCCGGAGAGCGAGTACACCGTGATCGATCCGGGGATGATGTTCCGGTTGCCGGTCACCAAGATGGTCGCGCTGGCGCTCGGTGGCCGCGGCATGATCATCACCGACGCCGGGCCGATCACGCGCGCGACGTCGTACGGCCGCGCGAAGGTGTACGGCGTCGAGGCCGTCGCCGCGGTCGACGTCGTGCTCGGCAATCGCTTCGCGCTGCGGTTCGCGGGCGAGTTCGTCCAGATCGGGTTCCAGTTCACCGGGGTGGGCGCGCTGGCCAGCGGCCTCGACGGCGACACGACGACGACGGATGTCGGCGGCCTCGCCGATCGATCGATCGGCGGCTCCGCGACGCTCGCGGTCATGTACTGATCCCGTGCGATGCCGCGCCGCGATCGGCGCTGCTGATACACTCCGGCCGGTGGAGCTGCCATCGCCGCCACCGGGCAAGCTGGTCGTCGCACACCCCGAGCGCAAGGCGCAGCGGGCCCTGCGGCGGCTGGTCGGCGCGACGTCCTGCCCGGTCGAGATCGTCACCAACGGCGCGGCGCTCCTGGCGGCGGTCGACAGCGACACGATCGCGGTCGTCGACTCGACCATCGCGCAGGCGACCCCGGGGCTGCGCGACAAGCCCGCCCGCGCATGGATCGCGGTCCCGGGGGAGGGCCACGTGCCGGCCGACGGCGCCACGGTCGATGCGCTGCTCGCCGCGGGCTGGTCGCACGTCGTCGCGCACGCGATGCCGATCCTGGCCGAGGAGCTGCTGGCGACCGTGCAGAAGCTCCTGCGCAACGAGGTGTTCGGGCTCGAGAAGTACATCGCGTGGGGCGCGGAGATCCGGAGCTACACGCTCGCGGACGCCCGCGAACGCGACGACGCGGTGACCACGCTCGCGAGCGACGTGGTCGGGGTCGGCCTGCCGGATCGCATCGGCTCGCTGGTCAGCGTGATCGCCGACGAGCTGATCGCGAACGCGCTCTACACCGCGCCGGTCGACGAGCACAAGCAGCGCTACCGTGCGAACGAGCCCCGCGAGCACGGCCGCGCGCTGCGTGGCCGCGACGTCGTCACGGTGCGGTGGGCGACCGACGCGCGCTACCTCGCGCTCGAGGTCCGCGATCGCTGGGGCACGCTCGATCCGCACGCCGTCGCGGCCAGCCTGGCGACCGGCAAGGCGAGCACGTCATCGACCGAGAACGGCATGGGGCTCGCGCTGGCCTATGCGTGCTGCAACCAGTTCGTGATCGATCTCGAGCCCGACGTGATGACCGAGATGATCGCGCTGCTCGACGTGCGCTACAAGCCGACCGAGCTCGGGCGATCGGCCTCGTTCCACACCTTCGTCGCGGCCCCTCCTGCCATGGCCGCCGCGGTCGCCGCGGGGGAATCATGACCTACCTGACCATCTTTCGCGCGTGACCCAACGGCGAATGGATCGATCGCGGGGCGGGGGGCCCCGCGACTCCCTGACCCGAGGAACCTGTGGGTGACCCGCGCGGCGGTGGGCCGGCGATCGCGGGTATTCTCAACGCCATGCCGCCGCGGTAGGGTGCGCCCGTGCACTCCGACATTCTGGCACCCTCCGACACGTTCGCGCGCCGCCACATCTCGCCGAACGAGGCCGAGATCGCCGAGATGCTGGCCGCGCTGGGTTATCACAGCCTCGAGGAGCTCGCGACCGCCGTGGTCCCGTCGGCGATCCGCCTCGCCAGGCCGCTGGCGCTCGGCGAGCGCCTGCCGCTCGGCGAGCACGAGCTGCTCGAGGAGATGAAGAACCTCGCGGCCGACAACGTCGTCCTGCGGTCGTTCATCGGCCAGGGCTATTACGACACCATCACGCCGCCGGTGATCCTGCGCAACGTGCTCGAGAACCCAGGCTGGTACACGCAGTACACCCCCTACCAGCCCGAGATCTCGCAGGGCCGGCTCGAGGCGCTGATCAACTTTCAGACGATGGTCGAGGACCTCACGGCGCTGCCGATGGCGAACGCCTCGCTGCTCGACGAGGCGACCGCCGCGGCCGAGGCGATGACGATGTGCGTCGAGCACGCGCGCGGCGGCGCCGCCGCGGCGAAGCAGGCGCCGGTGTTCTGGGTCCAGGCCGAGACCCACCCGCAGACCCTCGCCGTGATGCACACCCGGGCCGAGCCGCTCGGCATCGCCCTGCGCGTCGGCACCACGGCCGAGATCGCGGCGGCCCTGGGCGCAGGCGTCACAGGCGTGCTGCTGTCGTACCCCACCACCGACGGCCGGATCGACGACTACCGCGGGCTGATCGGCCAGGCCCACGCGGCCGGCGCCGCGGTCGTGATGGCGACCGATCTGCTCGCGCTCACCGTGCTGGTGCCGCCCGGCGAGCTCGGCGCCGACATCGCGATCGGCTCGGCGCAGCGGTTCGGCGTCCCCCTGGGGTTCGGCGGCCCGCACGCCGCGTTCCTCGCCGCCAAGGACGACTTCCGGCGCCAGATGCCCGGCCGGATCATCGGCGTGTCGCGCGATGCCAAGGGCAAGGTCGCGTTGCGGCTCGCGCTGCAGACCCGCGAGCAGCACATCCGGCGCGAGAAGGCGACCTCGAACATCTGCACGGCGCAGGTGCTGCTCGCCGTCATGGCGTCGATGTACGCGGTCTATCACGGCCCCGAAGGCCTGGTCCGGATCGCCGAGCGCGTCCGCGGCTTCACCGCCGTGATCGCGGCGGGGCTGGGCAAGCTCGGTTACCCCGTCCGGGCCGGCGCGCACTTCGACACGCTGCGGATCGATCTCGATGCCCACAAGCAGGCCGAGATCCTCGCCCGCGCGATCGATCATGGGCTCAACCTGCGGCGCTACGCCGACGGCGTCGGGATCTCGTGCGACGAGACCACGAGCCACACCGACGTGCACGACGTGCTCGAGGCGTTCGCGATCGGCCACGACGAGCTGCCGTTCGAGGTCGCGGCGCTCGCGGCGGCCACCGAGCTCCCCGCGCTCGCGCTCGGGCGGACCTCGGCGTTCTTGACCCACCCGACGTTCCATCGCTACCGCGCCGAGCACGAGATGCTGCGCTACCTGAACCGGCTGACCACCAGGGACCTGTCGCTCACGACGTCGATGATCCCGCTGGGGTCGTGCACGATGAAGCTCAACGCGACGACCGAGATGCTGCCCGTGACGTGGCCGGAGTTCGGCCGGCTGCATCCGTTCGCGCCCGCCGAGCAGTGGGGCGGCTATCGCGCGATGTTCGATCAGCTCGAGGCCTGGCTCGCCGAGATCACCGGGTTCGCGGCGGTCTCCCTGCAGCCCAACTCCGGTGCGCAGGGCGAGTACGCGGGCCTGCTGGCGATCCGGGCCTACCACCGCGCCCGCAGCGAGGCGCATCGCACGATCTGCCTGATCCCGCAGTCCGCCCACGGCACGAACCCGGCCTCGGCGGTGCTCGCCGGCATGCAGGTCGTCGTCGTCGCGTCGGCGGCGGACGGCACGATCGACATGGCCGATCTGCGCGCCAAGGCCGAGCAGCACCAGGGTCAGCTCGGCGCGCTGATGGTGACGTATCCGTCGACCCACGGCGTGTTCGAGGCGACGATCCGGGAGGTTTGCGACGTCGTGCATCGCCACGGCGGCCAGGTCTACATGGACGGCGCGAACATGAACGCGCAGGTCGGGTTGACCCGCCCCGCGGAGATCGGCGCCGATGTCTGCCACCTCAACTTGCATAAGACCTTCTGTATCCCGCACGGCGGTGGTGGCCCCGGGATGGGGCCGATCGCGGTCGCGCCGCACCTCAAGGCCTACCTGCCGGGCCATCCGCTGGCCGCGCAGGGTACCCAGCCGGTCGGCGCGGTGTCGGCGGCCCCGTGGGGGTCGGCGTCGATCCTGCCGATCTCGTTCGCGTACATCGCGATGATGGGCGAGCCCGGCCTCCGCCGCGCGACCGAGGTCGCGATCCTCGGCGCGAACTACATCGCGCACCGCCTGCACCCGCACTTCCCGGTGCTGTACTCGGGCCAGAACGGCCGCGTCGCGCACGAGCTGATCCTCGATTGCCGCGGCTTCAAGAAGACCGCCGGCGTCGAGGTCGAGGACATCGCCAAGCGCCTCATGGACTTCGGGTTCCACGCGCCCACGATGTCGTTCCCGGTGCCCGGGACCCTGATGGTCGAGCCGACCGAGAGCGAGAGCAAGGCCGAGCTCGACCGGTTCTGCGAGGCGATGATCGCGATCCGCCACGAGATCGCGGCGATCGAGGCCGGCCAGATGGATCGCGCGAACAACCCGCTCAAGAACGCGCCGCACACGGCGGCGGCGGTCGCCGGCACCGAGTGGGATCGCCCGTACTCGCGCGAGCAGGCCGCGTTCCCCGCGCCGTGGCTGCGCGTCCACAAGTACTGGCCGCCGGTCGCCCGGGTTGACAATGCCTACGGCGATCGCAACCTGGTCTGCGCATGCCCGCCGATCGAGGCCTGTAGCTGATGGACATCACCGGGCTGATCGCGGTCATCGGCGCGTTCGGGATCGGACCGATGATCGTGTACCTGCGCGGCCGCCACAAGATCGAGGAGCGCAGGCTCGAGCTCGAGGCCCGGACCGGCGGCGGCGGCCCCGAGCAGGTCCGCGGCAAGCCGGTCGACGCGCGTTCCGACATCTACGCGCTCGGCGCGCTCGCCTATCACCTGGTGTGCGGGCGCCCGCCGTTCGCCGGGGACAACCCGATCGCGATCGGGTTCGCGCACGTCTCCGAGCCGGTGATGCCGCCGCGCCAGCTGCGCAAGGACGTCTCGGCCGCGCTCGACGCGGCGATCGTCGCGGCGCTCGCCAAGGCGCCCGAGGATCGGCCCCAGAGCGCCAGGGCCTTCGTCGACCAAGCGTTCGCGGCGGCCTGAGCGGCAAGACCGGCAGGACCGGCTAGCGCCGGCTCATAGGTGATCACGATCTCGTCGATGATGTGCCCAGCGCACATCGCGACGCGGCACGTGGAGATCGGCTTGCCACCGATGAGTTGTGCCGGACCCTAGCGGCCTGAAGCCGCACTCGGCGCGATTGCTTATCACCTGGACGCCCGCGCATCGCCTGGGACCTACGCGCGGCGCGGCTGGAACCGGTAGTGCGCGACGATCCACTCGCGACCGTCGCGGTACCCGAACAGCTCGGCACACGCGAGGAAGAACACCCGCCAGCGCTCGAGCCTCGCGCGCCCACCGAGCAGCTCGATGACCTCGGCGCGGTGGGCCATGAGGTTTCCGTACCACGCCTCGGCGGTGCGCGCGTAGTGCGTCCCGTCGAGCTGCCACTCGTCGGTGATCTCGAGGTCGTCCTGGAAGTGATGCAGGAGCCGCGCGGACGGCATGATCCCGCCGGTGAAGAACTCGCGCGCCATCCAGTCGGACGCGCCCGCGTCCTCGAACGGGTAGGC
>Ga0137459_1000683_pt1 | contig 11488 bp, 7 predicted proteins | sample EasRivERMGT700_2_FD_104908 | JGI IMG/M metagenome (GOLD analysis project Ga0137459, IMG submission 104908) | Soil microbial communities from meander-bound floodplain in the East River, Colorado, USA - East River MetaG ERMGT700_2 | ecosystem: Environmental > Terrestrial > Soil > Floodplain ...
CGATCGGGGAACACGGTGCCGCGCCGGCGTGGACCGGGTTTGCCCTGGCTGATCGCCGCGTTGAGGTGCTTGGCGGCCGAGATCTGGAAGCCCTGCATCCCCGACGCCAGCGCCTGCTTGTGCTGGGCCTCGACGAGTAAGTGGATGTGCGTGCGCTGGATGCTGACGTGCACGATCCGAAAATCTTCGCGCCGGGCGGTGGTGAGCGTGGCTTCGCGGATCGCGCGATACATGAACCGGCGGCGCAAGTTGCCGACCGCGGCGATGACCCGCAACACCACGTGGACCGGATATCGTGCGTTGAGCTCCGGACGGGCCTTGTGCGGTGAGCCGGCCCTTCGGCCCTTCGGCTTGCGGCCGGCGCCGCGCCGCTTGCCGCCGCGCGGCTTCCACAGCACGAGCTGCTCGGGCTCGGAGCGTCGCTTCGGCGCGCGGGTCATGGGTCGCTTGCCGATCTTCATGCGACCTGGATAGCCATCGACGCGTATTCAGTCAATTGATTTCTCCGATATTTATCCAGGATGGATCGTACCGTCCGATGGCATCACTTCAGTGCGGCTGGAATCATTGAACCCGCAGCAGGGAGCCCGGATGCATCGTGATGACGATGTCCCCGCAGGAGCGCGACCGGGGAGCACCGGCGCTATCGTCGTCTTCCCACACGCTCGCCTTTGACCACGAAGCGCGCCTACCGCGCGGAGCTGACGTGGACGCAGCCGGCTCGAGATTGACGTCAGGTCCGGGTCGGGCGCGGGTCGCGAGCGTGCCGCCGTCGAACATCGCGACCGTGGTCGTTCGCGGGCCTTCGCGATCAGCGTGTCCTGGCTGGACAGCCCGCGCGATCCCTCGAACGTGGCACACCGCAGATCGCCACCCGGCCTGTGACCGGCGCTCGGCCCGTGACCGGCGCGTCGCAGAACCTTCCATGGATCCGACGCGCAGCTCACCGGCCTCGTTCCGCCGCTCACAGCCCTGATGCTCGAGCCCACCCTGCCTTTCGGAGATTTCTTTGAATGAGAGAAATTTCGGAAACGGAGATCCGCGCGAGCGTCAGCGATGCCGGCGAGTAGTGTGGACGGGCGCGCAATGTGTCTGGATGTGGGCGTACGCGGCCCCGTCCATCAGCAGTTCCGGCGCTCGCACGCGTCACCGCGTTCGATGAGCTGGCCGCAGCGTGCGCCGACCTCGACTGTGTCCCTGTCATCCAGGCAGCTCCGGAGCAACTCGATCTCAAGCGCGATATTTTCGAATTGCTCGACCAGATCGCTCCGCCTCACGCGCTGGTGGCGACCAACACGTCCTCGTTGCCGGTCAGCGAGATCGCGAAGAACCTGCCCGATCCGAGCCGGTTGTCGGCATGCACTTCTTCAACCTCGTGCACCTGATGAAGCTCGTCGAGGTCGTGCACCACGGCGGCAGCGCTCCGGCCGCGGTCGCGCTGGCCGCGGAGCTCGGGAAACCGCCGATCGTCGTCGCCGACTCGCTGGGCTTCGCGTCGAGCTGGCTCGGCCTCGTGATCGGCGGAGGTCGAGCAGGACGTCGCGTCGGCCGACATCGACACCGCGATGAAGCTCGGCGACGGCCATCCGATGGGCCCGCTCGATCTCACCGACCTGGTCGGGCTCGATGTGCGGCTCGGCATCGCCGAGTATCTGTCGAGCGTGCTCGCCCCGACGTTCACGCCGCCCCGAGCTCCGCGTGACAAAGTCGCCGACGGCAAGCTCGGCAAGAAGACTGGCGAGGGGGCTGTGAATGGTCGAGCGACGGCAAGAAGCTGTAGCCGGTCGACTCGGGATGCGGTGTAGGAATGTACAAGCTGAGCGGCTCGGCACCTGCGATGACGCAGCTCGACGCGGGGTTCCGGCGTGCGCAACTCCGCAGCCCAGGTCCGATCTGAATCGATGCGACGCGGCTCGGATCGAGTGCCCGATCAGCTCAGTTTCCCTCTCGCCCCACAGATTCACGTCGTGTCTGATCGATGCGACGCGGCTCGGCATGGTTGTGCCCGAGCGGATCGGCTTCGCTCTCGCCAATGTAGGCTTGGCGGACCCGGTGGGGCGAGATCTAGGGAACAAATGAGGGGGGCGAGATGTTCGTGGTGATCCCGCGCGCGCGAATGAAGCCAGCACCGCCGCCCCCGCCGCCACCACCACCACCGTTGCTGACTGCACCGCCGCCGGCATTGAAACCGGTCAGCTTCGAGGTCCCAAACGAGCCGGCTCCGCCAGATCCCCCGTCCGTAGTACCGTTGTTGCCAGCCGGACCAGCAGTCAGGGGGGCCGAGGATTCGCCGCCGTCGTCGCCCCCTACTGGCATGCCTCCCCCGGTGCCACCCTGGCCACCTCCACCCCCGTTCGCGAACAACGGACCTGTCGCCGTAATGATTGGTGCGTCGAGGACGATCATCCCGCCGGACCCTCCACCACCGCCGCCGCTCTGGGTCGCCGGACCGCCATGACCGCCAGCGCCCGAGGCGTTGATCTTGCCATCGAGCTGGATCGACGTGCCAGCGATGAGCGCGACCGCGCCACCACCGCTTCCGCCCACACCGCCCGAAGCATCGCCGTTGCCTCCTGAACAACCGCCACGAAGTTGCGTCGGAGGAGAGATGAGCGCTGCCGCTGCAACGCCACTTGGGGCCGCAGCCCCTGCGAGCCGTTCGCCATCGCCCCCCTTACCACCGAAGCTGCCACCATAGCCGCCACCTGCTAGCTCGGGTGACGCACCGCTGGTGCAGAGCGACGAATTCCCTCCGGCGCCCCTGGCCTGCGGCCCGACCGTGTGGTTGCTGCTGACGTCGATCGTGCTCGTTGCCTCGAGTGTCATCGTCGTCGTCGACAGCAGCACGAGGGGCTTGCTGCCGTAGCCTCGGATGGATCTGGTAGCGGGCAGCGTGAAGCCCGCGGCCGCGACGACGCAGTAGTCGCTCTGCTGGTCATTATGTTGATCGCACAGCGTCGACGCATCGGTATCGATTTCGGTGGCGGCGTCGGTGAGTATCACCGGCACCTTCGGGACGTCCGCCAGCGTCGTGAAGCAGACCTTGAAGAACGAGCCGAAGCACCTCGCAGAGGCGTCCGGTGGTCCGCTATCGAGCGTACCTTCGGCTTCGCAGATCAGCTGGGCGTTGCACGTCAGCCCGCTCGGACACTCGCGATTCGGGCCGCATGCCGGATGATCGTAGCTCGGGTGAAAGCAAGCGGGGAGCAGCACGAAGATCCAGCCCGCATGGCAGCCGCTCCGCATACCCAATCTACGCACGAAGCATGCACCTCGGACGAGCGATTCCACCCGGATACAGCACGAGGCTCCATCGTGCGCTGCACCGCCCCGACGACGATCGCTGCGACGAACCGCGGTATGGGCGAAAATTCCAGCTGCGATCTATCGTCGTGGGAGCCGCTAGTTAGTTAGTTACAGACGACCGTCACTCCTCGGCGGCGGCCTTGGCGACCGAGTCCTCGAACATCATGACCAACGCCGGAGCGTGCCGAGTCAGGTACGTCCGGCACGCGTCCAGATCGATGCCGGCCTTGATCAGCTCGATGACATCGACCCGGTCCTTCTGCCGAGGGGACTTGAGCTTCAGGTAGACCAGCTGCGGTGCGTCGATCATCGATCCCATCGGCGCCTCGAGCGTAGCGGCGAGGTGCTCCTCTCCGACTTGAACCGACAGGAGATCGATCGCGACGCCATCCACCTGGATCGGGACGCCTCGCTTCCACGTGACGAAGCCGCCGGGGCCGTGTTCGAACGCTTCATCGCCCACCAAGAACTGGACGTCCTTGGTAGCGCGTGGATAACCGTTGGCGCCCACGGCAAGGTCGCCGCCGACGACGTGCCGGATGCCCAGCGTCGTGAGCGCAGTCGAGGCCGCCTTCATCGCGTCGAGGATCCTGGACGCTACAACATCGTCGAGCAGCGAAGGATCGGGCTTCGTCACGCGTCCTCGGTGTGCGCCCGCGATCGATAGATGTGGGGACACCAGCACCTGCCAAGCATGCCACCGCGCGGCCGAGCCTGACCAGCCAGCGTCTCCGGTCGTTCGCTGGTATGTGTTCTCGTCACCGCGCGGCGCGCCCGCGAGTGGGTCCTCCTCGGAGAGCGTAGCCGAACGCGCGGGGGCCCCCCAGCGGCCTGGCGCGAAGCGCACAGGACGCGGGGCTCGCCGGTCGTGAAAGCACGGTGATCGCCGTGGCCGCGGCCCGGGAGGGTACTGCGGAGCAGAGAACGCCCGGGGGAAGCGCGGAGGCGAGCGGGTCCGAGGAGGAACCCCGAGCGTGGCAGCCGCGCGGCGTGCGCGATGAGCGGAGGGCACGCGTCTCGGCAGCCGCGGCGAGAACGGGGCGAAGCCAGGCCTACGCCGCCACCGACTCGCTCGCGTTCACGGCCGGCTTGTGGCGCAGCGCGAGCAGGGCCGGGACCAGGATCAGCGCGGTGGCGACGCAGGCGAGCTCGCCGATCAGCGAGGCCAGGCCGAAGCCGCGGATCGCCAGGTTCTCGCTGATGAGCAGCGAGCCGTAGCCGATGATGGTGGTGAGCGAGCAGACGAAGACGGCGCTGCCGCTGGTGCGCAGCGTGAGGAGCGGGTCCGGCTCGTGGTCGTGGCGGTGGGCGACGTTGATGGCGTAGTCGACGCCGATGCCGAGGGTGATCGGCAGCGCCACGAAGTCGAGGAAGTTGACCTTGAGATCGAGCACGGCGCACACCGCGACCATGAGGAGCGCGCCGGCCGCCGTGGCGGTCAGCACGGCGACCGAGCGGCGGTTGCGGCCGACGAGCAGCACGACCATCACGAGGAGGCCGAGCGCGGCGACGGCGGTCACCCGCGGGCCGTCGCTCGAGATCGCGGTGACGATGTCGGCGAAGATCACGCTCGAGCCCGAGGTCGTGACCGTCTCGCCGTCGCCCAGCTTGAGCGAGCGGACCGCGGTCGCGAACCGGATCAGGTCGCGGCCGTTCCATTCGTCGAGCCGCGGCGACGGCCGGATCGAGATGAGGTAGCCGATCCGGCCGTCCTTCTCCTCGAGCTGGTCCCGGATCATCGGCGGCAGGGTCCGGGGCGTGATCGCGGCGAGATCGTCGGGTGGGCGCAGCTCGGCGAGCTCGGCACGCTCGGCGTCGGTCAGCGCCGCGAGGGCGTCGTCGTCGAGCAGGCCGCGGAGCTTGGCGAGCACCGCCAGCTTCCTGGGCTGGTCGGGAGGCACGGCGTCGAGGATCGAGGTCACCGGGCCGAACGTCTGGTTTGCCGGTGGGACGTTGGCGTCGTGCGCACGCAACGCGCCGACGATGAGCGGGATCTGGTCGAGCCGATCGGCGGCGATGTAGGTGCGGCCCGAGTAGCCGCGGCCGAACGTGCGGTCGGACAGCGCCATCCACGACCGGGCGGTGACCGCGTCGGTGCCCTCGGACCGCAGCTGCGTGATGTCGTACTCGAACGGATCGTGGACGACGTAGCGCACGACGATCAGCGTGGCCGCCACCGCGCCCACGAGGGCGACGCCGCACACCACGCGGGGGCGGCGGAACCCGAGCACCCGCACCAGCATCGAGCCGATCACCGGATCGCGCACGGTGGTCCGCGAGGCGCGGCCCCAGCGCAGCAGCAGCGCGGGCAGGAGGACGTAGGTCGCGACCCAGCACAGCGCCATGCCGACCGCGCCGATCACGGCGAAGTCGGCGAACCCCTTGAAGCTGGTCGCGGCGAGCGAGCCGTAGGCGATCGAGGCGCCGAGCGAGGCGACCGCGGTCGGCCGCAGCGTGCCGCGGATCGCGATCGCGAGCGCTTCGTCGACGTCGTGCGCGCCGCGCTCCTCGAGGTAGCGCGCGATCAGGAGGATGCCGTAGTTGACGCCGTTGCCCGCGATGATCGCGCCCAGGAACGCGGTCGCCGCGTTGAGGTGGCCGACGGTCAGCGCCGCGGCGCCGAACGACGCCGCGGTCGCGATCGCCAGGGTGCCGATCAGGAGCACGAGCAGGGTCGCGCTCCGGAAGTAGAGCGCGAGCACCAGCGCGACGAGCAGCGTCGTGATCGCGCTCGACAGCACCATGCCCTGGAAGATCGCGTCGTGCTCGGCGACCGCGCTGATGACGCCCCCGGTGAACCCGATCTGCACGCCGGGGTGGGCGGCGATGACCCTGGCGCGCACCGCCTCGAGCCCGGTGAGCAGCTGCTGGCCGAGGCCCGCGTCGGTGGCGCGAAACCGCGTCCGGATCTGGATCATCGCGGTCCGGCCATCGCTGCTGACGTTTCCCGGCCGCGCGAGCCGGTCCTCCGCCTCGCGTCGCCGGGCGCGCAGCTCCTCGAGCTGCTGCTTGTCGTGGTCGGCCCCGGCGGTGTCGTCGTCGAGCGGGATGAACAGCGGGTTGGCCGCGAGCTTGGCCGCCTGGATCCGGCGCTCGAGCGCGGCGGCCGCGGCCTCGAGGTCGGCCAGCGGCACGAACAGGTGGCGGTGCGCCTGGAAGAACGCGCGGGCCTCGGCGTCGTCGTCGAGCACGTGCTCGACGAGCACCGGCGGCAGCGTGCGGGTCCCCGCGGCGAGCTCGCGCACCGCGGCGGCGCGCTCGTCCGAGGTCGGCGCGGTGACCACCGCGAGCACGGTCTCGTTGGCCTTGACCCGTGCCTCGAGCCGCCGCAGATCGCGCACCGCGGGCGCGTCCTGCGGCAGCAGGTACGAGAAGTCCGCATACAGCGGGAGGTGGAAGGCGATGAGATCGATCGCGCCGCCGAGCAGGGCCAGGTGCACGGCGATGATCGCGATCGTGCGGCGCCGGACCCATGCGACGTAGCGACGAGCGAGGTGGCTGCTCGACACGGCGAGACTATGGCACGAGAGCTACCAGAGGACTTGCCGGCGCTTGGCACGGCTGGCCCGCTCGGGCCGCTGGGCCGGGCGTTGCCCCGGCCGGGCGCGTTGCTTCGGCGGATCCACCTCGGACTCGGCGGTCGACTGCAGCTCGGGGGACAGCGACATGGCGGCCAGCCGGCCTGCGAGCGGCGCCTCGCGCTGCAGCGCCGCGACCGACAGGGCGGTGATCGGGCTGACCGGCGAGCCGTCGAGCCGCACCTCGAAGTGCAGGTGCGGTCCGGTGGTGCGGCCGGTGGAGCCGACCCGGCCGATGGTCGCGCCCGCGGTGATCGCCTCACCCTTCTTGGCCTCGATCCGGCGCAGGTGGGCGTAGCGCGTGAGCACGCCGCCGCCGTGATCGATGTCGACGGCGTTGCCGTAGCCGCCCAGCCGGCCGCAGAACACGACGACCCCGTCGCCGGCGGCGAGCACCGCCGTGCCCGGCTTGCCGCGGAAGTCGGTCCCGCTGTGGAAGCTGCGGCGGTGGCGGATCGGATCGTCGCGCCAGCCAAACCCCGACGACTCGGTGTGCGCGACCGGCTCGGTGGACAGCACGGTCAGATCGGGGAGCACGATGCCGGCGCCATCGACCAGCACCGTGAGCCGGCCCTCGACGCGATGGAGGAAGCTGCGCATGCGGGTCTGCCAGCGCACGAGGGGATCAACGAGCGCGGACGCGAACAGCAGGTCGAGCGAGCCGGCGAGCCGGGCGATCCCGAGCATCGCCTGCGCATCCGATGGCGGCGCGGCGGAGACCAGCCCCGGCGCGGCGGAGGTCTGCCCCAGCGTGGCGGAGGTCTGCCCCAGCGCGGCAGAGGTCTGCCCCGGCGCGGCATAGGCCTGCCTCACCGGCACGGCGTCGGGCCTGGCCGGCAGCGCGGTCGCGCATGCGGCCGGCAGCGCGGCGAGCGCCGCCAGGCACACATGGTTCAGGGCGGAGGCGCTCAAGGATCCCGAGTGTTTTGGGATCCGCGGCCTCGTGCAATGTAGGCATGCGGATTTTGTCGGTTATGTCAGGCGGTGACAGATTGGCATTGCCATCGCCGGGTCCGGCCATCAGAATGCGCGCGCCTTGAGGTACCGCTGGTCCGTCGTCGCGCTCGCGCTCGTTGCCGCCTCGGCGTTCGCGGTGTCGGTACAGGCCGGCCGGTGGTGGTCGATCGGGGATGTCGAGATCGGCCCGTCTGGATCGCGAAGCCCGTTCGGCGGCATGGGCGATCTGTCATGGGCCGGCGGCAGCGCGCGCTGGGAGCGGTTCGGCGTCGCGACCTGGGCCGGTGGTCTGATCGCGATGCTCGTGCTCGTGGTGCTCGCCGGCGCGGTGGCGGCGAACCGGGTCCCCAGGCTCGCCGCGAAGACCGCGCTGGTCGCGATCGCCACGGCGACGCTCACGGCGATCGCGTTCGTCGCGTCCCGCCCCGACAACGGGCTGCCGTTCGCGCTCGATCGCGGCGTGGTCCTGTTCGCCGCGGCGGTCGTGGCCGGCGTGGCCGGCGCGGTCTGGGTGGTGCGCTCGCCGCCGGGACGCAGCGACGTCCGCCGCGCCGGCTAGGATCTCGTCGCAGTGGATCTGACCGGTTGCGCTGCGGAGGTCCGACGTCAACGCGCAGCGTAGCGCCGCGGGGAGCGCCCGACCCAGCCCCGGGACGCGAGCGCGCGTGTCCGCGTTCTCCAGGAGGCTCCTCGAGCTGCCGGCCGACCACTCCAGATGAGCATTCATCGACGATGCGAAGTATACGCGTGTCCTCGGGCGGCCAGCTTGACACGCCACGCCAAGCAGTCGATCCTTGTCGAGTGGCGCCGCCCGAGCCCACTGGCGCCGATCCCCTGCGGATCGGCCGGTACGAGGTGTTGAGTCACCTCGCGACCGGCGGCATGGCGCAGATCTATCTGGCTCGCCAGACCGGGCTCGGCTCGTTCGAGCGCCACGTCGTCCTCAAGACGATCCTGCGTGAGCGCGCGACCGATCAGCGGTTTGTCACGATGTTCCTGGACGAGGCCAGGCTCGCCGCCACGCTGAACCACCAGAACGTCGCGCAGGTCTACGAGGTCGATCAGGCCGACGGCGCCTACTTCATGGCGATGGAGTACGTGCACGGCGAGAACACGCGCGCCATCCTGGAGACCACGATCCGCCGCGGCTGGACCATCCCGCTCGAGCTCGCGATCATGATCGTCAGCGGTGCGGCGGCCGGCCTGCACCACGCCCACGAGCGCCGCGGCAAGAACGGCCAGCCGCTCAGCATCGTGCACCGGGATGTCTCGCCCGCGAACATCATGGTCGGCTTCGACGGCAGCGTCAAAGTGCTCGATTTCGGGATCGCCAAGGCCGAGGAGCGTGCGACCAAGACGATGGGCGGCACGATCAAGGGCAAGTACGGCTACATGTCGCCCGAGCAGTGCAAGGGCAAGCCGATCGATCGGCGGAGCGACATCTTCGCGCTCGGCATCGTGCTCTACGAGCTGACGACGCTGCGCCGGGCGTTCAAGGGGAACGACGACTTCGAGACGATGAAGCGGATCGTGGCCGGGGATCTGGTGCTGCCTTCGACGGTCGTGCCGGGGTTTCCGCGCGAGCTCGAGGCGATCATCCTGACCGCGCTCGCCAACGACTCGGGCGCCCGGTTTCAGACCGGACAGGAGCTGATCGAGGCGCTCGACGCGTTCACCGTGCGGGCCAAGCTCACCGGGTCGAACACCGCGATGGGCCGCTTCATGCTCCAGCTGTTCGGCACGAAGAAGGAGCCGTGGATCGAAGCCGCGGTCGAAGCGGCCCAGAGCTCCGATCACACGGTGGTCTCGCCGGTCGAGCTCGACGACTACGAGGATGAAAACGACGAGACGCTCGTCCTGGCGAACCGTCCGGACGTCCAGCGCGCGCTCCACGACCTGAACAGCCCCACCGTGGCGGAGCGCGCGCCGTCTCGCCGGATGGCCGCGGCCTCGCCGCACCCGCACCCGCACCCGCACCCGAATCCGCTGCCGCATCCGCTGCCGGTGCTGCTGCCCCAACCACCGCTGCCGGGGGCCGAGACCGAGGTCCTCGGCCGACCGCTGCCCGAGCCTGCCATGCGCTCGACCGGGCGCCGCCCGGCGGAGCGGCCGAGCCTGCCGTTCGCGAGCCAGCACCCGGACCGCACGCCACCGCCGGCACTGCTCGATGAGGACCGCCCGTCGGATCCTGCCCTCTCGTCGACCCTCCTCGGGCCGGCGGTCCCGGCGATGACAGGGCCGCCGCTCGGGGGAGGCCTGCCGCGGCTCGTCGCGAACGAGGACTTCAGCGAGGTCGGCGCGGCGCCGCTGGTCGACGATCCGAAGCTTGGATGGGACACCTTCGTTGCGCCGGTCGCCCCCCACGACGGCGGCCACACCCGGTTGCCGAGCGAGCCCAGCGATTACCGGATCCGGTCGAACACGAAGTGGGTCATGCTCTTGATCCTGCTGGTGCTCGGGGGCGCGGCCGCCGTCGCCGTCCGGTTCCTGGACTGACGCTGCCGCGCGCCGGGCTGTCGCAAGGTCGGGCGATCGCCCCTTGAGAGGCAGCGATGTGGGTGCCATGGTGCGCGCATGGCGACCGTAGCAAGCACCCCCAGCTCCGAGCGGCTCTCCAGCTACAACCCTGCGACCAACGATCTGGTCGGCACCGTCCCGATCCACAGCGCCGCCGAGGTCGACGCCGCCGTCGCGCGGGCGCGGGTCGCCGCGGACCGCTGGGCGGCGCTCTCGTTCGAGGCCCGCGGCGAGGAGCTGACGGCGTTCCGCCAGGCGCTCGCCGCGAACACCGACGAGCTCGCCGAGCTCTTGCATCGCGAGAACGGCAAGCCCGAGCTCGAGGCGCTGGTCGAGATCCTGATGGCGCTCGGTCACGTGCAGCACGCGACGGCGTGCGCCGAGGCGGCGATGGCCCCGCGCCGGGTGTCGGCGGGGATGCTCGCGAACTTCCGCGCGACGATCAGCTATCACCCGCTCGGCGTGATCGGGGTGATCGGGCCGTGGAACTATCCGCTGTTCACCCCGATGGGATCGATCGCGTATGCGCTCGCCGCGGGCAACGCGGTGGTCTGGAAGCCGAGCGAGCTCACGCCGCTCATCGCGGTCAAGGTCGCCGAGATCGCCGCCCGGACGTTCGCGCTGCCCGATCTGCTGCAGGTCGTGACCGGGGCGGGCGCGACCGGCGCCGCGCTGGCCAGGTCGGCGGTCGACAAGATCGCGTTCACCGGCTCGCCCGCGACCGGCCGGCGCGTGATGATGGCGGCGGCCGAGCGGCTCACGCCGGTGCTGCTCGAGCTCGGCGGCAAGGATCCGATGATCGTCGCCGACGACGCGGATCTCGCCCGGGCCGCCGAGGCGTGTGTCTACGGCGCGCTGACCAACGCCGGCCAGGCCTGCATCTCGGTCGAGCGGGTCTACGTCACCGACGCGATCCACGACCGGTTCGTCGACGAGGTCGTCCGCCAGGTCCGCGCGCTCAAGGTCGGCGGCGACGACGGCCACCTCGGCGCGATGACGAGCCCGGCGCAGATCGCGATCGTCAAGGATCACCTCGAGGACGCGATCGGCAAGGGCGCCAAGGTCCTGACCGGCGGCCCCGACGCGATCAGCGGCAGCTACATCCAGCCGACCGTGCTGACCGGGGTCGA
>Ga0137459_1000684_pt1 | contig 11480 bp, 13 predicted proteins | sample EasRivERMGT700_2_FD_104908 | JGI IMG/M metagenome (GOLD analysis project Ga0137459, IMG submission 104908) | Soil microbial communities from meander-bound floodplain in the East River, Colorado, USA - East River MetaG ERMGT700_2 | ecosystem: Environmental > Terrestrial > Soil > Floodplain ...
GTCAAATTCGCCTCCGAGGGCGCAAAGGTCGCCGTCTGCGACATCAACGCCGAGCTGACCCGGCAGACGCTCGATGAAATCCGGACTCACGGCGGCGAGGCCGAAGGCTTCAAGGTGGACGTCACCAGCAAGGAAGAGATCGCCGCCATGGTGAAGGGCGTGATGGCGAAATGGGGCCGGATCGACTGCGTGGTCAACAACGCCGGTATCGTCATGGACGCGCAGCTGAAGAACATGACCGACGAGCAGTTCGACCGCGTGATCGATATCAACCTGAAAGGCGTCTACAACTGCACGCGGGCGGTGGTGGACATCATGCTCGCGCAGCAGTCGGGCGTCATCCTCACCACTTCGTCGATCGTCGGCCTCTACGGAAATTTCGGGCAGACCAACTACGCCGCGAGCAAGTTCGCGGTGATCGGGATGACCAAGACCTGGGCGCGCGAGCTGGGGCGCAAGGGCATCCGCGCGAACGCGGTATGCCCCGGATTCGTCGCGACGCCGATCGTGAGCAAGATGCCCGAAAATGTGCTGCAGGACATGGTGGCGAAGGTGCCGCTCGGGCGGCTCGGGCGGCCCGACGAAATCGCCAGCGTGTTCGCGTTCCTCGCCTCCGACGAGGCGAGCTACATCAACGGCGCGGTCATCAGCGTGGACGGCGGCATGACGCTTTGACCGCCGGAACGAACCTCGGTCCCGCTTCAGGGCGCAATGTCGCCGGCTCCCGACAGTCCGAAACGCTGCAAGATCAGCGTCCTAGCATTGCTTCCTCATTGAGTCCGTCGCTTCCCGGCGACGGAATCGCGCTCCCTCTGAAAGTCGCTGCCTGTTCCAACTATCTGATCGACTTGGGATTCCATGGTCTGGCACGGAGGTTGCGGGTGTCCCCGCCTCACGCAGTGAAACGACCGGCACGTGCGATTTCAGATGGAAACAGGGAGAACACCGTGATGGACCGCAGGCTGACCAGCGAAGATATCGACTGGCTGCGCAAGCTGCGCAACGCCAGGGCGACGAACCAGCCTTCTCCCGACATCCCCACGAGCGTGGTCCGCAGACTGACGCTGCTCGCCTGCGCCGAGGTCAAAGGCCCCAGAGGATATTCGATCACGCTCAGAGGCCGCGAGGAGCTGATCGACCGGGACCTGGAGAAACACTGATCCTTCGAGCCATCACCACGATCGGGGCGCTTCATGCGCCCCGAGTTCGTTTACGGAGCCCAGCAGTCCTGTTCGGCCGGCGCGCCCGTGCACCGATTGGGTTTAGAGTTACGGTTTTCGACATCCCACACGGAGCCAGAAAATCATGATTGACCTCTACGCCGCCGGCACCTCGAACGGCATGCGCGCGCGCATCGGGCTGGAAGAATGTGGCCTCGCCTACAATTTCCACCCGATCGACCTCGCGAAAGGCGAGCAGAAATCGTCCTCGTTCCTCGCGATGAACCCCAACGGGCAGATCCCGGTGATCGTCGACAGCGACGGCCCCGGCGGGAAACCGGTCACGATCTCGCAGTCGGTTGCGGTGCTGTTGTACTGCGCCGAGAAATCGGGCAAGTTCCTGCCGAAGGACCCCGCCGCGCGGCCGGCGTTCTGGCAGTCGCTCGCGAGCGCCGCGAGCGACATGAGCGGCATGGTCACCGCGATCTTCACGCTGTCCCGCAACAAGGATCAGCACGGGCCGGCGATCGAGGTGTTCAAGTCGATGTGGAAGAACTACATGAACGTCTGGGACAGCACGCTCGGCCGGCGCCGGTACTGCGCGGGCGAGCAGATCACCATCGCCGACTTCGCGCTCTACGGCGTGGTCGCGCGCATGAGGATTACGCAGCCTGCTCTGCTCGAAGGCTTCGCGAACGTCGCGCGCTGGGCCGATGCGATGGCCGCGCGTCCGGCCGTGCAGAGGGCGATGAAATTCTGAGAGGCTGTAACGGAAGAACCGTTACGGCCCTGATGCAGGAGAGCACGAGGGGAGTATCCCCTCGTTTCGTTGCGCATTCTGAGCGTGCGGACGATCAGCCCACGACCAGCGCCGCGTGCTGGCTCTGGCCTTCGGTCATTCCCCGGGCTTTCATCCAGTCGTAGGCGCGGTTGAACAGGGCCGGATCGTAGTAGTCGACGTGCTTGTAGTGGACGAACGCGCGCAGCAGCTCGCGCGGCTGCAACGCGCCCTTCGCGGCCGCGGCGACGTGATGGGCATATTTGTAGAAGTCGCCGTTGATGAGATCGACGGCCCGGTTCTCCGCGTCGTAGTAGGCCTTGCGCTCCTCCGGCGTCAGCTCGGCCGCCACAACTTCGCCGCCGCGGTAGAACGAGGCGGCGATGATATGCGCACCCTCTTTCAGGGCGAGGCTGATAAAAGGCTCCATCACCGCCACCGCACGATAAGTGCGGTTCCTGAGACCCTCCCAGCGCTTGTACGGCAGGCTGCCGTTCTGGATCTTGACGTGCTCGCGTCCCACGGCGCTTTCGAGCATCTGCAGCGTCGTGTAGTGCGATCCGGTGAGCTCCTGCACCACCACGGGAACGTCGGACAGGTCGCGCGGCGTCTGGAGCTTCTCGTCGAAAGTGAGGATGGCCTGCGCAGCGACCGCCGCACGCAGGGCCGCGATGCTACCGCCGCGTTTGCCGCGCTCGAGGCGGTCGATGCTCGCCCACTCGCAGACGTTGTAGCTGTCGGCCGAGCCGCATTCGAACATCTGTTCCTTGAGGCGCGAGAGAACCGGCTTCTCCGCGCTGTCCCTCTCGCGGTCGGCGTAGGTCGCCGAGAAGCTCACGTCCAGCCCCGCCTTCTCGAACAGCCCTTCCTCGATACCGACGATCACCGGCAGGTCGAACACCGGGTTGTTGGGAGCGATTCTTACAACGGGTCGGGTTGCAGATGCCATGGACATTCCCTTTCCTGCGATGGTCGCCTTGCCGGATGCGCGAAGTGCAAATAGGATACTCCGGCCGGTCGGGCAGTCAAATCGGACTTCATTCCGGTTCGTCGGGCGCGCCGCCGGCGTTCGCCAGGTCCTCCTGCTTGATTCTTTCAGTGTTGAATTTCGCCGCGCGCTCGCGCATGGTCTTCAGGACTTCCTCCAGCGGCGGGGGCTCGCCCTGGATCCAGCGCAGCGGATTGATGCGCGCAACGACGAAGGCGCGCAGGTAGGGACTGACGAAGCCGCGGGCCTTCAGCTTCGCGATGACCTCGGCGACGCGCGCATCCAGCTCCATCAGCATGCCGGCGTGCTGCTCGTGCAATTTGATCGCTTTCGACAGCGGCTCCTCCGAAAACTTTTCCAGCCGCCGCACGATCGGGTTGTAGGCGCCGCCCGCGAACTTGCCGTTCTTCTCGTAGCACACGCCGAGCGTCACGAGCGAGGCCTCCTCCAGGTAGAAGGCGAACTGGTTTTCAGCGCGCTTCGCGTCCTCGTCCAGCAGGCCCCGGTAAATGCGGATCACTTCGAGCGACTTCTCGCGCAGGTTGTGCGCCTTTTCGGTGTTGAGAGCGAGGATCTGCCAGGCGATCTCGCGCTTGGGAACGACGAGCGCGGTGATCGCCCGTGCGCCGAGCCTGCGCATCGCCTCCAGCCGGTGCCGGCCGTTCGGCGTCCAGAAACCATCCTTCGGAGCGGTCACTGCGATCACCGGGTCGAGAAACATTCCCGTGCGATCGAGGACATCGGCGAGCTTGCGGTGGTGCGTCTGCGAAAGATCGCGCTGGAAAGGCGTCGGCTCGATCCGATCGATCGGAAGGATCGCGAGAAGGAGCGCGTTCTTTCCGAGCGGATCGCTGTAGGCGCCGACCACCAGGCCGCCTTCGCGCACGATCCTCGCGCGCACTTCCTCGGCGTCGGCGGGAAGCGAGTCGAGCCGGCACTCCGCCGGCAAGAGGCCGCGCGTGCCGGGCTTGGCCTTCCTCGGCCTGCGTTTCGCGGGGGCGCGCTTGAGTCCGGCCTTGCGCTTCGCCGTCGCCATGGGGCTAAGGCGAGCGCATCCGCGCGGGGCCGGGCGCAACGCCCTTTTTCTTCTCGAAGAATTCGAACGCCCCGTTGCCGGCGATCATCGCGGCGAGAAAGACGAGCCCCTTCGCCGAACCGGCGCCGGCCAGGACCAATGCCGGTCCCGGGCAGATGCCCGCCAGTCCCCAGCCCACGCCGAACACGAGGCTGCCGAGGATGAGCTTCCTGTCGATTCGGCGCGGGCCCGGGAGGAGCACCGGCGCGCCGAGCAGAGTCCGCGTCCATTTCTTCATGAGCGCAAAGGCGCCGGCGCCCACCGCGATGGCGCCCGCCATGACGAGCGCGAGCGAGGGATCCCAGGCGCCGGCGAGATCGAGAAAGCCGAGCACCTTCGCCGGATTCGCCATTCCGGCGACGAGGAGCCCGAGCCCGAAAATCAAGCCCGCTGCGAAGGAAGCGGCGGTGTACATGGAAGGGTTCACGGCGCGATCAGGTGACGCGCGACATACACGGTCGCTGAGCCTGCGGCCATGAACGCGAGGGTCGCGGCGATCGAGCGCGGCGACGCCCGCGAGACGCCGCACACGCCATGGCCGCTGGTGCATCCCCCGCCGTAGCGCGTGCCGACTCCCACCAGCACTCCTGCGGCAGCCAGGGCGGGATAACTCGCGTCGACCCGGATCTCCGGCAGCGCGGCGAGGAGACCCCAGGCGAGCGGCGCGGCGACCAGGCCCGCAACGAAGGCGATTCGCCACGAAATGTCGCCGGTCTGCGGGCGCATCAGACCGCCTAGAATGCCGCTGATGCCGGCGATGCGGCCGTTCAGCACCGCGAACAGCGCTGCGGCGGTTCCGATGATCGCACCGCCGATCAGGGCCGATGCGGGGGTGAATGCGTTCCATGCGATCGACATGGGGTCGTCCTCATGACTTGAAGTCGCCGGGAGAACTCGGCCCGTCGAGCATAATACAATCGGAGGCAATATGAGACTTGCCAGGATTCTTCTCTCGGCGGCCCTTTGGGCAAGCGGTCCGGTGGCGCTCGCGCAGTCGCCCGACTATCCCCATCGCGCGATCCGGATCATCGTTCCGCTCGCGGCCGGCGGCAATGTCGATATCGTCGCGCGCACGCTCGCGGATCCGGTCTCGAAAAGCCTCGGCCAGACGGTCCTGGTCGAGAACCGGCCCGGGGCGTCGAGCCTCGTGGGCACGCAGTTCGTAGCGAGATCGGCAGCGGACGGCTATACGGTGCTCGCGGTTGCGAACACCTTCGCGACGGTGCCGCTGATCGTGTCCAGCCCCGGCTACGACCCGCTGAAGGATTTCACCGGCATCACGCTCACCTGCCTCGTTCCGCAGGTGCTGGTCGTGAATCCCTCCTTACCCGTGAGTTCCATCAGGGAACTGATCGCGCTCGCAAAATCGCAACCGGGCAAGATCTCCTACGCAAGCTCGGGAAACGGCTCGACCGGCCACATGGCGGCCGAGCTCTTCAACCGCCAGGCGGGGGTGACGATGCTGCACGTCCCCTACAAGGGCAACTCCCAGGCGCTCATCGACGTGATCGGCGGCCAGGTCGCGATGATGTTCGATCAAGTGAGCACGTCCACTCCGCAAATCAAGGCGGGCAAGGTGCGCGCGATCGCCGTCACGAGCCTGAAGCGCCCGCCGCTCCTTCCCGATGTGCCGACGGTGGACGAGTCGGGCGTGCCGGGTTACGAAGACATCACCTTCAACGGCCTCGTGGCGCCGGCGGGAACGCCGCGCGAGATTCTCGTGCGCCTGCAGCAGGCGGTCGCGAAAGCGGTGAGCGACGCGGAACTCACCAAGCGCTTCATCGAGCGCGGCGTCGAGCTGAAGGCGAGCGGCTCGCCCGAGGAGTTCACCGCGCACATCAGGGCGGAGTCCGAGAAGAAGGGCCGGCTTGCGCGCGAGGCCGGCATCAAGCCGGAGTAGCGGCGCAGCGACTCAGAAGGCGACACTCACTCCGGCAAGAACGCCGCTGCCGCCGACCTTCGTGTCCTTGCCGCTGCTCCCGGTCGTGGCGGCGAGATACTTGTACTGCACCTGCAGACCGACCGGCCCGAAGCGGAATTCCATTCCCGCCATGCCCTGATAAGCCAGGCCTCCCGCGTTCCCTGTGAGGCTGCCGCCGCTATAGGCAGCGTTGGCGAAACCGATGCCGGCCCCCGCGAAAGGATAGAACCAGTCCGCCGCGCGCAAGTAGTACTTGCCGTTTGCCATGACGGCGAGCACCTGCTGCTGGCTGTTGGCCGCCGTGGCCGTTCCGGGGTTCGTGACCAGGTCGTTCTTGTAGTAGAAAACCTCGCCGCCCCCGGCAAAACCGTTCCTGCTGCGCCACTCGGCCTCGACGCCGAACGCCGGGCTGGATGTCTGGTCGAAGGTGCTGGGGAGGCCTGCGACCGGTTGGTTGCCGTTGGCCATTTTGAACGTGCCCGTGCTCGCGATGAGCGCAAATTTCCAGGCGCTGTCTGACGCATCGGAAGGGGCGGCCTCCCGCGCAGCGGGCGTTGCGGCAGGCTTGGCAGCGGGACTCGGCGGCGCGGCGGCGACCGGCGGCGGCGTGGCGGCCGCCGGGGCAGGCGGAGGAGGCGGCTGGACACGCGGCGCGGCGGCTGCCGGGGCCGGAGGCGGCTGGACGCGCGGCGCGGCGGCGACCGGGGCCGCCGGCGGCTGGGCGCGCGCTGCGGCGGCGACCGCCGCCGGCGCGGCCCCGACCAGGCGACTTTGCTCGAGCACGCGGCGACCCTCGATTTCGCTCACCAGACGCACTTCCGTTCGCACCGGCCTCACGCCGGGGAGGGCTTCGACCCGCACGAAATAGCTCTTGTTGGCCGCGGCCTCGAGCGTGAACGTGGCCAGCGCCTGATCGCCGACGCGCAGAAAAGTCCTTCCGGGATTGACGGTCGCGACCACGAAGGTGCCATTCACCAGATCGCCGGCGCGCACCAAATTCACGAACACCGGCACCTGCGCGGCTACCGGGTCACGCTCGCTGCGAAAAACGAACACCAGCGCCTTGCCGGGCGGCGGGTTGGCCCGCGAGGCGCCCTCCTGGGCGTGCACGGGCGGGGCAGCACCGAACATTGCGGCAAGCAAGAAGGCGCCGCTCACCGATAGGCACGCGCGCAGCTCATTCATGGGTGGATCTCCCTCTTGTTTTCTTCTTCGCTTTCCTCGCGGGACCGCGGAGGATTTTCCCGCTCGCCATTGTAGCGTCCAACGGATAAAAAAACGATAATTCTTTGTCGCGGCCGCCGCGCTCAATAACGATAACGACGCAGCAGAAAACTCGCTCCGAGAAGCGGCATGGGAGAATCGATGGACGAAGGCCATCCCGATTTCAAGTCGCCGCCCGCCGGCTGCGACTGCCATTTTCACGTGTTCGGCCCGGCCGGACGCTATCCCCACAATCAAGCCGACCTGCGCTATGCGCCGCCGGCGGCGCCGGTCGAGGACTTTCTCGCGCTCGCGAGGAAACTCGGGCTCGAGCGCTTCGTTTTCGTGCAGCCCTCCGCCTACGGCCGCGACAACCGCTGCATGCTCGATGCGATGCGCGAAGCCGGCAAGGCGAGATGCCGCGGCATCGTCGATATCGACGAGAACGCGCCCGACGCGGAGCTCGATCGCCTGGACGCCCTGGGCGTGCGCGGCGTGCGCATCAACGTGCCGCCGGTGAAACCCTGCGAGGCGGGATTCTCCGCGAAACTGCTGCCGCGAATCGAGCGCCTCGCCGCGCGCTGTGCCGAGATCGGCTGGCAGCTCGACTTCCTTACCCCCGGCTGGCTGACCGCCGAGCTGATGCCCATGCTGAGAAGACTGGAACTCGATTTCACGCTCGCCCATTTCGGCATGTTTCTCGCGAAGGACGGCGTCAGGCAGCCGGGCTTTCAGCAGCTGCTCGAACTGCTGCGCCGGGGCGAACGGCATTGCTGGGTGAAGCTCACCGGCGTCTATCGCATGTCGGTCGCCCAAGGTTTTGCCGACGTGGCGCCGATGGCGCGCGCGCTGATCGAAGCCGCGCCCGACCGCCTCATCTGGGGGAGCGACTACCCGCACCTTTCCTTCGCCGAAAAGGTCGGCTCGATCGAGCTGTGGAATCTGCTGGCGAAATGGGCGCCGGAGGAAAAGATCCGGCGCCGGATCCTGTCCGACAACCCGCAACGCCTGTTCAAGTTCCCCTCGCCCTAGCCCCGGGAGAGGGGATCGGAGTCGGCACTTTGACCCTTTGCGCCTTTTCATGGCGTGACGCATTTCACGTCGCCCCGGGCGCGCCATTTTCTTCCTGGACCCGATCTCGTATCATCCACCCATGGATTTTCCGAACGTTTCCGAACCGCTGACCGCCGCGTTGATCGGGGCGCTCGCCACGGTGGCGGCCGCGCTCGTTCAGCTTCGCATTTCCTGGCGCAGGGAAATGAAGGAGCGCGAGCGCGGCCAGCCGATCACGAAGAAAACCCGGCGCGGGCCGGTCATCTTCATCTTTGTCCTGGTGATGGCGGCGGCGGTGGGCGGGTTTGCGCTGTCGCAATACTTCGTGTCGCTGCGCGAGGGCGACCGGGACGCCCTGCGCGCCGATCTGCAATCGAAGCTCTCGGAGATCAACGCGACCGCGATGCGGCTGGAGCACGCCCGCACGAACGAGCGCGAGCAGATCGAGACCGGCACCCGCCGCGCCGACGCCCAGCGCCTGGGCGAGGAAGGTGCGACGGCGAGCGTCGTGGTCGGCCCGTGCAAACCGGAAGGCGTCCCGGGGGCGAGGCAGGAATGCACCGAGCAGAGCGCGCTGCGGATCGCGGTCTGCGCGAGGCTGCCGGCGTCGGCGACGGTCAAGGAAGTGCAGCTCTACGTGCGCGCCGAGGATTCCAAGCAGCCCTGGCAGGAAGCTCGGGTACAGGCCGGGCAGGACGCGGGGCAGGCGCGCTTCGCGGAAAAATTCACGGAGCGGCCCGACGGCGACGCCGCCAAGCAGCTCTGCCAGGGATTCGCGAACTGGAGCGGCGAAAAATCGCGCCTCGCTCGGATCCTCGTCAAGTATTCCTTGTAGATACGCGCGGCTTCCCTCCGAATCTCTCGGATTCCGGGCTGGCGCGAAACATCGAACGCAGGACAACCTCGCAACCTAACTTCCGCTTCCATGCCGCCCGTCACTCAGACGCTGCTCATCGCCAACGTGGCCGTGTTCCTGCTGCAGTCCGCGAGCGGCGGGCTGCTCGAGGCATGGTTCGCGCTGTGGCCGCCCGGGCACGGATTCTGGATCTGGCAGCTCGTCACCTACGGCTTCCTGCACGGCGGCATCGGGCACATCTTCTTCAACATGCTCGGGCTGTACATGTTCGGGAGCGACATCGAGCGGCTCTTCGGCTCGCGCTACTTTCTCGCCTACTATCTCGCCTGCCTGGTCGCAGCCGCGCTCACCCAGCTGGTGTTCACTGCGATCGCAGGCGGGCCGCCCGTCCCGACCCTGGGCGCCTCCGGCGGGCTCTACGGGCTGCTGCTCGCCTTCGGCATGTATTTCCCGCGGCGCATGGTCATGCTGATCTTCCCGCCGATCCCGATGCAGGCGCGCTTCTTCGTGATTCTCTTCGGCACGCTCGAGCTCGTGTTCGGGGTGACCGGCACGGCGGCAGGCGTGGCGCACTTCGCGCACCTGGGCGGCATGCTCGGGGGCTGGCTCGCCATCCAGTACCGCCGCCGGGGCTTTCCTTTCACGCGGCGGCGTTGAGGCAGGCTTCCGTAGACTCATCGGAAAATCGATATGGGGACGACGAGAAAAATTCCGGAGAGCAGCAGCAGAACAAGGACGACCTTGCGAAAGCTTGCTTCGTCGAGCCGTCCATAGAGTCTCATCCCGACCCAGGTGCCGGCCAGCAGCATCGGCAAGCCGAGCAGAAACAGCTTCACCGTATCGGCGGTGATCGCGCCGCTCGCACCCAGCCAGACCGCGGTCATGGCACTCGTCGTGATGATCACCGGCTGGAAGACCGCGCGCTGCACGTCCTTCGGCCAGCCGCGCAATTGGCACCAGATGACCACGACGATCCCGACGAGGCCGGTCAGTCCGCCGAGCAGCCCGTTGAGAAATCCGATTCCGAGGTCGGCGGGAACTCCGCCCTGCACCGGCTCGAGCGCCGGCCGCGCCAGGTAGTAGATGCTGTAGAGCAGCAGCACTAGGCCCACCCCGGCGCGCAGGTAGGCTGGGTTGACATAGGCCAGCAGCATCGCGCCGATCGGCACGCCGATCGCGCCGCCGATGATGAACGGCGCGACCTTGCGCCAGCTCAGCGCGTGCCGCAGCTTCCAGACGCCGTAGCCCTGCAGCAAAACGCTGTAGCTCACCATCAGGGTTACAGTCTGGACCGGCGTGAGGATGTGCAGCCATATGCCGGACACCACGAGGCCCATGGCGAAACCGGCAACACCGGTCGTCACCGCGCCGAGAAACGCCGCCAGGAGAAAAAATCCAAGAACCATGCCATCTATAGGTCGCTCCCAAAAAGAAAGTGACCAGCGCTTGGATGGATGAAGCCATCTCAAGGGGAGGCTGTTATTCCCCTGTGATCCCGAGTAAATCGGGAATCGAGCGGCTTGGATGCAAAATGCGTCTTTCGGACCGGGTGCCTGCTGACGACCCGGCTGGGTGCACCCGGAATCGGCGCTCCCACAAAACTGACGTCGCCCGGAGGGGCGCTATGTCTTCAAGTCGTGTCGAAATCTCCCATGAGTTTCAGCGCGAGGATGCCGCGCCGTAGCTGAAATCGTCGAACAGCGTCACGCTGTCCGCCTTGGTCCACACGCCCACCGCGCCAGGGCCGCTGATGCGGTCATCGTCCATTTCGATGGCGGGCTTGCCGTCGAAGATCACGCGGATCTTCCTGCCGGAGAATTCGACGCGCAGCGCGTGCCAAACGTTGCCGGGCACCGGCGCATCGACGTACTTGATCGTATTGCGCCTTCCTTTCGCCGTGTAGTAGAGCGAGACATTGTTCTCGAGCGCGTTCGCGCGCGCGACGTAGTAGTTGTCGCCGTCTTTCCAGCGCCACACGACGCCCCCCGCCTGGTCTTCTTTTCCCGAGAGCGGCTTGAATTTCACCTCGACGTAGCCGTCGGCGAGCGACACCTCCGGCCTCACGCACCAGGGAAAGAATCCGCTGCCCGACTGCTTGAGGACATTGGGCTTGCTCGGCGCGGTGGCCTCGGCCTCCACCGACCATTTCGGAAAGCCGCGGCCGGTGACGCCTGAGCGCCAGCCCGCCGGCAGCGCGCCGGTCGCGTCGCGGTCGAAGGAAAAAGTTTCGGCTTGAGTCGTCGTCATGGCGGCCACCGATGCGAACGTTGAAAGAAATAGCGAAAGGGCCTTGTTCATGGCTCGGTCCTCGCTCAGCGGTACGCCGCGGGATTCCAGGTGTGAACCTCTTCCTGGCCGGTCTTGCACCACGCGTAGAGCGCGTCGTACATCACCATGCCGTGCCTGAGCATCTCATGATCGTCGGCGAAGGTGCGCGAGAGACCGA
>Ga0137459_1000685_pt1 | contig 11466 bp, 13 predicted proteins | sample EasRivERMGT700_2_FD_104908 | JGI IMG/M metagenome (GOLD analysis project Ga0137459, IMG submission 104908) | Soil microbial communities from meander-bound floodplain in the East River, Colorado, USA - East River MetaG ERMGT700_2 | ecosystem: Environmental > Terrestrial > Soil > Floodplain ...
AAAGATGGCAGAAGAACTTGATGGAACGTGGCTTTCGACAATTGATAATGACGTAATATTTCCGGATAATTGGTTAGATAAATGTATAAATATTTTGAAAGCAAATTCAAATTTTGCCATGATTGGTGTAAATTTTGAATCTGCAGTTTATCCTATTGTAAATTTAAACGGTTATGAATTTGAAAAAAAACCACAAGGAAATTTAGGAACTGCCTGTATTGTGTTTAATAAAAAAATAGTTAAACTGGTTGGCTATTTTAATTATGAATACGGAACGCAGTATGGTGAGGATGACGCTGACTATGGTATGCGTGTTCGTACAACTGGTTTGCAAATGGGATATCTTAAAGAACACGGTACACATATTGGAGAGGGTGAGGCCGATACGGGTCTGTACAGAGAGTTTAAAGATGAGTGTCGCAAAAAGAATCTTGCATTATTTCATCAAAATTGTCGTGATTATATGGCTGGGAAAAAACCAATTTACATTCCATACAAAGAATAATCACCAATGAATGAAGTTGAAGTTTTTGGATCAGACATACGACCATATATTCTTAGTACACTTTCGGCCAAACCATCTGGAAGCGGCTATGTTTTAGAGCCACAAAATAGTAAAATTTCCTTTGATCTTGGCTCATTTAATGGAAAAATTAAAGTTGATATTCTGTGTAAAAGAATAAGTGGCAATGGCAGATGTTTAATAAATGGTCAAGAAATAACTGTTCTGTCAAAAATTTCACATAAAACAGAACTTGAACTTGGTGAAAATAAAGTAATTGAAATTGTAAGGGATAATTCTGCAAGTGGAAAACTTATTGTTTCCGGATTTACAATAACCACAATTGATGAAGACGGTAGATTAATTGTAACGGTGGATAAAATGCCTGATAATTGGAAAAAAATACTATCAAAATGTGGCAATGTAAAAGGAATTAGATTAATTGGGGATCAACTCCTGGCCGTAGAGGGTGCATATATACAACGCGCTGATATAATTGAAGAAATTATCACCAATCCGGCGAACGCATATGTTATAAATGATAATATAAAATTTATTTTTCCCTGCCAAATTGTTGATATTACTTTAAAAGATAGTTATAGCTCATCTCCGCCAGTTAAACCTATATATAAACATATGCAAGCGCCACAACAAATTGGAACACAGGCTAACAAACAACCTGAAATTAAACACAATCAAGTTGTTTTTCCCAAAGGTATTCAGGTAGTCACGGGATCTAAAAATAATTTAATAGTATATGATTCACATATTTCCGGTTTAAATACAGGCACGCTTCATAATACGGAAAATGTTATTGGTAATTTCGGAAGTAATGGTAAAGGCGTTTTGATTAATAAAGATGGTAAATTTTCAATACCATTATCTAATTTAAAACCATATACACAATATGTTATAGTTGCCACTTTAAGAAAAATGTCAGGAAATGGCAAAATCTCTGTATGCTTTTCGTCATCTGATGGTAATCAACGAACATCAACTGCTCTTGTTTGTCCGGACAAGTTGGTTGAATTATATATTAAATTACACAGCGAATATGAACCACACGTTGGTGAGTCTTATTTTTTGAATATATTTAGGCCGGCTGGGACAAATATAGGAGATGTTTATATAGAAAAGATAATGATAATTCAAGGTATAACTAAACACTCAAATAGTATACCTACATCTTTTGAGTTTGAAACAACGACAAATGATAATAATGGTTATATATTTTTTAGTTCAGAAATTGAGCATCCAGTTATTTCTTCGGCTAAAAAATACGCTATACATATGCCGCAACCACAAACCAATATAACATTTAATAATTCAGGAAATATAACAACAAATACATTCTCATCTATGAAGTGGTTTTTAAAAATTAAAAATATGTGTCCAAATATTACTTTAAAAAACGATACTGATAATTCATTATTAATGTCAAGCCTTGGAAATATAAAAAAATGTGATAATATTTGGTTAGATGTTTTTAGTGGAGATATTTCTGATTCTGATAATGAAACACTTAAAGGTTGTAAAAATATTTATTCACCATCATTAGATAATATTAATTTATTAAAATCTAAATATAATAAAGATATAAAATATTTAGAAAAACCGTGGCCATATATTAAACCAAAAGAAATGCCATTACCAATTAAAGATTATATGTTTTTTATACATAGAAAAAACAGTATAACAAAACGTTTATTTGAATCCTGGACAAAAGATATGCCACCAATTTTAATTGTTGGATATCGTGGAGAACTTCCCGAAAATGTTTATGCAATGAATGAGTATATTAATTATGATAATATGTTATACGCAATGTTTCAATCAAAATTAATAATAGATTTGCCCGAGTATAATAATTATTTATCAGGGTTTTTATCATTGGCCAACAGTTCCGGCATACCAACAATCACCTCAAATTGGCAGGGCTTATTTAATAATGCGAAGTTTATTGTTTCAAATGAATTGGTTAACAATATAAATTTGCCATCAATTAAAACATTATCAGATTCAATTTTGGAAACATTATCAAATAATTCAAAAGAAAACACATTAGAAAAGCATAATGAAAAATTATTAAAGTTTTTCTTGACCGTTTTCTAAATTATAAAAAACATCAATGATTTTAGACATCTCAAGTTCATGAGAAATTTTATCGAATAATTTTGATTGGTGCACATTATAATCGATGCCCTTAATAGTATTATTATAATCATCAATATTAAAGTTTGTTAGTATATATGATAAGTCATCATAATTATGTTTTGCATAATGATCTCTAAGATCAATATAGGATGATTTGCTAAAACCAAAGTTGTCTATATTATAACAACCCATATATAACGGAACCGCTCCGCCAAGCCAACATTCGGGAAGCTTTTCTGTAAAGTAATTATAACTAAATTTTGAATGATAAGAATTTTCTGTGCAAATACTAAATTTAACTTTTTTTAAGATATCATATTTATCTCCATCAATTTTACCTTTATAATAGGGCCTATTCATAGGAATGTTTCCATACCAAGAAACTTTGTGGCTCTTATGATATTTATGAAAATAATCTGCTAATTCGGTTCTTAAATTATATATAGAAGATTCATGGCTTGAACTTTTATTATTAGCTATTATAACAATTTCGTTTGATCTTTCTTTCCATGGAAGCCAACCTTTCTTTCTTTCCTCATAATCATTAGGCGTAGCTCCAAAACAACTTGGGTGATGTAGTGTGATAATTTTATTTTCTATTTCAGTCCCTTTAAAAGCTTCAGTGGCCCATGTAAAAATATATTTAAATTTCTTTAAAAAATTTATATCATAATCTCTTTCCCCACCATTAATACATCTTGGTTCAATTATATAAATAGAATCTCCGTCTTGTTGTGGGTTGGGATAAGCGGCCGAATAGAATGACATGCTGATATTGTGCATGCCCTCTTTTCGGTGAGGATTCATCCACAGCTCACCTTTATCATTTTGAAACCTTGGTGAGGTAGCGTCTTTATCCTGTGGTGAATATATTATGTTGACTTTAACTGTTTTTGCCATTTTTTAACTTTTCCCCATTTTGTTTTCATCCACAGTCTTTCATGGGCGAAATATAATGTGATTTTAACTATCGAATCTATTATGGTAAATTTAACTCCAAATCCTGCATTTCCTGTCAAGGCATAAATGAGAATAAATGAGGATATGGCGCTGATTGTTCGAAAAACTAATGCTTTAATTATTGTACGTTTTGCTGAATCGGCCATCCAAGAAGATATATATCATAATGCATAGAGGTTTGAAACATGGAAAATAAAAAATTTGTTATAGTTATCCCATCGTTCAACAATGAGCGATGGTGCGAAAAAAGTTTGTTATCGGCCGTAGGACAGCAATATGATGGTGAGTTTAGGATTATTTTAACGAATGATGCCAGTACTGATGCCACCCAAACATTGCTTGAAAGTTTAATAGTTAAAAATAATTTCACAAATGTTAAATTGATAAATAATAGTGAAAGGTTGGGAGCTTTACATAATCTTTATAATATGATCCATTCTTGTGATGATAAAGAAATTTGCGTTGATTTAGATGGTGATGATTTTTTAATTGGACCAAACGTTTTAACAACTTTAAATCAAGTTTATCAGAACGAAAACGTTTGGATGACTTACGGCTCTTATTTAGATTCTGGACCTATGACTTTTGGATGTTGTAAGCCATATGAAGAACAGGTTATAAAAACAAATAATTATCGAAAGGTAAGCTGGAGAGCCTCTCATCTCCGATCCCGCTACAGTAAGCTTTTTAAAATGATTAAAAAAGAAGATTTGATGCATGATGGCAAGTTTTTTGAGAGTGCTTGGGACTGTAGTTATCAATTCCCAATGTTGGAACTAAGTGCCGGAAATCATAGGTTTATTTCTGATGCACTTTATATTTATAACAACGATAATCCAATTTCAGATTTTAGAGTTAAACAACAACAGCAGGGTTTTTTTGATGGAGTTATAAGAAGAAAACAACCTTACCAAAAACTTGATAAATTATTCTAATGATTACTTTTTCTCAACTTGGAAAATTTGGACGCTTTGGGAATCAGATGTTTCAGGCGGCAGGAATTATGGCGTTTTCATGGCGAAACAACGATGATTACATTCTTCCATTTTGTGATTTGACCGGAGCCACAAATATTCCTTTAGATAAGTTTTCCAACAATATAACATTTACATCCGCCTACACTGAGCCACATTATCATTATTCGCCCATTCCATATAAACCAAATCTAAACATACAAAATAGTTATTTGCAAAGTTACAAATACTTCGAGGATTATTCGGCCGATATTAAAAAACTATTAATGCCCAATGTAGAAGTAAATAAGATGACAGGCTACACTTCGATTCATGTTAGAAGAACTGACTACTTAACATTTAAAAATTGTTATCACACTTTAACCCGAGAAAACTATTATGACAAAGCTATGGAATGTTCTGGTGGTAAAGATTTTCTTATTTTTTCGGATGATATAACGTGGTGCAAACGAGAGTTCAGTGGAAATGAATTCGAGTTCGTTGAAGGAAATCCAGACTATTATGATATGACTTTAATGGCGAATTGTGATGGCGGACATATTATTGCTAATAGTAGTTTTAGCTGGTGGGGCGGATATTTATCTACCACAGAAAATAGTAAAGTAATTTGTCCGACGAAATGGTTTGGGCCGGAATTAGAAAAAAGCCATAATACGAAAGATTTGTTTTTAGAAAGGTGGGTGAAAGTATGAGTTTTGAATTAATTATTCCGGATCTTTGTAGGGGTGGTAAAAATATTTTTTTAACTATACCAGATAATTTAAAAATAATTATTGGAGAAAAATATAGTAATGGAATTACAATAGGCAACTTATCTGATGAATATAACATGTCAAGATCTACTGTCGGAGATATTTTACGAGCCTGCCAAATTCCAAAAAAATCAAAAAAAGAAATTGGTAAAAAATATGAAATAAATGAAAATTATTTTGAAAAAATAGATAGCCATGAAAAAGCTTATATTTTAGGATTTATTATGGGTGATGGTAATATAAGCAATGATGTAATATTAAGAATAGAATTAAATTCAAAAGATGAAGAAATATTACATAAAATTAAAAATTCCATAAGATCTTCGGCTCCTATTAAAAGAAGAACGAGAGAAAGAAAAGGAACAAAAACATATTCATCATTTATATGTTTTTGTTGTAAAAAAATATGTCAAGATTTGATCAGTAACTATGGAATGTCTGGTAACAAAACTGAACATTTATCTTATCCTAAAATACCATTAGAATTTGATAATAGTTTTATTTTGGGAATATTTGATGCTGATGGAAGTATACGTGGCAAAAGCACTAGCAAAGATAAATGGTCATCTGTTGTTTGGGATATTATTGCAACACGAGATATGGGCCGCATTATTTACGAAAAATTATTAAGCTTTAATATAAACGTCAAATATAAAGATAATAATTATTTTAAAATTCCACTATCAAATGTTCAAATGTATGATAAATATGAAATAATAAAATTACGAGAAATTTTATATAAAAATTCTTCTATATACTTAGAAAGAAAACATAAAGCTTTTCTTAATGTTAAAATTCAAGAAAAAAAATGAAAGTATTATTAGCAATGCTTGCTTATGGCGATAAGCATTATCCTGGCCTTTATGACGCCATTCGTAATTTAGGATGTCAACTAGAATTATATGATTATTTTTACTATTACGATCAGCATAAAAATATAAAGTCGATACGTCAGAATTTTATAAACAAAGCACAACAGTTTCAGCCTGATTTGATTATGCTTCAAATACAACATACAGTGATTCTTGACGGGGAGACTGTTAGAAAAGTTAAACAAGTTTGCCCAGCAGCCGTTATCGTAAACTACACCATTGACGTACGTTCGAATATTCAGCCACAGTATCTTTCAGTTGGTAAATTCTCAGATTACAATTGCATATGTTCTACTGGTCAAATTGAAATGTATAAAAATACCAATTTACCTAACGTCACATATTGGCAAGTAGGCTATGATCCTAATTTATATTATCCAGAAAATGAGCCAAAACAAAATTATAAATATAATGTTTCTGCGGCCATGAATGTTAATAGTGTAACTAACTATCCTGGCCATCACGAACGTTTTCAAACCGCCTACGCACTTCGCAAAGCTTTTGGAGACAGATTCGGATTATTTGGAACAGGGTGGCCGGCCGACATAAAAGCTCACGGACAATGTGATCAGAATAGCGTAGTCAAAGATGTATATCATAACAGTTATTGTGTTTTAAGTATAAGCCATTTTAACGACATTGAACATTATTTTTCCGATAGATTATTAATGTGTTTAAGTTCCGGTAGGCCAACTATTTCCTGGAAGTTTCCTAAATATCACAGTTATTTTACAGATAGATGTGATTTACTTTGTGCAAATAGTACCGAAAGCGTTATAGATAAGGTGAAATATTTATTAGACAACCCAGATGTGGCAAATTATATTGGAAAGAATGGTTCCGCCAAGGTACAGGCCGAACATACGTATTTGTCACGCATGAATGAGCTAATTGATATTGTGGGATTAAGGCATAAACTGTAAGGGGAATAAAAATGACTGAAGAAGATCCTGTTCATATAAAAAATTTAGAAGCCTGGTATGATGCTGATAAAAAAGAACCATTACGTTTTAATTATCCGCTAACATCATCAAGTGTTGTTTTTGATTTGGGAGCATATACTGGCGATTGGGCAATAGAAATGTGGAAACGTTATCAATGTGTTATTTGCAGTTTTGAACCGGTTAATGATATTTTTAAGGAATTAGATTTAAAAACTAAAAAATATGAAATGATTTGTTTATATAAATATGCCGTTTCAAATAAAAATGAACAACGTTTAATATATAAAGACAAAGATGGTTCAGGTTTTTATATACCAAATAACACAAATACAGAGTTGGTTGAAGTAAAATCTATTGTTGATATTATAAAAAATGAAAAAATTGATCATATTGATTTAATGAAATTTAACGTAGAAGCTGAAGAATATAATATTTTAGAATGCATGATTGAAAACAATTTATTAAATATAGTTGATCATTTTCAGATTCAGTTCCATAGAGATGTAGAAAATTATGATAATCGTCGCAAATTTATACAGGCTGAATTATCAAAAACGCATAATCAAGTATATAATTTTGATTATATTTGGGAAAGTTGGAGTAGAAAATAAATGGATATTGCATTTACTTTTGGAATAATAACAGATCACACTAGAGAGCTAAGCGTTCATCTACCAAAAATAATTCAATCAATTCAAAATTTAAACATACCAAATTATGAAATTATAATTGTTGGCGATCAAAATCAATTAAAGACAAAAGAATATTACAATGATATTCGTGTAATTCATTTTACTGAAAAACAGGGCTGGATAACAAGGCAAAAAAACTTAATTACACAATATGCCAAATATGAAAATATAGTATATCAACATGATTATATTTATTATGATGCGGATTGGTATGAAGGTTTTAAAACTTTCGGTGATAATTTTGATATATGTATGAATAAGATTAAGAATAATGATGGTGTTCGATTTCGGGATTGGGTGGCATACCCCTGGCATCATGTTGGATATATAAATCATCCAAGCGCTAAACTGTGGAAATTTTCTGGTATAGAAAATAATGAATGCATGCTTCCATATGATGAAAATAGACTTAAAGAATATCAATACATATCAGGATCATACTGGATGGCTAAAAAACATACTATGAATACATTCCGGTTAAATGAAAATTTGTTTTGGGAACAGGGCGAAGATTTGGAATTTTCACAAAGAGTAATAAATGCTTGTAATTATGTCATGAACCAATTTTCAACAGTTCATTTCGCAAAACAAAAAAATGACGCCCTACATCCGATCAAAGAAGATGTTTTAAAAAAATGTATTGAGTTTATTTCAAAATAATTTTAAAATCTACTCATATTTATTTATAAATATAAGGATAACAAGGAGATAAAATATGAATATTGAAAATTGTTTAAAAAACTATTTTTTCGGGGCAGGCAGCTCACCGACAGGATCTACCGGTGGTATAGCTGGTGTTGGAAGACAAACAAAATTGCCATTATAAAACTTTAATAAAGAAAATTATGATTAAAGCTATATTTTTTGATTTGGACGGCGTTCTCATTGATGCTGTGCAACTTCATTATTTATCTCTCAACAAATCATTTAAACAAATTTGTAATTTTGAGCTTACGTATAATGAACACTTCAAAGAACTTAACGGACTCCCCACCAAAAAAAAACTTGATCGCTTAACGCAAGATGGCCGTGTTGATATAAAAGATCATAAAAAAATATTTGATTTAAAACAACATTATACGATAGAAACAATAAAAGAAACAATAAATTTAGATTATACAAAAATAGAACTACATAAATATATCAAATCATTAGAATTAAAATCGGCCTGTATCACTAACAGTATTCGTGAAACATGCGTCTTGATGCTTCAGCGTAGCGGACAGTTTGAGTATTTAGATTTTGTAATTTCTAATCAGGACATTCAATATGCCAAACCGAATAGTGAGGGATATATAACAGCAATGGTAAGGATGAACGTTTATCCTAGTGAATGTATTATTGTTGAAGACTCTGATCATGGATACGAAAGTGCCAAAAACACCGGAGCTTATGTTTGGAGAGTTTCTGACCCGGAAAAAGTTAATTTGGAAAATTTTAAGAAGTTTAAAAAGGGTTTGTCTTGTTAAATATTTTAATACCTTTAGGTGGTAAGGGCAGCAGGTTTAAAACAACACACACCTTTCCGAAACCATTAATAGAATTGACTTCACCAACAGATGGCTCTACCATTTCTATGATTGAAATGGTTGTTAAAAATTTAAATTTAAAAGCTAAATATATATTTTTGGTATCAAAAGAATTATATGAAAATTATGCCATAAAAGAGTTGCTTGAAATAATAACAAAACCAAATGATTGTGAAATTATTGTGGAAGAACCGCCAATATATGGAGCAGCATATGCCTGTCTCCTAGCTGAACGCTCAATAAATAATAATGATAATTTGCTAATAACAAACTGCGACCAATGGTTTGACATTGATATTGAACAATTTTTGAACTTTGTGCATAAAAACAAAGCAGACGGCGCTTGTATAACAATAAACAGTCATCATCCTAAATGGTCTTTTTGTGCAGTAAATGAAGATGGTCTAATAACAGAAGTTGCTGAAAAAAAACCCATTAGTAATCATGCTAACACCGGTTTATATTATTTTTCTAAAGGTTCTGATTTTATTAATGCTGTAAATCAGATGATTGAAAAGAAAGAAACTGTAAATGGTGAATATTACATAGCTCCATGTTTCAATTTTTTAATTTGTCTAGGCGCTAAAATTTTAAATTATCCAATTCCAATATCATCATTTTTACCAACTGGAACCCCTGAGGATCTAGAAAAATTTGAACGTATTATGAGAGAAAGAAAAAATGTCTAAAAATGTTGTTATTTCAATTCCAGTTCATCAAGAACCAACTGTAGTCCGGGACCATTTACACAATATTAAAAAATTTGTTCCAAATTCAAAAGTTGTTTTACATGCATCAGCCTCAAGTGGTAATAATTTTATAAACCAAATAATGTCTTTAGAAAATAATGAATTTAAAGATTTTGTTTTTGTTAATAAAAAATCATTACCAACTTTTGCAGAGCATGAAGCGGCCCAGGTAACTAATTTGTCATCAGTACACAGTTCGAATTTTCAATATATATACGATATTACACAAGATTTTGATTATTTTATTTTGGAAACATCAAATGATATGTTTGTACGTAGAGGCGTGGAAACGTTGTTTGAAAATTTTAATTCTGGGTGTGTTGTTGGTCAATATGATATAGATGAATTTTATAAATTTGGGCATCCTAATTGTTTATTTTATTTGGATATGTTAAAAAAAATTATAAATATTAAAACGGCAGAAAAATGTTCGCAAGAAGGTGCTTTCTATCCGAAAGATGTTTTCAAAGAAGTGGCTTCAATAGTTCTAAATAAGCTTGGAGAAAATATGGCCGGTGAAGAAATTATATTACACACATTGGCTTTTAATCTTTTTCCAGAATTATATAAAACAAATGTAAATTCAATATATGTAAATCATAATGCGGACCACAATGAAATAACAATACAAGACATTTTAGCAATAAGAGATGGTAGTAATGTTTATCAATATGCGGTTAAGCGCGTTCCGAGGAACATGAATAGTGCATGTAGAAGATATATAAATGATTTAACGAAAAATGATTAATACATATTTCAATATATTGTTATGTTAATTGCTACCAGGTGTGCCTGCCTTACAGGTGATATAAATCATATTATTTTTGGTGATAATAATGAATATTTAAGCCACACAAAAGGAAGAATAGATATTACTCTTGATGTAAAAAAACATGGTACATTTCGAGCCCCTACAAAATACGAAATATTTAATCATTTATTAGATAAAGATTTTTCCGGTGTGTATGAGCAAAGTGTTTTATTTTCTCATTTTCAAGATACCAGACATCCTCAATATTTTATAATTGATCAATATTCCGAATTAACAGATAAACGGTTTGAACATGATAATAAATATGTGTTTGCCGGACATTATGGGCATTTGAATGGCCATAATTTAAAAGATTGCGGATCCATAAGTATTAATAACATACAGGATGTTTATGATGAATATTTTGAATTTATGAAATCTATATGGCCAAGAACAAAATTTATTTTTACACATTTCCCCATTGAATATGAAACTAGAGAGTTATATATAAATCAATGGAATGCTATTACAAACGCAATTGAAAATATTTGTGGTAAATATAATATACAAAATATACATGCAGATAA
>Ga0137459_1000687_pt1 | contig 11454 bp, 8 predicted proteins | sample EasRivERMGT700_2_FD_104908 | JGI IMG/M metagenome (GOLD analysis project Ga0137459, IMG submission 104908) | Soil microbial communities from meander-bound floodplain in the East River, Colorado, USA - East River MetaG ERMGT700_2 | ecosystem: Environmental > Terrestrial > Soil > Floodplain ...
CGCCGGCGCTCGACGACATCGTGATGACCGCGCTGGAGCGCGATCCCGACAAGCGCTGGCAGAGCGCGGCGGCGATGCAGGTCGCGCTGGCGAACGTGGCGCGCGAGTTCGGCCTCGTCGTCGGCGGTACGCAGCTCGCCGAGTGGGTCGACTGGGCGTTCAGCCAGGTCCCACTCGATACGGGCGAGACGCGGAGGAGCGAGCCGAGCCTCGACACCGACTCGATCGGGCTCGACGCCGGCGCCCTGCGCGGCCGCGACAGCAGCGTGTTGATCGAGCTCAGCCACGCGCCGACCGACCTGGTCGAGACCGTCTCGTCGCGCGAGGCACGGCGCGGGATGTCCCCGTCGGAGTCCGACGAGACGGTCCCGCTGGAGCGGGTCCGGATCGCGTTCGACAACCCCGAGGTGCTCACGCCACCGGCGACGCTGCCCCCGCCCGCGCTCCCGCCGCCACCATCCCCGCCACCGCGATCGCGCGGCCACGACTCCGTGCCCCCGCCGCTCCCCCGCGGCCACGACTCCGTGCCCCCGCCGCTGCCCCGCGGCCACGACTCCGTGCCCCCGCCGCTGCCGCCCCCGAAGCGGTCGGCCACGATCGCGGCCGTGGCGCCCCCGCCGCCGCCGCCGGCCCCGAGGACCACCGACGCCGTGGTCCCGACGGTCCCACCGTCGCGCGAGATCGAGGTGATCGTCGTGCCGCCCGGCGGCATGTTCGAGATGCCCGCACCCGAGCCGGCCGAGCCAAGCAAGCCGGAGCCGAAGCCAACGCCGGAAGCGAAGGCCAAGACCAAGGCCAAGACGAGCAAGAAGGCGAACAAGGCGAAGGCCAAGACAGAGGCCAAGACAGAGGCCAAGGCCGTCGCCAGGTCCACGTCGAAAGCCAAGGCCGAGGACAAAGCCTCGCGGAAGGCCAAGCCAGGCGCCGGGTCGGCCGCGAGCTCACCGCGGAAAGCGAGCGCCGAGCCCAGCGCCCTGCCCCGCACGCGCCCGACCGTGCTGTGGTTGATCCTGCTGATGATCGCGCTCGGCGCCGGAGCGATGGCCGCCGCCTATTACTGGCCGGCGGAGCTGTAGCCGGCCGTCACCAGGGGTCCGCCAGCGTCAGCCCAGCATCAAGCATCACCCAGCATCACCCAGCATCACATCAGTAGACCACGTCGCCGACGAAGATCGTGCCGCGGGTCGACCCCTGGGGACCGACGAACTGGACGACGCGCCGATCATGGGCGCCCAGCGCGATCATCTGGAACGGACGCGTCATCGGCTGATCGTGGGCGTCATGAAACGAGCCGATCACCATCATCTGGCCCGGGCGGTCGGCGGTGTTGACGAGGTACGCCTGCACGACGATCTTGCCGCGATCGTCGAACACGTGCAGATCCGCGATGTGGGCGCGTGGCGGCTCGTCGGGGATCACCGCGCCGCGGACCTTGATCCGGGCCGCGACCGAGCTCGGCCGTGCCGCCCGCTCACGGTCGACCAGGGCGAACGTGCGTGACTCATGCGCGGGGACCCACAGCGACTGCGAGGTGAGCTCGCCCACCGTCGCGTGGGCCGCATCGGTGAGCTCGCCGCCGAGCGTGACAAAGGCACCCTCGGCCGCGGTGTTCTCGGCGTCGATCAGGACGAAGGTCGCGGTGCTCGCGAACTTGCCGTCGCCGACGACGTCGGTCCTCATCCGCGCGTCGCCCGAGATCCGGATCGCATCGAGATCGAGGTTACGCGCCAGCCGCGATCGCCCGCACGCGGAGAGCCCCAGCATGAGCCCGAGCAGGCAGCCGAACATGCAAACGATCGCGCGACCCGGCATGGCTTGTCGGCGTCAGGTATAGCGCGCGCCGGCGGCTCAGGCAGCCGTGCGTCCGCCGGTCGCAAGCCCCCCGGGTCGCCCGGCTCCCCCGCCGGTTCCAGCGGATGTGGATGTGGATGTGGATGCAGCCGATCTCGCGGGCGCGGGCTCGTGCATCCGCAGCACCTCACGCACCTTCGGGGGCAGCGTGAGCGTGACGGCATCCTGCTGGGTCAGCTTGGCGACCTGGGCGAGCGCCGTGGCGAGCGTGGTGACCCGCTCCTCGGCCGAGGCGCGCTTGTCGACGATGATCCGGTACTCCCCCTTCACCCGACACAACCCGCCGTGCACGACGCTGGTCTGGAGCGGCTCGTAGCTGACGCGGACGGTCAGTCGCTCGGCGGCAGACTCGAGGAGCTCGAGCAGAACTTCAGGCTTCATGACCAACCCACACTACCAAGATCGATCCATAGCGCAACCCTTGTGTCCGCGAACCGGACGAAACCGCCCGAGGGGGGATCGCTAACTGATCGGAAGAATGACGCGAAACGCGGCACCGCCGAGATCGGATCGATGGACCCGGATCTCGCCGCGGTGCTGATCAACGATGTTGCGCACGATCGGCAGGCCCAGCCCGGTGCCCTTGCCGTCCGACTTGGTCGTGTAGAACGGCTCGAAGATCTTCTCACGGTCGGCCTCGGCGATCCCGGGCCCGGAATCGGCGACCTCGAGCATCACGGTCGACGGGCTGTCGACCCGGGCGCGGACCACGACCCGCCCCCCGTTCTCGACGGCGTGCACCGCGTTCGTGATCAGGTTGATGAGGACCTGCTCGAGCTGGCCGCCGACCGCCTGGACGACCGGCAGCTCGGGATCGATCTCGATGCTGAAGGTGACGCCGCCGCGCTCGATGAGGTGCTCGCAGATCGAGACCGACTGGCGAACCACCGCGGCGAGATCGACCGCTTGCAGATCGCGGCCCGAAGGGCGAGCGTACTGGACGAGATCGCGCGAGAATCGGAGGATGCGCTGGGCGCTCGCGCCGATCCGCCGCAGCTTCTCGATGTCGGGCGGCTCGGCGCCCTGCGACTCGAGCTTGCGGACGAGGTACTCGGCGTAGACCGTGATCGAGGTCAACGGGTTGTTGAGCTCGTGGACGACGCCGGCGGCGAGCTCGCCGAGCGTCGCCAGGCGCTCCGCGCGGACGACCTGCTGCTGGAGCGCCTCGATCTGTGACATGTCCTGGCCGATCGCGACCACGGCCTCGACCGGCCCGCCGGCCGCGCCCGCCCGGCCGACCGGCGCGATCGACCACACCGTGCGCACGGTGCCGTGCTTGCGGGTCGGCAACGCGACCGTGACGGCCGTGTGGTGCTGGCCGGACAGCGCGGCGGCGAACGCGCCGGTCAGGTACTGGCGCTGATCGGCCGTGATGAAGTCGCGGACGTCGCGGCCGAGCACGCCGTCGCGGGTGTTGCTGACCAGCTCGAGCATCGCGCGGTTGCAGACGGTGATCCGCCACCCGCGATCGATCCCGAGGATCAGCGCGTTGGCGTTCTCGAGCAGGCGCGCCTGGTAGTCGCGCAGCCCGAGCGCATCGTCGGACAGCCGCAGCGTGCGCAGCGCGAGCGCGAGCTGCTCCGCGAACGCCTGCATGCTGGGCGCGTCGGTGGCCCGCGCATCCTCGCTCGGCGCGTAGCCGACGTCGAGCACGCCGTACAGCTCGCCGGCCGCCGCCAGCGGGATCGCGAACCCGGTGGCGATCCCGGTGAACGGCGAGTCCCAGCGGCTCCGGACGGCCAGCCGGGCGCTCGCCGCGACCGCGGACTTGAGCCTGGCGTGCGCCAGCGACGCCTCGGTGACCGTGATGATCTCGGCCAGCGCGCCCTGCCGCATCGGCGCGCCGCGCACGTAGCCGTGGGCCGGCTCGCTCGTGCGAATGTCGAGCACGCGCACGCACAGCGCGCGGCCGGGGAGCAACGCGCCGAAAATGTCGAGCGCGTGTCCGACCAGGCCGGCCTCGGAGGTCTGGGTGCCCAGCTCGGCGGCGAGCGCCCGGAACGCGGCGAGCTCCGCCGCGGGGGTCGGCGGCTCGAACGTCACGGCTCGCCCTCGCGCTCGCCGAGCGCGCGCAGGTCCGCGAGGCTCGGGCTGAGCGTCTGGACCCCGGCGCCCGGCACGGTGGCCGCCGGGAACTCGCCGGTCTTGGTCTCGTCGGCGGACACCGCGATCCCGGGGTTGCTCTCCGGCGCGGCGCGCTCGAGATCGAGCATGCGCTGGGTGCCGACGTAGTCGGTGGTCTCGTACTTGGTGATCCTGCCGATCTTCTTGACGATGCCGGCCATCCGCTCGGCCTCGGACAGGATGACGGCGACGGCGCGCAGGTGGGTCGCGTTCGCCGGGCTCTGGCGCTCGATCAGGCTCGCGTAGCCCATGATCGACGTGAGCGGCTGGTTGAGCTCGTGCGCGGCGGCGCCGGCGAGCTCGGCGACCAGCGCCTGCTTCTCCGAGAGCTGGAGCTTCTGCTGGGCGTCGAGCAGGCGCTGCTCCATGCGGATCCGCTCGCGAAGATCGGTGAGGATGCCGACCGTCGCGACCTCGCGATCGCGCTCGTACAGCGTCGACGCCGTCATGCTCACCGGGACGACCTCGCCGCTCGCGATCCGGGCCTCGCGCCGGGTCTGCTCGAGCCGGCCGACCCCGCCGTACGAGGTCGAGCGCAGCATGCGCATGACCTGCTTCGCGCCGCCCCCCTCGTAGAGCTCCCACACGGGGATCTTGCCGATCACGTCACGGGCACGATAGCCGAACAGGCGCTCGGCACCCTGGTTGAACAGGATGATCTGACCGCGCACGTTGGCGGCGATGATCGCGTCGACCGCCGAGTCGATCAGCCGCTCGAGGAACTCCTTGGTCGAGCGCAGCTCGTGCTCGAGGCCACGCTCGGCGGTGACATCGCGGAACGAAAGGATCACCGCGCCGGTGCCGGCGAGCACCGTCGAGGTCGACACCGAGACCCACACCGGCGCCCCCGAGGTGGTCGACAGCTGGAGATCGAACGCATCGACGTTCTTGCCCGCGAGCACGCGCGACACCGTGTCGGAGATCTGCGAGCGGTGATCGCAGCCGACCAGATCGACGAGCTCGCTGCCGACCAGGCCGTCGCGGGCGAACCCGGTGATCCGCTCGGCGGCGCGGTTGACGAACAGGATGCGCCCCGCGTTGTCGAGCACGACGACGCCGTCGGAGCCGGCCTCGAAGTGCTCCTTGAGCGAGTCGATGCCGCGCAGCCGGCGCTCGGCCTCGTAGCGCGCGCGAGAGATCCGGTGCGTCTGATCGCGCAAGCTCTCGAGCACGGGGCCGTGGCGCAGGTGGGCGGCGGTGATGCTGGCGATCAGCTTGCCGAGCTCGGTGCCCTTCATGCCGACGTGCTGGACGCCCGGGGTCCACTTGCGCAAGAGGATCGCGCCGAGCGCGCGGCCGCGCCACTGCACCGGGAACACCGCGATGCCGCGGACCCGGCGGGTCGACAGCAGATCCGCGATCGGCGCGGTCAGCGGATGGAACAGCACGTCGTCGATCATCACCGGCGACAGCGTGCGGATGGCCTCGGCGACCTCGGGGTACTCGGCGATCGCCAGCGTGAAGCGCTGCAGCGGCTCGGCGTCGTTCGCCGCGATCACGAACGCGTGGTCGCTGCCCTCGATGTGCGCGACGAGCGAGGCGCGATCGAAGCCCAGCACGGACGCGGTGATCGTCAGCACCTGGATCAGCGCGTCGGCGTCGTCGCCATCGGCGGTCAGCACCTCGTTGATCCGCGCCAGCGTCTGGGCGGCGATCGTGTCCTTGCGGCCGAGCTTGGACAGGTTGCGGCACCTCGCCGCGAGCACCGAGGACGGCACCGGCAGCCTGGCGACATCGGTCGCGCCCGCCGCCAGCGCCTCGGTCATCCCGGTCGGTGGGAACCCGGGGACGATGGCGAGGATCGGGATATCGGCCAGCGTGGGGAAGTCGCGGGCCTCCGCGACGAGGTGCGCGGCCTCGGTGCCGGTCATGATGAGCAGCGCCGGCAGCGCGGCGCCGAACGTGAGGTGGCTCTCCGCGCGCGCCGCGATGCCGCTCGCCGCGAGCTGCGCCACGAGCTGGGCGCGTTCGGGCTCGCTACCGCCGAGCACGACGATCGATGCGGGATCCACGCAGCCTCGACCGTACCACGCCGTCAGGGGGAGGAACGCGGCGCGGAGGCGGCCACGCCTGCGGCGCCGCGGGGTTCGCGCTCACCGCGTCGCTTCGAACGCCGCCTGCGCCGCGGCGAACACGAGCTTCACCGGGACGCCGTGACGACGCGCCGCGGCGACGCACGCCTCGAGCTCCGGGGCGGCGTTCATGATCGTGTCGCCGTCGCGGGCGACCTTCACCGCGATCGCGCCGTACGGGGTCGCGACCTCGCGGGTCGAGCGCGCCAGGACGGTGCGCTCGCGCACCGCGTAGCGCACGCCGATCGTGGTGGTCTCGCGCAGGATCGCGGCGGCGACCGCGCCGCGGGTCTCGGCGGTGGCCAGCGCGGACACCATGAGCGCCGGACGCCCCTTCTTCATCAGGATCGGCGTCCACCAGACGTCGAGCGCGCCCGCGGCGAACACCGCGTCGCTCGCCGGCCCGCACAGCTCGGGGCTCATGTCGTCGAGGTTGGCGTCGATCTGCCACACGTCGTCGGCGAGCGCGTGCCCGGGCCCGGGCCCGGGATCGATCGCGGGCCCAGCGTCCAGCACGACGACGCGCAACGCGTTCGCGCGATCGGCCAGCTCGGCGTCTCCGGCGCCCCACCCGACCGCGATCGGACGTCCGGTCGGCGCCGCGGTCCACCGGGTGACCGTGGCGGCCAGGATCGCGGCGCCGGTCGGGGTGCACAGCTCGCGCGCGACGCCGCCGTCCGCCATCACGCCGCCGGCCTCGCGCAGGACCTCGAGCGCGGCCGGCGCGGGGACCGGCAGCACGCCGTGCGCGCACGTGATCGTCCCGTGCCCCATCGCGACGCTCGTGCAGCTGACCGACCGGGGGGCGAGCCAGTCGAGCGCCGCCGCGGTGCCCACGACGTCGACGACCGAGTCGATCGCGCCGACCTCGTGAAACACGATGTCGTCGACGGTCTTGCCGTGGAGCTTGGCCTCGGCGCGCGCGATCCGATCGAAGATGTCGAGCGCGCGGCGCCGGGTGCCCGCCGTGAGCGCCGCGCCGGTGATCCGGCGGCGAATGTCGGCGTGGTGATAGTGCGCGTGGTCGCCGTGCGCGTGGTCGCCGTGCGCGTGGTCGCCGTGCGCGTGGTCGCCGTGCGCGTGGTCGCCGTGCGCGTGGACATGCAGCCGCGCACCGGCGAGCTCACCCCGCGTGTCGACCTTGACATCGACCGCGGCGACGCCGTGCTTGACCACGCGGGTCACGGCCAGCCGGTCACGGCCCGCGCCGATCGCGTCGAGCGCCGCGCCGATCACCTCGATCGGCACGCCGAGATCGATCAGCGCGCCGAGCATCATGTCGCCGGCCGCGCCGCTCGCGCAATCGACGTGGAGGTGGCGGCCGTGCACGCCGGCGCCGGGGCCGGTCGTCGGGGCGGTCATGGGGGCGGCTCCCGGTGGGCCGCGAGGCGCGCCATCCGGACCGCGGCGACCGCGGCGCCGACACCGTTGTCGATGTTGACGACGGTGATCCCGAGAGCGCACGACGCCAGCATGGCGCCGAGCGCGACCAGCCCGTCGAGCGACACGCCGTAGCCGACGCTGGTCGGCACCGCCACCAGCGGCCGATCGACCAGGCCGCCCAGCACCGAGGGCAACGCGGCCTCCATCCCGGCCACCGCGATCACGATCGCCGCGTCGCGGATCGCGTCGAGCCGCGCCAGCAGCCGGTGCACCCCCGCGACGCCGACGTCGCTGACCCGCACGACCGGGGCGCCCAGGAACTCGGCGACCAGCGCGGCCTCCTCGGCGACCGGCAGATCGCTGGTCCCCGCGCACACCACCGCGATCGGCGCGGCGGCCGGCCGGGCCACGGGCGCGCCGAGCATCGCGATCCGGGCGAGCTCGTGGATCACGACCTCCGGGACGAGCGCGCGCAGCGCCGCCGCCTTGCCGGGATCGATGCGGGTCGCGATCGCGCCGCCCGCACGCCGGGCAAGCTCGCGCAACGCCGCGGCGATCTGCTCGGGGGTCTTGCCGTCGCCGAACACGATCTCGGGGACGCCGGTGCGCAGCTCGCGGTGATGGTCGATCATCGTACTACCGACGGCGTGCGCGATCTCGGCGTACGGCAGATCGCTGAGCGTGCCCAGTGCGTCCGCCGGCGACAATGTGCCGGTGCGCACCTGATCGAGCACCTCGAGCAACTGCTGCCGGTCCACGGAGGCTTCGTACCATGCTAAGCGAGCGTGTGGCGTTTACACCTGGAATCACCTCGACCGCGATCGAAGGCCGGCTCTACGTGATCACCGGTCAGGCGTTGTGCGTCACGTACGACGCCAGCGGCGGCGAGCCGCGGGTCCCGGTCGGCCCGGTGCCCAGGGCGGCGCTCTACCTCGGCGAGCTCGCGGGGGCGCCGTGCTTCGCGCGCCTGCTCGGCGACGGCGAGGCCACGCCGGAGGGCACCGATCCGATCGCGCTGCGCCAGCTGTTCGGCGCGCTGCCCGACGATGACTTCGCCATCGCCGGGCGTGCCCTCGGGGTCACCGCGTGGGATCGCGACCATCGGTTCTGCGGCCGGTGCGGCGCCCCGACCGAGCGCTCCGAGACCGAGCGCGTGCGGACCTGCACGCGGTGCGGCCACGGCGCCTACCCCCGGCTGTCGCCGGCCATCATCGCGCTCGTCGAACGCGACGGCCGCGCGCTGCTCGCCCGCAACGCGCGGTTCCCGCTGCCGTTCTTCAGCACGCTCGCAGGCTTCGTCGAGGTCGGCGAGTCGCTCGAGGCCGCGGTCGCCCGCGAGATCCACGAGGAGGCGGGCATCGCCGTCACCGACATCCGCTACTTCGGGAGCCAGCCGTGGCCGTTCACGGGCTCCTTGATGATCGGCTTCACGGCGCGCTGGGCCGGCGGCGACATCGTCGGCGATCCCACCGAGATCGCCGATGCCGACTGGTTCGCGCCCGACGACCTGCCGCGGATCCCGCCCAAGCTCAGCATCGCGCGCCAGCTGATCGACGACTTCGTCCGCCGCCACGACGGCTCGCCGCGCGCGTAGCCGGGCTACCAGGGCGCTACCGGAGGTGCGCCTCGAGGAAGCGCGCCGCCCGCGAGTAGAACTCGATCTGGCTGTCGCGGCGCGCGAGCGAGTGGCCCTCGTTGGCCTTGACCATGTACTCGACCGGCACCTTGCGTGCGCGCAGCGCCTTGACGATGAGATCGGACTCCGTGCGCGGCACGCGCGGATCGTTCGCGCCGGCGTAGACGAACAGCGGACGGGCGATCTTGTCGGCGTCGCGCACCGGCGAGATCGAGTCGAGGAACACGCCGTCCTTGTCGGGATCGCCGAACTCGACGAGGAACAGCTCGCGGATCAGGCCGCTGGTGGTCGCCATGAACGTCTTCAAGTTGGCGACGCCGAACAGATCGACGCCGGCGCGCCACAGCTGGGGCATCCGGGTGAGCGCGACGAGCACGGTGTAGCCGCCGTAGCTGCCGCCGAACACCACGACGCGATCCTTGTCGGCCCAGGGCTGCGCGGCCGCCCACCGGCCGGTGGTCTCGATGTCCTTGAACGCGTCGAGCCGCCTGGGGCCGTTGTCGGCGGCCTCGTAGGCGCGGCCGAAGCCGCTCGAACCGCGCACGTTGGGCTCGATCCACGCGTAGCCCTGCGCGACGAAGAACCGGGTGAGCGCCGCCCACCGGATCGACGAGCTGCCCGCCGGGCCGCCGTGGTAGCTGACGATGACCGGCAGCTTCTTGTCCCGGGCGCCGGCCGGCAGGTACACGTTGACCGGTATCTTCGCGTGATCGAACGCCTCGACCAGGGCGATCGAGGCCTCGATCGCGGGCAGGCTGTCGAGCTGCGGGCGGCGGTCCTTGCGCAGCGGGCGGAACGTGCCGGTCGCGGCCTCCACCGCGTAGATGTCGCCGGGCACGCTCGGCGTCGACCACGCCAGGGTGAACCGCTTGCCGTCGTCGGAGAACGCCCCGCCGGCCCCGCTGCCGAGCGGCAGCGCGACCGACGATTTCGGCTTGAGCGTCGTCGCGTCGAGCAACCGGAGATCGCCGTGGTTGCCGGCGTTGAGCATCACCGCGACGAGGTTGCCCTTCCTGGCGACGGAGATCGCTGCGATCGTCGCGGTCGCCGGCCTGGCCTCGACGTAGCGCGCGGTCTCCTTGCCGGTCGCGACGTCGACGGCCAGGACGAGCGCCTGCTCCGCGCCGCCATCGGTGCCGAGGATGACGCGCTTGCCGTCGGCGGAGAACGCGGCGCTGGAGATCGTGACCTTGCCGGTCGCCGATCCGGACGCTGGATAGACCGGCCTGGTCGCCCCGGTGGCGAGGTTCACGGCGACGACGTAGTTCTCGCTCTGCGACGGAAACCGCTCGTACAGCCCCCACGTGCCGTCGCGGCTGACGTCGATCAAGAAGCCCGGCTTGTGGTCGTGAAACACGACCTTCTCCTCGCCGGGCGCGTTCGCCGGCGTCGCGTACACCGAGGTGCCGACGTCGGTCATCGCGCGGGCGCTGTAGAAGATCGTGTCCGGCTTGCCGTCGGCGATGATCGCGCCATCGCGGCGGCGCCGGGCGTTCGGCGTCAGCTCGACCAGCCCGCTGCCGTCGAGGTTGACCCGGAAGTACGACCAGTTCTCGTCGGCGCCGTGATCGGAGCTGAACACCAGCGCCTTGCCGTCGGGCGTCACCACGGCGCTCCCCATCCGCTCGGTGGACGTGACGAGGCGGGTCGCGGGCGCGTCGGGCCTGGCGACGTCGCCGATGTAGAGCTGCGGGAGTCCGTCGCGGTTCGAGACGAACACCACGCGCTTGCCGTCGCGCGTGAGCACCGGCTCGCCGTTGATGAACGCCTCGATCACGCCGGTCGCGGCCTTCGCCAGCTCGGCGTCACGCGCGGCGTCCGCCCCGGACGGCACGTCCGGCGTGGCGTTGACCGTGGGCGCCGGCACGGCGGCGACCGGCGGGGACACGCTCGCAGGCGGTTCGGGGCGCGATGGCTCCGGCGGAGTCTCTGGGAGCGCCGGCGGTGGCGATTTCGAGGGCCCTCCACACGCGGCCAACACGACGGCGACGATCAGTGCGTTGCGCATGGCGCGCACGATAGCGGATCGCGCGTCCTCCGGCGCACGGTTGGCGATCCATCGAGCTGCCGAGCACGCGGCCCCCAGCTCGCGGTCGATCACGCCGCGGTTCGGTCCAGCCCGCGCCGGCCCCGCGCCGCACGCAACGACGTGATCGCCGCGATCACGCCTCGGGGATCTTCAGCGCCGCGGTCGGCCCCGGCCAGTAGCCAACCATCGAGGACCTGAGGATCTGACCGGTTCAGGCAGCGGCGGCAGCACCCACCGATCAAACCTCGGTGGCCGGTCCTGGCTCGTCGTCGCTGCGCCCGCGTTCTGTCACCGCTTCGCCGAGGGGACATCTCGGCACGAGATCGAGCCTGCCTTCTTCCAGCCCTCTCGCAGCAGCC
>Ga0137459_1000689_pt1 | contig 11433 bp, 8 predicted proteins | sample EasRivERMGT700_2_FD_104908 | JGI IMG/M metagenome (GOLD analysis project Ga0137459, IMG submission 104908) | Soil microbial communities from meander-bound floodplain in the East River, Colorado, USA - East River MetaG ERMGT700_2 | ecosystem: Environmental > Terrestrial > Soil > Floodplain ...
CGCCGCCTCGCGTAGCGCACGCAGCGGCAGGTGCCCACTCGCCCGCTGCTCCCACTCGCGCAGGTGGCTGCGCCACCACGGCGGCGCGTCGCTCGACGAGACGCCGGCGAGCCCGTAGCCGGCAATCTCGTTGTTGTAGCCGACCAGGAACGGGAACTGCACGAACGCCTCCTCCACCGAGCCGAACACCGACGCCGTCCGCTCGAGGACGTGGAGCACCGCGGCGTAGAAGTACAGCTTGAAGTGATCGGCGGCCTCGCTGTCGACGTGCGTGGACATCGCTAGGCCCCCCAGGTTAGCAATACGAGAGTACCACGCCAGCTGGGCATGGATACGCGCTTGATCCGAATCAACTGCCCGCGCGGCGGCGGCGGCGGTCTTATCACCTCGGCGATGAACCACGCAAAATCGTCGCGGATACGGATCGCGCCAGAGATGCACCGTATCATCGAGAAGTGGGAGTTGGCATCGCGGGTGAGGTCGTTCCGTGTCGCCGCGCGCGCGATGGCCGCGCCGCGCCGCGCCGGGCAGTTCGTGATCGTGCGGGTCGACGAGGGCGGCGAGCGCATCCCGCGCACCATCGCTGACGCCGACGCCATCACGCTGGCGGTGCGGGCGGTCGGTACCTCCACCGCGCGCCTGGGGCGCGACACGCTCAGCGACGTGGCCGGCCCGCTCGGCGTCGCGCAGATCGTCGCCACAGCCTTGAGCGGGGCAGGCATCGGCCGCTGCTGCCCCGTCGGCCGTCCACCGCTCGTCGCCACGCGTGTCGCTATCCCCATGTCGGCTCCTACCGCACCACCGGTGCGGCCGCGACCATCGCTGCCGCACCGCCTGTGTTCGTCCGGCTGGTGTTCGTGCGACGGAGCGGACACACCGCGCCCACCTTGCGGTACTCGCGCTGCACCGCTGCTTCCAGGTGCTCGGTATGCAGGAGCGTGTTCTCGTCGAGCGCGAGCATCGCCGCGTGGAGCACGACGTTGCGGATCTGACCGCCGGTCAGGTGGCAACGCCCCGCGACCTCGCGCACGAGTTGCAGGTCGACCTGGTGGTCGATGGGGAGGTGCAGCTGCCAGATCACCAAACGCTCCGGTGCCTCCGGGGCACGGAAATCGACGATCACATCCATGCGGCGCTGAAATGCACCGTCGATGTGTTCGGCCGCGTTGGTGGTGAGTAGCAAGATGCTCTCGAACGATTCGATCCGCTGAAGCAGGTAGTTGGTTTCGAGATTGGCATAGCGGTCGTTGGATGTCTGCACTGCGGTGCGGCGGGCGAGCAGCGCGTCGCCCTCGTCCAGCAGCAGGATCACGTCGAGCTCTTCGGCCAGCGAGAAGATCCGGGCGAGATTCTTCTCGGTCTCGCCGATGTACTTGTTCACCACCGACGCCAGATCGACGCGATAGGCATCCATGCGGAGCACCGAGGCTAGCAGCCGCGCCGCGAGGGTCTTGCCGGTGCCGCTCGGCCCCTGGAACAACGCGCGTACTCCCGGGCGCAGTTGATGCTGCAGCGCCGGGCCTACCATGGTGTGCAACCGCTCGCGGTAGCGGCAGCGGCGCTCCAGGTCCCACAGCTCGCGCTGCGTCTCGCCACCCACCGCCAGGTGCGACCAGTCTCCGGCGGTGTCCAGGCGCGCCGCCAGCGTGTCCAGCGCCTGACGGTTGAGCGCACGGCTCGCCTGCTGCACGTCATCGATCGAGGCGGCCGCTCGTCCGGCCAGCGCCGCATACGACCGAGCCAGCTGCGCGGTGCGGAAGATGTTGCCGCTGGTGATGCGAAACCGCGCCGCGGCGGCGTCCACGTGGGCGTCGGCGATCCCGCCCGACGAGATCCAGTGGCCGCGTCGCGCCGCCGGGTCCGGGATCTCCAGCGTGACGGTGAGCCCCTGCTCGACGCTCGCGCCCGTGACGCCGCCCTAGCGGCCAAGCACCACGGCCACCGGACCGTCGGCCCACGCCAGCGCCGGCAGCGTGAGGGTTTCACCCGGGCCCGGATCGACCACCAGCGCCGGCACCGCGTGCAGGAGGGTGGCCAGCGTGCCGGCCGCGCGCCCGCGTTCGTCGGCGGCTTCGCCTCCGAGATCGGTGACCTCGAGCATCCCGCGTCCGAGCGTGCGCGCCACCGCTCCGACCAGCGTGCGCCGCCCGCCGTGGTTCGGACCACGGACGATCAGCGAGCGCACCTGGCCCGACGCCAGCAGCAGGGGGACGCGCGCCACGGTCTCGCGGACCGCGTCCGGCAGCACCAGCTCCTCGAGCGGCGCGAGCGCGGACGCGGCGCGGTAACGCAGCCATGGAGCGGGGGATTCGTGAACCTCGCCTCGCAACGCGTCCCACAGCGGCCCGTTGGGTTCCAGCGCCCACTCGACGCGAGGCGCGTCGGGGTTGACCACCCGCGTGAGCCCTAGATCGCGCAGCTGGCGCAGCGCGCCGCGCACCTCCCCGACATCGCTAGGCTCGCGCCACCATGCGTTGAGCAGCCCCATCGTCGGTCGATGCGTGCCGGGCGTCGCCTGCAGCGCCTCGAACAGCAAGCCGAAGCGGCCGTCCTCCTCGGTGAGCCCGCAGCAGAACAGGAGCGCCAGCGCGCGGGCATCGAGCCCCGCGGCCTCGCGAAGCGCGCGCAGCGGCAGGTGCCCGGTCGCCATCAGCTCCCAGGCGTGGATCGCGTCGCGCCACCACGCCGCGTCGCCGACCGTGCCGCGCCGCGCCAGCTCCTCGCGGTACCCGATGAGGAACGGGAACTCCTCGAATGCCACCTTGGCGGTGGGGAACGTGGCCACCACCTGACCGATGACATGCGACACCGACGCGAAGTAGTGCAGCCGAAAGTGGTGGTTCGGCGTGCGGGGCAGATCGTCGAAGGCGTGGGCGGCGGGTTGTGCCATGGCATCACTCGAAGTGAAAGGCGATGAAGCGGCCGGCGGCGGCGACCCACCCGGGGTCGCGGTCCAGGCCTGCAAAGCGGAGCTCGACCGGCAGCGTCTCGAGGGACAGCGCGATGTCGAGGTGCGTGTCGGTCACGTGCACGCGTGCACGATGCGTGAGCAGCAGCGTGGGCAGCTCTTCGTCGTCGACGGCGAGGACACCGCGCAGGCGCGCACGAACGTATGGGACCAGCCGAGCGAGCCAGCTCTCGAGTGCTGGGCCGGCCGGCGGGGCAAGCGGTGCATCATCGGTACTCGGTGCGCAGGGTAGCTCGCCGTAGGGCGCCAGCTCGCTGGCCAGCTGCTCGTCGCGATCGCCGTGCGCTTCCACGTCGACGAGCAGGAAGCCCTCGGCGTGTGCGATCACCAGGCGACTGTCCGACGTTCCATAGCGCGCCGGTGCCGCGTCGAACGGGGCCAGCCACGCCGGCGGCAAGCGCCAGTCGGCGGGTGGCACGAAGCCGGCGCCTGGAGGCTCATCGGCGGCGCGGCCGGCGAGCTCGGCGAGCAGCGACCACACAGGGTCGTCGGCGCTGGCAGCATCACCGAGCAGCGCCCGCCCGACGAGCGCGATGAAGTCCCACAGCGGCAGCGGGAGGTTGTCGTCGTCGCTGTCGCCATACAGCCGGAGGTAGAGGGCGAGGTTGACGAGGTAGAACAGGCCGCCCAGCCCGGTCGCGATCGGCGGTCCGAAGGCGCGGCTGCGCGGGCGCAGCGACAGCAGCGTTTGCGGCGATGGTGCTGACCAGCGCGTGGTCTCCACTACGGCTCCCGGCTCGGTTGGCGCGGCGGCGAGCAGTCGCTCGGGAATGGCCCCCGCCTCGTCGGTGCGCCACGCGGCGGTTGCGGGCGCCGTCGTCTCTGTGATCGTCGGCGACGGTAGCGGCGATGGTGGCGGAGCTGCCGGAGCGCTTTGCGCGATCCGTGGTGGCATTGCATCGCCGACCGCTGCCGCCGGCGGCGATGCGAGGATCCCCACCCGCGACGAGCCCGCTGCGGTCACCTCGCTCTGCGGCGCAGCGTCGACCGGCCACGACAAGCCTTGTTCGGCGGTACCGTCCGGCGGCCTCGTCGGTGTTGCTCGGGCAGGCAAAGACATCGGCGCGATCTGCGACGCACGCTGCGCCGCCAACGCGCCGTCCGACAGCTGGGGTGACGCGTCCGCGATGCGCCACGCCGCAAGCGCCGTTACGAAGTCGGTGCTCCGCGCCAGCGACGGGGCGCGCGCGATCGTGAGGGCGACGCCGACCAGCGCGCGCTGCTCGGTCGAGAGGCCGGCCTGCTCCGCCTCCGGTGCGACGGTGGCCCAGGGCGCGACCGGCGCACTCCGCTCCGTCGAGAGGCCAGATTGCTTTGTCTCCGGCGCGACAGTGGCCCAAGGCGCGACCAGCGCGCGCACCTGTGCCCCGAGCGCAGTCGCGGGGGACGAGGGGTGCACGGCTTCGACAATCGGCACCATCATCGGCAGCGCGAAGCGCTTGGCGATCGCGTTGGCCAGGCTGCGTGCCTCGCCGTCGTCGAGGATGTATACAAATGCGGCGGCCTGGCCACGCTCCGCCAGTGCGTGCAGCGCCGCGGGTGCGTGCTCCGGCGCCCGCAGCCACGCCATGACCGTGGCGCGGCGTGGCTGCTCGACGCCCTCCACCAGGAGGCGCCACCACCAGCGCGAGGCGACCACCCCCGCGACAAGATCGCTGCCGAGGCAGGCGAGCAACTCCGCTTCATCGGCGAACACCACGGCCTCCGCTGCCGCCGGCGCCGCGCCGTGCGCCGGCCGTGTCGCGGCGCGCGCCAATCGGTCCACTTCACGCTGCAGCGCCTGCTCCCATACCGGAGGCGGCCGCAACTCGCGCGACTCGAGCGAGATCGTGCCCGGCCGCGGGTCGCGCAGCTCGCGCACGCACAGGATCGCCGATGGCGGAAGGCTTCCCGGCCGGAGCTCTATCGCGCCGAGGATGCGCTCGACGCCGAGCCGCGCCGTCACCGGATCGGCGCGATCGGCGCGCACCTTCAGCCGCGCGATCGTGGCGTCGGTCGCGCTTCGGCGCGCCGGTGTCATGACGTCTCCACCGGCTCTGCGGTGAGCCAACCATCCTCCATCATCGACGTCGCCGCCGGCGGACGACCGCCCCGACCAGCACGACCAATCCGAGTGTTCCGACCTTTGTAGGCGTCGTGTTACTGCTCGATGGCCCGGGGCAGCAGCCGCCCCCGCCGCCCGGGCTCGGCTTTCCTCCGGTGTACTTGATCGTTCCTTTGACCGTGGAGACGGTGTCCTTCGGGACCTCGATGCGCATCAGCACGCCATCGGTGCTGGCGACAGGCTTGAGATCTGGAAAATTGATGTTCCAGTCGTTCCCGGTCGGCTTCTCCGAGTCGTCGAGTAGCGCCTTGTTGACGCGCGCCCACTTTTGCTCCAGCGTGCCCTTGAAGTCGAAGGCGATCTTGATCTGCCGATCGTGGCGCTCGGTGAACGGTTTTGCGAAATCATCGCCCAGCTCGTGCTGCACCACGTACCCGTAGCTGCCGACCGGGGTGACGAGCTCGACCTTGTTGTTCCGCAAGGTCACGAAGCGGCCGGTGTGGCGGTATCCGACGAACGTCAAGGTGACCTGCGCGGTCAACTTCCCAATCGGGATGCCCTCGACGGTGCCGTCGCCGTATGCATACTGGTAGGCTGGAATCTTGAGGATTTCAAAGGTGTGGGCGGACTTTCCGCCAGGCGGCTCGCCCCACCGTCCGTCGATGAACGCCACCGGTTCGAACCCCGGATTGAAACCGTAGTCCATGTTGTTGTAGGCACTCTTGTTGACGAACACCACGTCACTGTTCGGCGAACTCACCTCGGCGAGGATGCACTGGTGTCCGTTGTTCGCCGCGATCCACGATGCGTCGGGCACCCACCCCGGTGCCGGAGTGGAAAGGGTCACCGTCCCTGCCGTATCGATGACCGCCGGAGGCATGGTGCTGTTGGTCGGGTTGGTGGTTGCGGCCGGTACATCTGCTTTGTTCGAGGTGTCGTTACCGTTAGGAATGGGCACCCAGGCGATGTTCGAAGGCAACCCGAAGTTGGCAATGCGGAATTTCGCGGTCACATCTTTTGCGGTTATGGATTTGTTGTGGTTCACGCCCGCTCGGGTGTCGATCAATGTGTTTTTCAGCGTCACCGAGAATCGGTTTGGCTTGTTCGGGTTGGTGTTGATCAACGAGGGGTTGTTCTGGTTGGTCTTGATGTCACTCGGGTGGAACGAGACGCCGCCGCACACGTCGCTATTGATGGTGGCGGTGCCCCACTGGTCGACGGGGGGCGTAGGCGGCGATGAGCCGATGATTCCGGCAGTAGCGGCGGGCGGCCATGGCATGTCAAAGGCGCTGAAGCTGTTCTCATCGTAGATCCGGATGACGTCGAAGAAGAGGTCGAATCCGGTAGGGTCGAGCTCGATCCCAGGTGGCCCCCCAATTTGAGAGCGCTGGATCTGGACCTCGACCGTCCACGACCAACTCGGCCCGCCCCCGCCCGAGTTTACCGCCGCGGTAACCCAGCTGGGCCCGCTCACGAAGTTGTCCCACGTGATCGCGTTTCCGTTCTGCGTGCCGGGAAAATACTCGATCTGGCCGAACGTGCTCCCGTTCACCTGACGGGGGATCGGGCCGCTGTTGTTGTTGGCGGTGCCGGCGTTGTTTGAAAACGGGAAGATCACCAGCAGCGCGTGGCCCCCGTTGCTCCCGGGGACGGTACCCTTCATCGCGATCACCACCGCGTCGTTCTCGTCGAGACGGGTGTCGTTCTTGACCTCGAACGACAGGTCAAGGCGACCGGATCCAGCGGGAGCATAGATCCCCTGCACCACCACGTCGCCCGCCGGTGGGTTCGCGCTGTTGATCGGGTTGGCGACGAACTGGAAGGCACCCTGCCAGCCGAAGTCGTCGTGCTGGGTAGGCGAGTCGGTCGGGTAGGAGCACAGGCGGAGGCACCCGTCGATCTTGGGCGGCCGCTGATAGAACGGCCCCGGTACCCCGATGACGTTGGTGAAGCACAGCTTGCTATTGGGATTCATCTGTTGTCCCAGCACCGTTCCGGGGCCCCACAGCAATGAACCGGTCGCCACCGCTGCGAGTAATGCGAATCTTCTTGCGCGCCCCATGATTCCTCCATTCGGGTTCGAGATTCTCATCCGAGCCTCCTTGTCTGTTCAGGTCGGTTGCAGCGTGAACGCCTTTTGCGAGGTATGTGCCGCGTTGGTACCGTTGATGGTCACTGTGAGCGTGCTGGTCGGCACACCAGCACCTGGCGTGATGTGGTACGTGAGAGCCTGGGGCCCCGGGATGTTGAGCGTGAAGCCGGTCGGCCCGGTGATGCCCCAGCGGGCGTCACCCGGTTGCATCTTCACCGTGTAGACCTCGCCGGCAGTCATGTTGGAGAGGTCGGCCTTTAACCCGACGATGTATCCGCCCGCCGGCGTCTGAGCTTGCGGCAGGTGCACAATCGCGTTCGCGCTGTCGTAGCTCCCGGGGGTCTGCACGCCGGTCACGTCGAAGCTGAACGCCGACACCGGCCCCGGCTGACCGACGGTGAATGGCACCATCCCCGACGAGGGAGTGAAAGCGGGGTTCGCCGGCACGCTCAGCGCGAGGATCACGTTTGCGTCCGCCTTGGTCATGCCTTGCGGCAGCGCCGGGATGGTCACCTTCACCTTGATGGTGCGGGTGGTGGGCTGGTCGGTCTTGGGCAGCGGTATGGTGGTGATCTGCTGGTTGAGGTCGTTGAGCGCGACCGCCGTCATCCCGGCGGGCGGGGAGATGAGCAGGCTCGCCGAGGTCGAGAGATTGAACACGGTGTCCATGTTCAGGCTCTGGATCGCGAGTGGGAAGGTGATGATCAGGTCGGCCGCCGGCTGGATGATGGTTCCCACCGGGAACTGCGGCGCCGCGATGTTGATGGTGCCGTCCGGCTTGGTCGGCAGGCCCTGGAAGACAGTGATGGTCCGTGAGTCGGCGTGGGTGCGCGGGTTGCTGACCGTGAGTGGCATGGTCTTGCTCGCCCCGCCCAGCGCCATCGCCGGCACGTCCAGGATGATCTTCTTGTCGTTGCTTCCCGGCTTGAACACCATGACCGAAGCCAGCCCGTCGAAGTCGACTCGGGTCTCACCTTGCAGGCCCAGGTTGACACCGACGATCGTTAGCTCGTCGCCAATGTGCAGATCCGACAGCGTCCATTGCAGGTCGGAGATCGCCAGCTGTCCGGACCCACCCGGGACGATCCCCTCCAGCGCGGAGATCCGCGCGTCGAGCTGCTGGAGCGTGGTGATCAGGTCACGCATGTACGCGGCGGTGATGAGGTCGCCGGGCTGGGGGATATTCAATTGGATTGGCATCTGAATCGCCTCCTGTCACGGACCGGTGGGCTCGTTGTCGAGCGAGTAATTGGCGAAGCTCCACTTCGCGACGTCGAAGCGCGCGTCGGCGGCATACGGGATGTGGCCGCTGGCGAAGATGAGGTACGGCGCTGGCATGGGAGAGCCGAGCGGGCCGTTGCGGTTCTCGCGGACGAAGTAGAGCCAGAGCAGCTCGCCGTTGAGCGGGTCGATCGGCGGGTAGCACGCGCCGCCCTCGAGCAACCGCTCGACGCGCGCGCCCTCAATGTACGCCGGGCCGCGCACGGTCAGTGGGACCGCGAGCCCCTGCGTGCTGCGGCGCGAGAAGAACCCGACGCCGAGCGGCCCGTCCAGTGGCAGCAGCCCGACCGGCGGCAAGCGTGCGAAGTTATCGACCACCAGGAGCGGGCTGCCGGACTTCGGGAGGTCGCGTACCTGGTCGCGGAACTGGCGCAGCATCGCCATGCCGAGCTCGGCGCGCCGCTGCCCACCGACCAGCCAGGACGCTTCGAGCGGTGGCTCGGTCAGCGGTCTCTGCACCGACCACAGGTCGACCCAGCGCAGGCCGCCGGTCGCCGTCCACTGGAACAGAGCGAGCGGCACGTCGCAGTCGGTGAGCGGCGGATCGGTGAGGGTGACGGCTGGCGCGGCGATGCCAAACGGGTCGCGTACCGCATCGACGTCGGCGCCGTCGGCAGCGAAGAACTTGTAGGCCACGACGTTGCGCAGGTGCGCGTCGTCGACCAACTCGGCGGCGGTCAGCTTCACCTGGAACAAGCGGAACTGCACGCCCTCCACCACCTCCTTGGCGTTGCACGAGGCGCCCGTGTTATTGAGGCCGCTCACCACCGCCAGGCCCTGCTTCTGGGATGCTGGTGCTGCTGATAGCAGATAAACGCCGGTGCCGACGACGTAGACCGTGTTGTCCAGCGGCAGGCAGGTGGCAAAGCCGCCGGCAAGCGCGGTCCCGTTGGTGGGCGCCGTCGTCGGCTTGAGCAGCGAGACGTCGACGTCGCGGTCGAGCGCCACCGTCTGGCCGTGCCGGTTCACCGCCAGGCCCGCGTGTACCGTCACCACCGGGTCTGTGACAGAGTTGGCGCCGATCGAGCGCGCCTCGACTTCGAAGCCGCGGACGATGCCGGCGCCCAGGGCGCGGCCCAGCCGTTCGTGTACCGCGCGCTCGGCGTCCTGCTCGCGCTGCAGGTCCTCGCGCGAGAGCAGGCGCCCGTTGAAGAAGTTGGTCGAGCGGATACCACCGTCGAGGAACGGTGTGTCGAGCCGGGTGACGCTCATGGTTGGCCTCCCCTCATGGGTACTGGCTCACTTCCACCATCAGCTGCAGCGCGCCGAGCTCGGTGGTGGTCAGCAGGGAGCCGTTCTTGTTCACCAGGAGCAGGAACCCGTCATCCTTGAATCCGCCGAACATCACCGACACGTTCTGGAGAGGAGCTGTCGGCCAGGCCAGTGCCTTCACCAGGTACTGCGGTCCGCCGGTCTCGTTCGGCAGGCCGTAGCCGCCGAAGGAGAGCTTGAGCTGTGTTGCTGTACCGACGGTGTCGGAGGCCGCCACCTTCAGGCCATTCACCACCGAGCGGCTGGGGGGCGGGGGATTGCCGGCGATCACCGCAGCTGTGATCACGCCTGCCGCAACGACCCGCGGGCCCGCGGCAGCACCGCCGCCGACGCCCATGCCCTGCGCGACGAGCCACTCCTGCAGGAACCGCAGGTGGAGCACGAACGGCCGCGTGTCCTCGGTGATGGTGATCGCCAGAGCCGGGGAAGGAACGCTGGCCACCACCCAGACTGTGCTGTTGAGCGTGGGCAGCACGATCTGCACCGACAGCGCTGCGAGCAGCACGCGGTTGCCCTGATCGGCCGCGGCGAACAGCTCGTCGCCGGTGCAGCCGTGCTTGTCGCCGAGCCAGTTGGGACGCCACTGCGGACGCAGCTCGGTCAACCACAGCCGCAGTGCGGCGCGCAAGTAGTCGGGCAGGAGCGTGGCGGGCACCGACAGCATCATCGGGGTCGCGCCGTCGATGAGCCGCGGCTTGGGCGGCGGGGGCACCGCCGCCGCACCTGCAGCTGCCGCGGCGCGGATCCCGTCGAGGAACTGGGCGATGGTGAGCGACGCGCCGCCGCCGCCGGTCACGGTGACGTGCGCGCGCAGCCATTCCACGAATTCGCGCTGGGCATCTTCTTCGATCTGCGGCGGCGGATCGAACGCGAGCTCGAGCTGGAAGTCGTCGCCGGTGCGCGACGGTGCCAGCGAGTCCTGCTCGGTGCGACACGGCTCGCCGGCGATCGGGACCGGATCGCTATCGCACGTCCGGTAGCCGAGCATGACGTAGAGCGACAGGGAGAACGCGTTCGAGCTGTCGATCGGCTTGCGCAGGTTCACCTCGGTGGTTCGCCCGGCGAGCCAATCGTTCAGCGGGGCGCACTGCGCGGGCGCGACGCGGATGAACTGCCCGCGCGGGTTGATCGCCACCCCGGACGAGACGACGATCTCGGGGCCACGCGCGCCGATTCGCTGCGTGACCTGAAGGCCCCAGACCGTGCCGTAGCCGAGCAGGTCGCGGACCACCCACTGATCGCGCTGCGATAGATAGGCGAACTCCTGCTGCAGGTCGGCGGTCCCGAGGACCATGCCCTCGACGTAGTTGACGCGCTTGGTCGGATCGAGCGCCAGCGCGCCCGGGTAGACCGGACTCGGACCAAAGCCACTCATGGGGTCGTCTCCTCGGTGTGACAGCGCTGGGTGAGCGGATCGCGTCCCAGGATCCGCCGCTCGGGAACGCTCTCTGGGGGTTGCGCGGCGAGGTAGCTCTCGGCGAGAAAGCCCTGGCCGAGCAGGAGCGGCGGCATCAGCTCGGGAGCCCGGCTCCCGATGTGGAGCAACGTATCGGTGCCGAGGCGTGCCTCGCCGATCCGGAACATCGCCCAGTAGAGCTTGACGTCGAACAGCGTGTGGGCCGGCTTCTCGAGCTGGATGATGCGGCGGGCGAGCTCGCGGCGCGCGTTGAGCTTGTCGACGGCGAAGGCCTCGCTCGGGACCACGGGCAACAGCACGGTGAAGCGGTGCGCGGTGCGGCGAAGGCCGATGCCCAGGGACTGGAACGCGTACCAGTC
>Ga0137459_1000692_pt1 | contig 11409 bp, 12 predicted proteins | sample EasRivERMGT700_2_FD_104908 | JGI IMG/M metagenome (GOLD analysis project Ga0137459, IMG submission 104908) | Soil microbial communities from meander-bound floodplain in the East River, Colorado, USA - East River MetaG ERMGT700_2 | ecosystem: Environmental > Terrestrial > Soil > Floodplain ...
CCGCCGGCGGCGTGACCACCGAGACGACATCGCCGGCCTTGAACCGCTCGCTCGGCTTCTTGATCTTGCCGTCGCCATCCGGCGGGTTCCACCGCGCGTCGTCGTCGCCGCCGAGCACGATCCCGGCCATCCAGTCGCCCAGGTTCACCACGATCTCGTGATCATCGTCGAACACCTCGCTGACCACCGCGTCGTAGATCTCCTTCGGCGCCGGGCCGCCGTGCGGCAGCTTCTTCGCGAGCCGGGCGATCTCGGTGTCGAGCTTCTGGGGCTTGACGGTGCGCGTCGGGCGGCCGATGCCGTGGAGCTTGTCGACCGCGCGCAGCCCGTGCTGCAGCGCCTTCTGGGCGATCGCCTGGAGCGACGGATCGAGCGTGGTCCGCACCGTCGCGCCGATCGTGTCGAGCGCGGCCTCGTTGCCGTGGTTCCGCTTGACCAGATCGCGCTTCACCAGGTCGACCCACTCGGGCGCGCTGCCGAGATCCGGGAACGGCCGGTCGACGATCTGGATCGGCGCGTCGATCCACTTCTGGGCCTCGGCGATCGTGATCTTCTGCATCAGCGCCAGCTGGTTCAGCACGTAGGTCTGGCGCTCCTTCGCGCGCTTGGGGTTCTTGCGCGGCGAGATGTTCTCGGGCGACTGCGGCAGCCCGCCGAGCAGCGCCGCCTCGCCGACGTTGAGCTGGCCGACGTGCTTGCCGAAGTAGAACCGCGCCGCCTCCTCGATCCCGTAGCGGCCGTGGCCGAAATAGATCTGGTTCATGTACAGCGTCAGGATCTCCTGCTTGGTCAGCGCCCTCTCGATGCGCCGCGCCAGGATGATCTCCTGGATCTTGCGCCGGAACGTCCGCTCGGGCGTCAGCAGGAACGTCTTCACCACCTGCTGCGTGATCGTCGAGGCGCCCTGCTTGGTGTGGCCGGCGCGCAGGTTCGCGACGAGCGCGCGGAACATGCCCCAGTAGTCGACCCCGGCGTGGGTCCAGAACGCGTTGTCCTCGGCCGCGACGAACGCATCGACCACGATCGGCGGCACCTTGTCGTACGCGACCATCGTCCGGCGCTCGCTGAAGATCTCGCCGATCCGTCGATCGTTGGCGTCGGTGATCGTCGTGACCTGCTTGGGGTGGTAGTCGCTCAGCCGCGCGTAGTCCGGCAGGCTCGGATCGCGCCCGTACATCCAGAACACGAACGCGGTCGTCCCGGCCGTCAGCGCGGCGCCCAGGATGCTCAGGATCAGCACCCACTTGATCAGCGCCAGCCACGGCCCGCGCCGCCGCTGTATCCCCGGCCCAAGCGAGTGGCCCGAGTTGCCGGACCTGCCCGAGTTGCCGGACCTGCCCGACTTTGCCGACCTTCCCGACCGCCCCGCGGTGCCCTGCCGCCTGGGAGCCGGCCCCTGCGGCCCGGATGGCGTCCACATGTTCATCGTCGAGCCCATGGTTGGTAGGTGTGCAAGGTCGATACCGCGGGTCAGGAGAGCCGCGTCGACAGTGTCCCTCGGTTGCGTCTGCAATGCCACATCTGCGCGTGTCTGCAACGACACGTGCCCTGCCTGCAACCGCCGGTCATCTTTCTCGTTTGGCCCGTTCGGCCCGGCCCTCGCGGTCCCCGAGCGCGCGCTCGAGGATGCCCACCGCGCCGCGGATCTTGAGCGCGAACCAGCGGGCACGCAGCTCGCGGCGCCGGCGCTCGTCGAGATCGCCGGTCGCGCCGATCGCCGCCCGCCGGCGCGCCGCGATCCGGTGCATCGCCAGCGCGACCGTCACGCTGAGGTTGAAGCTCTCGGTGAAGCCGAACATCGGCACCCCGATCGCGCCGTCGCACGCGGCGATCGCGGCCGCCGTGAGCCCCGCGTGCTCGTTGCCGAACGCCACCGCGAGCGGCGTCGTCACGTCGACGTCGTCGATCGTGTGCGGCGCGCCGGGCAGCGTCGCGAACACCCGGAACCCGCGCGCGCGCAGCGCGCTCACGGCCGCCTCCGCCGACGACCAGCGATGCAGCTCGATCCACTTGTGCGCGCCGCGCGTCACGCCGCCCGACGCCGAGAACCGCTCCTCGTGCTCGATCACGTGCAGCTCGCCCAGCCCGATCGCCTCGGTCGTGCGGATCGTCGCGGCGGCGTTGCGCGGATCGTACGTATCCTCGACCAGCGTGACCACCGATCCGAGCCGCGCGGCGAGCACCTGGTCGATCCGCGCGATCCGCTCGCCGGTCAACATCGGGGCGAGTGTGCTACACACGATCTCCGCCCCGTGGCGCTCGATGATCCGGCTGATGGCGTCTGTCACGATGGCCCCATCATCTACAACCAGAACGCCGCCATGAACAGCCGACCGCCCGCCATGGATCTCGCGGATCTCGCGGGATCTCGCGGCATCGGCCGCGCCCCGGGGTTCCCCGGCACGGCGGCTCGGGCCCGTGCTGAAGCTGCTCGTGATCGCCGCCCTGTGCGCGGCCGGCTGCCAGACCAGCCCCCGGGGCCCGGATGCGGCGATCGATGCGTTCCAGAGCTTCGACCAGCCGATCGACGCCACCTGCGATGCCACGGTGTCGCTGCTCTGCGCAAGCGGCCTCGGCGCCTGCCACGCCGGCGTGTGCAGCCTGTTCTGCCGCGCCGTCGAGTTTCCGCGCTGCCCGGACCACACCACCGAGGTGCACGAGCCCGCCGGCGACCGCCAGATCTGCCTCTGCGTGCGCAGCTGACGCTCGTCGCCGGTTACCGGCGCGCCGCGCGCTCGGCGTTCGCGCGCCTGACCAGCCGCAGCATCGCGTAGCCCGTCACCGCGGCGATCGCGACACCGATCCCGAGCAGCCGCCAGCGATACGCCCCTCCGACCGCCGGCCGGTTCGATGTCCAGAACCCGCTCGGCCGCGTGTAGATCACCTCGTGCGTCGTCGGCGGATCGGCTTCGGCGACCGGCGCCGCCGCGCCGAGCGCCAGGCCCAGGGCGATGCCGAGCGGCAGGCAGCGACCGAACAAGCGAACCAGGGTGCGCACGGCCGATCGATACCACGCACGCCGGCCCCGCCGCAGCGGCATTCGGTCGCGCTACGGCTGCGGGATCCGATCATCCAGCTTCGGCCCCGTTCCCGACGACTTCGCCGCGAGCTCCACGGCGAACGCGCGGGCGTCTTCGATCTCGCCGCGCTCGAACTGCGCCGCGCTCTCCTCCACCGCAGCCTCGAGCTCCGCCAGATCGTCGACGCTCACTTGGTCCTGATCCAGCAGCAAGACCTCCACCTCAACGCCGTCGCGAAGCTCGACTCTTACTCAGGTCCAGCCGGCCACGTCAGGCAGCTTGGCGAACAGTCGCTCCGTGATCTCGAAGACGTCTCGCACCGCATACCGGCGGCCCAGCTTGGGCGTCCAATAGCGACCGTGCGCCAGCCAATGGCGAAATTTCAGCGCACCTCGAAAATCGGACACGGCAGCCCTGCAGTCGTTCTGATGGTCCACCCAGATATCCAGCAGGTCTCGCTCCAGCCCGACCCGGTCCTCTTTCTGCTTGTGCAGCTCCCGGAACGCCTTGCTCAAAGGGTCCTTCCCTTTGCGGCGGACGCGTGAAAGATAGTCGACGCGGAGGACGGCCTCTGCCTCCGCCAGCATCATGAGGCACGCGGCTGCCTCGAGCTCACCACGTGCACCCTCGAAGTAGTGCGCCACCTCGCCCGACGTCATGCCGAGGACGGCATCGGGAACCGGCCCATGCTGCGCAATCAGCTCGAAGACCTTGAGCTCACGATCGTCGATCGCACTCCGCATCTCGAGATGCCACTGTTTCAACCAGGAAGCGCGTGGGCGTCCCTCGAAGAACGAGACCCCGTTCATTCGTCAAGAAGCTCTTTCAGCGCGTCACCGAACGACTCCTCCGTGACGAGCTCCGTACGCGTGACCGGGCCCCGCACGAGGAAATGCCATCCGCGATCGGGCAGCAAGACGATCGGCAGCCGACGATCGCCGCTGACCATATCCACACGGGCAGAGGCTCCGGCAAGGCTGCCCCCGACAGGAGCGAAGAAGACTTCGGACACCCCGACGATGAGCTTCATGCTCTCCTCTGCCAGGACCCCGAGTTGCTCGTCGGAAAGCACGTAGACATCGCGCTCGATGCTGACGATGCCCTCATCGACCGAAGACTTGAGCCAACCCTGAATGCTCGCGAACAGCTCCTCGATCGCGCTGCGACGGCTGAGGATCCTCTCTTCCTTGTCGGCTACCCGCCCCGTCTCGTCGTCGCGTTGCTTCTTGCCCTTCAGGAAGGTCTTCAGGGACTCGCTCGAGTTCATGCTCTGTTCCTTTCCGGACGGGCCACCCTCGAAGATCATGGTGGGCCCTGAGGATGAGCTTAGCATGACGGGCGCCACGCCAGAGGAAGCCCCGATGCCCCCGGACCCGCGCGCGCGCTTGACGCTCCCAGCCTTCTTCGCGCCACAAGCCGGGTGCATCGCCAGCGTGAGGCGCTTCAGGCCAAGCTCTGTCCGCGAGCGCGAATACGGAGTCCGGGTCGTCGAAGCTCGCCCTCCCGCCGCGCTCGTCACGTCGTACGGCGTTCGCGACGGCAACGCTTCATGGCGTCTTCCAGGTCGCGCGCGAACGGCACAAAGCTCTCGGGGCACTCGTGCTCGAGCACCAGCTCCACCGCGCCGGCGACCATCCGGCGCAGGATCGGCTGCACGAACCCCTCCCGACCCTGGCGATACCCGGGCAACTCCACCAGATCGCCGATATCGGTCGGACACTCGCCAACGAGGAACACCCGGCATGTCATCGCACGAGATCTCGTTCGCCGACGTTGTACCAGAGCTCACCGAGCTCGAAGTGCGCGCGCAGCTTGTCGAAGCCGCGGGTCTTCGAGAGTGGCCGGCACTGCGGGTGACCTCCGCGACCGCGCGTCACCAGGATGACATCGTCGGCTGACTCGCAGAAGTTGACCGTGATCGGGCTGTGGGTGGTGACGATGACCTGGGTTGCGCCGGCGCTGGACTTCACGAGATCCTGGAGCATCCTGACGAAGCCACCAAGGAGGTGGGGATGGAGCCCATTCTCGACCTCGTCGAGGAGCAGCACGCTCGGGGTGATCGGCAGCTCGTGCATCGCAGCGACGGCGACCAGCCGCAAGAGTCCATCGCTCACTTGTCGGGCGTTGAACCGGGCGGTCTCACCGTTCCAGCGCTCGGTGACCTCGAGATGCGCCAAGCCGTTGCCCTTGCGCACCGCGTGGAGCTCGACCAGCCGAGGGTAGTGCTTCCTGACGCGATTCTCGACGCGCACGAACGCCGCACGGTTGCGGTCGCGGAGCCGTGCCAGGAACGGCGCAAGATACTCGCCGTTTTCGCCCAGCTCATCGCCATCGCCGCGCGCGGGCGACCGCAGGCGCAGCGGATCGAGAAAGAAGTAGCCGCGAATGCCACGCGCCCAGGCCGCGAGCTGCACGAGCTCCGGGAAGCGGTCCTTGTCTTCGTCTCCGATCGCGCTCAACCACGAGCTGGTGAGGGTCTGGGTGATCGTGTCTCTCTGCGCGTCGACATCCATTCGCCACATCGCGCGCCCCACGACCGGTGGCGCGGCGCTGCCATCGCCGGGCGGATCGGTGAGCGCGGGCAGATCGCGCGGCGGCGGGCGCGCTCCGCAGGCGCCTGCCGCGGCAGCCGCGAACCACAGCAGCCGTCGTACGTGCGGGGTCATGGTGGGATCGTACGCCCGATCGCGCGCCCCCGACGTGTCGAGCTCGCCGTACTCGGGGGTAACCCTGCCCCGGGTTGGCTGTCCGTAACCTCCGATCAGGCCGCACGGCTCGGAGCGCGCCGAGGCGATTCCCGACGCACGCTTGCGCCACGCACAGATCTCGCACGCACCGGATTTGCGCCATGTGTCGCGCTGCGGGCGGCGGGTACGAGAGATGCACTTCTGGCAAGCGAGCTTCAAACCAGGAGAGCAACCATGCCCGATCCCTACTTGTCCCAGCTTGCGTATGACGAGGTACGTGACCGACGGTCAGCAGCTCCCATCGCGATCCTGATGACAGGGGCGCTCCTGGCGATCATCGGCGCCCTCTTGCGAATCGCGCTGCCCTGAGAGTGGCTATTGCGCTGGAGCCCCACTGGCTCGTTCAGGCGGGCGGTGGATTCCCTACGCCGGCCGCCGCGCCGCGTCACCAGGTGCAGATCGGCGAACCGGATAGAAGCCCTTACTGCTTCGCGTACTGGCTGATGTTGCTGTAGGTGCTGACCAGATCGAAGCGACGCTGCTCACCCGACATCGTCTCTCGCGCTTCCATGTAGTGACTGAAGTTGGCGTGGACGATGAGCCCGTTCGCGGGTAGCGCGTTGATGACGGCGGCCGGGATCGTCTGGTGCCCATCACTGTCGGGGAAGCAGAAGAACTGCGCGGGGCTCGGCGAGGTCGGGTCGGCGAAGAACGTGAAGTTGAAGTATGTCTTCTTCGTGTGCTCCGTGCCGGACGCCCCGAAGTCGTTCGCCGGCGTGGTCCACGTATAGGTGAGATCCTGATTCGCGGGGATCTTGACGGTGGCGGTGCCACCGATCCCCAGCGGTGCCGTGAACCGCTCGGGCATGTAGTACGACATCGGCGTGCCCTTCCCGATATCGAGCGTGTAGTCTCCGCCGGGGGTCGACATCGCAGCGGTCGTCATGCTGGCGTTGAAGCCGTCGCGGTCGCCCGGGGCTCCACCACCGTAGGATAAGCTATATTTGCGAAACGTCGAATTATCGACCGTGTTCGCTGGCTTGGTCTTGATGATGTCCAGGGCACCGGTGATGCCCGGGCCGGTCAACTGGCGCTTCAGCAGCGTGAGGTAGGTCGCCCCGGTGATGGGAGTGAAGGGCCAGGTCGGCGCGCCATTCCGCTCGTCGACACAGTTGCCGAACGGGCCCTTGCCACCTTCCGCAGGCGTCGCGAACGGCGCAGTCTGCGCGAGCATCGGCCCGGTGTACTGGTAGACCATCACCCAGGTCTGTTCGGGCATGCCGGACATCCGGACGTTGTCATGACGAAGCTCACCGCCTTCGGGCAACGCCACGCCAGGATGGCCGCCCCCGTACCGGAGCTCGGTGCTACCGGTGGCCACGCCGCCATCTCCGACGGCCACGCCGGCATCTCCGACGGTGACATCATTCACGCCGAGGATCTGGGAGCACGAGGCGAGCGCGACGAGGGCGGTCATCGGCAGTGCGATACGACGCATGACTAGAACCTTCCGTGGATGGCGAGGCCTGCGCCACGATCGTGAACAACCGGTACGATCCGAGCCGTCGCGTGCTCGCGCGCCGGTGACGCGGTGAGCAGCACGACGGCGCTGGTGACGATGGCCACGCTCCCCGCGGCCACCAGCACCGTCGAGATCGTGGCGTTCAAGCGCGTCTCGCGGATCAGCTGCTTGCCCCGATCGTAGCTGGCGGGTTCGCACACCAGGTTCGCGCCACACAGCGCCTTCGCGTCGCCGTAGGTCGAATGTGCCTTCCGGCCGAACAGCAACCCGGCGCCCAGGGCCGCCACGCCCGCGACGCCGCTCCCCAGGGCGACGTACCTGCGCACCGGAGATGCGGCGCCCCACCATGCGGTCATCGCTCCGTGGTCCTCGATCGGAGACCTCGCCAGATCCGGCGCTCCCTGGAGGTCCGGGATCGCGAGCGTCTCGGTCTTGCCTTCGACCAGCATGACCGTCTGGTGGAATGCTGCGAAGCGTGGCGCCGAGGCGGTGATCTCGTGCGGCCCCGGATCGACGTACAAGGCCACGCCCAGCGCGCCGGCGTCGATTTGCGTCCCGTCGCGCGTCACGACCAACCCCGCGGGCGGCCTGGCCGGCGCGGCGATCACCAGCCTGGGCAGGCGCGGCTCGAGCGCCGCGGCTTGCTTCTGCGCATAGGCGCGTCGCTTGACATCGCCCGCTTGCTTTGCGAGCACGATCGACTCGCGATACAGGCTCCATGCGCTGGCCAGCTTGGCGATGTGCTCGTAGCACGTGGCAAGGTTCAGCCGTGTACCGAGCGTGGGATCGTAGCGCAGGCTCGCCTCGAACCTGGGGCACGCCTCGGCCCACCGGTTCGCCTTCGCGAGATCGCGCGCCTGCGTGAACAGCTGCTCGGCGATCGCGCTCGAGCCACCGGGCTGTGCATCCACGCGGCCCGACACGACCGACACCACCATGACCATGCCAGCTAGACGTCGCATGACTCTCCTCGGGTTCAGTTGCGCGTCCCGAGGATGTCGTCGGTGTCCTCGGGTGGCGGTCGCCTGGAGGGACGCATTCCCGGCTTCGCGGACGACGCCGAGCTCTTCGTGGGCTCCCTCGGCTTCTTGCGGATCGTGCTCGGCGCGGTGGTCACACCCGCGGGTCGAGGTGCCGCCGCCGCCGCATCCGGCGGTGTGGTTTCCGGCGCGGCTGCGGATGGCGCCGTCGCCACCGGCTTGGGCGTTGCTGGTGTGGCCTGCGGTGAGGTTCGGGTCGGCGCGGTCGCGACCGGTGGCGGGGGGGAGACCGGCATGGTCGCGAGGGGAGGACGCGAGCCTTGCCTGGTCGCGCCTGCGCCTGGTGCAGATGCAGAGCTCGAGGCCACGATCGCGATCCCGAGGACCCCAGCGAGCACGCCCATCCCTGCTGCGAGCGGCCAGCGTCGCCCGCTGGGTTGCGGCATCGTCCGCGCGCCCACAGCGCCCGAGATGGTCGAGGGCATCGCGCGCTGGGTGGCGCCCAGCTCGAGAGCCGCGCAAGATGGCGCCGTCCCGCCGACGCGCCTCGTCCGTTGCACGGAGATCGTTGCCTGCGCCTCCGACTGCGCGTACGGCGCGAGCGCACGCGCAAGCTCGCCGATGCTCTGAAATCGCTTCGTCGGGTCCTTCTCGAGGCAGCGATAAACAATGTCCTCGAGATCGCCGGGCAACCGAACCGTCAGCTTCGGAAGCGGGTCGTTCACGATCTGGAGGACCAGCGATGCAAACGTGTCGCCCCCGAACGGCGAGGTGCCTTGCAACAGCTCGTAGAGCACGACACCGAGCGACCAGATATCACAGCGATGATCGACGTCGCGCGCCGACCGCATCTGCTCGGGCGACATGTACGCTGGTGTGCCCATCACAGCCTGGGTCGCGGTGAGCTGGCTACCCGCCGTCGTGATCTTCGAGATCCCGAAGTCGAGCACCTTGAGTAGCGGCGTGCCGTCGTCGCGTCGCGTGATGAAGAGGTTCGCCGGCTTGATGTCGCGATGCGTGATCCCGAGCGCGTGGGCTTCGGCCAGGGCCTCGCAGGCTTGCAGCACCAGGTCGATGATCTCGCCGACCGCCAGCTGCCATCGGGGGAAGCTCGAGAGATCATCACCTTCCAGGTATTCGAGCACCATGTAGGGCGCACCGGTCTCGAGGGAACCGACGTCGATCACGCGCGCCACGTGCTCGCTCTTCAGCCGGACGGCCGTCTGCGCTTCTCGCAAGAACCGCTGGACGACCTCCTCGTTTCCGAGCACGTCAGCACGCAGGAACTTCACTGCCACCGGCTGATGCAGCTGGAGGTGCATCGCGTACACGACGAGGCCCATGCCACCCCGACCGAGCACCCGCTCGACACGATACCTCCCCGCCAGGACGGCACCGATCTCGACCTCACCATCATCCATCACGAGCGCTGCACCTTCCCACATGCGGTAACAGCGACGATCCATCTCGAGGGGAGTGCGGGGCTACGCATGGCGTGAGTTCTCCAGTCTGATCTGCACGAAGGAGACAACCTCCCTCACGCCGCTCGACGTGGTGGGGTCGACCTATCCAGGTAATTCGGCCGCGGTGTTGGTTTCGGTACCACCGTGAGGGCTCACTGTGTACGAACGTCGGGCTGGGCTGATTGTGCCCGGACGTCGGACATATCCCCCGGAAAGCCCGAAGCCGGACGCGTCGACCTACCCTGACACCACGAGGGCGCCGTCGCGCTCGCCGCACTCGGGGCTAGCTTGCCCCGGGTTGGCCTCCACCCTGTTCAGATCGGCGGCTTGTCGTCGACGTGGCGGTGCGCGTCGCGGCGACCGCGGTGGCCGTGGTGGTCCGGCTTGGGCTTGTCCTGCTTCGGATCTGGCTTCTTGGCGGCCAAGGGATTGGTCGGCCGCGCGTTCTTGATCGCCTTCTTCACCCGCTTCATGCAGTCGGCCTCGGTCTCCTCGCCGTCCTTGGAGAACAGCAGCGGCGTGTCGCGCGCGGCCTGGTACTCCGCCTCGGTCAGCCGATCGCGCTTGCGCATGATCTGGAGGATCCGGTCGATCTTGCCCTCCGTCCACTTGGTCAGCGTGCCGGCGCAGTACTGCTGATAGCGGATCTTGGGCGACGGCAGGATCGTCGAGAAGAACGCCGCCTCGACCGGGCTCAGATCCGCCGGCTTCTTGCCGAAGAAGTGATACGCGGCCGGCCCGATGCCGTAGAGCCCCGGGCCGTACTCGATCACGTTCAGGTAGATCTCGAGGATGCGATCCTTGGTCAGCGTGTTCTCGACGTGCCAGGTCAGGAACAGCTCCTGGAGCTTCCGCGCCAGCGTCTTCTCGCGATAGAGCAGGACGTTCTTCACCATCTGCATCGTGATCGACGACGCGCCCTGCACGAACTTGCCGGCCTTGAGGTTGTTGACCAGCGCCGTGCGGAACTCGGTCGAGATGAAGCCGTGGTGCTGGTAGAACGACGAGTCCTCGGTCGACATGATCGACTTGACGAGGTACGGCGAGATGTCCTCGAGCGGCACGAACTCGTCGTTGGTCGGCCCGACGTCGAACGACATCCACTCGCCCTGCTCGACCTCGACGGAGTGCTCGAACTCCTCCTTGAGCCGCTTCGGTGAGTCGGCCGGCTGGTCGACCACCTTGCAATGCTTGATGCCGATGTGGCCGTCGAGCTGCGTGGCGTCGAGGTCGTGCCAATCGATGTCGACGTGGATGTCGGTGTCGAACACGCCGCGCATCTTGTAGCCCGCCATGTAGGGCGCCATCTCGACCGGGATCGCGCCCAGCGCGCGCTGGCAGTCGATCGGCGGGATGACCAGGCGGAGCTTCACGACCTGGAGCCCGCGGGGTCCCGAACGCGGCAGCTCGTGGCCCGGCTTGTCTGCGCCGGCGGCGAGCTTGTCGGACGCGTGCTGATCGGACGGCGCGGCAGGCAGGGCGATCGATGTGGGCGCCGCAGCCGGCGCGAGCTCGACGATCGCCGGCTTCGGTGGCGCGGTCACGATCCCCGTGATCGAGAACGGCACGTTGCGCGTGATGAAGTCGCCCTGCGTCAGCTCGAGCCGGCGCCCGGCGCGCTCGAAGCTGCCGGCGATCTGCCCCGACAGATCGAGATCGCGGACCTCGTGCTCGGCGATCATCGGGTGCCCGACGTTGAGCCCGCTCAGGTGAAAGCTCCCGGCGAACCTCGCGCCG
>Ga0137459_1000693_pt1 | contig 11401 bp, 16 predicted proteins | sample EasRivERMGT700_2_FD_104908 | JGI IMG/M metagenome (GOLD analysis project Ga0137459, IMG submission 104908) | Soil microbial communities from meander-bound floodplain in the East River, Colorado, USA - East River MetaG ERMGT700_2 | ecosystem: Environmental > Terrestrial > Soil > Floodplain ...
CGCGCCAGCGCGGCCCGGCAGCCGGCGTGTTCGCGCGCGGCCACCTCGTCGGCAGCGGGGCCGGCCCCGTCGAGCGTATCAAGCCCTGACTGCTTCTTCACGCACCCGCGCCGCAAGGACACGATGATAGCGGCGGACCGTGGCTCCGCGGCCGAACATGGGCGGGCCGACAAGCCGGCGTCGTCTGAAGCTGGCTTTGCACGTTTTTTCGTCGGGTCCCCGAATAGATGTGCAGCGCTCCGAATAAATGTGCAGCCGTGAGACGAGTTGCACGGAAATTGCCGTCATCCCTACGGATGTCTCCTCCATCTTCCCACACGCGGGCGAACACGCGGGCGAAACGCCGCTGGGGCACGAGTCGCCATCTGGTGGGGCCGGTTCGACGACGAGGACGAAGAAGCAGAGCGCCGCGCGCGAAGCACCGAGCCGCCGCGTCCCGGAAGGAGAGGCGCAAGGCGGGACGCGAGCACCGGGCCGCAATGCTCTGGATGCTCCGCGGAGGCCGGCGTGAGCTACGCAGAAATCGCGCGGTGGTCGGTCTTTCCGTCGAGCGCGTCCGGCAGGGGCTGCCAGGACTACAGGTAGCCGCTCATGAAACGCTTGCGCCACGTGGCCGCGCTGCGGGACAGAGGACTGGGTGGGCGAGAGCCCAGTTGCGCGACGATTCAACCCACGATCTTCTGCCGCCAGGCATCCAGCAGGCGACCGCTCGAGATTCCAGACACCACCAGCGGCCTCCTAATACGTGATACTCTCAAGGCGTAACGATGCCTCTCCAGAGAGAGCCCGGTTTTCCCTTGGGCATCTCATGCCGGTTTCGATACACTCGGATAATAAGTGCACCGCTACGAAAACGAAAGTCATCCCATGTGGTCACCGCCATCGGGTGTTCGTACTCTCCGCTAAGATCGCCGAACTTGCTCAGGACGACGGGCACACGCGAGTCCCCTCCGTGCAGGATGTAGTCAAATCGAGTAATTACTGCAGCATGTTTCGGACCTCGGTCATCGGAATAGATCACGACATCCCCCACCTGCCATCGATCTTCGCTGACTATCTCCCCGTAGCCGTCCTCAGCGAGTAACTGGTCGAGATCGATCTCATCTTGAGCGTCATTATCCCAGTAGATCGCCGTGCGGCGACTTGCAAACACCAATCCAAAACAGTTGTATCCTGCGATTGGCTCCCTCAATCTCTTGAATACCTCAAACTGCCTCTCCTTGCGCGTCGCCAACGTGTTCTGGCGAATCGTCGGATCGGTCGTTAAGTTGGGAATATCCGTACCGAGATGCGTCGCCAACCCAATACTTCTAGAAAGCGACTCGCTTCCAGCTGTCAATATATCTCTATAATTCATCGTCGTTGAAGCAGACGAGCAAACCGTCGTAGTGCTGAAAACTCCGCTGAGTTCGCGTTTGCAAACACGGACAGTATGTCCTCATATCCAGGGACGGCCGATATCTTTGCTGCATATAGCAGCCCCATCGTCATCTCGGTGTGCTCGAAGAACTTACCCCGCTCGTGCGCAGTAAAAAGTTCGTCGAGCTTGGTCTCGAGGATTACTCGAGCGTCAGGTACCCTTAGAGCTATTCCCACACGGGCGATTAAGGGGTCAGTCGCGAAAAAGTCCAATTCGCGGCCGTCGACGATTCCGATGAGTCGCTGCAAGAACGTCTCGCTCAGCATTTCGGTCAGCAACTCATCAAGGGTCGCTGGATGAGCAACGGATGCCTCTGATCTCTCGGGTGGTACAAGGGTGAGATGCTCGCACTTAGGCCGCCTTGGCCGCTCAACGGCACCATGGGCATCGTGACTAGTAGCCCCCCAGTCTTGGAGGCTCACCGATCGCGACATTGAATAATTCCTAAGTCTGTGCTCAGCTTGACCCATAAATACCGTCCCTTAAAGCAGGGGAATTCCAGCCTTTTCTGCAGTGCTGACGAGCTTTTCGTGCTTCACAATTGCGCGGTCGATGACTTCGCGCAACACAAGAAGATCCTCCTTCGTTGTGGCGATAAAAATCTCATCACGATCGCCTTCCGGACCAACGTGATAAATGAGCTTGAGCTGATGAATAATGACCGTAGCTCTTGGCTCGAGTGGCTCGTCGGAGAAGATCGGCCGAAGTTGAGAAACGATTCTCGCTGTGCAGAATCCTTTCTGGTCTTCTTGTAGCACCCCAAGTGCTTTTCCGGTTATCTCGATAGACTTAGCTTGAGAAATCCGCGTGAATCGTTGAAGAAACCGCTCTCGTTGTGCCGCGTCCGCAACATCTCCGACAACGGAATGAAAAACGATCGAGGCTGCGTCTTTTCGATCTTCGTCATCGAAATGCGCAATGGTGTTCGCTGCGTTCAGAAAAACCCGTAGAAATGGCTGTAAGTCCTCCCCGGGGACGCCAGCTCGCTCTGCGATCCTTTTCGCGAGCACACCCAAGCTCAGAGCCGGCGTCACTGCTTCGAGCGCCTCGAGTACGCTTTCAATAGGCTCCCTATCCTCGGAAGCAAGCCATTGCTTGAGGAGTGCAGCATCATCTTCTGGAATCTTGAGCTTCTTCAATGCGTTAGGAGGATAGCATGGACATTTTCGTCTTGACAGTTCACCGCGCGGGCTTCGTGGCCTTCGTCTTGCGCGCCCGGAGCTTCGCCCATCCCGGCAGGAGCTTCGCCTAGATGGCTCCACAAGATCTTGAATTTATTAACTGATGACGCAGGATGGCCGTTGCGTCACCCGCGATCTGCTTTGGTCAAACCATTGGGAGAGGTGCCGAGGTCGCATGCGGCATCCACCTCCCTCCCGCCGAACGGGGATCACTCGATCCTCGTGTCCTCGTCCACGAAGTCATCCGGCGGGTGGCCGCAGTGCGGGCAGGTGCGCGGCGAGAGCCACTGGCCCGCGAGCAGCTCCTCCATCGGCACGCCCGCGAGCCTGGCGACGCGCAGGGCCAGCGCTGGCGTGACTCCGCGCCTCCCTGCCGCGACCTTGTGGATGGTGTCTGGCTCGCAGCGCAGGGCCTTGGCCAGCGGCGCCCACGCCCCGACGCGCAGCCGGAGGAACCGGAGCGCCGTGCGCACCGCGCGCTGCTCCTTGGCGCTGAGATCGCTCACGACACCTCCGAGGGGAACGCGGCTGGCGCGTCCTGCCAGAACGCGGGCGCGAGCCCCGTGGTGAAGATGGCCTTGACGAGGCAGCACAGGTTGTGGGCGATGCACATTGCTAGAACCTCGTTGACCTGCGCGGTCGGCAGCCGCGACGCGACCGCGGCGCCGAAGCGCGCCTTCATCATCGCGAAGACCGTCTCGACGTTCGACCGGCGATGGTAGTGCGCGAGGAACCGCTCTTGGTTGAGCGTGAACTCGCACAGGTGGCGCGACCACACCGGGGCCTTGGGGTTGACCACGGCGTTGACCTTGAACGGGATGAACGCCTCGACGCCGAGCGACTCCAGCACGTTGTGGTTCTCGACGGAGCTGTACGCCTTGTCGCCCGAGACCTCGCGCACGTCGTGGTGCTCGCGGGTCCGCGCGAGCAGTGCGGGAAGCTGCGGGCAGTCGCCCTCGGAAGACACCCGCGCGCCGGTGATCGCGTGGGTCACCGTGCCGCACATGATGTGCAGCTTCACCCACGGGTGCGCCGCGCAGAGCTTGCCATGCTTCTGATCGAACCAGCGATCGTACGTCACCGTCGAGAAACCCGTGGAGTCGATCGCGTACTGGCCGTTCTCGACCATCCGCATGGGCGCGGCGGACTCCTCGATCAGCGCGGTGAGGATCGGCGTCGACGCCGGGTCTGCCAGGAAGCGGGTGAGCGTGTTGAAGTGGCCAACGGTGCCGAGGTTGCCCCGAGCGGCGCTCTCGCGCAGGTCGGACTGCGCGCGGCGGCTGGACAGCGTCGTGAAGACCTTGAGGATCACCGCGAACAAGACGTCCGCGATCGGCAACGGCTTGCGCCCCGGGCCGGGCTTGCGCGGCGGCTGCGGGATCCCAGCGCAGAGCGCGCGCAGCAAGCGCTCGACGTACTCGCGCTCGTGGACCTGGCTCGCGTTGTAGGCGCGCCAGCAGGGCTGCGCGTACGTCTTCCGCTTGAGCGTGATGGTCTCGGTCACGCTGCCGTCCGCGCCGACGTCACGGCCCCAGGCGATCCAGAACATGACCGCGTGCTGATGCTTGCAGGTACCGCGACGCTCCTCGAAGTCCGGGCAGGTGCAGGCCGAGCCCTCGACGTCGACGAGGTACCGCTCCGACGCACGCGTCTGCGAGGGTACAGCCCAGCGGCGGCCGACCCGCCGGATCTGAGCGACGCGGGCCAGCTGGCGACCGCGCTCCTCTCGTGCGTCCGTCGTCGTGTCCATTTAAGTATAATACTCATTAGGTACACATTTGTAAAGGACAACCTCTCGGGTTACATACCGTGAATGCCGCTAGTGAAGATCACGCTCTGGGGGTACCGCTGCCTGCGATGCGGTCACCCATGGGTTCCGAGAGGCGTCGAGCCCATCGAGCACGCAAGGAAGCCGCCCGAGCCCGACGAGGAGCCCCGGGTGTGCCCCAAGTGCAAGTCCCCGTACTGGAATAAGCCTAGGAGAGGTGACGCGTAGAGCCGAGCGCCGCTCGGTGTCTATCGCGATTGCTTGGCGGTACCGGCGACCAGTCGGATCACCTTGCCCATGGTAGAGGGCTCCTCCTCCGCGGGTTCATCGACGACCTGGACGCCGCTGACACGCAAGAAGGTCGCTATCGTCCAGCCCAGCGCCCCAGCGAGGTCGCGCTCTGTGGTTCCGGTCTTACGAAGCAAGGTGATGGCGATCTGGATCATCTCCGGAATTTCTGGAACCGGCTCGTCGGGCTCGCCCTTTCTCCAGCCCTTTGCCGAGATGTACTTGTAGGCCCGTTGATACTGGATGGCGTCGATAAGGCGCAAGTCGTATGCCCGCCGCACAACGGCGGCCACGCTAACCTTCCAGCGCTTCTTGCAACGGAACAGCTCAGGCCATTCCGTTGAACGAGGGAACTCACGGACGAATCCAGTGCGCGGCATCAAGAGCGCGCTGGCGAAACGATCGGCTTCGTTCTCGTGCTCAGGGTCGCCTGTCACCATCCCACCGTGCAGCACAAGATGCCCGCACTCATGAGCCGCATCGAATCGACTCCGCGAGGCGCTGCCCTTATCGGTGTTCAAGACGACGATCGGTCTACGACCCAAGCGCGAGAATGCGTCCACCTTTTCGGCGTCTCCGTGGAGACGTGTCACGACGACGCCGGCGTTCTCTAGTGCCCGCGTCATACTGTCGATCGGCAGATCGCGACCTAGGCCCCACTCCATCCGGCAGCGTTCCGCGGCGCGCTCAATCTCCTCGGGAATCTTCGCTCGGACTGATGGGACGTTCGGCGGCGGCAACGACAACCTCTTGTCGAGGTAGCGAACGAGCTGGCCGAACAGGGTTCCATGCGCGAGCACACGGCTACGAACCATGATTGGTGTCGTGGACCGTCGGCGGAAGTGGCACTCTTCGTCGCGAAACTCCTCCAGGGGCGGCCCATAGAAATACGACGGCAAGAAGCCGCACACCTCACCGAGGGCGTCAACTACCTCCGAGGTAGGCTGCCTGTGCCCTTTCTCCAAGTAGGCGATGAATTGGTGGCTCACGGCTATGCGCTCGCCCAACTCGGTCTGCGACAGACCTGCGAAGGCTCGGGCGTGGTAGAGGCGCGCCCCGGAAAACGATCGGTCAGGATCCTGAGCCATCCCCGATGTTCCCCGGCTTGATATCCTTGTCGTTCGCCTCACTGAAGACGCCCTCCTCGGCATCGGCCTCGGCGTACGTCTTCAGCTCCACAGGCGGCGGAGGGAGCTTGATCGCATCACGCTGCATCGGGGTGACCGAGCTGACGACTGCGACGGGAGCGTCGAGCGGGATGAGCCACGGATTGCGGATCTCGCCGTCGGCGTTGGCCTGCACCACGCCGACGGTCAGAACCGTGCCGTCGCTCTTCGTATCGATCGCCAAGAGCCAGAACCAGCCCTCATCTTGCTCGGCGAGTCTTTCCTCGTAGAAGGCCATCCGGGTCTGGTTCATCAAGTTCTTCAGACCGCGCTGGAGCACTCTTGCAGGTGGGTGCTCCGCGTCGCCGCGGTAGAACGTGATCGGCTCACCGTCGAACGACATCCGGCACTTCAGTACCTCGCGCTTGACGACCATACCTGGGTCCTCGCCTGATTTCGCGAACCGGTCGTAGGCGAAGCAAGTTCGCCCATACGCGCGACACCCGAAGGTCCAGTCGCTGTCGCCTTCATCGGGCTCATGCAACTCGGCGAGCCGCTGCCGAATGCGGACAGCGATCCGCGCGAGGCGGAACAGGCGCTCGGGCGTGAGCGCGGGGCTGATGAGCCAGGGTTCGGTTGACCTCATGAGCCGATGACGTTCTATGAGCCGGTCGGAAAAGTCAAAGGATTTTGCAACCGACCTCGGATTTTGCAACCGACCTCGGATTTTGCAACCGACCTCGGATTTTGCAACCGACCTCGGTTCACCGCGTTCGACGCACGGGCGAGCGCTTGTGCAGGCTGCCGGGTAGCCGCGCGCAGGGAGACCAGCTCCTCGCCCCGTTCGAGCGCGGCGCTGGTGGCAGCATCGACCGTTCGCGCTGCCTCAAACCCGCCTACCAGCGTCGTCGCCGGTCAGCTGCCCGCACGTTGGCCGCTGCTTCGTCGACAGCAGCATCCCACTTACCGCGGTCGCCGTCATCCCGGCGCCGCTCGATCTCGCCCTGCCACCACTCGACCGAGCGTCCTGCGCTTGGCGCCTGCTCCGCGAGGATGGTCTCGAGGAGCACCATGACCAGCCGCGAGCGCTCCTCGGTGGGCAGGGCGAGCGCTGCCGCGATGGCATCGCGTAGCGTCACCATTGTTCACCCCGCGGTACCGGCTGCTGATTGGCGATGGCGATCTCGAACCTGTCGACCGCGCCGACCGCGTTGGTTGCTGCGTCCGCGACCGCCTCGAGCTGGTAGGCCATGCGCTCGACCTGTTCGGGGTCGGCGTTGCCCCAACTCGCGTTGTCGTACACCGAGACCGCGACGTCTACGAGCGCCTTCGTGCGCCCGACAGCGATGCGCAGCGCGTCCAGCGGCGTAGCGGGCTCGGTCATGGGCCACTCCGGCGTAGGTCGAGATCGTTGCCGGCGTAGATGGCGCCTCGCACCGCCAGCCGTGCGCCCTCGATCAGGTAGGCGACGTGGTTGCGACGGCGGGCGAGGTTGTCACCGTCCTCGTCCTCGTCGGTATCGACGTCCCACGACCGCTCGATGAGGCCCTCGACGGCGGTGAGCAGCGCGTCGGCACGCGCGATGTTGTCGCGGAGGACGTGGATGAGGTTGTCGAGATCGGGGCGGGGGTCGAAGTTGTCAGGGGACGGCCGCTTCGGTACCCTGCCGCGGGGGTTGCGATGTTCATGCATCGTGGCTCCTTGGCTCGTCGGTGCTCTAACACCGGCGGGCCGCTGTGGTCGTGCGCCAAGAGGTGGCGCTGCCTGTCCCAGATGGGACGTCGTCAGGTCTCGCCGGATTTGGCGATTCGACGACGGTACGGAACCCATCTGACATCAGGCAGCGCATGACGCGCGTGGCCATCTTCGACGGAGAACGATGCGACTCCAATTAAAGTGCAGACCGGTTAATTAAAGTGCAGAAGACCTTAAAAGGTGCAAAGCCTCTGAAGCTGTGAAGTCGTCCGAGATCCGGCCGGACACCTGATCTACTACTTCCGAAAGTGTTCGCGCGCTGCGACGATTTATACGGAAGTAGTTGATTTGGTTGCGGCTTGGCCGCGCTATGAGAGACGCTCCGAAACCCGTTTGTCGTCAGCGCTCTGCATGCACTCTCAGGAACTTGGACGCGACAACATCCCGCTGTAGCCCGCTGGAGTCCGCTGGATCCCGTCGGCTCTGGCGAAAGTTTGGCGAAGGATCTGAGCCGCAGATTAGCGTCGCGAATTCCCGGTCGCCGATTTCTGGCTAGCCGTCCGCGCTGAACCCTGCCCGAGGTTTGTTTGCAACGGTCGGAGCAAGGCTGGTTGGCTCGGCAGGCGTGCTTGTCCGGTGATCGCCCGGATTTCGGACAGCTCGGACACGCGTGGCCGACGTTCGGACGTGCGAGGCGCTAACCTCGTGAGATCGCGTGGCGGTGGATTGGCCGACTTCTTGATACGCCGGCAGGGATGTCGCTGCCTCGGCAAGTGCTCCCCGGTCAGTTCTACTTGGTCACCCGTCGCTGCGCGCAGCGCCAGTTCTTGCTGCGGCCCGACGCCGAGACGAACAACGCGTTCACGTACTGCCTGATCGAGGCTGCGCAGCGGTGCCAGATCGAGGTGATGCTGCCGTGCGCGCTCAGCAATCATTATCATGCCGTGATCTTCGATCGGTGGGGCAGGTATCCTGCGTTCCTCGAGCATTTTCACAAGCTGTTCGCGCGGAGTCAGAATGCACTGCGAGGGCGGTGGGAGAACTTGTGGTCGTCGGAGCAAGTATGCGTCGTGAAGCTTGTGAGCCGCGAGGACGTGATGGACAAGCTGGTGTACACAGCGATCAACCCGGTGAAGGACGGCCTGGTGGACCGGGGTGGACCATTGGCCCGGAGTGAACGGGCTCCATGCGCTGCTGACCGGTCGGTGCTTGCGGGCGCAGCGACCCCGGCACTTCTTCCGTCGCGACGGCGTCATGCCCGACGCTGTCGAGCTGCGGCTCACGGTCCCGGACGAGCTCGGGCCGGAAGCCGACGTGCTCGAGGAGCTGCGGCAACGCGTGGCCGCAGCCGTGGCAGCGATCGGCGCAGAACGAAAGCGCACGGGGCAGCGCGTGTACGGCCGACGCGCCGTGCTGCAGCAACCGTGGTGGGGACGGCCGACGAGCTTCGAGCCCGGCGCAACCTGCGACCGCGGGTAGCCGCTCGAAGCAAATGGGCGCGCATCGAGGCGCTGCAGCGTAACCGGGCATTCCTGGTGGACTACGCGGCGGCGCGGGCCGGTTGGCATGAGGGCGCGACGGTGCTGTTCCCGATGGGCACGTACTGGTTGCGGCGGTTTGCGAACGTGCCGATCGCGGCGGTGTGGCTCCGCGCGGCGGACGGGCGACTCGAGCTTCACGATCACCAGCAGCACGCGCACCGGGCGGCTCACCACGCGGGCGGTTTGATGGCGCCCTCTATGCGTGGGCTGGTCGGCGCTCGGCAAGCGAGCAGCTGCCTCGATCCCGTACGGAGCTGATTCCGACGCCCGGGATCCGGGCCTGCCGGCGCGCAGCGCTGTAGATCCGCGGCTTTTTGTCGGGTACTCAGGGCCCATCGGGCTCGATCGCCGCAGCCACGAGGCAAGATCTGTCGCGCTACACGGCATCCTGGTCGGTCGCGGAGAGTTCCGTGTGTGCGCTCGTTACCTCGGTTGCGAGGCAACCCCGGTCGGGGGAGCACCCCATGGTCAGTCCTCCCGAGCAGCGCGCTGGGCGGATCGAACGGCACGGTCGGCGCCGGCAGTTCGCCGACGCGGCGGCGCCTGGTCCGCGACGCGGCAACGGGGATTGACGGGACGCAGCAGGTAGCGATGGCCGTCGTGCAGCGCGACCGGGTCGCCGGCGCCGACGAGATCGTGCTCGACGTTGATGACGCGGCCGCTGAGGAAGCCCTGGTCGAGCTGCCAGGCGTGGCCGGCGACGTCGACGGTGCCGTCCTTGCGGACGCGGCGCCGTACCTGCTGATGGAGCGCGGCGGCGAGCATTGGCTCGTCGACGGGGCGGCAGAGTGCCGCCGCCCACACCTCGGTCGGCGTCTTGCCGACGAGACCGCCGTGCGGCGCGCGGTGGTAGTGGTCGGCGACGAACGCGTCGAGCCGGACCTGCACGTCGTGCGGCGAGGCGAGGCCGCCGAGGTGGTCGAGGCAGCCGGCGCGCAGCGTGCGCCAGAACCGCTCCATCTTGCCGCGCGCCGGTGCGTCGCCGGGGCGGGCGTGCACGAGCGTGACGCCGAGCCGCTCACAGGCGAGGCGTAGCGCCGCCCCGCGGTAGGTGGCGCCGTTGTCGAGATAGAGCCCGTCGGGCGCGCCCTGGCGGCGCAAAGCGGCGAGCAGTAGCTCGAGCATGTCGACCTCGCGTTCGCTGTGCCGGACCTCGATCGCGATGATGAACCGCGACGCGTCGTCGAGCAGCGCGTGGATGCGCAGGCGGCTTGGTCGTGGTCCGCGTTCGCCCGCGTCCCGAGGTAGCCCTGTTTCTATGTCCATCCGGGTTCGGTTCACGCTCGGGCTGACGGCCGGCGTTACGAGTAGATCAGCAACAGACTGAAACTCACCGCGAGAAGGGCCGATGCGCAGAGGGCCGCCGTGAAGACCAGGTTGAGAATGTTGGCGAGCCGCGCCACCCCCTGCATCAGGTGGGAGACATCGTCGCCCTCGGTGCGAATCAGCGCCGTGAACGCTGCCGTGGCGCGAATCAGCAGCACACCGATGACGACGCCAATGACCGAGATCGCGAACCAGACAACGTAGTCGACGTAGGTGATCCAGGACGCCCCCGTCTTCCCGAGCGAGACCCCGAAATACGCGACCATGTGATACGCGAGGAGGATGAGGCTCGCCACGACAACCACGAGCCCGGATCGCGACAAGTTGCGGACCAGTCCCTCGAAGACCTTGTTCTCGTCCGCAGTGAACTCGTATCCAGGGGGAGTTGTCATAGCGACATCCTAGCCCGGATTATTCATCCGTCGCGCCTGCCGGTACCCAAAGCGAGCTGGAGCAGGTCAGGAAGCGCCAACACTACTGGAAACACCGGCAGCGCATGACCGTTTCGGCCCTCGGCCTCACGCCGGGCGAGCACTCGAGCTCGGAGCGCGAGCGGCACACGGGGATCACCAAGGCGGGTCCGATGGAGCTACGTCGTACACTGATCCAGGCGGCCTGGGCCGCGATGTGCGGGGTGCGCACGTCACATCCGATGATCGACTGGGCCCGGCGGCTGGCCGAGCGCCGGGGCCGACCCGTCGCCGCGGTGGCACTCGCCCGCAAGCTCGCCGGGATCCTGTTCGCGATGTGGCGGGACGGAACCTCGTACCAGTCCAAGCGCAGCGCGGAGGTGGAGAAGCCCTCCTAGCCTCCACGTCCGCCCACGCAGCGAACCCTGGTGAAGGTTGTCCAACGGCGGCGAGCGCGATAACCTGGGTCAGAGGTCGCCGGTTTCCGACGACGATCTGGGCCCACCGAATGCGCCGCCGCCCACGGACTCGTTACTGCGCCCAGAGCGCGAATAGTCGATTGCGACAACCCGACACCTTTTGGACACGCCCCACCCGGGTCGACACCATGACCAACCGGAAGATCCGGATCGGGGGAGGTTTGTGCTGGACGCGTACTCCCCTACA
>Ga0137459_1000695_pt1 | contig 11394 bp, 10 predicted proteins | sample EasRivERMGT700_2_FD_104908 | JGI IMG/M metagenome (GOLD analysis project Ga0137459, IMG submission 104908) | Soil microbial communities from meander-bound floodplain in the East River, Colorado, USA - East River MetaG ERMGT700_2 | ecosystem: Environmental > Terrestrial > Soil > Floodplain ...
GCCCTCGTCGCTCCCGCCCGCCCCGCGGGCCACCTCGTCGCCGTCGAGCCGGAGCACCCCGCCGAGCTCCCCGCCGGGGCGCGGAGCGCGAGGGGCTGCTCCTGCTCGACGGCGACGAGCTGGCCCGCGGGGCCGGCGGGATCGACGAGGGCGTGCCGGCCGAGCTCGCCGCGGGCCGGCGGCTGCCCAAGTTCCGCGCCGGCGATCTGGCGATCGTGCACGCCGGCGGCAGCGCGGGGATGTTCTCCGCCATCATCGAGGGCTGGGTGTCGGGCGAACGCGGCAGCCAGCTCACCACCTTGGAGATCGTCCCATGACCGTCACCCTGCTCGATCCCACCGGGGAACGCCGCCCCGCCGTGCGGCCACGTGCGCCCCGACCGGCGACGCTGGCGGGCCGGGTCGTCGCCCTGCTCGACATCTCGAAGCCGCGTGGCGACGTGTTCCTCGATCGGCTCGCGGAGTTGCTCGCCGCGCGCGGCGCGACGGTGCAGCGCTACACCAAGCCCACCTTCGCCAAGCCCGCGCCGGCCGACCTGCGGCGGCGGATCGCCCAGGAGTGTGACGCCGTCATCGAGGCGCTCGCCGATTGAGGGAGCTGCACGTCGTGCAGTGTGCACGACATCACCGACCTCGAGGGCCTGGGCCTGCCCGGCGTGTTCATCGCGTCTTCCGAGTTCGTCGCTGCCGCGGAGGCCCAGGCCAAGGCGCTCGGGTTCGACGCCGCGCGCGTGTTCGTGCCGCACCCGATCCAGGATCGCACCGACGACGAGCTGCGCGTGCTCGCCGACGCGGCGGTCGACGAGGTGCTGGCGCGGCTGGTCGCGTCGTAGGCGCTCGCGCCACGAAAAACTCGCAGACGGTCCACCACGTGCGCCAGCGTCGCTCGCCCCATTCCCGGCGGCTGATCAAGAGCGCCGGGTAAGCGGCCGGAAATGCGCGCTACGCGCGTGCGCTCGCCTCGGCCTCGAGGAACGCGGCGATGTCGATCAGCTCGGGATCGACCTGGCCCCACTCGACGCCGGGCTCGAGCCACGCCGGCCGCCGCGTCGCGATCGCGTGCAGCCCGGCCGCGACGGCGCGTAGCTCGGCGGGGCGCAGCTGCGCCACGCGCGCGGCCACGCGGTCGGCGCGCTCGCGATCATCACGCGTGAACGCGAACGCGACGCGCGATCGGCGCGGGTCTGGTTGCGCTTGAGGTCGCCCAGGTAGACGCACGCCTGCTTCGCGCGATCGACGTACGATGGCCAGCGCTCGGCGATCCGCCGGGCCTCGCCATCCTCGCCCTTGGCGTCGTTGAGCCGGCCGAGCACCGCGCAGCGCACGACGCGGCGGGCCGCCTGACCGGAGCTGACGGTGCATGTCACGGAAAACTCGATGACGACGGTCCGGCGCGCTTGTAGGGTAGCCGCATGATCGGCTCCCGCCTCATCGCCGCGATCATCGCGATCGCCGCGATCACCGCGTGCTCGAACGCAACGTCACCGCTCGCGACGGCCGAGCCCGGCGTCGTCTACACGTACCCGATCGACGCGCAGCTCGACGTCCCGCTCGGCGCGCGCGTGGTGGTGACGTTCTCCGACCCGGTCGAGGGCGGCGCGATCGGCGCGTGCACGGGGACCGGCGCGGACGTGACCGGCGCGTTCTGTCTGGTCGGCCCCGACGGACCGGTCGCCGCGACCGCGGAGGTCGTCGGGGACGGCAAGACCGTCCAGCTGTCCGGCGTCGCGTTCGCGCCCGGGACGACCTACGCCGTGTATGCGCGCGCCGCGCTCGCGCCGGCGGCGAGGAACCTGCCCCAGGCGGGCCCGCTGTTTCGGTTCACGACCCGGAGCACGCAGCCGCGCGCCGCGGCCCCCACGGTGGTCGCGATCAACGGCGCCGCGCCGGCCGCGCCCGAGGCGTTTCGCCCGATGTTCGAGACCTCGACGATCCGGTTGGTGTTCTCGGAGCCGCTCGATCCGCGCACGGTGACCCTCGCGCCCGGCGCGATCGAGCTCGTCGACATGACCGCCGGGACGGCGGTGCCCGCGACCTTGCTCGCCAAGGGCATCCACGTCTCGATCGATCCGATCCGCGACCTCGTGGCGGGCAGGCCGTACCAGGTGAAGGTCGGCGCGCAGATCGCGGACCTCGGCGGCCAGCGCGTGGCGCCGACGTCGATCACGCTCGCGCCGGCCGGCACCGGCGCCGACCACCCGATCCCGGAGACGCTGCGGACGCGCCAGGCCGGCGACCGCGGCCCGGCGCTGTCGCGCACGGGGGCCGAGCGCAACGTGATCGCGATCGACAAGCCGTTGATCGGCAAGGAGACGGCGCAGGTGTTGCCGAGCGCGCTCGCGGCCGAGCTCGGCGATCCCAAGGCGCTCGGCGGGCCGATCGCGTTCACGATCCGGCGCGGCCAGCGGCTCAAGGCGAGCGGGCTCGACGTCAAGCTCGGCGGCGAGCTGCCGGTCGGGCTGTCGACCGGTGACATCGAGATCGAGCTCCTGACCGACGGCGGCGGGCGGATGTACCGGAACCCGTACCAGCCGGCGGATCAGCACCCGGAGAACGAGCGCGCGCCGCTGTTCGTCGACCTCAGCATGGACGTCGCGGTGTCCGCGGTCGATCCGAACGGCCACGCGGTGCTCACGCAGACCGTGCTCGGCGTGCAGGCCTCGGGCGTCGTGGTCGCGACCGACGGCGTGCTCGACATCGAGAGCGTGGTCGCGATGGATCTCGATCTGCTCGGCGTGGCGCGGGCGCCGGCCAACCTGGTGCTCGAGCTGATCACCGATCCCACCGCGCAACCCGACACCGATGTCGTTGCGCCGGAGCTCCTCGGGTCGTTGCCCGGCGGGACGGGCGGTGAGCTGCCGGTCGATGCCGGCGTCGAGCTGATCTTCAGCGAGCCGATCGACCTCGACCGCGCGCGCGCCGGCGGGCTCCGCCTCGAGACGCTGAGCGGCCAGGCGGTCGCGACCGTCCTCGAGAGCCACGGCGCGGCGATCGTGGTCCGCCCGGTCGCGCCGCTCGCTTACTCGACCGGCTACCGCGTCACGCTGACCGACGTGGCCGACGTGGCCGGCAACCAGCTCACCGGCGCGGTCCCGGTGAGCTTCTTGACGCCGCCGCTGGTCGCCACCAACGTGCCGCTGGCCGTCGCGTCGGTGCACCCCGGGGTGCCGTGCACGCTGACCGGCGCCACCGCCGGCAGCCCGGGGCGCTGCTCGAGCGGCCTGGGCGCCGACGACAAGTACCGGCCGTTCTCGCTCGCCGCGAACGAGCCGATCCACGTGACGTTCACCCAGCCGCTGGCGCCGGCGTCGGTCACGCACGGAACCGCGTGCAACGCCGGCAGCGTGCGGATCGAGGAGGTCGACGCCGCCGGCGCGTGTGTCGCGGCGGTCGCCGGCACGTTCGTCCAGCACGATCGGGTCATCTCGTTCCTGACGGAGGCGCCGTGGCAGGTCGGCAAGCGCTACCGGCTGACCCTGATCTCCGGCGGTAACAGCAGCTGCATCGCCGGCGAGATCTGCGGGATCAGCGGGGTGGCGGCGAGCTTCGACCCGCTCGGAGGGATCACGAACGGCGGTGCCGGCGGGCCGAACCTGGTGATCGACTTCACCGGCGCACCGGCGACCGACGCGACCCTGGTGGTCACCGAGGCGTCGCTGTTCACCGACGCCAATGGCTCGGGCGCAGTCGAAGCCGGCGAGCGCAGCCGCGACGACAACCGCGTGGCGCTGCGGATCACGGGGACGACCGGCGTGGTATCGAACGCGAGCTTCAACATGCCTGACTGCCTGCCCGGCACGCCCGAGAAGGAGGCCTGCATGTACCTGTCGGGCACGATGCCCGTCGAGCTCTTGCCGCTGGCGCACGACTGCCCGCTCCCCGGCGGCGCGACCGCGGCGAGCTGCGTGCCGGTCGTGCTCACGCCCCAGGTGATGTACGCGACCTCGGTGGCGATCGACGCGACCGGGGCGCTGATCGTCCCGATCAGCAGCGACACCGGCATGTCGGTGATGCGAGTCCGCGAGCCCGCGACCGGCCCGGTCACCGGCTACCTGATCGACGACCAGGGCACGCCGACGCTGGTCCTCGCCCTCGACCTCTACCTCGACGCGCCCGACATGAGCATCCCGCTGTCGAGCCACGACCTGCACTCCAAGCCGCTGTCGGTCAGCCTGCGCGGTCCCCTGCGGTTCTTGCCCGACGGCCGGATCGCGATCGCGGTCGTCAACGTCGCCGACGTCCCGCTCAGCGTGACGATCAACGCGCCGCTCGGCATCTCGGGCGCCGTGAAGATGATCGTCCCGCGCGGCGAGATGAAGATCCAGCTCGTGTCGCCGCCGCTGCGCGGAGGTCTGCCATGACGCGCCTGACACGCCTGGCGCACCCGAGCAGTCCGACGGGCCTGCCGGCGCTCGCGTGCGTCGCGTGCCTCGCGGTGATCGCGTGGCCCGGCGCCGGGCATGCCCAGCCCGCGCCCGAGGCCGAGCACACGCCCGAGGCGCCGGCGCCGCTGGCCAAGCCGGCGGCCCACCGGCCCAAGTTTTACTTCCGGGCCGGTGGCGCGCTCGTCAAGCCGGTGACGTCATCTCGCGAGATGGAGCTCGCCGACGTCGACGGGCCGGCGAGCCTCGCCGTGCAGAACGGGCCGATCGCGGGCTCCGGGGCGACGGTCGGCTCGGCGACCATCCCCGCCGGCCTCATCGGCTACGTCCTGCCGACGGCGAGCCGCCGGTGGTCGCTCGAGGTCGTGGTCGGGACGCCGTTCACGGTGAAGTTCCAGGCGACCGGCACCCTGGCGAACACCTCGATCGCGCCGACCGCGCTCGGCATCCCGACCGGCGTCGGTCCGCTCGGCCCCGAGCTCGGCGAGGCCAAGGCCGTGCCGCCGGTGATCACCGCGGTGTACCAGCTGATCGGCCATGGCGCGCTCCGCCCCTATGCCGGCGGCGGCGCGAGCGTCCTGTTCGCGTACGACGCGAAGGTCACCAACCCGATGCTCACCGCGGTCCACCAGCCGGAGCTGTCGATCGCGCCGGCGCCGGGCCTCGTGCTGCAGGGCGGCCTCGACGTCCGGCTGTGGAAGGCGGTCTACGCGCGGCTCGACGTCAAGTTCATCGCCCTGATGATGGCGCGCGCGGAGGTCCACCACGTCGAGGTCCAGACGCCGGGCCTCCCGCTGTTCGAGAGCGTCGAGGTCGGGACCGCGAAGATGAACATCTGGGTCAACCCGCTGATCGTGCAGCTCGGCGTCGGCGCCGACTTCGATCTGTTCTAGGCCGCCGCGGTCACGGCTTGACCTCGCCGAGCTACTGCTCGAGGAGCTTGGACGTAGCACCAGCAGCCGCACCGGTGCTAGAGGAGAGCTGATGTCGTCGATGTTGCACTACACGAGCTCGGACGGGCACAAGAGCATCAACTCGTCGCCCGAGTAGCTGTTCCGCGCCGCTCAGCCACCCGGCGATCCGAAAGCTCACCCCTTCGGCGCCTACTTCACCGACCTGCCGAAGGACACCCCGCTGCTCTCTCGCAAGCTGCGGATCCCGCGGGAGAAGCTCCACCATGTCTTCGAGTTCGTCGACCAGGGTGACCTCCGCCGCCTCGCTGGCGACCGAGGTAGGTACATCTTCTATTCTCGGGTAGGCTACCGGGTGGCTCGCGACCGACAGCTTTGGTCGGGCCCGACGACCATCGGCGCGAAGGAACAAACATGATCGGCGGCGTGGATATCATCGTCGAGCTTCCCGGCGTCCCGTCTTCGGTGACCATGCCAGCAGCGGTGCGGTACGTCCTCGACCGATGGCCCGCCGCGGTGATGCAGGACGGCGACACGGCGCGGCGATTCGACAGCTTCGCGGCGATGGACTTCGGTCACTTGCGCGAGGTCTTCGTCTACCGCGACGAGCAAGCCTTCCAGAGCTGGGAACGCCTCGGCGCCGACGCAACGAATGCCAACCAGATGATCCACCTGCTCGCCAGCGTCAGCCGTTTCACGATCGTCGTCGATAGCCTCCAGGACACCAGCGCTGCCTCGATCGTGCACGGCCTGTGCGACCGGTTGAGCAAGGGGATGCCTTGGCTCGCTCCCTCCTTGGAAGACGAGAAGGCCGCCTGATGACCCCCGAACAGCGCACGCTGCTGCAGGAGATCGTCGGCGAGGCGAACCTTGCAAGGATCTTCAAGGACGTCGACGACCTTGGGCGTCGGCTCGAGACGTTCGCCACGCACTACTTCGAGAAGTCGAAAGGGGTGGCACGCGGCGCGCTTCCTACATCGCACGTCTCGCTCGACGATGTGCTGGCCGAATTCCGCAGCAACCCCTACCGGGTGCAGGTGCTCCTTCAGGCGATGGCCTTCGGGTGTACGCCCGAGATGCTCGCGATGATCTGGATGTCGGAGCTCGGCTGCACCATCCAGAAGCTGACCCTCGACTACGAGCGCCGCGATCATGCCGTGCTCGTAGTCAAGCTGCGGCTCCTGGATGCATCGACGATCGACTTCCGCTCCACCGAGGTATGGGACCTCGCGGTGTTGCGCCTCGTGGGCCTCGCCAAGTCGGACGAGAAACCGCAGATGAGCGGGTTCTATCCGCTGTCGCTACCTAGATCTTCAGCCGGCCCGGCCAGCTGAAGAAGCTCGACGGTACCCTCCGGACCCCGGTCACGGCTTGGATTCGCCGAGCTGCTGCTCGAGGAGCTTGGACGCCACGTTCAGGAAGTCCTCATCGGTCAAGATGCCGACGAGGTGGCCGTCCTGGACCACCGGCACGCAGCCGTAGCGGTGCTTGCGCATCAGCTCGATCGCGTCGGTCGTGCGGGTCTCGACACCGACCGTCACCAGCTCGGTCTTCATGATCGCGGAGACCGGCGTGTCCTGCATCGAGCCGCCGTTGGCGAGGAAGCGCAGCACGGCGCGGTAGGTCACCAGGCCCACCAGGTGGTGATCGTTGTCCTCGACGGGGACGTGGCGGATCCGCTCCCAGCTCATCAAATTCACGACGATCTCGACCGGATCGGACGCCTGCACCGTGAACAGGTCGGTCGTCATGTACTGATCGACCTGCTGGTAGTTCGCGCGGCCGACCTCGGCCTCGTCGAGCCGCGCGCGCTCCCACTCCGCGACGGGCCGGCCGGTCTGCTGGCGCTGCACGGTCGCCGCGACCAGCGCGTTGGATCGCTCGCCCGAGGTCGCCTTGCCCTTGAGCGCGGTCCACGACGACAACAGCCAGCGCGATCCGGTGCGCGCGGTGCGCGCGCGGGTCTCGATGACCGAGAGGTAGCGCTTGATGTCGGCCTCGTCGATGCCCTGGCGGCGCAGGCCGGCCTCGGCGAGCGGGAGCAGGCGATCGAGCACGAGGTGCGCGGCGGACAGATCTTCGCCGTCGAGCCAGATGAAGTGGGCGCCCAGGCCCTCGCGCGCCGCGGTGTAGAAGTTCGCGGCGGCCTGGTCGAAGTCGATCCGCCGGGTGACGTCTTCGCCCTGCGCGCCGAGCTCGGCCATCACGCCGAACCACAGCGCGCCGTTGGCGACCTCGTCGAGCACGCTGGGGCCCGCCGGCATCACGCGGTTCTCGATCCGCAGGTGCGCCTTGCCGTCCATCACGCCGTAGCACGCGCGGTTCCAGCGGTAGATCGTCCCGTTGTGCAGGCGCAGCGCCTTGAGCAGCGGGGTCTCGCCCCTGGCGAGCTTGGCCAGCGGATCCTCGTCAAGATCGATGCCGACCAGCGTGCGGAACCGCGCGATGTCCTCCTGGTAGATCTCGAGCACCGAGTCGCGGACCCAGCGAGTGCCGAAGCTGACGCGCGCCTCGCTCTCGCGCAGGTGGTGGGTGTGACTGCGGGTATCGACCGCCTGGCGGAACAGCGCGATCCGGGTCTCGGCCCACAGCCGACGCCCGAACAGCAGCGGCGAGTTGGCGGAGATCGCGACCATCGGCGCGGCGAGCACCTGCGCGATGTTGTACATCCGCGGGAACTCGGCCGGCGTGACCTGGAGGTGGACCTGGAAGCTGGCGTTGCAGGCCTCGAGCATCACCGAGTCATGCTCGACGATCAGCTCCTCGGTGCCGTTGATCGAGAACTCGAACGCGCCGCCGCGGAGGTCGGCCATCGCCTTGTTGAGCGCGCGGTAGCGCGGGCTCGGCACCATGCTGTCGAGCCCGAGGTCCGACTTGCGCAGGGTCGGCAGGATGCCCATCAGGACCGGCGCGACCCCGAGCTCGGCAGCCGCCGCGCGCGCCTTGGCAATCAGCTCGTCGAGCTGGCGCTCCATCCGCGACAGGCCGTCGCCCGAGAACAGCTGCGGATCGGCGTTCGCCTCGAGCTGGAACTGGCCGAGCTCGGTCGTGTAGTGCGGATCGGCGAGCTTCTCGAGCATCTGCAGCGAGGCCCGCGCCGGCGCCCAGTGGCGATCGATCAGGAACATCTCCTGCTCGGCGCCGATCCGGCACGGCCCGGTCTCGAACCGGCCCTCGCGCAGCATGCGCTCGAGCGCGCGCAGATCGGCGAGCATCGCGTGCATGAACTCGCGCCGCTTCTGCTCGTCCTGCGCGGCGCCGACGTCCTTGTGCGCCCGCGTCGCCTTGTCGCCTGGCTTGTCGATCGACTTCTCGTTCGACTTCTCGGCTGGCTTGTCCGTCGGCTTGTCGCTCACGGTTTGCTCACCCATTCTCCGAGGTACTTCGGCAGCATCTCGCGCCAGGTCGGCCAGTCATGATGCCAGGCCGGGCCCCACGGGTCGACGCGATTCGGGACGCCGCGCTGGCCGAGCGTGTTCGCCATCCGCCACGACTCGCCCAGATCCTCGGCGCGGCCCTCGCCCGACGCCAGCACGATCAGGCGCGTCCGCAGGACGTCGAGGTGCTTGCCACCGAGCGTCGGGAGGAAGTGCAAGGGCGACGACACCCAGAAGTCGTCGGTGAACTCGCTGGCCTCGTAGAACCGCCGCAGATCGAAGGTCCCCGACATCGCGCAGGCGCGCGCGAACACGTCGGGGAACCGGCACACCACCGCGACCGAGTGGAACGCGCCGATCGAGGCGCCGGCCGCCCACAGCAGGACGTCGTCCGACTTGCAGTCGGTCCGGATCGCCGGGACGATCTCGTGGCGGATGTACTGATGGAACTGGTTCTGCAGCCACATCTGGTGCGCAGGCGTACCCTCGCGCGTGAGCAGGCCACGGCCCGCCACGCTGTCGCACGAGTACACCTTGAGCTTGCCGGCGTCGACCAGCGGGCCGAGCGCGCCGACCAGGTGCATGCGCTCGATCTCCTCGGCGTCGCCGCCGGCGGTCGGGAACACCAGCACCGGCTGGCCGAACGTCCCCCAGCGCACCATCGTGACCTCGCGCTGCAGGCGGTCCGAGCGCCACCGGCCGACCGTCTTGCCGGCGTCGTTCATGGCTTGCCACCCGTGTCGGCCCGCCAGGCCTGGATGCGGCGCCAGAACAGCTCGGTGAACGGCTCGACCTCGTGCGCCGGGAACAGCGCCGCGACCTTCTTGCGCACCGCCTCGCGCGCGGCCGGCGTCGCGAAGAACTCGTGGGCGACCTCGTCGAGGTGCGCCAGGTGCTTGCCGCAGAACTCCTCGAACTGGGCCATCGCGAACCGCTGCTCGGCGAGCTTTCCGTACTCGCGCAGCCGCTCGCGGTACGGCAGATCGCGCGCGGCGATCGCGTAGAACGGCTCCCAGTCGAGCGTGCGGCGGAACGGGCGCCGGGTCACCGCGTTGAAGATCGACCACCGAAGGTTGGCCTTGACCATCCACGGGAAGTGGTAGTGCAGCGACGTGACCTGCGAGTCCGGACACGGGTTCGCGAAGTCGATCGGGTACCAGGTGCCGTCCTTGCGCAGCGCCTCGCACGAGTTGAAGTCCCAGCCGAAGAACGCATTGATCGTGAGCGTGGTGTCGCGCATCACGGCGGCTTCTTCGCCGGACATGAAGTCCTTCGCCATCGTGTAGCGATCGTGGAGCGGCGCGCCCGGATCGTACTTCACCAGGTGGGTCTGCGGCCCCAGGCCGATGCAGCGCACGAACGAATCGAACGGGTGCACCGCCTTCTGCAGGTGCATCACCAGCTTGCCGCTCTCGTCGTAGCGCGCGCGCAGCGCCGCCTCGTTGTCGATCCGGCTGACGCCCTTCCAGCCGCCGCCGTCATACGGCTTCATGAACAGCGGATAGCCGAGCGCCGTGCCGACCGTGCCGAGATCGAACAGCTTCGCGTAGCTCCTGAGCGTCGGCTGCAGATCGGGGAGCGGCTCGTAGGACTTCGGCGGGATGAGCCAGGTCTCGGGGATGGGCATCCCGAGCTGCATCATCGCGCAGTAGGTCGTCTGCTTCTCCATCGACTGGACCGACCAGGGGCTATTGAACACGTAGAGGCCGTCCATGATCACGGCCTTTTTGATCCACTCGCGGCTGGTGTGGTACCAGTGGGTCAGCCGATCGATGACGAGGTCGTAGCGGCACGGCTGGCGCAGATCGAACGGCTCGATCGTGACGCGCTCGACGTCGATGCCGACGGTGTCGCCGTTCCACGGGATGGCCAGCGCGAGGCGCTTGACGATCTCCTCGTAGCAGAGCGGCCAGCAGATATCGGCGCCCAGCGAGAGCCCGATCCGACGGGTGACGTTCGGCATGTCGACCTCCATGATCTTGATAACATCTTCTCGATCCCGGCCGCGCGAAACGCGCCGCCGATCATGCGATCATCGACGGCCAGGGACCCGGTCACCGGACCGCGAGGCCCGCGCGAACCCGGTCGTGTTACCCTGGCTGCATGGAGGTGACCCTCCACCGGCCGCACCGGGCGAGCTACACCGACTAGTACCCCACCACAGTGGTTTTGATCGGTTGCGCCGGCAGTGCGGGCCATGAGCTCCCGGAGGCTCCTGAAGAACGCGGACACGCGCGCTCGCGCCGCGGGGCTGGGTCAGGCGCTCGTCCGTTAACCACCGAATCGAGCATGGAGGGCGGTGCCATCTCCACGACCGGCCGACGATCCACCATCCGGCCGTGCAATCTATCTCGCGCCCTGACCCACCCCGCGGCGCTACGCTGCGCGTTGACGTCGGGCCTCCGCAGCGCAACCGGTCAGATCCACTGCGACGAGATACAAGTACCCGGCCACCGAGGGTTTGACCGGTTGCTCTGCGGAACTGCCAGCGGCAGCCCTCTGATCCCGCCGCGCCATCGCCAACGCGCAGCGCAGCGACGCGAGCTGGGCCACGGCGCGAGATAGATTCCCAGGCCGGGTGGTGGAACGCCGGTGGGTCGTGGGGATGGCGCCGCCCTCCATGCTCGATACGGTGGTCAACAGACGAGACGCCGTGGCCGGCGGCCGGCCACCCCCTTGCACGAAAATGTGAGGGCATAGGTAGGGACGAAGCGCGGGTCAGCCC
>Ga0137459_1000696_pt1 | contig 11388 bp, 10 predicted proteins | sample EasRivERMGT700_2_FD_104908 | JGI IMG/M metagenome (GOLD analysis project Ga0137459, IMG submission 104908) | Soil microbial communities from meander-bound floodplain in the East River, Colorado, USA - East River MetaG ERMGT700_2 | ecosystem: Environmental > Terrestrial > Soil > Floodplain ...
AAGAAGACATCATCACGCTCAACAATATTGAGAACGCAAACGATCTCCAGGTTGGACAAGTCTTGCAAATCCGGATGAACCTTGTGACGGCGACCGCCACGCTGCCTCCCACGTCCACGCCTGTTACGCCTACGATAGCAGGAGGACAGCCAACCCAAGCCGCTACAACTGCTCCCAGTGCAGCATCTTGTACACCTGGTGAAAATGCAGCTTTTGTTACTGAACTACAAACGTTGATCAACAACGCCCGCACAAGTAATAACCTGCCGGCGCTCAACATTAACCAAAACCTGGCAACTGCCGCCAAAGCACATGCAACAGATATGATCTGCAACAACTATCTAAGCCATGTCAGCTTGAGCGGTTCAACACCTGAAGCCCGCGTTGCAGCACAAGGCTATACAGCCTCGCTCGTGGCTGAGAGCTTGTATGCGTTACCAAAAAGCACCGCACAATCTGCCTTCAATTGGTGGATGAATGACCCCGCCAACCGCGGCAACATTCTCAACGCCAATGTGACCGAATTCGGCGTTGCTTTTGTAACCTCAGAAAACAGCCTGCTGGGCAGCTACTTTGTGGTCATCTTTGCAAAACCATAAAAGCACCATTTTTCTGGACAAATCACTCACTCTCATGTAAAATGAGCCGCCGTCAAGAAAGAACGGTCCCGCTCGGAGCGGGATCTACGATAAGAATTATTCTGGAGGAAGACCTTGGCTAATATTAAGTCACAAATCAAACGAAATAAGCAGAACGAAAAGCGCCGCATCAATAATCGTAATGTGCGTGGCGCCTCCCGTACTGCTGTCAGTCAGGCACGTGCATCCTTTGAGGAAAAAGCTCCCGAGACCAAAGACCTCGTCCTCAAAGCCATCAGCGAACTCGATAAAGCCGCAGGCAAAGGCGTAATCCACAAGAACGCCGCCGCCCGCCGCAAGGGACGCTTGATGAAGAAACTCGCTACGTTCGTCCCTGCTGAAGCCGGTGAAGTAAAGGCTTCCAAGAAGAAAAAGTAAGTTTCACCTGGATATGAAAAACGGGAGTCACAATGGCTCCCGTTTTTTGTTTAAGGTACCGCAAGACGCTTCGCAGTCTCGCTTCAGCTTCACTCCAATACTGCGACATGAATGTCGCGTTACAAACCTGAATGATATAATCCAAAAACCTATGTTTGAAAAAGAACAACACCTCATCGAAGAAAAAGTCAAAGCCTATTGCGTGGCGAATGACATCGCGCTGGCTGAATTGAAATGGCAACCCATTCCCTTCTCGGGTGAATGGGGTTTTGCGACGTCGTTTTTCCAAACCGCTGCCAATGAAGCGCGTGCAGGAAAAGGCAACAAAGTCCCAGTGCCGCAATTGGCTCAAACAATTGCCGAGCAGGTCAAAAGTCAGTTGGGAAGCGTGGACGGGATCAGCCATATCGAAGCAGTCAAAGGCTATCTTAATGTCTACTTTAAAACATCCGATTATGCGCGTCGAGTTGTGGATGAAGTGCTGACATCCAAAGCTGACTTTGGTCGAGGCGCTGCAAAAGACGAACGCGTGATGGTGGAATACGCCCAGCCGAATATGCTGCATTCTTTCCATATTGGGCATGCACGAAATACGCTGCTTGGCGAGGTGCTGGCGCGTTTAACCGAGTTTGCAGGTTTTGACACCATCCGTGCATCCTATCCAGGCGACCTGGGACTCGGTGTGATCACTGTGTTGTGGATGTACGATAAGTTCTATAAAGGACAGGAACCACAAGGCGTGCATGAGCGCGGACAATGGCTGCTGAAATTGTATGTGGAAGCAAATGTTTTACTGGAGAAGAAAGAAAACGAAACCGCTGACCAGACCGCGCAACGCGAAGCTTATGAAGCCGAACGGCGCGAGATGTATCGCGGGTACGATGCAGGCGACCAGCATATCCGTGAATTATGGAAGACCTTGCGCGAATGGAGTCTTGAGGAATTACACGAAGTCCTGCGCATGCTTGATGTAAAAATGGATGTATGGTTCTACGAGAGCGAAGTGGATGAACCTTCGAAAGCCATCGTTGAGGAATTGATTCAGAAGAACATCGCCGATGACGAGCGTCCGCAAGGCGGCGCGGTGATCGTGAAGATCGATGAGAAACTTGGGCTGACGAAGGAGAAATACCGAACAAACGTAATTCTGCGCTCGGATGGAACAACCTTATATCTCACCAAAGATTTGGCGTTGGCAAAAGTAAAATTCGAGAACTACCATGTTGACCGCTCGATTTATGTTGTGGATGTAAGACAGTCACTTCACTTGCAACAGGCGTTCGCCATTTTGAAACTATGGGGCTTTCCGCAAGCCGAGAAGTGTTATCACCTTGGTTATGGGTTTGTGAGTTTACCTGAAGGCGCCATGTCTGCGCGGCGTGGACGGGTAGCATTATTCAAAGAGGTGTACGACGAAGCTGTAAAGCGTGTACTGGCGGTTGAATCAGAACGCAGCGGCGACATTGCAGAAAATGAACGCATGAAGATTGCACAGCAAATTGGCCTCGGTGCGTTGGTGTATTCGATGCTTTCCGTGGATAACAACAAGGACATCGTCTTTGATATCAATGAAGCCTTGGCATTCGATGGACGCACGGGTCCGTATATTCAAAATGCACATGTCCGGGCGAATTCGATTTTGAAGAAGAGTAAACAAGGAAACATGGAAACAGGCACACAGGTAGATGCGTCATTTGACTATGAATTAACCAAACACGAGATCGAGCTCATCGAACAGATCTCGCACTTCCCGAACGCGGTACAACAAGCCGCCAATGAATATCGTCCGCTGGTGATGGCGGCGTATGCCTATGATCTGGCGAACGCTTTCCACTCGTTTTATCATGCCGTACCGGTCACGCAAACGGAAGATGAAAAGATTCGGAATGCCCGTCTGCAATTGGTTGCGGCAGCAAAGCAGACGATCGCGAATGCCTTGCACCTGCTGGATATCCAGTCACCGGATGTGATGTAGAAGCGGGTAAACAAGGTAAAAAGTGTCATATTGAATACAGGCTTAACGTTATCTATACGATTAGCCTGTTTTCTTTAGAATCACAGTACGTGTAAATGTCACGCTGGGTAAAAACGAAGAGACTCAAAACCAAAGCAGGGACTCTTTGGACACTGTCCTCAGCGCGACTTTTAATAAATAGGAGAACCCTATGGCAATCAAAACTCTCATCATGGGCGCGGCTGGACGTGACTTTCATAACTTCAACACGTTCTTTCGCGGCAACAAGGATTATGAAGTCGTGGCTTTTACTGCGACCCAGATCCCGGACATCGAAGGACGCCTCTATCCGACCGAATTAGCTGGTTCGTTATACCCAAGCGGAATCCCCATCCGTGCCGAGGAAGAATTGCTCGACCTCATTAAACAGCATGGCGTGGAGCAGGTCATCTTCGCGTATAGCGATGTGCCGCACGAATATATTATGCACAAAGCCAGCATGGTCAACGCAGCCGGTGCCGACTTCCGCCTGATGGGCACGAAGTACACACAGGTCAAGTCAACCAAGCCTGTTGTTTCAGTCTGCGCTGTTCGGACGGGATCAGGCAAAAGTCAGACAACGAGGCGCGTGGCTGCCATCCTGCAAGAATTGGGATACAAAGTTGCAGCGATCCGTCACCCAATGCCATATGGAAATTTGGTCCGCCAGGAAGTACAACGCTTTGCGGATTATGGCGATCTCGATGAACACGAGACCACGATCGAGGAGCGCGAGGAATACGAACCCCATATTGACAATGGCGTGATCATTTACGCCGGTGTGGATTATGAAAAAATCTTACGCCAAGCTGAGCAGGAAGCAGATATTATTTTATGGGACGGCGGCAACAACGACTTCCCCTTCTATGTTGCTGATCTGCAAATTGTAGTCGCTGACCCGCATCGTGCCGGACATGAAACCATGTATCACCCCGGTGAGACAAATGTCAGACTCGCTGATGTGTTCGTGATCAATAAAGTAGATACCGCTGATCCTGAGAAGGTGATTCAAGTGCGTGAATCATTGCGCAGGTTGAATCCGAACGCGACCCAGATCGAAGCCGCCTCCCCATTATTTGTAGATGATCCCGATGCAATTCGCGGTAAGCGTGTGCTCGTAATCGAAGATGGTCCGACACTCACGCACGGTGAAATGGCATACGGTGCTGGTTATGTTGCCGCACGCCGTTTCGGTGCCAAAGAGATCGTTGACCCGCGTCCGTTCGCAGTCAAATCCATTGCAGCGACGTATGTGAAGTATCCAAAGACCGGACCCATCCTCCCGGCAATGGGCTACGGCGAAGCACAAATGAAAGATCTCGAAGAGACCATCAACAAATCCGATGTCGATCTGGTCATCATCGGCACGCCGATCGATCTGACACGCGTCATCAAGATCACGAAACCTTATCAGCGCGTGCGCTATGAATTGCAGGAGATCGGTCAGCCGACACTGCAGGATATTTTGATGAAGAAGTTTGGGAAGAAATAGTTTCATAGTTGGGTGGTTCATTAGTCAGGTAGCCGAGAGTCGGGTGATAAAATTCATCCGACTCTTTTTTATCGGTTCAATAAGTTTATCCAACCTCCACAAGGTGGAAATCGCCATGTTGCAGAAAATCACAAAATGGTTTGGCTCTCCACAATTCCCCAATGACGAAGATAAGACACGCAGCGCATTGTTATTAAATGTAGTGTTGAATACTTTCCTGATTGCCCTGCCAGTGATCATTATCGGCATTCTCCTAGGCGATAACATCCCACGATTCGAACGAGTCATAATCGTCATTAGTATCGCCTGGCTGACAATGTTTGGGGCAAGGCGCATTATGCTTGCTGGGAGCGTCGCTATGGCAGGCATAGCGACAGTTGTCAGCATTTTTATGGCTGCGACGCTGAGCATTTATAATCTTGGCACGATCCGGGCGCCCGCAACTGCTTTTTACATTCTGACGATTGTGATGTCAGGGTTGATCGTTAACCGCCGCGCGATTGTTTGGATGGCGGGCATTTGCACGATCACAGTTATTATGCTGTTGATTGGGGAAAGAAATGGACTGTTACCTCAGCCAACTCTCACCGTCAATATTACCCAAGGTGTAACATTTAGCGTTGTTTTTGCGATTATTAGTATCCTTTTGTATCTCGCGGTTAAAAGTACCGATGAGGCACTACTGCGCGTTCGTCAGGAACTTGCTGAACGCCAACACATGGAAAAAAAACTTCGCGCCAGCGAAGAGCGCCTGGAAATATTGCACGAAATCGACCGCGCCCTGATTTCTACCGCTAACACTCTCACAGATATTGCCAGGGAAGCGCTGGTTCGGATTCGCCGGTTGGTGCCATGTGCACGCGTCAGCGTTTCCTTGTTCGATCTCAAAAAAAACGAGGCGTACTTCCTTGCCGCCGCTTTCGAAATCAGCAGTGAAATTGGCAGTACTCCAATTTCTATACAGGAATATGGTCAGCATATTGTTGCCGAACTTCAGCGGGGCCGACCGTTCTTTATGCATAATGTGCTCACAGATTCCCGTGCCTTGCCATTGGACCTGCAACTGGCGCAACAGGGGATTCACGCCTGGCTCCACGTCCCGCTTCTCTATCAGGGACAGCTGATCGGCGCCCTCAATCTTGGGCGTGGCATCGGGGAGTCTTTTAACACCGCCGAAGCGGAAACCGCGCAAGATGTTGCCAATCAACTTGCCATTGCAATCCAACAAACTCGTTTATACGATGCCCTGCAAGTTGAATTAACCGCAGGCCAAAACCTGATCGCGCAACTCGAAGCCAATAACGCCGAACTCGAACGGTTCACCTACACGGTCTCACATGACCTGCGCAATCCGCTGGTCACCATTAAGGGTTTCCTTGGCATGCTGGATAAGGATATTCGCGAAAACCGGCAGGATCGAATTCAAACTGACTTTCAGCGCATTGCAGGTGCAACCGATAAAATGGATGAACTACTTTCCGACCTGCTCGAACTTTCACGAATTGGGCGCATCGTTAACCCACCTGAGGAAGTTGATCTCGCTACATTGGTTCAAGATGCTCTTGAACTGTTGGATGCGCGCATTCACTCAAAAAATATTACAGTGAGTGTTGCGCGGAACCTACCCAGCCTGTATGGTGACCGCTTGCGACTGCGCGAAGTGCTTGAAAATCTCATTGACAACGCCGCCAAATATGTTGGCAATCAACCCAACCCGGTCATTGAGATCGGAACTCGCCAGGACAAAAATGAACAAGTCATTTTCGTAAAGGACAACGGCATCGGTATCGAAGCACGTTATCAAACCCGCGTCTTTGCCTTGTTCGAGAAACTCAACCCCAGCATCGAAGGCACCGGTATCGGACTGGCGCTCGTCAAACGCATCGTGGAGGTACACGGCGGCCGGGTTTGGGTTGAATCGGAAGGACTGGAGAAGGGTTCTACCTTTTGCTTTACGATCCCAAATAACGTGGAATAAATCAGCTTATTGATGAAACTCACCGCACAATGTAGCTCATTCAGAGAGAGGTAAATAACTCTGCAGCCTAAAACGAGGCGGCGGGTGACAAAATGATTCGTTATATTTTCGTCCAGCTTACCGTTAAATCGCCAATCCATACTTTGGAAGAATTACCGCACAAACGGGATAAATATTATGTTGACAACTTTCATTCGATGGTTTCACGCTCCGACATTCCCCAATAATGAAGACAAGACGCGCAGCGCCCTGCTGTTAAATGTGGTTCTAAACACCTTCTTGTTGGCCTTGCCTATGCTAATACTAGGCGCCATTCTGGGCGGCAATGTCCCACGCCTTGAAAGAAACATAACCATCCTTGTACTCACCTGGCTAACCATTTTTGGAACACGACTCATTATGCTTTCCGGGCGACTGGCGATAGCAGGCATATTAACAGTGACCACCCTATATATTGCTGTAACTCTGGTGATCTACAATCTTGGCACGATTCGCGCGCCTGCCACTTCGTTCTACCTGCTGGCAATTGTAATGTCCGGGTTGATCATTAACCGCCGTGCCATTGTTTGGATGGCTGTTATCAGCAGCATTACAATCGCCGCATTGCTGTTGGCAGAAATTAATGGCTTCTTGCCTCAGCCCATTTTTTCAGTCAGCATTTCACAGGGAATAACGTTTCTAGTCGCTTTCACGATCATTAGCATCCTGCTCTTCCTTGCCGTTAAAAGCATTGACGAAGCGCTGACACGCGTCAGATTGGAACTTACCGAACGCCAACATACCGAAGCCAAACTCCGTGCCAGCGAAGAGCGCCTGGAGATCTTGCACGAAATTGACCGCGCTCTGCTCTCTGCACATTCAGCGTCTGCGATCGCCAAGGATGCACTTATTAGAATCCGCCAGTTAATTCCATCTCCACGCGCGAGTGTCTCTCTGTTTAACATCGACAAACAGGAAGCCACATTCCTTTCTGCTAATATCGACCAACCCATCCCGATCCCAGATACACCCATAACCTTTCAAGAATATGGTCAACGGATCATTGATCAGCTTCAACAGAATAAACCCTGGGTGGTGAACGATATATTGAAAGATCCACAAGCTACAGAATTGGATAAACGACTGGCAATCGAAAGCGGGATCCATGCCTGGCTCAGCCTTCCGCTTCTTGATCAGGGACAGTTGATCGGTTCCCTGAATCTTGGTCGCGGCGCTGGTCATTCGTTTACAACGGCAGATGCCGAGATTGCCCACGACATTGCCAACCAACTGGCGATCGCAATCCAGCAAACCCGTTTATATGAAGCTCTGCAAAACGAACTCACCGAACGCCAGCATCTCATCGCCCAACTTGAAGCCAAGAACGCTGAACTGGAACGCTTCACCTACACCGTTTCACATGATTTACGAAACCCACTTGTCACCATCAAGGGTTTTCTCGGCATGCTCGATAAGGATATTCGCGAAAACCGGCAGGATAGAATCCAAAGTGACTTTCAACGGATCGCAAACGCCGCAGACAAAATGCAGGCACTGCTCTCCGATCTGCTCGAACTCTCGCGCGTTGGACGCATCATCAACCCGCCCGAAGAAATTGATCTTGCTACGCTGGCGCGAGAAGCCGTTGAAACCCTCGATGCACGCCTCCGTTCGGCGAATATCCATGTGACCATTACGCCTGATCTTCCAGTCATTTTCGGCGACCGCAGCAGACTGCGCGAAGTTCTGGAAAATCTGATCGATAACGCTGCCAAATATACGGCGGGACAACCTGATCCTGTAGTAGAGATCGGCGCACGGATTCAAAATGATGAGCAAGTCATCTTTGTAAAGGATAATGGTATCGGCATCGAATCGAAATATCAGACCCGCATCTTCAGCTTATTTGAAAAATTAAATCCAATTAGCGAAGGCACAGGCATCGGACTCGCGCTCGTTAAGCGCATCATCGAAACCCACGGCGGAAGAATTTGGGTGGAATCAGAGGGACTGGGAAAAGGCTCAACGTTTTGCTTTATGATTCCAAACACCCAGCAGTAAGCATCAATCCACACTCAAAACGCGGATCAGAACACTCCGGCGGTGTGGATGTGTGCGATGTTCGAACACATAAATGCCCTGCCACGTGCCGAGCGCTAGTTTCCCCTCATCCACCGGAATCGACAGGCTCGTATCCGTCAGCATCGCGCGGATGTGAGAGGTGGCATCGTCCGCGCCTTCCAAATCGTGCGTGTACCACGCCTCCCCTTCCGGTACGAGTCGCTCTATAAAGGACTCAAGGTCAGCGCGGGCGGTTGGGTCCCAGTTCTCACTCATCACCAACGAGGTGCTAGTGTGAGGGATAAACACAAAACACATCCCTTCGCGCACATTCCATTCCCGCAACTGTGCACGCACCGTCTCAGTAATGTCATATAAGCCCTTGCCGTGCGTTGAAACTTCGAGTGTGGTTTTATACCAATTCATAAAGTGATTATAAAAGACTTATATCCCTGTCAAGAATGTAATTCAACTTACCGCTTTTCGACACACAATTTTCCAAAACTTCGTTGCTGGTGAGAGCCTATCTACAGATTACATATCGCAGTCGAACACCGACCAGCAGATGTCGTTTCTGAGCCGCTGGTCGTCCAGAACAAGCTCGCGAATCGACTCCGGCAGTTGTTCGCGCTGCCACTCGCACTCGCGCCGGCCAGCGCTCTCCCCCTCCCCTGTAGAGGCAGCCGCACGCGCAGCCTTGATCGCGTAAGCTGCCGCGCCGAGCTCGTGGGCAGCGACATGCGCTACCGCCGCAGCCTGCCCGGCAGCATACGCCGCATGCCGCGCAGCACCGGATAGATCCCGTGCCGCGGCTTGCGCATGGCCGGCTGCTGTGCGAGCTTGAGACATCTTGACCTCGCCGCGTGCCCATGCCCGAGCCTGCTCGATCGCCTGGCGAGGTCGCGGGTCCGCGGGCTGCACCGCCTCGAAGAAGTGCAGAACGTGCTCTGCGCACGCGGCCGCCCACAAGGCGAGCAGTTGATGGTCCGAATCTGTGAGCGTTCCGCCGCGGCGGATGGTGATGAAGCGCGGGTCGCGGTCTTTAGGGAGAATCATGGCTACTCCTGTCCTTCTTGCATCTGCCCAACAGCTGGCGTTTTCATTGCATGGATGATTCCCTGATCGAATTTTTATCACGAAGCTTTGGAACCAAGTCTTTCCCCGATCCGAAACTGCACCAGACTATAAATAAGCGCGTCAACGATTAGGATATAAATAATAAAACCGCTATTGGCAAACGACCAGTCCTTTATTGTGAAAAGAGTAAGCACTACTCCAACAACTGTCGCAAGCCATGGCCAGGCTAGTTCAGTATCGGGATATTTGTATGCTTTAACAATGGTAGGCACCGCTGCCAAACCATCTGCCACGATACTGAAGAAAATGGCGATATTACCCACTTTTGTGATAAGCCACAAGGCCAAACCCAATATGGATAAGAGTCCACAAATGACATCAAAGCGTGTGATCTTCCATTCTGCTTTTTTGTTCACAAAAGAAGCCATAAATGTCATAAGTGGCAGGAAACCCGTACTAAAAGTCATGAGCGCTTCAAGCCCCACGCCCTGTTTGATCTGTGCCGCAAAAGCGATAAATGGCGCAATTGACCAAAGCAAAAAAGATACCCGATTGGGTTTAACTTTACCTTTGACTGTATCGACAAGGTAAGCGATGGAGCCAACTGCGCCTATGAGCGTGCCAATAATTATAAAGTTTTGACTTAACATTAGCAAGCTTCACAACAGCTTACGAGCCGCGCAAAATCTTCTCCATCTTTCTGCCCTTTGCCAACTCATCCACCAACTTATCCAAATACCGAACTTGCTGCGTCAAAGGATTGTCGATTTCCTGCACACGAACCCCACAGATGACTCCGGTGATGAGCTTTGCATTGGGGTTTAGCGAAGCCTGTTGAAAGAATACGTCAAAAGTTGCATTTTCTTTGATGAGTTCCTGAAGCTTCTTAGTATCGAAGTTTGTTAACCACTTTATGACCTGATGCAATTCTGCTTTGGTTCTGCCTTTCTTCTCCACTTTTTCGACATACATCGGATAGATGGAGGCGAAAGTCATTTTTGCGATACGTTGATTGTGTGTGTCGGAATTGTTCATACATACCTTCTTCCTGTAGTTTGTTGCAAACGCCCAACGGGTTGGGCGCTTTTCAAGATGGCTGAAAGAGCCTTCTTCTATCTATTATTGCGGGTAAGCCCCGCGCGCTAAATTTCAACCCCAGGCAGGCCATCTGCACCCAACAGCAACGACAGTTCCCCGGCGTGGGGTAAGTCGTGGTCGAGGAGCCCCCAGATCATCTGAATGATCGGTACCTCAGCCTCAGAGATAGCCTCGGTAGGTGATTCGCGCATCAGACAGGCCGTGATGAATCGCCAAGTCAGTTCCAGCCCATGCAAAATCTCGGCGGCAGTATGCGGTGGGTCCTCGGGGTCATCCCACCGCAGCAACGGCGTCAATTCCGTCACCTTCTCGCCGAGTGTGCGGTGCAGATGCAGAGCACGCCCAAGGACGATATGTTCAGCGATCTCTCCGGGCGTGCGCAGACCAGGTATAAGCCGTCGCTGCAGTTGTTCCTCAGTAAGCGGTGCAATGGCAAGCTTGAGAGCCTCTTGATAGTCCTGCCAACTTTCGAAGGCCCGCGCCTCCGCGATTGCTGCTCTTAGCATTTGCTCTACTCCCTTCGGATTTGATATTTTTCGTCTAAACTACAATCCATGACCTATCTCGGAGCCTATATTACCTTCGACTATCTGAAATCCTTTTGTTATCAGATAGTTGAACTGGATCTTAGCTCAATCATCGGCAATCTTGATCGACAGCTCGACATCCCAAAGAAGCTTTCTTGATTCGATAC
>Ga0137459_1000697_pt1 | contig 11379 bp, 5 predicted proteins | sample EasRivERMGT700_2_FD_104908 | JGI IMG/M metagenome (GOLD analysis project Ga0137459, IMG submission 104908) | Soil microbial communities from meander-bound floodplain in the East River, Colorado, USA - East River MetaG ERMGT700_2 | ecosystem: Environmental > Terrestrial > Soil > Floodplain ...
CCCAGATCCGGCCGTCGGGCAGCAGCAGCGCGGCGTTGTGATAGAGGCGCGGCTCGACCGCCTCCGCCATCCGCCGCTTGTCGTAGCCGGCGAGCTTGTGGTCCTTGTCCCACAAGGGCGTGAGCAGGAGCGGGTACTGGACGGGACCGTAGAAGTCGTAGTTGCCGCCGTTGATGACCAGGATCTGGCGCGTGGGCAGGGTGATCGCGTAGTGCATCGTCCGGTCGTCCTGCGGCGTGGTCCCGAGGAAGTTCTCCTCGATGGTCCAGTTGCCGCCCAGCGGCGCCGCGGGGTCGTGGTGGAACGTCTCCTTCGCCCGCGTCCCCCGCCCACCGGCGAAGTGCGAGGGCTGGCCGTAGTCGAGGTTGACCGGGTAGAGCAGGCCGGCCGAGGTGGGCTGTCCGCCGAGCAGCGTGATGCTGTTGCTGTTCGGGTCCCAGTACGTGGTGCCGTACGAGGTGATCTCGCGCGCCCGGTCGGGGCCGGGCGAGAATGTGATGTCCGGCTTGCTGGCGGTGCCGGTCACCTGGGCCCAGTAGGTCAGCTTGGTGCGGCGCATGAAGGCCGTGTCGCAGGTCCGCAGGCTCACCCAGTCACCCTCGCGGGTCAGGTAGATCCGGCCGTCCGGCATCAGGTAGTTCTCGGGATAGAGCTTGAACGCGTCGTGCTGGTTGTCGGTGACGCAGTTCTTGTAGGGCAGGCAGTCCTTCTTGTACTGGGGGGTCGGCTGGAAGCCGGGGTTGATCAACTGCGTGAACGGGCTGTTGGGCGTGCTGGTGACGTCGATCGCCTTCCACGCAGTCTGTGGGTTGCGCGGATCGAAGGCGTGGGGATCGAAGAACTCGACGAAGTGATTGATCTCGAACACGTACATCTCGAGGTAGCCGACGTCGAAGCCGACGAACCCGCTGAACAGGACCATGCGGCCATCGAGCAGCGGCACCAGCGTGGGGTACCACCGCCCGCGCTGCATGAAGCCGGCAAACGTCCAGGGGTTGTTCGTCGCGCCCTGCGGTCGCTGCCGCCAGTCCACCGTGCGCCAGTTGATGGTTCCCTCGCGCTTCCAGTCGAAGATCCAGGTCGAGTTGTTGCCGGTTCGATAGGGCGAGTAGTACTGCGTGCCTCCGGTGAACAGGACATCGCCGTTCGGCAGGTGCTGCTGCCCGGTGCAGAACAGGTCATTGGGGGCGAAGTGGCCGGGACGCTTTGGATCGGGCACCGGTGCCGGGTGCGGGATACGATAGAAGGTATTGTTCTCCGGATCGTAGATCGCGGCGTTGTTGACCAGCTGGTAGTACCAGTCCAGCTTGCTGTTGCGGAATGGCTCCTCGCCGCGGATGAAGATGCCCTTCGGCGCCGAGGGCGACTTGTTCTCCGGGTAGTACTCGATGGGGCCGAGGTTGCGCCAGCTGCTGCCGCTGACCAGCAGGATCTTGCCCGAGGGCAGCATGACCGTGTGCACGGTCTGCATGCCGAGGATCCGCTCGAGGGCGCCGCCGCCGCCGGCCGGGATGACGGTATCCCAGGCGCCGTAGAGCTGCGGATCGGGGCTCTGCTGCGTGTGCGGCGGCAGGATGCACTGCGGCTGCTCCATCTCGGGTTCGGGCTGCGCTGTGGTCAGCATCCCGGGCTGCGCAGACACGGCGGTCGCGGCCACGCTCACGGCCACAAACGCACTCCAGCTCCACCATCGAATCATGGGCTCTCCTGTTCGACGTCGATTGAACACAATGATCCCCGCCGGTCACGTGGGCCGTCGGGGAACCAAGGGGCCGCGGACAGGATCCACCGATCCATCCACGAACGATTCATCTAAGCGTTAGACTGCGATCCTTGTCAACGCCGATCGGTCTGTGGCGATCGAGGCGTGGCCAGATAGATCCGGCCGGGGTGGAATTTGATGACCTGTCCGGAGATCCCCGACCGAGGTTGCTCACGGCGAACGGTAGCACCCGCTTCGAAAGAGGTCAGTTGTTCGGTGCGCCGCTCGTGATCCAGGTCTGGAGCGCGGTGAGGAACTCCGTCGAGGGCTGGCTGCCGACCTTGACGGTGGCGTCGGTGATCGAGTCGACGTCGCAGCTCGGAAACTGCGGCGACAGGTCGATGGCCTGCCGGGTCGGCTGATCGAGCACGGCGAGCACGAGCGACTTGCCGGGGGTGGCGCCGAGGAAGGGGGCGCCGTTGCAGCCGGTGTGGTTGCCGGTGAGCCCGGTGGCCATGCCGGTCTTGAGGGTCGTGAAGGCGGTGGTCTTGGTGCTGAAGTCCAGGATCTGCTCGATGTCGCTGGTGCGGCCGGGGGCGCCGGGAGCGTGGCACTGCTTGCACGTGCCGAGGTAGTCGCCGTAGAGGCTGGTGAACGTGGCCTCGACGGGGCCGCCGCCGCCGCTGTCCGGGGTGCCGTCGGTTGGGGCCGGGCAGCCGGTCGAGAGCGCGATCATGCCGATCGCGAAGCCGAGCCCGATGGCCCGGGTCGTGCGCGGCGTGGCGTTGGTCGTCGTCAGCTTCATCAGCGTTGTCAGCTTCGTCACCTTCATCGGGGGGCGCTCCTCAGTTTCAACATCGTCCGGTACACGGCGAAGCGAGCTCGCATGGGCTCCCAGGCGGGATTGCGAACCTCGCTGAGCCGGGTGTAACCCGCGGCCAGCTCGGTCGCCAGATCGAACCCGAGCTGCGACACCGGCACGCCGGAGAACAGGTGGAGCTCGGCGAAGGCCGCGAGGATCGCCAGCCCGGTGTCGTCGAGGGTCGTGCCGGTCTCGCTCGACCAGTCGTTCCAGTGCCGGCGCGCCGCCAGGAGGTGGGCGAGCACGCTGGCGACGGGCGCGCCGCTGCGCCGGGCAGCCTGCGCGAGCTGCGCCTCGCACAGCGCGAGCTCGAGGCGATCTTCGTCGAGGTCGCCGGTGGCGAGCCGCTGGGCGATCGCGTCGCGCCGCGCGGTCAAGGCGCGGCCGGCCGCCGCCGCGTCGCCGGCCAGGAGCTCGCTCTGCGCGCGCAGGCCGAGCAAGACGACCGCGTAGCTCTGGGCCGGCAGCGGCTCGTCGGGGCGCTCGCGGCCGTACGCGCCGTCGCGAGGCCGCGGGGCCGCGGCCACGAGGAGGGACTCGGCGGCGGTGAGGAAGCCGAGCGCGTCGCGCGCCTGGCCGAGCGCGAGCGCGGCGCTGGCCTGGCCGATCCGCGTGGTGAGGCGGTTGCGCGCCGCCTCGCCGGCCGCGTCCCCGGAGCCGGCCCGGACCGCCCGGCCCGCCCGGTCGGCATCGACGAGCGACCACAGCTCGGCGTAGCGGGTGGCCGCGAGCGCCGGCTGGCCGGCGGCGAGGTGATAGAGCCCGCTGCGGTCGAGCGCGACCGGGCGGAACCGCGCGAGCTCGCCGGACGCCCCGGTGACGCAGCGGTCGCTGTCGGCGGCGGCCGCCGCGTCGTCGCCGGTGTGGAACCGGGCGCGCGCGATGGCCAGGCAATGCGAGAGCTCCGATCGCGGGCTGGAGAACGGCAGCTTGGCGCGCGCCTCGAGCCAGCCGAGCGCGAGCCCGTAGTTGCCGACCGCGGCCTGGACGCGGCCCAGGCCGTCGAGGACGGCCGCGCGAGTGCGTGGGTTGTCGCGCGCCAGGCTGAGGGCGATGAGATCGTGGGCGTTGGCCTCGACGGCGGCCAGCCGATCGCCGGTGCGCAGGAAGCGTTGATGCGCGACGAACCCCCACAGCTGATGGACCTCGGCGCGCTGGGGCGCGCTGGCCGTGATCGCGCCGAGCTCGGCGATCGCGGCCGCGGCGGTGCGGCGGTGGGCCTCCGGATCGGCGAGCTCCGGCAAGCGGCGCGCGGCCAGGTAGGCGCGCGCGTAGTGGTTGACCACCGGCGAGAAGGTCCCGGGATAGTCCTTGGCGGGGTCCTTGCCCTCGGCCAGGCGCATCTCGATGAAGCCCGCGTGGGCCTCGAGCGACTCGGCCTGCAGGGTGACGCCGTAGAAGTGGCCGCGGGCATCGCTGCGCGCCCCGCGCGCGGCCTCGACGTAGGCGCGCTCGAACACCGCGTCGCGGTACAGCCGCTCGGCGTGGCGGCGCTCGGCGCGCTCGCGCGGCACGTAGCTGACCCAGCTGTCGGCGAAGTTGTAGAGCAGGTCGTCGCCGTCGACGGCCAGCGCCCGGCGCACCGTGGCGGCGACCAGCGCCCGGCGGCGCGCCAGGTCCTTGTTCTTGCGATACAGGACGAACACCCGCGCGCGCACGTCGTCCTGGTTCTTGGGGGTGAGATCGGCGAGCGCACGCTCGAGCTCGAGGAGGAACGCCAGCTCGCTGTACGGATCGACGCGGTGCAGCCAGCGGTCGATCGCGGTCGCGCGTGTGGGGCCGGCGGCGCCACGCACGAGCTCGCGGACGAACACCTCGGCGTGACCGAGGTCGGCCTCGGCCAGCGGCCGGTACAGCTCGAAGCAGCGGGGGTCGTCGCGGTACATCGCGAGCAAGCGATCGGCGTACAGCGCCGCCACCAGCGGGTCCTGGGGGTCGAGCTTGGCCAGGGCGGCGCGCGCCGCGTCTTCTTGCCCGAGCACGTCGAGGATCTCGCTCTGCACGACCGCCGACAGCGGGTGCGGGCTGGCCGCCAGCCGCGACAGGCGGGCGCGTGCCGCGGTCACGAACGGCGCGGACAGCGCCCCGCGTCCGAGCGCGCGCTCGGCCCTGCGCTGCTCGGCGAGCTCGCGCAGCGCGGCGCCCGCGGCCAGGTCGCTGCGCTCGAGGCGAGCGGCATAGAACCGGGCGGACTCGTACTCGCCGAGCTCGAGGTGCAGGCGGACCATCTCGCGCTGCACCGCCGGCGTGTCACCGCGGTGCGCGAGCAGGAGCAGGCGCTCCCAGCGGTCGTGGCTGGCGTCGAGCTCGTCGTCGATCGGGTTGATCGGGGCGACCGCGCCGGTGGCGCCGGCGGTGCCGGAGGTAGAAGGTGCGGACCGCGCGGCCGTCCATGCCGGTGGGACCGCGCCGGTGAGCGGCAGCGAGAACACGTCGAGCGAGCGGTCGACCAGGCAACTGGCGATCAGCCGGTCGGCGGCGGGGACCGGGTACTGGCAGCTCCAGCGCGCACTGCTCAGCTGCTCGGGCGGGCCGACCCGGCCGCCGTCGAACGCCGCCCGGAACAAGACGCCGTGATCGTTGCCGTCGATGGTGCCGTCGAAGTTGGTGTCGTTGAGGAACTGGCTGAAGTACAGCCAGCGGCCGTCGAGCGAGAACGCCGGCATCGCGCTGGTGCCCGGCAGGTCGAAGCCCAGGCGCGCCGGCGCCGCCGCGCTCGCCGCCGCCACCAGCGCGAGCGCGCCGGCCGTGTGGCCGAGGAAGCTCGGGCCGACCTCGCGCGAGCCGCGCTCCACCGGGACCACCACCAGCCAGCGGCCGTCGGGCGACACCGCCGGGCTGGCCACGCTGCCGGCGACCAGCCGCTCGCCGCGCGCGCCGTCGAGCCCGATCCGCCGCAGCTCGATGTCGCCGTGCAGGCCGGCGCGGGTGACCACGGCGATGGCGCGGCTGTCCGGAAACCAGACAGCCTGCAGCTCGGCGGTATCGGGGCCGGTCAGGCAGCGCCTGGGCCCGAACTGCCGCGCCCCGGGCTGGCCCAGGATCTCGCGGACGCACAGATCTCCGGCGGCGTCCTCGCGGTAGGAGATGTAGAGCAGGTGGTGGCCATCGGGGCTGGGCCGCGGCCAGGTGACGTCGGCGACCTCGTCGAACGCCAGCCGCGGCACGCCGCTCACCAGGTCCTGGACGTAGATCTGCGTCGTCGCTTCCTGGTCGGAGGTGAAGTACAGCTCGCGCCCGCCGGGCGCCGCGGCCCCGAGGTACTGGTTCGACGGCCCGGCGGTGAGCCGGTCCGGGCTGGCCAGCCCGGGCGGGGTAATCACGGCCGCCGCGAGCCACGCGATCAGCACCGCTTGATCTCCCAGGTGCCGCCGGCGATCTGCCGCTGGCCGCCGCAGACCAGGCCGTCCATGTGGATCTCGCGCCAGGCGGTGCGCACCTCGTCGGCGCTGCGCTCCGGTGCCCGCTCGGCGAGCCAGCGCCACAGCTGCCGGCGCTCGCGGTTGACGCGCTCGATCAGCCGGTTGGCCTGGGGCACGTCGAAGCTGCCGGTGCACGGCTCGATCGTGAGCACCAGCGTGCCGTCGAGCGCCTCGCCGAGGCAGCGCTTGACGAGCAGCGCGTCGGCGCGCACCGCGTCGTTGCCGCCGTCGCTCTGGTCGGTGGCCTCGAGATCGTCGCGGACCCCGGCTTCGCCGAGCTGGGCCGCGGTGAGCGGCGCCGGCCGCGGCAGGAGACCGGCCTGCTCGAGCTCCTCTTCGAGGCCGCGAAACGAGCCCGAGGCCTGCTGCTCGAGGGCGGTCTTGCGATCGGTGATGACCACGGCGGGGGCGTGGACGCAGCCGGCGGCCAGCGCGCCGAGCACGGTCAGGACGATCGGTTGCATCTCAGGGCTGCTCCAGGATCGGCGCCAGCCAGTGGGCGAGCGCCGGGCCGATGGGGATCCCGCGCATCTCGTCGATGCGCACCACGCCGGCGAGGCCGCCGAGCTCGATGGCCAGGCTGGCGAAGCCGCTGGCGAAGTGAAGCCGCACCTGCTTGGGGTACCCGACGCCCAGCGCCAGGCGGACGCGGTTGGCCGCGACGTCGGCGTGGTAGGGGTCCGAGACGTCCAGCACGGCGCGCAGGTGATCGCGGCCGATCCGCACGATCTCGGCGCGGCCCTCGAGGCCGTAGCGGTACGGCGTGAGGGTGATCGCGAGGTTGGCGTCCAGCGGATCGCCGTCCGAGCTTTGCCCCGCCCCCGGGCGCGGCGCCGACGGGCGCACCCCCGTGAGCTTGCCGCGGAACGCCAGGCGGGTGTCCTTGCCGCGCAGCTCGGCCAGGCCTTGCCCGGTGATCTTGCCGCCGAGCGCGGACAGCTCGAGCTGGTCGAGCGCGATCACGTCGTGATCGACCCGCGCGTTGCCGGCGAGCGGGCCAAACGACGTCCCGCGCACCGAGACTTCGCCGATCGACAGGTAGCTCCCGGCGCCGGCAAACGGGTGGTAGTCCGGAAACCGCAGCTGCGAGAACACCCCCTGCTCGCCCCGGCCCACCCGCTCGACGCCCGCCGGGCCGACGACGAATTCCTGCAGGACCGGGAGGTCGCCGTTGACGTCCGACAGGTGCACCCGCGCCGCCGGCAGGTCGAGCGCGACGTGCTCGAGGCCGACCCGCGCGGTGGTGACGAACAGCGACAGGTCGCCCGATTCGACGCGGAACGGCACGCGGACCTTGCCGTGCGCCTGGAGCTGGTCGGGCGCGGCGGCGAGGCCGTCGAGGCCCTGCACGAGCGTGCCCTCGAGCGCGAGGCTGTTGCGCGCCACCACGCTGGCGCCCTCGGTGGTGCGGTTGCGCTCGAGGTCGCCGGCGACGTCGAACGCGGTGCCGGCGCCCGGGTTGGCGAGGTGCATCGCGAGCGCCAGGGTCGCCTCCGGATCGCCGGCGATGGTGATCTCGAGCTCGGGGTTGGCGATCGCGTACCACGGCACCGCGGATTGCACGGCCGACGCCGCGCGCACGGCGAGCCTGGCGTCGATGCGGCGGCGAACGCCGTGCCTGGCGAGCGTGGCGTCGAGCCGCAGCGCCAGCGCCTTTGCGCCGAGCTTGACGCCGCGGCTGACGGCGGCGAGCGCGGGCACGGCGAGCGCGATGGCGGCCTTGGTCGTCGCGCCCAGCTCGACGTCCGCCGTGAGTGTCGCGGCCTCGACGTCGGCCCGGCTCTGCGCCGCGTCGGCATAGTGGACCTCGCGCACCGTCAGCGTCACGGCCTGGTGGCCGCCGACCGTGGCCGCCGGATCGGGCACGAAGCTCGGGATGCCGTCGCGCACGCCGGCGACGACCCCGGAGGCGACGCCGTGGCCGTCCAGATCGAGCGACAGCCGCGCCCAGTCGGGGCCGGGCGGCAACAGCGCCGCCGCCGCGGCGAGCCCGGCGATCCGGCCGCGGGCCTGCCAGCGAATCGCCCTGGCCGCGTCGAGCGCCGCGATGACGTGCAGATCGGCCGCGGGCTGGGCCCCGACCACGTGGACGTCGAGGCTCTGGCGCACGAGGTCGACCTTGGCGGCGATCTCGAGCTGGGCCGAGCCGAGCGCCCGACCGCCGCTCGACGGCGCGTCGATCGCGGCCGAGATCGTCGCCTGGTGCTGGAGCGCGGTGCCGCTGGACACGATATGGAGGCGCGCCCCGCGCAGCGCCGCGGCGGCCGTGACGGTCTCGCCGAGCTCGATGCGGCTATCGTGGGCGATGCGCCCGGCGCCGTAGCTCCCGCGCGAGGTCGCCACGACGGCTCGCGACGGTCCCAGGCGCGGCGCGCGGGCGTTCAGCGCCCAGGTCACCGAGGCGAGCGAGCCGGCCAGCGAGCCGTCGACGGTCGCGCCTCCGTAGCGGGCGGCCAGGGTGGCGTTGCCATGGCTGCGCCCGGGCGCCGCGGTGTCGAGCTCGATCACCGGCGCGGTGAGCTCGAGGTGCGCCGGTCCGCCCGCGAAGCTCGGGCCCAGCGAGGTGGCGAGGTCGGGGACGACCAGGCGGCCGACGTCGATCGTCGTCGTGGCGGTCGCCGTGGCCGTGGTCGTGGTCGTCGCCGTGGCCGTGGCCGAGGTGCGACCGGGCGCCGCGTGGGCCAGCGTCACGTCGGTGGTGAACGCGATCGCGCTGGCGCGCATGCCCGTGGCGTCGCGGGCGCCCGCCACGCTGCCGGCGAGGTGGACCACCCCCGACGACGCCAGCGCCGGCTCACCGAGCACGAGATCGCGGACCTTGACGTCGACATGGACACCTTGCAACGCGGCGCCGGCTACCACGCTCGCCACGTCGGCGGTGAGGTCGGCGTCGAGCGCGGTGGCGCTCCGGGCAGTGGCGTGTGCGGTGAGCCGGAGCCCACGTACGGTCTGGGTGGGCGTGGCGATCGTGCCGGCGCTCGCCCGGCCGGTCAGCACCAGCGGCCAGAACCCACCGGCGACCCTGGCCGCCGCGTTCGGGCCGGCCACGTCGCCCGCGCCAGGCGGCTCGACCCCCAGCGTCGCGTCGACGTCGGTGAGGCTGAGCCCCGGCGCCTCGAGGCGGGCGATCGGCAGCCGCAGCTCGGCGCGCACGCTGTTGCCCTCCGGTCGGGCGTCGACGCCCAGGCGAACGCCGCGGACCTCGAGCTCGCGCCACCGGGCACGAACCAGCGTCCCGGTGGCCGCCAGCGTGCCCGCAAGGGCGGGCGCGAGCGCGGCGTCCTTGACCGTGACGACGATCGGCTCGCCTTCGACCTCGAGCGGTCCGAGCTCGGGCGGCACGGCCCGCGCGATCGCCGGGAGGTCGACCCGCAGCGCGAGCTCCTCGACGAACGGGCGAACGCCCTGCCCTACCTGTCCTGCCCGTTCCACCTGCCCGGCCACTCCGGCCTCCTCGGCATCCTCGACGCCGCCGTGCGCGGTCAACGTCGCCGCGCCATCGAGCACGCTGAGCCGCTCGACGCGCAGCCGGGTCCGGCGCTCCGCGGCGGCAAAGTCGATGGTGCCTGCGAGCGCGATCAGCTGCTTGATCGGCACGAGCGCGGGCGCCAGCGTCTGGCGCTGCACGGTCACCTCGAGCGTGACGCTGCCATGCCCGGTCGCCGCCAGGGCCACCTCGCCGTGCACGTCGGCCACCACCTCGCGCACGGCCTCGGGCACCGCCTCGCCCATGCCGCCCACCGCCTTCGGCACCGCGTACGGCTCGATCGCACCGCGCAGCGTGCTGGGTCCAACGCCGAGCGCGATCGCACCGCCGGCGAGATCCGCGTGGGCGGTCAGCCCGGTCAGGATCAGGCGCCGCGGCGGAGCCACCCCGTCGAGCACCGTGACCGTCACCCCTTCGATGCGGACGTGGGCCTCGACGCCGGCGGGCACGAGCGCGCGGCTGAGTGCCGAGAGCGGCTCGGGCGGCGCCGCGGGCTCGGCCGCCGGCCCTGCCGAGGCCGGCATGCCCGAGAGCCAGCGATCGAGCGACGTCGTACCGTCGGCGTCGCGCACGATCGTCACGTTCACGTCGCGGATCACCAGGTCGTCGACTCGCCTGGACAGCGGCGACCAGCTGCCCTCGATCGAGCCGATCGAGACCAGGTCCGGTGCCCGGGCGGCATCGGCCGGTGGCGAGGCGATCCGGACGTTGCGAAATCGGATCCCGCCGATCGTGATCCGCCCCCCGTCGAAGTCGAGCCCGATCCCGCGCTTCGCGGCCGCGCCGCACACCCAGCTCTTCATCGGCCGGGCGTCGAGGTTCGCCAGCGCCAGCAGCGCGAGCGCGACCACCACCACGACCAAGCCGACCAGGCCCAGCAGCACCCGCGTGAGCTTGCGTCGCCAGCGCGCCAACGCCAGCTATCGTGCATGATCTGACACGCCAGTTCAACGCCGCACCGGACCGCCGCCGTCGGGCCTGGCCGCCACAGATGTCGCGCCCGCGGTCCGCGCTCGATGCAACCGACGTGCGGTACGCTCGGCCGTGATGCTCGAGCGGTGGCGTCTTCAGCGCGAGCTGCGTCGCGTTCCCGAGCTGTCGCCGGCGACCCCTGAAGGCAGCATCGCGCGGGTGACCGGCATGGTGCGCGTGCTTCGCGAGTCGCTGATCGCACCGCGGTCCGGGCGCGCCTGTGTCGGCTACCGGATCCGCCTCCGGTTCGCCGGTTCCGAGACCGTCGGCGGTCGCTTCGAGAGCAGCGAGCTGCGCGCCTTCGCGATCGAGCGGGCGGGCGACCTCGTGACGGTCGAGTCACTCGAAGCGCGGTTCGCGCTGCGCACCGTGCCTCCGACTCCGCCCCTAGACCGGGAGGAGTGGCAACAGTTTCGCCAGGACCGCGGCCTGTACCAGCGAACCATCGTGCTGAGCGGGATCGAAGAAGTCGTGATCGAGGTCGGGACCCTGATCTCGGTCGCCGGGCTCGTCGTGATCGAGGCAGCCTCGGAGCCGCCGACGCAGGAGCTCGGATTTCGCGACGCAGCGCCGCGCGCGTTCAAGCTGAGCGGTGACCTCGATCATCCGCTGCTGATCGGTCCGGCCGAGCGCGACTGACCGCCGCGATGGAGGTCGGAGCGGCGGCTCGCAGCGGGCACGAGGGAGCCGTCGAACGTGATCGAGGCCCGTGTCACTCCGGCAGGGCGCGTAGCTTCGCGATCACGTCGGCGCGATCCGCGTACTTCGCCTCGAGCCGCGCGCGCGTCTCCTCGTTGCCGGGGCAGCTGGCCGCGACTCCCGCCTCGAGCTCCGCGCGTCGCGCCTGATCGTACGGCTCCTCGCCCGACCAGTGGTGGCACATCTCCCAGCGCTCGACGAACCGGTCGACCTCGACCGGCATCGCGGTGGGTGC
>Ga0137459_1000698_pt1 | contig 11368 bp, 7 predicted proteins | sample EasRivERMGT700_2_FD_104908 | JGI IMG/M metagenome (GOLD analysis project Ga0137459, IMG submission 104908) | Soil microbial communities from meander-bound floodplain in the East River, Colorado, USA - East River MetaG ERMGT700_2 | ecosystem: Environmental > Terrestrial > Soil > Floodplain ...
GGTCCTGGTGCTCGCGGCGGGCGACTTCTACGAGATCGCCGGCACGTTCCCGGCACTCTGGGCCGAGCTCACGACCGTCGCGGAGCGGCGCACGCGCGCCTACGAGCAGCTCCTCGCGGGATAGCCGGGCGCGGCCGGGCGCTTCGCGGTGCAGCCGGCGCGGCTCAGTACGTCGTGCTCTGCCAGGGGAACAGCCACTGGAGCGGGGTGGCGACGCGCGCGGCCCACGAGGCCTCGTTGTGCGAGCCGCCCTGGGCGATGACGAAGTTCACATCGAGGCCCTGCACGTAGCCGTCTGCGAGCAGCGCGTTGTCCATCCGCGTGGTCTCGGGGAGCCCGTCGCTGCTGGTGCCCGCGTCGACGTAGAACTTGACCGGGACGCGCGTCGTCGCCTGCTCGACCTGCACGGTCAGCGCCTGGTTGTTCCACCAGAACGAGCTCGACATGCACCCCGCCTTGGAGAACACCGTGGGGTTCCGCCGCGTGAGGTAGAACGACAGGAGGCCGCCGAGCGACGAGCCCATGATCGCCGTGTTCTCCTTGCTCGGCAGCGTGCGGAAGCTCTGATCGACGAACGGCTTCACGGTGTCGATGAGGAAGCGCTCGTAGGTGTTGGCGGCGCCGCCGCCGAAGCTCGGGTCGCAGCACGGCGTGTACTCGGCGATGCGGTTGGCCGTGTTGTAGATGCCGACGGCGATCACCTCGTCCATCCGCCCGCCGTTGACGGCGCTGGTGATGTTCTCGTCGACCTGCCACTCGGTGCCGAACGACGAGGTCTGGGCCTGGAACAGGTTCTGGCCATCGTGCATGTAGAGCACCGGGTAGCGCTTGAGCGGGTTCTCGTTGTAGCTCGGCGGCAGGTAGAGGATGAGCGTGCGGCTGTTGTTGAACTGCGGCGAGAAGAAGTTGTTCACCTGGAACAGCGTCCCGGCCGTCGCGTTGAAGAACGGGTAGATGTCGGTGGTGGTGCCGGCGCGCAGGTGATAGTTGGCGCCGATCGACCACTTCGTGTCGTTGACGAGCGGCTTGACGTCGACGTCGCCCACCGAGTCGGCCACCGCGAAGGTCCACACGTTCCCGGTGGTCCAGGTGGCGTCCTTGCCCAGGGTCCACGACAGCGGCGTGACCGAGCCGCGGACCGTGATCCGGTTGCCAAAGCCGGTGTCGTAGTGCACGCGGAGCGTGGTGGCATCGGCCGCTGTGGCCCACAGCACGATCAGCGCGACCAGCGTTCCCAGCAGCCCGGTTCTCGTCGACGGATTCATGGCGCGCACCGTTAGCAGGATCGTCGCGCGTTGGGAATCGGTTTCGCCCCCGCGACCCGTGAGGTCCGTTTGATGATCACACCCGACGCTAGTACCTGGCCACAGAGGTTTTGATCGGTTGCGCTGGCGGTGCGAGCGGTGAGCTCGAGGAGATCGCGGACACGCGCGCTGGCGACCCGGATCTGGGTCCCTCCCTCAGCTGTCGACCACCGTATCACGGTGATCGTCGGTGCCATCCCCACGACCGACCGACGACCCACCACCCGGCCTGGGAATCTATTTCGGTCGGTGACCCAGCCCGGGTCGCTGCGCTGCGCGTCGACGCGGCAAGCAACGGATGCCGGACGAACCTATGGCTCCAACCGATCAAAACCTCTGCGGCGGGGACTAGCCGCGCTTCGACTTCAGGATCCGCTCGAGCGCCATCCCGGCGGCGCGCGCGGCGAGCGCGAGCTGATCGTCGAACGTGTGGCGCTGGCGGTGCTCGCCGAACAGGACGCCGACCACGCGCTCGCGCACCGCGACCGGCACGAGCAGGATCTCGGGCGGGCACGCACCGAGGATCGAGATCAGGAACGTGCGGCTCGCGTCGTCGTGCATCGGCCCGCGGTACGGCAGGCGCGTGCCGACGACGTCCTGCAGCGTCGACGGCCGGTCGAGCCGCAGCGTCGCGAACGGCATCACGGCCGGCTTCGGCATCATCGAGAACAAGCCGAGCTCGGTCACGCCCTTGGCGCCACCGTGGCGGGTCACGAAGAAGCCGGCGCGGTGGTGGTTCTCGGCCAGGTGCGTGACCATCCGATCGACGACCTCGTCGCGGCTCTCCGCGTGCTCGAGCTGCCGGATCACCTCGATCGCGCGCGCGGTCGCGTCTTCGAGGGCGCGCATCAGCGCTCGGCCGCTGGCGTCGCCCGCCGAGGGCAGCGACGGCGGCCCGACGACGAGCGGCGACGAATCGACGCTCGGCATCGGGATCGCGCTCGGCTCCGCGTCGTCCTCGTCGTCCTCGCTGCCCGGGATCGCGCCCAGCAGCGGCGGTGGGATCGTCGTGCCGGGTGGTCCCCATCCGTCGTCGATCGGGTCGTGGTCGATGCGCCGCCGCGACAGGTGCGCCGGCACGACCTCCGCGGTGCGCTCGGGGATGGCGGCATCGAGCTCGACCGCGCTCATCACGGACGTGCGCGGGCCGTGCGGCTCGTCGTCGCCGTCGTCGGGCTCGTCATCGACGATCACGGCCTGCCGGAGCGCCGACGATCGCGGCTGGGCGGGCTGCGGCGGCGGGGCGATGACGTGCGGGTTGGTGTCGTCGTCGCGGGCCGGCGCCGGCGGCGCCGCGAGCTGGTCGGAAGTGCTGTGGTCGCCGGCCGGCGCCGGCCGGCCGTCGAGCGTCGTGGCGTCCTCGTCGACCTCCATCGTCCGGACCTCGATCGTGCGATCGGCATCGCGGTGCTCGATCATCGCGGGGATGCCGGTCGCCTCGGTATCGCGGTGCGTCCGGGCGGGCTGGACCGGCACCGGGGCGGGCGGGATGCCGACCTGGGTGCGCCGCTCCGGCCGCTGCCTCGGCTTCCTGGCCTCGAGGACAACGATGTCGGTCTCGCCGGTGTCGGCGTCATCCTCCGGGGGGTCGCCAGCGGGCGCCGGCACCGCCGGGGTCACCGCCGACGGCGAGCGAGCTTGCGCGGGCGTGGCGCGCGGTCGCTCGAGCAGGATCGGGTGCGATTCGTCGTCGACGATCCGGTCGTGGATCAGCGCGCCGGTATCGGCGTCATCGAGCACGTCGATCGGCGGCGCCGCGGGCGCGGCGGCGGCGGCGCGCCCGGCCCGGATCGCGACCAGCGAGGTTGGTGTCGCCAGCGCGTCCTCGTCGACCACGATGCGAGGCTCGTCCGCGTCGATCGAGCGGTCGCCGCCGGACTTCAGATCGACCTCGCCGGCGCGTGCGTAGAGCTCCGGTGGATCGGTCTTCACGACCCGGCGGCGCATGGCCTGCTTGCGCTCACCGGGGGTGACGTCGTCGGGGTCGCCGGGCTCGATGACGATCAGTGGTTCGTCGTCGTCGTCATCGTCGGAGTCCGGCGGCATCGGCGGCCGGATCGACGCGGCGCGCCGGACCGGCACGCGGATCTCTCCCGACACGCTGCGCGCCCGTGGGCGGTCCGGTGCGGCTTCGGGGGTGGCCGGGATGTCCGGCGGCTCGTCCTCATCGTCCTCATCGTCCTCGACCATGATGATGATCGGCGTGTGGTAGTCGATGCTCGGCGTCGCGGCCGGCGTGCCCGTCGGGGTGGTGCGTGGCGCCGTCGTGGGCATGCTGATCGGGGTGGCCGGCGTCGGCGTGGCGGTCGTGATGGCCGAAGGCGAGACGGCCGGAGTACTGGACGGCGTGATGCGCGGGGCCGCGGCGGGGGTGCCGGTCGACGGGGTGGGGCGCGGCGCCGGCATGTCGATCGGCGCAGGAGGCGTGGGCGTCGTGGTGGCCGTGGTCGGCGCCGTGGTGGCCGGCGTTCCGGAGGAGGAGGCGCGCGGCGGGCCGGGATCGGGGTCGGTCGGAGTTGCCGTCGAGAGGCCGGCCGGGGCTTCGGGGGCCGCGAGCGGGCGGAGATCGAGCTCGCCGCTGTTCGGCCGCATGACATTGATCGGGGCGATCGCGCGGTGGCGGGCGGCATCGACCTTCCCGGTCAGGCCCTTGGTGCGCGGCGCTCGCTGCGACGCGGAGATCGCGGCCCTGATCGGCGACTCGACCTCCGAGGAGTGCAGCAGGCGGTGGCCGAGCGCGGTGACGTGGCCGTAGTAGTGGGCCAGGCACCAGGCGATCTGCATCTGGGTCGCCACCGCGCGCACGATGTAGGCCCCGGTGAAGAACGCGATCTCGTCGACCGCATGGCGATCCGAGGGATCGCTCATCGCGACGGTGAGGTTGTTGTCGCCGTCGAGCGACACCGGGATCGCGCGCAGCTCGATCGCCATGTCGCCCGGGAGCGTCGCGACGACCTTGGGCGTGAGCCGCGCGAGCATGTTGGGGTTGACCTGCGGCACGAGCAGCCGCGAGCGGTAAAAAGCCGTGAGATCGTCGTCGCTGATCGCGCCGGTGGTGACGAGCTGTTCGCCGAGCGTGCCGCCGACGTTGGCGACGCGCGCACGCGCGTCGTCGAGGGCGTTGGAGGAGACCAGCCCCGAGCGGACCAAAAGCGCACCAGCGTCGTCGGCCACAGTGATTGGAAGTCGAGAAACCTGCCGGACGCGGACAACCCCGGCCCGTCCGGGATCATGATGACAGGGCGGCTGTCATGTCAACGAACCCGCGGATCTACCTGGACTTCAATGCAACGGCGCCCCTGCACCCCCGCGCCCGTGCTGCGATGGCACAGGCCATGGCGGATCCCGGGAACCCCTCCTCGATCCACGCGGAGGGTCGTCGCGCCCGGGATCACATCGAGCGTGCCCGCGATCAGGTGGCGCGCCTGGTCGGCCGGCCGCGGGAACAGCTGGTGTTCACGAGCGGCGGGACGGAGGGCAACGCGCTGGGCGTCCTGGGCCTCGCGGCGGTCGCGGAGCGCCGGGGGAGCCCCCGCATCGTGGCGGCCTCGGCGATCGACCATCCGTCACTGCGTGGCGCGGTGGCGGCGCTCGTCGGCCGGGGCTGGCAGCTCCGGCCGATTCGCGTGACCGCGGCGGGGGCGGTTGATCCCGGCTCGCTGGCCGGCTCGCTGGCCGGCGCCGGCCTGGTCGCGATCGCCGCGGTCAACCACGAGCTCGGGACGATCGCCGACCCGGAGGTGATCGCGGCGGCGCGCGCGGCGGGGGCGCTGGTCCACGTCGACGCGGTCCAGGCGGCGGGCAAGCTCCCGCTCGCGGCGATCGACGCCGACGCCCTCGTGGTCTCGGCGCACAAGCTCGGCGGACCGCAAGGCGCCGGGGCGGTGGCGCTCGCGCACGACGATGGCCTCCCGCTGATCGAAGCAGGTCACCAGGAGCGCGGCCGGCGGCCGGGCACCGAGAACACGCTGGGGATCGTCGGGTTCGGTGCGGCGGCGGCCGACGCCGACCCGGCGAGCTGGCCTGCGGTCGCGGCGCTCGGCGAGCGCCTCGAGGCCGGCCTCCGCGCGATCCCCGGGGTCCGGATCCACGGCGCCGGGACGCCCCGGGTCGGCGGCACGGTCAACGCGGGGTTCGCCGGCGCGCGCGGCGAGTCGATCGTGATCGCGCTCGATCTGGCGGGCATCGCGGCGTCGACCGGCGCGGCCTGCACCTCGGGATCGATCCAGCCGTCGCCCGTGTTGCTCGGCCTGGGCCTGTCGCCGGACGAGGCCCGCGAGGCGGTGCGCTTCAGCCTGGGCCGCACGACCACGGCCGGCGAGATCGACGCCGTGCTCGAGCACCTGCCGGCGATCGTGGCCCGGGCCCGGGCGCACCGCGCATGACGCCATGCGCACCGCAGGGCCATCCGGGAAGAGAATTATAGATGTACTTGTAACAGGCTGGGTTATAACTTGCACCGTGCCCATCCCCGAGAGGCCTCCGACCCTGTTCGACCGCGCACAGGAGTGGAGCGATCTCGGTGCGTTCGTGGCCGTGAAATCCAGGGGGCCGCGAATCGGGGTGGTCTATGGCAGGCGACGGCAGGGCAAGAGCTTCTTGTTGCGCGCCCTGAGTTCCGGGACGGGTGGCACCTATCACCAGGCGCTCGAAGAAGAACGTGCGAGCGCCCTGGGATCGCTAGGCCGGGCGATCGCGAGCAAGATGGATCTCGCCTCTGCCATCAACTTCGGATCGTGGGACGAGGCCATGCGCACGCTCGTCGCACGTAGCGGCAAGGGGCTGATCGTGCTCGACGAGTTCCCGTTCCTCGTCGACAAGGCGCCGGAGCTGCCATCGGTCATCCAGCGCATCTTCGACGACGCGCGCAGCGGCTCGATCGCGCCGTTCCGGATGCTGCTGTGCGGCTCGGCGATGTCGGTCATGAGCAGCCTCCTGACCGGCGCCCGTCCCTTGCGCGGTCGAGCCGAGCTCCAGCTCGTCGTTCATCCGTTCGATTACCGGACGTCGGCGACGTTCTGGGGGATCCGCGATCCAGCGGCGGCGTTCCTGGTTCATGCGATCGCCGGCGGCACGCCCGGGTATCGCGATCTGCTCGACGCAACCGCGCCCGCGCGACCGAACCAGCTGTTTGCCTGGCTCGCCGCCGGCGTGCTGAACCCATCGCACGCGTTGTTCACCGAGGCAGACTACTTGCTGACCGAGGATCCGGCCATCACGGATCGATCCGTGTATCAGTCGGTGCTGTCCACGGTCACGCAGGGTGCGCACACCCAGCGCGAGATCGGTGGCCGGCTCGCGCGCACCGACCAGGCCATGCAGCATCCCTTGCTCGTCCTCGAACGGGCCGGCTTCATCCGGCGCGACGCCGATGTCCTGCTCGAGAAGCGGCCGTTGATCCGGATCGCCGATCCCATGCTGCGGTTCCACCATGCGATCATCCGTCCCGATCTACCGCGGTTCGAAGCACGCCGGACCCGCGAGGCCTGGGCGGCGGCGACCCAGCGCTTCGAAGCCCAGGTCCTGGGCCCACACTTCGAAGAGCTCGCGCGTCAGTGGACGCTCCAGTTCGCATCGCCGGCGACCCTCGGTGGGCGACCGGCGCGCGTTGGCTTCACGCAGGTGAACGATGCGACGCGGCGTGAACGCTACGAAGTCGATGTCGTCGCGGTCGCACCCGAGCGGCGAGCGAACAAGCCCGTCCTGCTCGCGATCGGTGAGGCGAAGGGCGGCATCGGGCGCCGCGGCATGACCGATCTCGCAAGGCTCGAACACCTTCGCGAGGTCCTCGCCGCACGAGCCGTGACGGCCTCGACCCGGCTGTTGTTGTTCTCGCGCGGCGGCTTCACGCGGGAGGTCGAGGCGCATGCCAAGCGCCGCAACGATCTCGAGCTTGTCGACCTCGAGCGGCTCTACACCGGTGATTGACCGCGCCTCTGGGCTTGTCGCCCGGTGCACCGTGCATGACATTCCACAGCGATCACCAAGGCTTGATGGGTAGTGGGATCCGAGTACGCGCCCGGCAAGACAGGTTCCCCAGCGCGCGCGGCCGGCCGGAGCGGTGCCTTGACGCCCTCCGCGGCGGCGGGGTATCCCCAGCCCATGCGTGACGTCGTGATCGTCGGTGCCGCGCGCACCGCCATTGGAAGCTTCCTGGGCTCGCTCGCGTCGGTCCCCGCGCCCAGGCTCGGCGCGACGGCGATCAAGGCCGCAGTCGAGCGTGCCGGGATCGCCCCGGGCGACGTTGGCCTCGTGCACATGGGCATGGTCCTGCCGGCCGCGGTCGGCCAGGCGCCGGCCCGGCAGGCCGCGCTGTTCGCCGGCTTGCCACAGAGCGTGCCGTGCGTGACGGTCAACAAGGTCTGCGGGTCGGGCCTCGAGGCCGTGATCGGCGCCGCGCGCGCGATCGCCGCCGGGGAGTGCGAGATCGCCGTCGCCGGCGGCATGGAGTCGATGTCGAACGCGCCGCACGCGCTGCGCGGCTCGCGCACCGGGACCAAGATGGGCCCGCTCGAGACGGTCGACACGATGGTGGTCGACGGCCTGTGGGACCCGTACTCGAACCAGCACATGGGCAACTGCGCCGAGCTGTGCGCCAAGGAGAAGGCCATCCCGCGCAGCGCGCAGGACGAGCACGCCGCGGAGAGCTATCGCCGCGCCCTCGCCGCGATCAAGCAGGGCCACTTCAAGGCCGAGATCGCGGCGGTGAAGATCGCCGATCCGAAGAACAAGGGCGGTGAGATCGCCGTCGACACCGACGAGGAGCCCGGCCGCGGCAACATCGAGAAGCTGCCGGGCCTGCGGACCTCGTTCCAGAAGGACGGCACGATCACCGCGGGCAACGCGTCGTCGCTCAACGACGGCGCCGCGGCGGTGGTGCTAATGACCGCCGACGAGGCGAACCGGCGGGGTGTCAAGATCCTCGCGCGGATCGTCGCCTCGGGCTATCACGCGCAGGCGCCGGAGTGGTTCACGACCGCGCCGACCCCGGCGATCAAGAACGCGCTCGGCCGCGCCCGGTGGGATGCGAAGGACGCCAAGCAGGTCGACCTGTGGGAGATCAACGAGGCGTTCTCGGTCGTCTCGGTCGCGAACAACCAGATGCTGGGGCTCGATCCGGCGAAGGTGAATGTCTGGGGCGGCGCGGTCGCGCTCGGCCATCCGATCGGCGCGTCGGGCGCGCGGATCCTCGTGACGCTGCTCCACGCGATGGCGGCGAACGGCGCGAAGACCGGCGGCGCATCGCTGTGCATCGGCGGCGGCGAGGGCATCGCGCTGCTGGTGGAGCGGCCCTGAGCCATGACCCGGCCAACCACGGAGCGCCGCAGCGCGCCTCCGCGAGGAAGAAGGATCCGATGACCACCGTCAACAGGCTCGGCGTGATCGGCGCCGGGCAGATGGGCCAGGGCATCGCCCAGGTCGCCGCGCAGGCCGGGCTCGACGTGATCATCGTCGACGCGGCCCCGGACTTCGCACAGGCCGGGATCGGCAAGATCAAGAAGCAGCTTGACCGGCTGGTCGAGAAGGCCAAGCTCGAGGCGAGCGCGCGCGACCAGGCGCTCGGCCACCTCAAGGCCGGCCACGCCCACCGCGATCTGGCCGAGTGCGACGTCGTGGTCGAGGCCGCGCCGGAGCGCGAGGAGCTCAAGCTCGCGATCTTCAAGAGCCTCGGCGAGGTCTGCAAGGACGACGCGATCCTGGCGTCGAACACGTCGTCGATCTCGATCACGAAGCTCGCCACGGCCTCGGGCCGGCCGGATCGCGTGATCGGCATGCACTTCATGAACCCGGTGCCGGTGATGAAGCTGGTCGAGATCGTGCGCGGCCTGCCGACCAGCCAGGCGACCTACGACACCACGGTCGAGCTCGCGAAGCGGTTCGGCAAGACGACGATCGGCGCGCGCGACATCCCCGGCTTCATCGTCAACCGGATGCTGATCCCGCTGCTCAACGAGGCGTGCTACGGGCTCTACGAGGGCCTCGGGACGGCGGCGGACATCGACACCGGCGTGCGGCTCGGCCTCAACCACCCGATGGGGCCGCTCGAGCTCGCCGATCTGATCGGCCTCGACACCTGCCTGGCGATCGCCGAGGTGCTGCACCGCGAGCTCGGCGACGACAAGTACCGGCCGTGCCCGCTGCTGCGCCAGTACGTCGCCGCGGGCTGGCTCGGCAAGAAGGTCGGCCGCGGGTTCTACGAGTACGACCCCCAGGGTCAGAAGAAAGCCTGAGGACCGGCCATGAGCTACGAAGCATTCGAGACCATCAAGGTCGAGGTCGCCGGTGCGCTGGCGATCGTCACGGTCGCGCGCGAGCCGGCGCTCAACGCGCTGTCGTCGCAGGTGATCGCCGAGCTGACCGCGGCGTGCGGCGAGCTCGAGGTCTCGGCCGAGGTGCGCGTGGTGATCCTGACCGGCGCGGGGGACAAGGCGTTCGTCGCCGGCGCGGACATCGCCGAGATGCGCGAGCTCACGCCGCTGCAGGCCCAGGCGTTCGCCGAGATGGGCGGCGCGCTCGCCCAGTCGATCGAGACCTCCGAGAAGCCGTGGATCGCCGCGGTCAACGGCTTCGCGCTCGGCGGCGGCTGCGAGCTCGCGCTGGCGTGCGACTTCGTCCACGCGTCGGACAAGGCCAAGCTCGGCCAGCCCGAGGTCAAGCTCGGGATCATCCCCGGGTTCGGCGGCACGCAGCGGCTCGCCCGGCGGGTCGGGGTCGCCAAGGCCAAGGAGCTGTGCATGACCGGCGATACGATCGACGCCGCCGAGGCGCTGCGGATCGGCCTGGCCGACGCGGTGTGGCCGCACGCGGAGCTGATGGCCAAGGTCAAGGAGCTCGCCGGGCGGATCGCCGCGAACGGCCCGCTCGCCGTCGCCGAGGTCAAGCGCCTCGTCCACCTGGGGCAGTCGACGACGCTCGACCACGCGATCGCGCTCGAGCAGCGCAGCTTTGGCCTTCTGTTCGCGACCGCGGACCAGCGCGAAGGCATGTCGGCGTTCCTCGCCAAGCCGCGGCGCCCGCCCCAGTTCAAGGGTCAATAACCGATGCAATTCGCGCTGACCGAAGAACAGGCCGCCGTCCAGCGGACCGCCCACGACTTCGCGACCAATGAGGTCCTGCCGAAGGCCGCCGAGATCGATCGCGAGCACCGCCACCCGGCCGAGCTGGTCAAGCGGATGGCGGAGCTCGGCTTCCTCGGCATCGCGGTGCCCGAGGCCTACGGCGGCTCCGGGTTCGACAACATCTCGTACGTGCTCGCGATGGAGGAGATCTCGCGGGCCTGCGCGTCGACCGGCGTGATCATGAGCGTCAATAACTCCCTCGTGTGCGATCCGATCCTGCGGTTCGGCACCGAGGCACAGAAGCACGAGTGGCTGGTGCCGCTCGCGCAGGGCAAGCTGCTCGGCTGCTTCGCGCTCAGCGAGCCCGAGGCCGGCAGCGACGCGGCGGCGCAGAAGACCGTCGCGGTGCGCGACGGCGAGGGCTGGGTGATCAGCGGCACCAAGAACTGGATCACGAACGGTCCGGTCGCCGACGTCTGCGTGCTGTTCACGATGAACGACCGGGCGGCGGGCCACAAGGGCATCACCGCGTTCCTCCTGCCGATGAAGACCAAGGGGGTGCGGTGCGGCCCCCCCGACGACAAGATGGGCATCCGCGGCAGCAAGTCGTCGCAGATCTTCCTCGACGACGTCCGGCTGCCGGCCGGCGCGCTGCTCGGCGACGTCGGCGGCGGGTTCAAGATCGCGATGTCCACGCTCGACGGCGGCCGGATCGGCATCGCCGCGCAGGCCCTGGGCATCGGGCGCGCCGCGCTCGAGGACGCGCTCGGCTACGCCCAGCAGCGCCGGACGTTCGGCAAGCCGATCGCGCAGCACCAGGCGATCGCGTTCAAGCTCGCCGACATGGCGACCGAGCTCGACGCGGCGCGGCTGCTCGCGCTGCGCGCGGCCTGGCTCAAGGACCACAAGCACCCGTACGGCAAGGAGGCGGCGATGGCCAAGCTGTACGCCTCCGACGTCGCCAACCGCGCGGCGCGCGAGGCGATCCAGATCTTCGGCGGCAAC
>Ga0137459_1000700_pt1 | contig 11361 bp, 12 predicted proteins | sample EasRivERMGT700_2_FD_104908 | JGI IMG/M metagenome (GOLD analysis project Ga0137459, IMG submission 104908) | Soil microbial communities from meander-bound floodplain in the East River, Colorado, USA - East River MetaG ERMGT700_2 | ecosystem: Environmental > Terrestrial > Soil > Floodplain ...
ACCCAGCCGCCCTCCCACGGGAAGTGCCAGCGCGGCGAGCCCTAGGCCAAGGAGGCCGGCTGGGGCAACGCCCAGGCACCCCAACCCCGGCGGGTGTTCGCGCCGGGCCCCGAGGGCGCGGTGGTGATCATCGACGTCAAGTCGCGCAAGGTGCGCGCGCTGGTCGGCGGCTACGCGTCGAAGGTCGCCGGGTTCAACCGCGCGACGATGGCGCATCGCCAGCCGGGCAGCTCGTTCAAGCCGTTCGTCTACGCGGCGGCGATCGACAGCGGCCTGTACACGCCGGCGACGATCGTCAACGATACGCAGGAGTCGTTCCGCGAGTTTCCCGAGTGGAAGCCGAAGAACTACGAGACCGGCAGCTTCGAGGGCCCGGTCCGGCTGCGCCACGCGCTGTCGAGGTCGATCAACTCGGTCTCGCTGCAGCTGACGTATGCGGTCAAGGCGCCGGCCGTCGTCACGCTCGCGAACCGGATGGGGATCGCCAGCAAGCTGACGCCGGAGATGTCGATCGCGCTCGGCTCGAACGAGGTCACGCCGCTCGAGATCACGAACGCCGCGGCGTCGCTGGCCGCCGGCGGGGTCGCGGCCGAGCCGCAGTTCGTCGACGCGATCAACGGCAAGTCGACGCCGGCACCGGCCGGCGAGCAGGTGCTGCGGCCCGAGGTCGCCTACGTGGTGCTCGACATGATGCGCTCGGTCATCAACGAGGGCACGGCGCACCTCGCGGCGGCGCTGAAGATCCCGATCGCCGGCAAGACCGGGACGTCGAACGACGCGAAGGACACCTGGTTCCTCGGCCTCACGCCCGACTACGCGATCGGCGTGTGGGTCGGCTACGACGACAACCGCGCGATGGCGCGCGCGACCGGCGGCGCCACGGCGGTGCCGATCTACGTCGCGATCATGAAGCAGATGAACCAGCCGGCGAAGCCGTTCGCGCGGCCGGCGCACGTGGTCGAGGTGACGATCGACAAGAAGACCGGCCTGGTCGCGCCCGACGGCGCGCCCAAGGGCACGACGATGTCCGAGGTGTTCGTCGAGGGCTCGGCGCCGACCGTGGTCGCGCCGATGCCCGACGAGATCACCGAAGCGAAGAAGACCAAGACCGAGTACGACGACGAGACCAACGCCGAGCCCAGCGACTGATGGTTCGCGGCGCGGCCTTCGTCCTGGCGTGGTGCGTCGCCGTGTCCCCGGCGGGCGCGGACGACGGCTACCTCGCGCGGCTCGCCGGCGCGGTGCGGGCGCGGCTCGACGAAGCGGCGGCGTCCCACGTCGCGAAGCTGGTCGCGCCGGTCCCGGTGACGCCGCGGTGGCGGCCGCAGAAGCTCGGCTCGCTCGATCTCGGCGCGCCGCTCGTCGCGGTCGCGGCGGCGGATCTCGACGGCGACGGCAAGGCCGAGCTCTACCTCGTGACGTCCCGCGAGGTCATCGCGGCCGGCGTCGCCGGCAAGGTCCGCGAGCTCGGCCGGGTCGCGTTCACCGGCGAGCCGGCGGTGCCGGCGTCGCGCGACGTCGTCGGGACCGCGGTGGTCGACGGCCACACGGTGATCGCGGGGGTGTCGGCGTGGGCCAAGGATCTGCGCGTCGAGTGGCACGGCAAGGCGCTGGCCGGCCGGCACGGCGCGGGCGGGTTCCGGGTGTGCGGCGACCGCCTGCAGCTGGCCGCCGGGCGCAACCACTTTCGCGAGGGCGGCGCGGCGATGTTCGGCGCGCGCTGCCGCGATGATCTCACGGACGCGGTGGGCGCGCCGCTCCACGTCCGCGGCGAGCTGTCGGCCGCCGGCGTGCTCGAGGTCAGCGTCGAGAAGTGCGCCGCGGACGGCACCGCTTGCCAGCCGGCGGGCGCGTTCCAGTACAAGGATGTCGGCGTCGCGTTCGAGATCGCCGACGTCGATCGCGACGGCACGCCCGACGTGGTCGTGTCGAGCGCGAGCGCGCCGGGAGACGCCGACGCGATCCGCGTGCTGCCGCTGGCGGGACCCCCGGCGGGCAAGCCGCTGTTCAAGAAGCCGTTCAACGGCGGCGTCGCCGGGATCGCGGTGGCCGACGGTGACGGCGACGGCGTGGCCGAGGTGATCGCGGTGGTCCGGCTCGCCGGCGCGACGCGGGTCGACCTGTGGAGGCTCGACTGATGCGCCTGATGGCAGCGCTGGGAGCGCTGCGGGCGATGCGGGTGATCGTGCCGGTCGCGTGCGTCGCGACGCTCGCCCACGCGGAGACCCGCCCGCGCTACGGCAGCTTCGTCGAGGGCTCGCTGCTCGGGGCGCCGGTCGCGTTCGATCCGGTCGCCGCCCAGGCCCACGCCGACCTCACCGTCGTCGGGCTGGTGTTCGACACGCTGTACACGGTGGGTCCCGACGGGGCCGTCCAGCCGCACCTCGCGCTCGGCCCACCGGTGTTCGATGCGGCGCGGACCACGGCGCACATCGCGATCCGGCGCGGCGTCGCGTTCCACGACGCCACCGTGATGACGGCGCGCGACGTCGCCGACTCGCTCGAGCGCGTGCGCACGAAGCTCGGCTGGCTGCTCGCGCCGGTCACCGCGATCCGCGCGAGCGGCGACGGCGTCGAGCTCGTGCTGCGCGCGCCGGTCGCCGACCTCGCGACGCTGCTCGCGCTGCCGCAGGCCGCGATCACCAAGCACGGCCAGGCGCCCGCGGCGGCCCGGCCGATCGGGACCGGGCCGTTCGCGTTCGACGGGAGCGACGCGCCGCACAAGAAGCTGACCCTGAAGGCGTTCGACGATCACTTCGCGGGCCGGCCGTACCTCGATCGGCTGGTGCTCGGCTGGTTCGACACGCCCGACGGCGAGGCCCGGCGGTTCGAGACCGGCGCGGCGCAGCTGTCCGCGCGCGGGGTCGGGGCGTTCGCCGGCGCCCGGCCGAAGTACCCCGCGGCGCAGCTCGAGAGCCCGGCCGCCGTGCTGCTGTTCGTCGGGTTCGGCAAGCAGCACGCGCAGGTCACCGGCGACCGCGGGTTCCGCCGCGCGCTCGACCTGGCGCTCGATCGCGGCGCGCTCGCGACGATCACGACCGGCGAGCGCACGCGGCCGACCCGGCTGCCGCTGCCGATCGAGGCCGGGGCCGCGGTGCTCGATGCGGCGGGCCGCGCCGGCGATGCGGTCGCGGCGCGCGCGGTGCTCGCCGACGCCGGCAAGCAGGCCGCCGCGCTCGCCCCGGCGAGCCTCGCCGGCGTGAAGCTCGCGATCCTCATCGACGAGACGCGCCCCGACGACCGCGAGCTGGCGCTGCGGGTGTCGCGCGGCCTCGACAAGCTCGCGATCGGCTTCACGATCGAGGCGGTCGGCGCGGACCAGCTGCGCGATCGCGCGCTGCGGGGCGATTGCGATCTGTGGATCGGCCAGCTCGCCGCGCCGATCACCGTCGCGGTCGCGTGGTGGGGCCAGGCGTTCGCGGCGGGCAACGACGGCTGGGTCCAGGCCCGGCTGGCGGCCGGCGCGCTCGATCCCGCGGAGGTCGCCAGGCAGTTCGCGGAGCGGCTGCCGATCGTGCCGCTGATGTTCCGGTCGCTGGTGGTCTGGCACCGCACCGACGTGCACGGCCTCGGGTTCGATGCGATCGGGCGCCCTGGGCTCGCGGATCTCTACTGGTTCAAGGGCAAGCCGTGAAGCTGCGCGGCCGGTTCACGCTCGCGCTCGCGCTCGCGGCGCTGGTCCCGATCGCGGTCGCCGCCGTCGTGACGACCCAGGTGATCGCGTCGAGCGCCCGGTCCGACTCGCAGCAGCGGCGGACGACCGCCGAGACCACGATCCAGGGTGAGGTCAAGCGGCTCCGCACGCAGGTCGAGGCGGTCGCCGAGACGCTCGCGAGCCACAAACACCCGTTCGTCGGCACCTTGCTCCTCGACCTCGCGAAGCAGACGACCGGCCGGCTCGATTATGCCAGCGAGCAGTACCTCCGCGAACAGAGCAGGCCGGTGATGAACGGGCTCTCGCTCGATGTCCTGACGATCACCGACAAGACCGATCGCGTGCTGTGCTCGCCGCACGCGCCCGGCAAGATCGGCGAGTCGAACCACCCCGAGGTCCGCGAGCGCGCCGCCCGCCGCAAGACCAAGGACGCGGCCAACGTGTACTTTGTCCGCGAGGACGTCACCAACGGCCTGGCGTCGGAGACCGTCCTGGTCGCCGAGGCGAGCCGGATCGCGCAGGACGGCGTGTACGCGGTCGCGGTCGCGGTCGGCCGGAAGGTCCAGGACGACCTCCTCCTGGCGGTGCGCAGCGATCCCCGGGTCGACGCGCGGATCGTGGCGAGCACGGGCGAGATCCTGCTGGCGCCGACCAACAAGGACTGGGCGGCGTTCTCGCAGGACGAGCCGATCAAGGTCTCCCTGCGCGGGCCCGACGATGCGCCGGTGGCGGTCATCGAGGTCGCGGTGTCCGACGGCGACATGGAGCGCGTGCTGCGCAAGGTCACGCTGACCTCGGCGGCGCTCGCGCTGGGCGCGCTGATCGGCGTGGTGCTGATCGGCCTCCTGGTCGCCCGCCGCACCGCCCGCGATCTCGATCAGCTGGTGGCCGGCTCGCTCGCGGCCGCGCGCGGCGATCTCGATCACCGCGTGCCGGTGCGCTCCGAGGACGAGATCGGCGCGGTCGCCGCGGCGTTCAACTTCATGATGGAGGACCTGCGGAGGTCGAAGGAGCGCCTCGTGATCGCCGAGCGGATCGCCGCGTGGCAGGAGATCGCGCGCCGGCTCGCGCACGAGATCAAGAACCCGCTGACCCCGATCCAGATGGCGATGGACACGCTGCGCAAGACCTGGAGGAAGAAGCACCCGTCGTTCGGCGAGATCCTCGAGGAGTCGACCGCGACGGTGATGGAGGAGGCCGACCGGCTCAAGCACATCGTCTCCGAGTTTTCCGCATTCGCGCGGATGCCCAAGCCGGGGTTCCAGCGCCTCGATCTCAACGAGCTGGTGCGCTCGGCGCTGGCGCTCTACCAGGGCGGCGCGGCGCCGATCGAGATCAAGCTGTTCGGCCAGCTGCCGCAGATCGACGCGGACAAGAACCAGCTGAACCAGGTGGTGCTGAACCTGGTCGAGAACGCGCGTGACGCGATCGGGCAGCGCGGCGACGGCCACATCACGGTGTCGACGAAGCTGGGCGAGGCGGGCGACCGCGCGATGCTGATCATCGAGGACAACGGGCCGGGGGTCCCGGGCGACTTGAAGGACAAGATCTTCGCACCTTACTTCACGACCAAGCATGCCAAGGGGGGGACCGGCCTCGGGCTCGCCATCGTGCATCGGATCGTCTCGGACCACGGCGGCCGGATCGCGGTGATGGACACCCCGGGCGGAGGCGCTCGGTTTGCGATCGAGCTCCCTCTCCGTAACGGAGCGCCTCTCCTGACTTCTCGGATCTAGGTTATCGTGGCGGTGGGAGGTCCTATGCGTCGATTGGAAAAGACAATTCGTGAGATCGGATGGACGCACGCGGTCCCGAGGCTCGAGGTCGGTGATTGCGTGTCGCGAGCGTTCGACGTGATGAGCCGGGAGGCACACGACTGCGTGCTGGTGATGCGAGCGGGTCAGCTTGCCGGGATCTTCACCAGCCGGGACTTCTTGAACCGGATCGCGGCGGTCCGCGCCGATCCGGACGCGATCGTGCTCGGCGACGTCATGACCCCGATGCCGCGGATGCTGCGGCCGCGCGATCCGGTCGCGTTCGCGATCAACTGGATGGCGGTCGAGGGCTTTCGCAACGTGCCGATCGTCGACGACGCCGGGGAGGTCCTCGGCGTGCTGACGGTGTGGGACGTGATGCGTCACCTCGAGGCGATCTTCGACGAGATCGATGCCACACCGCGGTCGACGCCGTTCGGCGACGACACCTCGTCGGTGATCTCGATGATCGATCTCGGAGGTGGCTAGTGAACGGCGGGATGCAGGCGCTCGCGAGCGCCACGGTCGGCGCGCTGTCGCCGCGGCCGCACGCGCGGGTCGCCGCCGAGGACGCGATGTGGAAGGTGGTCTCGGAGATGAAGGCCAAGGGCCGCGGCGCGGTGCTGGTCGAGGAGGACGGCGCGCTCGTCGGGATCTTCACCGAGCGCGATCTGCTCAACCGCGTCGACTACAGCGACGCGCTGTGGTCGCACATGGTGGTGCGCGACGTGATGACGCCGCACCCGATGGTGATCCGTCCGGACGATTCGCTGAGCGAGGCGCTGCGCCGGCTGACCCAGGGCCACCGCCGCCACCTGCCGATCGTCGACAATCGCGGCCACGTGCTCGGGCTGATCTCGATCCGGGACATCCTGGCCTACGTCGCCGAGCGGTTCCCCGAGGAGATGATGAACCTGCCACCGCACCCCGACCACGAGTCGTGAGCGCGGGCGCCGGCGGGTGGCCGTTCGGATCGTCGTCGGAATGGCTTTCGCGCCGCAGACGTTGTAGCTATGTACCTCGCCCGGACGGGCGACAGAGGACGCCATGGCGAAGCTCGCGACGATCGAAGGCTGTCTCACTGCGCTGGTAACCCCATTTCTTGGCCCCTTCCGCGACGGCAAGATCGACTTCGATGCGCTCGGCAAGCTGGTCGACTGGCAGATCGAGCAAGGCGTCGACGGCATCGTCGCGGTCGGCACGACCGGTGAGTCGGCGACCCTCTCGGTCGAGGAGCACGTCGCGGTGGTCGCGGCGACGGTCAAGGCGGCGCGCGGCCGGGTCCCGGTGATCGCCGGCGCCGGCGGCAACGCGACGAGCGAGGCGCTCGAGCTGACCCGCGCCTCGGAGGCGGCCGGCGCGAACGCGCTCCTGCACGTGACGCCGTACTACAACCGTCCGAGCCAGGAGGGCCTGTTCCGTCACTTCGAGGCGATCGCGAAGGCGACCAGGCTGCCGATCATCCTCTACAACGTGCCGACGCGGACCGCGTGCGATCTGCTGACCGAGACGGTTGTGCGGCTCGCGGAGTTCGACAACGTGGTCGGCATCAAGGATGCGACCGGCAACCTGGTGCGCGGCAGCGAGCTGATCGCGCGGGTCGGCGATCGCATCGCGGTGCTGTCGGGCGACGACGGCACCGCGTTCCCGCTGTACGCGCTGGGTGCGCGCGGGGTGATCTCGGTGGTGTCAAACGTCGCGCCGCGCGCGATGAGCGACATGTGGGACGCGGTTGCGGCCGGTGACTGGGCGCATGGCCGGCAGCGCCACTACGAGCTCCGGGTCCTGAACCAGATGCTGTTCGCCGAGCCGAGCCCCGCGCCGACCAAGGCCGCGCTGGCGCTGCTCGGCCGCTGCTCGGTCGACGTGCGGCTCCCGCTGGTGTCGGCGACCGCCGGGCTGGTCGAGCAGCTGCGCGGCGAGATGCGTGCGATGGGGATGTTGTGACCGGGCGCCGCGCCTGCTTCGCCCGAAGGAAGCGCTGACGTGGCCGCGCGCGTGTGCGTGCTCGGCCCGTCGGGTCGGATGGGGCGCGCCGTGCTGGACGCCGCGCTCGGGCGTGACGACGTGCGGATCACCGCGGCGGTCGACCGGCCGGAGGCCGGCGGGCTCGGGGCCACGGTCGCCGAGGGTGTGCACGCGAGCGCCGATCTCGAGGCCGGCCTCGCCGCCTGTGACGTCTACATCGACTTCACCTCGCCGGCGTCGACCCGGGCCGCCGCGCTGGCAGCCGCGGTCCATCGGCGCGCCGCGGTGATCGGCACGACCGGGCTCGGGCCCGAGGAGCACGCCGCGCTCGCCGAGCTGGCGCGGGTCGCGCCGATCGTCGTCGCGGCGAACTTCTCGCTCGGTGTCAACCTCGTGCTGGGCCTGGTGCGCCAGGCGGCGCGCGCGCTCGGCCCCGAGTGGGACGCCGAGGTCGTCGAGACCCACCACCGCGCCAAGCGCGACGCACCGTCGGGGACCGCCCTCATGATCGCCCAGGCGATCGCGGCCGGCCACGGCTCGGACTACGATCGCGTCAAGCGCCACGCCCGCGACGGCGACGTCGGGCCTCGCCCGCGCGGCGAGATCGGCGTGGCGTCGGTCCGCGGCGGCGACGTGGTCGGCGAGCACACCGCGTATTTCTTCGGAGCGGCCGAGCGCCTCGAGATCAGCCACCGCGCCACGTCGCGCGCGATCTTCGCCACCGGCGCGCTCCGCGCGGCCGCGTGGGTCACCGGCCAGCCGCCGGGTCGGTACGACATGCTCGATGTGCTCGGCCTCCAGTGATGCTACGGTCCCTGCGCTGATGACCGCGACCGAACGCATCACGATGGTCGTCCTCAACGAGGACGGATCGCGCGACAAGTTCACGCTTTCCTCGTGGGTCGGGATCCCGCGCAAGCACGAGCTGATGTGGATCGGCGATGACCCTTACATGATCATCGAGGTCGAGTACGCGGTATCGGAGGGCTTCTTCGGCGCGCGCAGCATCGACGCCGCCGGAGTCTACGTCCGCCGGCTCACCAAGGACGAGCAGGACGCGGTCGCGCGCCGGCTCGCCAACCCGGTGCGCGGCAAGGACGAGCAGCCGTTCCGGCCGTAGGCCGCCGGACTTTCCGCCGGGTGGCCGCGCTGGCACGTTCGGCTCCAAGCGCTGTACCGCCGTCGGGCTCGAGGGCTTGTGGCTCCGCCCGATGAACGGCTGGCCCTCCGGCATCTTCAGACGCGGTTGTCACCGCCGTCTGGCTGGATTCTTGACGGCCCGCGGCTTGTGAGCGCGCGCTGGAGCAGCGCGGCGGCGGCGCGATGTCCCGGCATCGGCGAGCATCGCTCCCACGGATGCGGCCGTTACGGCCGCCTGGATGCAGCGGTCCAACACGGCGAGGTCGGTGAGGGCATCGATCGAGGTGCGCTCCTCTTGGGTTGGCGAAAGTCCCCGCGCCGCGAGCACGGCGAGCAATGCCTCCCTCTTGCCTTGCGCCTTGCCTTGCGCCTTATGTCGTGCCTCGCCGCGCTCCAAGAAGAGCCGGAACGCGCGTGATGCTTTTGTTTCTGGGATCTTGTCGACATCCATCGCATCTCCTGGAGCGACGCCACGAGCCGCTGGCTCAATATTGCCAGGATCGCACGCGTCTGGGCTTCCCGCAACGGAGCAGACAGCTCCTCGGTCAGCTCGATGGCTCGCGTCGCGATGCGGCGGGCTTCCGGCCCATGGCCGCGGCAGCGTGCCCACACGGCGAAGATCGCGAGCTCCGGCCGCGCCGGATCGAGGAGCGCGGAGGCGTGGGCCTTCGAAAGCAAGAGGATCACGGGGGTCAGACCGAGGCTTGTACCCCGTTCGCCGCGGTGGTGGGCCGCCGCCTTGGCCCACGCGGCGACGCTGCGGCTCGAGGTGATCACGACGACGTCCCCCATGCCGTCGCGCTGCAAGAGAACGCTGACGGCCAGCGGCCAGCTCCGGCATTTGTCCTCATCCTTTCGATTTTGCAGCTCGATGATGATCCACTTGGAAGTGGCGTTGGGGGTGCGTAAAACAAGATCGGGGCGCGTCTCGAGCGAAGCTGCAAAGCGGACGTTGGAATCCATGACCTCGATGGGGCCTGGCATGTCGGTTCCCACGACCCGCCGGAGGACTTCGGCGAAGAGCTCCGGGTTTTCGCGGATGGCGAGGAGGACGACTTCGTGGGGCGTGCCCGGCATGGACGGGCACTACATCAGGTATTGCGAGCATGCAACAACGCTGCAAGCCGATGACGTACGGGTGTGGTTTGCGCGTGCGCGTCAGAGCACCGGGAGCACCGGCAAGTGGTGTGCGACGTAGTTCGATGGTGTCCGCGATGCGAGCCGTCAGCGCGGCGTGCTTGAGGAGCTCGTGTGAAGTCGCTGTTTCTAAGCTCCTGACGGCTCCTGGCGGAGCGGGGACGGCTCCGTGGCGGCGAGGAAGGCGTCGCGCAGCGCCGAGTTGCGGATGTAGCCGCCCGACATCTTGTACTTGCGCGCAGGCTCGATGCTCCGGACGATCCCGTTGGCGACGATCAATGCGTCGTCACCCGCGAACGCAAGCCGCATCACCCGGTCATGCTACCACCGTCACGACGGCCGCTTCCCAGGACCCAACGTGGCCTACGATACGATTGTTGTTGTGTAATACCCGCAGTTTTGCGAACAGGTGAAGGCACAGGGCTACTACTTGATCTGGCAGGCCTCGGCTTCTAGCGCGGGTCTGCCTTGGAGGGTGAGATGGGTGACAAGACCAAGACAATCGCGGTCGTGCTGGCGGGTGCCGTCGCGCGGGGCGCGTTCGAAGCAGGCGTGATCCGGGCGCTCGCCGATGCGGACGTCCAGATCGTCCGGATCATCGCGGCGAGCGCGGGCGCGCTGAATGGGGTCGTGCTCGCCTCGTCGGTGCGGGGCAAAAACCTCCGCGCCGGCGCCGAGGCGCTGCACGCGCTGTGGCGAGACCACGCCACCTGGAGCGAGGTGTTCCACGTCAGCCTCCACGGCCTCCTGTCGCGCCACGGGATCTCCGATCAGAAGAAGCTGCTCGCGCTCCTGGAGCAGCACATGCCACCGTCGCAGCCCGACGATCCGGCCGACATCAACCTGCGGATCGTCGTGGCGCCGCTGAACGGGCGCCCGGGTTCGATCGACGGCCACCCCGCCACCACGTTCGAGTCGATCTGCGAGTTCGACACCACGGCGTTCGCGTCGCGCGAGGCGCTGGCGCACGTGTTCGCGGCGGCGACGGCGTCGGCCGGGCTGCCGATCGTGTTCGCGCCGGTCGAGGTCGACGGTCTCGGGCCCTGCCTCGACGGCGGGATGGTCAACAACACGCCGATGAAGTGGGCGCTGGACGGCAAGGTTGGCGCCGAGGTCGATGCGATCGTCGTCGTCGCCACCTCGGTCGAGCTCGCCACCCAGCCGGCCGCCGAGCTGGGCGCGCTCGGCATGGTCGGCCACTTCGCCGAGATGCTGATCGACGAGCGGCTGTACCGTGACCTCCGCGAGGCCGCCGAGGTCAACGAGACGATCGCGCGGCTCGACGCGCTCGTCGATAGCGGGGTGATCGACGCCGCCCAGTGCGCACAGGTCATGATCGCGCTCGGCTGGACCGGCCGGCGCACGGTGGAGGTCGTCCAGATCCGGCCGACGGCCGCGCTGCGCGGGACCGCGTTCTCGGGGTTCTTCCACGCCGATATTCGCGCGGAGCAGCTCGAGGCCGGCTTCACGCGCGGCCAGGCAGTGCTGCGCGGCCTCGGCTGGTCAGCGTGATCCTTCGCGGCGCGCGATCGGCAGCTGACGCTGGGTGGACACGGTGGCGACCTGCGCCAAGAGGTCGACGCGCGAGGCGTGACCCGCGCCCGTACTCGCTCGTCTCGTTCCCGCTCGTTCGCGATCGTCTCACCGGGCGAGCACGTCGGCGGTGGATCTGGCGCCAAGGACATTGTCGAACCAGCGATCGAGGGT
>Ga0137459_1000701_pt1 | contig 11353 bp, 11 predicted proteins | sample EasRivERMGT700_2_FD_104908 | JGI IMG/M metagenome (GOLD analysis project Ga0137459, IMG submission 104908) | Soil microbial communities from meander-bound floodplain in the East River, Colorado, USA - East River MetaG ERMGT700_2 | ecosystem: Environmental > Terrestrial > Soil > Floodplain ...
CGGCGACACCTGCGCCGCAATGCGCTTGAGGCCGCCGAGCGCTTCCAGCTTGGCGAGGAATTCGCGCAGGTCAGCGTAGTGCACTTCAGCGACCGTGCTTCGCAACGCGCTCCGCCAGCAGCTCGGCGAAATCCGCCAGCAGATGATTCCTGCCGCGCACGGCGTAGACGCGTTCCGCCGCGGACAAGGTGAGGACCAGCGTCGTAGTGCCCTGCCAGCCGAACGCGATCAGCGTGCCGCCCCAGGCGAGGAAGGCCACCCCGATCACCGGCATCAGTCCGGCGAAAGCCTCGAGCGCGCGCATCGCGGCGCGCAGCACTTGCCCCACCGCCTGGCCATCCGCCACCTCGGCCCCCGCACTCGCGGCAAACGCGCCGAGCGGCCGGAACAGCGCGAACAGCACCAACGCCGCCAGCACCAGCATCACGCCCCAGCCAATGCGCTGTGCGTCGCGCTGGTAGCCGACGCTCACCGCGGCGATCGCGCCGAGCGCGATGCTCTCCATCTGGCCGACGCCGTGGTGCAGCAGGCGCGAGGCGTAGAGGGTCAGCTGCGTCCCGCGCAGCAGGCCGGAGGGAAAGTCGAAGGAGGCGACCAGGGGCTCGGGCGGCATCGTATTGGCGGTCATCTCAGCGAGTAAGAGGCGATGATGCCGCCGAGCACCGCGGCGCCCACCCAGCCGCTGTGCCGGAACGCCTTGAAGCAGCCTTCGCGCGTGCGGCCGCGGATCAGGCGGAAATGATAGCCCACCAGCGTTGCGGCCAGCGCCAACCCGGCGAAGTGCGGCCAGTGCAGCCGCAGGGCCAGGCCGAGCCAGGCAAGGATGGCGAGCATCAGCGCGTAGCTCGCCATCACCGCGGCGACGTCGTAGCGCCCGAGCGCCAGCGCCGAGGTGCGGATGCCGATCTTCGCGTCGTCGTCGCGATCCACCATCGCGTATTCGGTGTCGTAGGCGAATGCGTAGAACACATTGGCGGCGAGCAGCGCCCAGCACTCGAGCGGCAAGCGCCACTGGATCGCGGCGTAGGCCATGGGGATGCCGAAGCCGAAAGCGACGCCGAGATAAAGCTGCGGCAGCACGAAGAATCGCTTGCTGTACGGATAGGTCACGGCGATCGCCAGGGCGATGATTGAAAGCTGCACGGCAAGGCGGTTCAGCATCAATACCAGGCCGAAGGCGGTAGCGGCGAGCAGCATGGCGAGCGCGAGCGCCTCCGCGGGCGCGATCTCGCCCGCGGCCAGCGGGCGGTCGCGCGTGCGCTCGACCCGCGCATCGAACTTGCGGTCGGCGAAATCGTTCAGCGCGCAGCCCGCCGAGCGCATCAGCAGGGTACCGACACCGAAGATGGCGACGATCTCGACGCCGGGGAAGCCGCGCGAGGCGAGCCAGACGGCCCACAGCGTCGGCCACAGCAGGAGCAGCGTGCCGATCGGCTTGTCCAGCCGCAGCAGGCGTTCATAGGCATCCAGGCGGCGGCCGATGAAGTCGAGGTCGATGCGCATGTCTAGACTCTAGTGTAGTCGGAGCGAGCCCTGAGCCAGCGCTCGATGTGCCGGCGCACCGGCGCCTCGTCGCCGGCGAGCAGTTCCTCGGCGGCTGCGCTCGCCAGCTTGACGAGGGAGGCGTCCGCAACCGTGTCCGCGAAGCGCAGCAGCGGCTGGCCGCTCTGGCGCTCGCCGAGGAACTCCCCCTCGCCCCGCAGGCGCAGGTCGTGCTCGGCGATGGCGAAGCCGTCGGCGTTCTCGTAGATCACCTTGAGGCGCTGGCGCGCCGCGTCGGACAACGGTTCCTGGAACAGCAGGATGCAATCGCTCGCGCGCGGTCCGCGCCCGATGCGGCCGCGCAGCTGGTGCAGCTGGGCCAGGCCGAAACGCTCGGCGTGCTCGATCACCATCAACGAAGCGTTGGGCACGTCCACGCCCACCTCGATCACTGTCGTGCATACCAGCAACTGCGTGCGGCCTGCCGCAAACGCCTGCATCGCCGCCGCCTTGTCCGCCGGCGCCATGCGTCCGTGCACCAGGCCCACGCGCAGTCCCGGAAGCTCGCGCCGCAACTCTTCGTGCGCGTCGAGCGCCGCCTGCAAATCCTGGTCCTTCGATTCCTCGATCACCGGGCAGACCCAGTAGGCCTGTTGACCCTCGGCGCAGGCCGCGCGGATGCGCTCGAGCACCTCGCCGCGGCGCGCGGCCGCATACAGGCGCGTAGTGACGGGCTTGCGGCCGGGCGGCAGCTCGTCGATCACCGACACATCCAGATCCGCGTGGTAGGTCATGTGCAAGGTGCGCGGGATCGGCGTCGCGCTCATCATCAGCTGGTGGGCGACCGCGAGCTCCGCCTTCTTGCGCAACTGGAGGCGCTGCTTGACGCCGAAGCGATGCTGCTCGTCGACGATGGCGAGCGCGAGCCGGGCGAACGCCACGCCCTCCTGGAACAGGGCCTGCGTGCCGATGGCAATGCTCGCTTCGCCTGCCGCGATCGCCTTGCGCGCCGCCTTGCGCGCCGCCGCCGGCAGGCCGCCGTGCAGCCACGCGATCTGCACGCCGAGCGGCGCGAGCCAGGCGGAGAACTTGCGGTAGTGCTGCTCGGCAAGGATCTCGGTGGGCGCCATCACCGCCGCCTGGGCGCCCGCGTCCACGGCGGCGAGGCAGCCGATCGCCGCGATGATGGTCTTGCCGCTGCCGACGTCGCCTTGCAGCAGGCGCTGCATGGGATGGGGCTGCGAAAGATCCCGCAGCAGTTCGGCCATCACGCGCTGCTGCGCGCGCGTCAGGCGGAACGGCAGCTTGCCGAGGAAACGCTTGAGCAGCGGCCCGTTGGAGGGCAGCGCCGGGGCCGCCTTCTCGCGGCGCTTGCGGCGAGCCAGGCGCAGTTGCAGCTGCTGCGCCAGCAGCTCGTCGAACTTGACGCGCTGCCAGGCCGCCGCGGTGTCGCCGCCGGGCGGGGGCGCGTGCAGCAGGCGCACGCTCGCTTCGAGCGGCGCAAGCGCATGGCGCTGCCGCATCTCCCCGGACAGCGTGTCCTCGATTGCTTCGTCCTCCAGCGCCTCCTGCACGAGTTTGCGCAGCCTGGCTTGCCCGAGCCCGGCGGTGGTCGGATAGACCGGCGTGAGCGACGCGGTCAGCGGCTCTCCCGGCGCGACAATGCGGTAGCGCGGATGGATCATCTCCGCGCCCAGGCGCCCTGGGCGCACTTCTCCGTATGCACGAACCAATTGACCCAGTTCCGCAGCTTGTTCGAAACCCCTTCTCTGATTCGGATAGAAATTGAGGAAGCGCAGCGCCAGGCCGTCGCAATGCACGACCAGTTGCCTCTTCGGCCTGAAGACGACTTCGGTGCTGCGCACCGGCGCCTCGACCTGGACCGGGGTGCCGGGAATCGCCTGCCCCAATGGCGTGAGGCGCGTCTCGTCCTCGTAGCGCAGCGGCAGGTGGTACAGGAGGTCGAAGCGCGAGCGGATCCCGAGCCGGGCGAGCTTCTTCGCCGTCGCGGGAGGAAGCTCGCGCGTCAACCGGCGTGCAGAATCGCGTCGATCTCGACCAGCGCGCCGCGCGGCAGGCTGGCCACGCCCACCGCCGCGCGCGCCGGGAACGGCTGCGCGACGTGCTGAGCCATGATCTCGTTGACCTTGGCGAAGTGCGCGAGATCGGTGAGATACACCGTCATGCGCACCGCGCGGTCCAGGCCGAGCCCCGCGGCGCGCGCCACCGCGGCAAGGTTGGCGAACACGCGCTGGATCTGCGCCTCGACGCCGTCGGCGAGCTGCATGGTCCGCGGGTCGAGGCCGATCTGGCCGGAGACGTACACGGTATCGCCGGCGCGGATCGCCTGCGAGTAGGCGCCGATCGCTGCGGGCGCGTCGCCGGTCTGGATCGCGGTTTTCATGGCGGGCGGGGGGATTAGAATGACGCCGCCCATCTTAGCCGAAATGCCCTCCCCGCTGATCGTCAACCTGCAGAAGCTGCTCGGCACGCCGCGCGACGGCGCGCTGCTGCGCTACTCGCTCGGCACCGAGTACCTGAAGGCGGGCGAGCGCGAGCGCGGCATCGCCGAGCTGCGCGAGGCGGTGGTGCGCGACCCGCGCTACTCGGCGGCATGGAAGGCGCTCGGCCGCGCGCTGGCCGACGCCGGCCGCGAGGACGAGGCGCACGCCGCCTGGACGCAGGGTATCCAGGCCGCGCGCGCCAAAGGCGACAAGCAGGCCGAGAAGGAGATGGTGGTGTTCGCGCGCCGGGTGGACAAGAAGCGCGGCGCATGAACCTCGCCCAGAGCCTGCGCAGGTTCATCCGCGGCGCACCGCTCGATCCGATGTCGGCGAAGACCCGGCATTCCATCGCGCTCGCCGCGTTCTTCGCCTGGGTGGGCCTGGGCGCGGATGGCATCTCCTCTTCGGCCTACGGCCCGGAAGAGGCGTTCCGCGCGCTCGAGGGGCATACCCATCTCGGCCTTTTCATGGCGATCGCGGTCGTCGCGACGGTGTTCGTCATCGCGCTGGCCTACAACCAGGTGATCGAGCTGTTTCCCACCGGCGGCGGCGGCTACCGCGTCGCCACGCAGCTGGTCGGGCCCTACGCGGGGCTGGTTTCGGGCGCCGCGCTGCTGGTGGACTACATGCTCACCATCGCCATCTCGGTGGCGGCGGGGGTGGACGCGCTGTACTCGCTCCTGCCGCTGGCGCTGCAGAAATGGAAGCTTGCCACCGGCCTCGCCCTGGTCGTGGTGCTGCTGCTGCTCAACCTGCGCGGCATGAAAGAGGCGATCAAGGTGCTGCTGCCGGTGTTCCTGGGCTTTGTCGTAACGCACTTCGTGCTCATCGTCTACGGGATACTTGCGCACGCGGGCAACTTCGCCGCGCTGGTGCCGGCCACGCTGGAGGAAACGCGCAGCCTCGGCCAGCAGATGGGCTGGGTCTCGCTCGCCGCGTTCCTGCTCCTCGCCTACGCGCAGGGCGGCGGCACCTACACCGGCCTGGAGGCGGTGTCGAACAACGTTAACGTGCTCGCCGAGCCGCGCAAGCGCACCGGCAAGCTCACCATGCTGTACATGGCGGCCTCGCTCGCCTTCACCGCCGGCGGCATCATCCTGTTGTACCTCTTGTGGGACGTGCAGCATGTAGAAGGACAGACCTACAACGCGGTGGCCTTCAGCGCGGTGCTGGCAGACATGGGCTTCGATGGGCCGCTGTCGCACCCGATCGCGCTGACGGTGGTGCTGGCGCTGGAAGCGGGCCTGTTGTTCGTCGCCGCCAACACCGGCTTCCTGGGCGGCCCGGCGGTGCTGTCCAACATGGCGGCCGATTCCTGGGTGCCGCACAAGTTCAGGTACCTCTCCACGCGCCTGGTGACCGAGAACGGCATCCTGGTGATGGGAATCGCCGCCTTCGCCGTGCTGTGGGCCACCAGCGGCAGCGTGACCCTGCTGGTGGTGCTCTACTCGATCAGCGTGTTCCTCACCTTCGCCGTGTCGCTGTGGGGCCTGTCGCTGTACTGGTGGCGCGCGCGCCGCGAACCGCAGCGGCTCTGGCGCCTCGCGCTCTCGCTCACCGGTTTCCTGGTTTGCGCGGTCATCCTGCTGCTGCTGTCGTGGAACCGCTTCGATGACGGCGGCTGGGTGGCGCTGCTGATCATCGCGATGATCGCGGCGCTGTGCCTGGCGATCCGCCGCCACTACGCGGTCACCAAGGAAGCGCTGCGCAAGATCGACACCCAGTTCGAGCACGTGCCCTTCGGCTCGGAGGCGAAGCCGCCGGCGATCGACCGGCAGGCGCCGACCGCGGTGTTCATGGTCGGCTCCTCGCGCGGCGGGGGCCTGCACACGCTGCTCTGGGTGCAGCGCATGTTCCCGGGGCACTTCCGCAATTTCGTGTTCATCAACGCGCGCGCCGTGGACGCGCAGAGCTACGGCGGCGCCGAGGCGATGCAGGCGATGCAGCTGGAGGCCAACGTGGCGCTGAAGTTCTTCGTCAACTTCTGCCACTCCAACGGCCTGGCGGCCAAGTCCTACCTGTCGTTCGGCACCGACCCGATCGAGGGCTTCGTCGAGCTGTGCGCCCGGGTGCAGGAAGAGTTCCCGCAGGCGATCTTCTTCACGTCCAAGCTGATCTTCCGGCAGGACAACTGGTTCACCCGCCTGCTGCACAACCAGGCGGCGCTGGTGCTGCAGCAGCGCCTGCACCTCGCCGGCATGCAGATGGTGATCCTGCCGATGCAGGTCGAGGCCTGAAGAGCAAAGGCCCGTGCGCGACGGGCCTTTGAGATCTGGTGGAGTGGAAGGGGATCGAACCCTCGACCTCCGCATTGCGAACGCGGCGCTCTCCCAGCTGAGCTACCACCCCTGGGAAAGCCGCGGATTTTACAGCAGAACCCGCGCTGCGCCCACCCCATGGCGGCGCGTTGCGGCGACGCACGATGCCCCGTTATGATGGGCTTCGCCCACCGAGGGTTCACCAATGCAGATCAACCCGCCTTTCGGCTATGCAGAGGTTGTACCGCTTCTCAAGACGCACCGCGTGCGGCTCCTGCGGAGCGGCGAAGTTCCCGCCTTCGCACAGAAGCTCAACGCCATTCCGATCAGCTATACCGAGTTCGCGCTGGCGGCGCGCGACTATCCCGTCATATTCACCTCGGGCGACGGCGGCAAGTCGTTCGCGCCGGTCGCCGTGCTCGGCATGGCCGCCGGCGAGAACCTGGTTGTCAACGCGGACGGCTGGGCGCCGAAGCTGTACGTGCCCGCGTACGCGAGGCGCTACCCGTTCTGCATGGCGCGGGTGACGCTGAACAACGTCGAGCAGCAGAACCGCATGATCTGCGTGGAGAAGGCGCGCCTCGACGATAGCGGCGGCGAGGCGATGTTCGACGCGCAAGGCGAGCCGAGCGCGAGTTGGCGGGACATGCAGCGCCTGCTCGCCGAGTACGAAGCCGACCTCGAGCGCGGCCGCGAGCTGTGCTCGATTCTCGCCGACTACGCGCTGCTCGAGCCGTTCACCATGCAGGCCAAGCCGGTCAAGGGTGACGCGCTGCAACTCACCGGAATGCATCGCGTCGACGAGAAGAAGATCGAGCACCTCAACGTCAGCCAGTTCAAGAACCTGGCGAAGAAGGGCATCCTCGGGCGCATCTACGCCCACCTGCTGTCGCTGGAGAACTTCTCGCGCCTGCTGGAGCGCAGGGCGGGACGCGCCTAGGCCTTCTTCAAAGGCGGCGGTGCCACCGGGATGAAGACCCGCGCAGAGCTCAGCCCGGCGATCTGCAGCTGCACCTCCCAGTAGTAGTAGTGCAGGTAGCTCACGGCGAGCATGCCGATCAAGGCCAGCTCGCGCACCATGCGGCGCCGCTCGTTCATGTAGTGCCCTTGCGGCTGGCCGCCCGCGACTTCCGCGAGGTAGTTGAGGACTTCCGCGTGCGACCGCAATGGCCTGCCGGCCAGTTCCTCGAGGTAGCGATGCAGGGAAGCCGGCGAGTTGTAGGTTTCGTCGCCGTCGGCCGCAGCGGCGGGCGCCACGAGCCCGGCGCGGCGGCCGGCGTCCTTCAGCCACTGCGCAAGTTGCTCTCCGCCACCGTTGTCGTTTCCGCTCACGCCGCCCCCGGCCAGTAATCGCCGGGGGAACTCTGACACAGTCGCTGCGAACCGGCTTATCCGCCCATCCTGAGACGCGCCGCTAGCCTGCGGTGTCGTGCTTCAGGACGCGGCGGATGACGTCCGCCAGCAGGTTCTTGGTGTAGGGCTTGGTGACGTAGCCGTCGGCGCCCAGCACCAGCCCCTTGCCGATATCCGCGGCATCGTTCTTCGCGGTGAGCAGGACGATCGGCAGCGATCCCAGCACCGGGTGGCGGCGCATCTTGGCCAGTACTTCGAAGCCGTCCCCGTCCGGCAGCACGACGTCCAGCAGCAGCAGGTCCGGCGCGCCGTCGTCCAGCATGCTTTGCAGGAACGCGTTGACCGAGTTGGCGACGCGCACCTTGTATCCCGCCATGCTGACCCTGAGGTCCGCGAGCGCGAGCTGGTCCGGGTCGTCCTCCACGATCAGCACCACGCTGTTGGCCGGCGCCTTGCCCGGCGCGGGCCGCCGGCTCAGGCGGTCTGCCGCAATGTACGCCCCGGTGCGCGCGAGGGTGACGCCGGCGGAATCGGCCTGCTGCCGCATGCCAACCTCGTCCATCGCCAGCGTCCTGTCGGCATCGTGGCTGGAGAAGGCGGGCTCGCTTTCCTGCGTGTCCAGAGTCTGTTCGATGAGGCCGAGCTCCTCCATCTCCGCCAGCCACTCGTCGAGCACGTGCTTCGGATACTGGCGCAGCAGGTCGCGGATCACGCCGGCGTGGCCGTGGAAGTCCATCAGCCACAGCATGCGCCGGTAATCCGCCGGGACGGCGACGTCCTGGTTCTCCCAGGCCTCGCGCCCAGCCTGGGTCAGTCGGTATACGCGCTCTGTGCCGCTCATAAACCATATCCTAGTCGATTAGGATATCCCCATGCCCGACACCGGTCGCGTGTTGTCCATTGCCGGCTTCAGCGATCCGTTCAGCTCCCTGACCCACCTCGCCGCCGCGGTGGTTTTCTTGATCCTGGGAATTGTTCTCCTGCGGCGCGGGCGCGGCGACCGCACCCGCGTGATCTCGCTGTGCGTGTTCGCTTTCTCGTGCGTGCTGCTGCTCAGCTTGAGCGGGGTGTATCACCTGCTCGAGCCGGACACTCCTGGCCGCGAGGTGCTCAAGCGGCTCGACCACGCGGCCATTTTCGTGCTGATCGCGGGCAGCTTCACGCCGGTGCACGTCATCCTGTTCCGGGGCGGCTGGCGCTGGGGAATGCTGGCGGGCATCTGGGGCGCGGCGCTTGCCGGCCTGGTGCTCAAGACCGTCTTCTTCAGCACCATGCCCGAATGGCTCGGGCTGCTGATGTACCTGGGGCTGGGCTGGATGGGGGTGATCTCCGCGCTGCACCTGGCGCGCCGCTACGGCTTGCGCTTCATCCAGCCGCTGCTGTGGGGCGCGCTCGCCTACACCGCAGGGGCGTTGATCGAGTTCCTGCGCTGGCCAGTGCTGCAGGAGGGAATCGTCGGACCGCACGAAATATTCCATCTCGCCGTGCTAGCCGGCATCTCCTGCCACTGGGCGTTCATCCTCGGCATCGCCGCGGGCGAGCCGGTCAGCGCCGGCGGCAGACGATGAGCGACGAACAGATGCCGAGGGTGCCGGTCACCCGCTCGATCTGCATGCCGGCGGCCTCTGCCATGGCCGCGATGTCGGACGCCTTGTACATGCGGCTGCAGCCGTTCGCCAGGCAAGTGAAATAAAGCGAGATGGCCTGCAGGCAGAAGGCCGAGATCTCGTGGTCCTGCCGGTCCCAGAAAGTATCCAGGATGTACAGGCGGCTCTCGGGCCCCATGGCCGCGGCCGCACGCTCGAGCAGTCTTTGCGCGTCCGCCTCAGCGAAGCACACCAGGAATTGGCTCATCCAGATGGCGTCGAAGCCAGTCGGGAACGGCTGCGAGTGATCCAGCAGGTCGGCGGGCTGGATTGCGATGCGTCCCTGCAGCCCGAGTGCCGCGACGTTCTGCGCGGCGACGGCCAACTGGCCGGGCAGGTCGAGGATCGTGACCGCCACCTCCGGGGAGTACTGCGCGCATTGGATGGCCCACTTTCCGGTATTGCCGCCCACGTCCAGCAGCGTGCGGTGCGGGCGCTCGAACACGATGGGCAAGGCGTGCGGGAAAGCCGCGTCGGAGTAATAGTGGTCCCACCTGAACCAGCTGGCGCGAGCGGGTTCCGGCAGCGTGGAAAGGGCCGGGTAAATCGTGTCCCAGTCGCCGAACACTTTCTGCAGGCCCGCAGGCTTGCCATCGCGGATCGAGTCCTCCAGGTAGTACACGGCCTGGTAGCAGCCGTGATGCACGAAATCCATGTTGATGCGCGTCAGGTCGTCGATCAGGACACAGGCGCCGGTCTTGGTCAGCAGGAAACGATCGCCTGCGGCGCGCACCACGCCCGCCGCCAGCCCGGCTTCCAGCAGCACCAGCACGCCGTAGCGCGGCGTATCGACCTTTGCAGCGATTTCTTCGACAGTGAGCCCGGAGCGGGCTGCGCGCAGGGTCTCCAGGATGCCGAGGTCACGCAGCAACCTCGTGGCCTGGAAGATGATGGGCCCGAAGGCGATCCGCTGCGCCGCAAACCGCGCCTCGATCAGCGACTGCGAATCGACCGGATCATCCTTGGGCGTCATGGCAAATCATGCTGGCGCCGGGCGCACGGGGTCAAGCATCGGAAGTGGGCCGGGTTGGAATCGAACCAACGACCAAGGGATTATGAGGCCAAGGGCGTCAACTCCCGGCAGCAGGCCGCAGCAATCCGCGGCAGCTGCGCAGAGGGAAACGAACCTAGTTCCTAGCTGCTGGGTGTTGCCTGTTGCTGCCCTTTAATCGCTGGCAGTGTGCCGGAAGTGTGCCGCAAGGTCCAAGGTGCCACACCCCGCCATTCTTAATCAACCGCGCTAATGTCAGGCTCACAGTGTTAGCAAGATTCTGAGCACAAGATATTGGGCGAGATGATCGTAGAAGTGGAAAGACCAACTGCAATTCGGGGACGGAGCCCGAATTCGTCTCAGGCGCTACCCGGTGCTCGTCCAGCACGCCGAGCGCGCTGCGCGTATCCTTCCCTTCCGAGCGGTGGACCGATGGCGCGCCTTGGCGCTGTCCGGCGTGCAGCGAGCCGCAGGAGCCGCAATTCACGCAGTGCTGGCGCTGCGGCGTCTGCCGAACCTGAAGGGAGAGCCATGAACAAGATCATAACCGTCGTCCTCCTCCTGCTCGCGGCCGGCTGCAGTAGCAAGCCGCAGGAAGCCTACGCGCCGCCGATGGATCCGGGCCGCAGGGTGAGCGAGCTGGACTGCAGCAGACAGATCGACACCGGCGGCGCCAACCTGATGTGCCGTGAGGTCGCTGAGGCCGAGCTCCGCGCCAGAATCGCGGAAGAGGATCGGCAGGCCAGCGCCCGGAGGGAAGCCGAGGAGCGCACCGCGCGCGAGCGCCTCGAGCGTGATCGCGCCGAGCAGCTTGCCCGGGAAGAGGCCGCCCGGAAGCAGCGGGCTGCCGAGGAGGAGCGGCTCGCCGCCGAGCGCCGCCGGCTGGAGGCCGAGGCCGCGCGCAAGGCTCAGGTAGAGCGCGAGCGTCAGGAGAGGCAGGAGGCAGAAGCCCGTGCCCGCCAGCGCGCCGAGCAGGAAGCGCGTGAGGCAGCCGAGCGTGAGTGTCGGCGTCTCGAGCAGGAACGGCTCGACGGCCGCGCTCTACTCGCAAACTTCGTCGCCACCTACGGCAAGGTCGAGGAATTCAAGGAGATAGCGGGGCAGATCACCGGGTTCCTC
>Ga0137459_1000703_pt1 | contig 11352 bp, 5 predicted proteins | sample EasRivERMGT700_2_FD_104908 | JGI IMG/M metagenome (GOLD analysis project Ga0137459, IMG submission 104908) | Soil microbial communities from meander-bound floodplain in the East River, Colorado, USA - East River MetaG ERMGT700_2 | ecosystem: Environmental > Terrestrial > Soil > Floodplain ...
AGCCGTCGAGATGCAGCAGGCGGCTCGCGCCGCGCTCGCGCGCGGGAGTCTGCGCGATCAGTTCTTGCGGCAGCCGATAGTCAAAGTCATCGAGACGCATCCCCCGATTATAGGGAATGCGTGAATCGTGATTCGTGGGTAGTGATTCGAAAAGCGCGGTATTTCCCCGGTTGCATTGTTGGCCATTCAGGAATCCGGGATAATCCGGATTCCTGCCGGGATGGCGGAATTGGTAGACGCACGGGACTCAAAATCCCGCGGTGGCAACACCATGAGAGTTCGATTCTCTCTCCCGGCACCAGCAAGTAATGATGATAGTAAGTTGCAGGGTGCGGAATTGGATCCGCTCTCTGCACTGCCCCCCTCTTTGCTTCTGGCACCAAACGTAATCCCGGAACAGGACGCGAATTCCACTCGTCGCTCACCCCGCCACTCACCGCCCCTGCCGCGCCGCTATTGCGCGCTCGCCGGGATCTGCGTTGCGACCGCTGTCACGGCACGCAACTCATATCCAATTTAACTAGTTGAATTATATATATAAACTAGTATTTTTATGGTTGGATAGTGACTACCGATATGACTGTCGAAAGCGGTATCAATGCTCCGTAAAAGGGCGGACAATGGTTCCACATTGTGGCTGACAAGACCCAGCCACCCTGAAGTTACAGAAGAAATTCCACGCGACTTTCACGGCAGCTTGATAGCTAGGCCCAGAACTCGCTTGCAGCAAAAAAACTGCCGAGTCGAGTTAGCCGGACAGCCCCGAATAACAGAAGGAGGAGGTATCGTGCTTGCCCGTGCGAGGCTGTGTTTGGCCTCGCTGACGAAGGTAAGCCTTATCGATATCCAAGCCCGCCCGAAGCATGGGCGGATCCGGAGGGGCGCAAGCGTGTCTGCGCCGCCTCCGGACTTCCGGCGCCACACGCGTTTGGTTACCGCGCCATCCCCAACTCCCATCCCGGTTTCTGCCGTTGGCGTGATCGCATGAAGACCGATTCACGCCCCAGCCCATGAGATCAGGATGAAATGCTTACCGTTTTCTGGTTACGTGGGCGCATTACTTGTGCTCCTCGGCGCCACGGTAATGCTTGGTTGGTGGTTGCAGCTAGCGCCCTTGGTTCGGGTGCTGCCGGGATTCTCGCCGATGGTGTTCAATACGGCGTTGTGTTTCGTCTTTGCCGGTAGCGCCCTGGCGCTGCCCTACTCCCAGTCCACAAGGTATGCACGAGCCACGGCAGTTCTCGGTGGCGCACTCGTCGCCCTGGCGGCATTGGTACTCGCGGGGCACCTTCTCCAGGTGAACATCGGCATTGATTGGAAATCCCTGCACGTCTGGCTGCCATTTATTAGCCCGAACCCCGGGGCGATGTCGCCCGGAACCGCATTCGCATTCCTGATGGGCGGAGCGGCGCTGATCCTCGCGACCCGCGTGCACCGCCCATGGACGGGCTTCGGCGTTCGGATCCTGACGTTGGGGGTCGGGGCAATCGGCGTACTTGGGCTCGCGGGATATCTAGTGAACGCCCAACAGCTCTTTCCCCAGTACCCGTTCACGGGCGTCGCGGTGCATACCGCGACCGGGCTCCTCCTACTTTCGGTCGGCCAGTGGTCCGTTTGGAGAAAGTTCGAGTGGGGTCGTGCGCCGCTTTTCGGCAGGCAGGACGACCGGATCACCTTTGTCGGCGCGATGATCCTGGTTGCAATCGCGCTGAGCGCTGGGATCTCGAGCTTCGCCATCCTGCAGGACCGGGCGCAGACACTGGTCACCGAATACGTCCTCGCCTCGCTCGCGCAGCGTGCCGAAGTTTTCCAGGACATTATCGGGTTGCGCGAAGTCAATGCCCGGATCGCCGCCAATCGCCCGGCCGTGATACGCAATCTACGCGTTATCCACAAAAGGGATGACGACGGCTCGAACCTGGCGAACGTCGATGCCGTGGTCAAGAGCTTCCTGGGAGAGGGGTTCAGCGGCATCGCCTATTACGATGCCGATGGCAAAGTCGTCGCGAGCGGCGGCGCCTTCTCGCACGCGCCGGCCATTTCCGTGACGCTCGCGACGCCCGGAAAGGCGGAACTGCTGTGGGACGGGGGATTCTTGCTCCGGCATCGCATTTCCATGCACGACGCCGGAGGACGGGTCGGCGAGCTCGCTGCCGAGCAACCACTGCCCGTATTGACGAGATTGGCACAGGTGCCGGCGGGAACGGGCACCTCATGGGATATGGGGATATGCGTCCAGCGCGAGGAGGCACTCCATTGTTTTCCCCAGCGCCTCAGTCCCCGGGCGTTCTCTACCCCCCTCGTCAATATCGTCGGAGATGCACTGCCGATGACCCGCGCGCTGCGCGGCGAGATAGGTACTATCGTCACCCACGATTACCGTGCCGAAAGCGTGGTTGCCGCTTACGGTCCGGTGGGCAATCTCGGCCTTGGCATGGTCGTCAAGGTTGACGCAGCCGAAGTGTTTCAGCCGATTCGCGAGCAACTTCAACTTGTCCTGGGTCTGCTGTTCGTCCTGGTGGCGGGAGGCACGTTGCTTTTGCGCTCCCAAGTCAGGCCGCTTGCGACCAAACTGGTCAATGCCGAAGCGCAGGCACGGTCCCAAGGGCGGAAGTTTCAGGAAATTCTGGAATCCGCGCCCGACGCGATAGTCATCGTCAGTCGCGACGGCAAAATCGTACTGATCAATTCCCAGGCGGTGAACCACTTCGGCTGGCAGCGAGAGGAACTGCTCGGGCGGAAAATTGAAATTCTCATACCCGAACGGTTTCGCAACAAGCATCCGGACCACCGAGCCGGCTTCTTCGCGCAACCACGCGTCCGGGCTATGGGTGCCGGGCTGGAACTGTATGGGCTACGCAAGGACGGCACGGAATTCCCGGTGGAGATCAGCTTGAGCCCGCTCGAAACGGAGGAGGGGACGCTGGTTTCCGGTGCGATCCGCGACATCACCGAGCGCAAGCGGGCGGAGGAAAAGCTCCGCAATTCGGAGGAAAAATACCGCACGCTGTTCGATTCCGTTGACGAGGGCGTTTGTACCATCGAAATGCTGTTCGACGGAAACTACAAGCCAATTGATTACCGCTTCCTGGAAGTAAATGCGTCGTTTGAGAAACAAACGGGGATTCAAAACGCGCGGGGCAGAAGAATGCGCGAGATTGCCCCCCTCCATGAAGAGTTCTGGTTCGAAACTTACGGCAAGATAGCCTTGACGGGCGAATCCGCACGCTTTGAAAACTATGCAGAACAACTGGGCCGTTGGTATGACGTTTATGCTCTCCGCGTCGGAGAACCGAAGGAAAGACAACTCGCCATTTTTTTCAAGGACATCACCGAACGCAAGCGCTTCGAGCAGGGATTGCAGGAGGCCAACCGGCTCAAGAGCGAGTTTCTCGCCAACATGTCGCACGAGCTGCGTACGCCGTTGAACGGCATCATCGGCTTCTCAGAGTTTCTCGTTGACGAAAAGCCGGGCAAGCTGAACGACAAGCAGAAGGAATACCTGAACGATATTCTGAACGGCGGGCGCCACCTCTTGCAGCTCATCAACGACGTGCTCGACCTGTCGAAGGTAGAGGCCGGCAAGATGGAGCTGTACCCCGAAACCTTCTCGCTGTCGAAAGCGGTGGATGAAGTCTGCTCCGTCATCTCGCCGTTGGCGAAGAAGAAGGGCATCACGATCCGCAAGGACATTGCTCCGGGAATCAAAAGCGTCACGCTCGACCAGCAGAAATTCAAGCAGGTGCTCTACAACCTGCTTTCGAACGCCGTGAAATTCAGCAATGACAGAGGTCATGTTGAAATCGTTGCCGATTTGCATGAATCAAACCAGCTGCGACTGCGGGTACGCGACACCGGCATCGGCATCAATCCGGAGGATCTCAGGAAGTTGTTCGTCGAGTTCAAGCAAATCGATTCAGGTACTGCGCGGAAGTACGAGGGCACGGGTCTGGGGCTCGCGCTGACCAAGAAGATCGTCGAATTCCAGCAGGGCAGCATCACGGTCGAGAGCGAGCCGGGCAAGGGAAGCACGTTCACGGTAATTCTGCCGCTTGCCGTGCAGAGCCACGCTTCGCCTGAACGAAAGGTGACGACATGAGCGCCCGCATCCTTATCGTGGACGACAATTCGGTCAATCTGAAGCTGGCAACCGACGTTCTGGAGATGGAAGGCTACGCGGTCGAAAAGGCCGTGGATGCCGAGCAGGCGCAGGAATTGCTCAAGCGCAGTACGCCCGACCTGATTCTGATGGACATCGCGCTGCCAGGCATGGACGGCCTGACGCTGACGCGGAAGCTAAAAGCAGACGAGAGACTGAAGCATGTACCTGTGGTCGCGATAACGGCCTTCGCCATGAAGGGCGACGAACAGAAGGCGCTCGATGCAGGCTGCAACGGCTACATCACCAAGCCGATCGATACCCGAAAACTGCCGCAGCAGGTGGCGGCGTATTTGCTACCGCACGCGGATAAATGAGGGGGGATTTCCCATGAAAGTGCTGGTCATTGAAGACGATCCAACGGATCGCAAGTTGATGGTCGCCTTGCTGCAGATGAGCGGCCACATCGTTCGCGAATCAATGTCCGCCGAAGCCGCCCTCGACGCGATCGTGGCGGACAACCCCGATGTCATCCTGCTGGACCTGCGGCTGCCCGGCATGGACGGGCTGACGCTCATCCGCCGGCTCAAAGCGAACGCGGGCACAAGCCAGTTACCCATCGTCGCGGTGACAGCGTATCCCGAGCGCTACCGGCACGACGATCTGCTCGCGGCCGGCTGCCAAGCCTGTATCGTCAAGCCCATAGACACCCGGGGGCTGGCAAAGCAGCTCGAGGGTGCGGCGGCGAGGATATCGCGGTAGCCGGGCGACATCATGAATATCCTCATCGTTGACGACCACGCAATCAACCGCAAGCTGCTCCGGGTGCAGCTCGAGGCCGAAGGACATGACATCCTCGAAGCCGCCGACGGCGTCGAAGCGCTCAAGGTCCTCGAACGGGAAAAAAGCGTGGAGGGCGTCGTTTCGGACATTCTCATGCCCAATTTGGATGGCTTCCGGCTGTGCCTCGAGATCCGCAAGAACCCGACGTTCGCCGCGCTCCCCTTCATCGTGTACACCAGCACCTACGACGCGCCCGAAGACCGGAAGCTCGCAAAATCCGTCGGGGCCGACTATTACCTCACCAAGCCAACCCCTGTTCCCGACATCCTCGGCGCGCTGCACGAGGCGGCGCAAAGGACGCGCGGCAGAATTGCAGTGTCGGCTGCACGGCACGACGAAAAGTACGTGCTCAAGCAGTACAACGAAGCACTGGTGCGCAAGCTGGAGGAACGGAACCTCGAGATCGAGGAGACACTCGTCACCATACGGCGGCTCAACCGGGTCTACGCGGTGTTGAGCGGCATCAATACCCTCATCGTCCGCGTGAAAGATCGCCAGGAGTTGCTGGACGAGGCTTGTCGCATTGCGGTCGAGCTCGGGACATTCGGAATGGCCTGGATCGGGATGTTCGACCCGGCCACGCTGGAAGTAACACCAACGGCATGGGCCGGGCCCGGAGCCGTGGAGTATCTGGGCGGGGCCAGGACTTCGATTCAAACCGGTCAGTCCGAGGGACAGGGCGTTCTCGCGGAGGCAGTCAAAACGCGAAAACCGGTGTTCGACAACGATATTTCGGCGAACCCGCAGGTAGGCGGGGCACGAAGACAGGAAGCGATCCGCCGCGGCTACCGCTCGGTCGTCGTTTTGCCCCTGATCGTGGACGGCGATGTGGCGGGGACCCTGTCGCTGTTCGCAAGGGAGAATAACTTCTTCAACGACGAGGAATTAAAGCTTCTTAACGAGTTGGCGAGCGACATATCGTTCGCGCTCGAACACATCGCCGGCCAGCAAAGAATCGAGAAGCTCTCGCGCGTTCGCGCGGTATCGAGCGAGATCAACGGAGCCATCGTGCGCGCCGGCAACAGGCAGGAACTCTTCTATGAAGCGTGCCGTATCGCGGTCGAGCACGGCAAATTCGGCATCGCCTGGATCGGCGAATTCAATCCGGAGGCGCTCGAGATAACGCCGGTGGCAAGTGCGGGGCTGGGGGAAGACGCCTTCCTTACGAAAAATAAGCTGGTGATACGCCACGACACCCCGCAAAGACAAAGCCTGATTGCCAGCGCGATCCGGGAACGGCGTGCGGCCTACAACAACGACATCGTGGCCGACGCCGAATTGGGCGGAGAGCGGCGGAAAGAGGCGATACGCCGCGGTTACCGCTCGGCGATCGCACTGCCGCTGATAGTGGAAGGCGCCGTGACGGGAACCTTCTCCCTGTTCGTAAAAGAGGCCAGCTTCTTCGACGACGAGGAAGTGGGTCTGCTCACCGAGCTTGCGAACAACCTCTCGTTCGCCCAGGAGCACATGGCGAGACAGCAGAAAATCGAGAAGTTGTCCCGTATCCGTACGGTATCGGGCGAAATCAACGCCGCGATCGCGCGCGTCCGGGATCGGCAAGAGCTGTTGGACGCGGCCTGCCGCATTGCGGTCGACCAAGCGGGGTTCCCTTTGGCCTGGATCGGGATGCTCGATTCAGCTACCGCTGACTTGAAGGCAGCGGCCATGGCGGGGACTGTTCTCGAATACGGGAAGCTCCTGCAACCGAGCGTGCGCGGCGATATCCCCGCCGGCCAGGGAACCAATGGACGCGCGTTTCGAGAGAAAAAGCCGATCGTCGAAAACGACATGACCGCGGATCCGAACGTGGGCGTCTTGCGGGGGGAAGCGTTCCAGCGCGGCATTCGCGCGGCTCTGTCGCTGCCGTTGCTGGTAGAGGGCGCGCCGGTCGGCGTGATGGGACTCTACGCCAAGGATAAGGACTATTTCGACGAGGGGGAGGTAAGTCTGCTCACAGAAGTCGCGGGAAACATCTCGTTCGCCCTGGAGCACATGGCGAGGCAGGACAAAATCGAGAAGCTGTCCCGTATCCGCGTGGTCTCCAGCGAAATCAACGCCGCGATCGCGCGGATACGGGACCGGCAAGAGCTGTTGGACGCGGCCTGCCGCATTGCGGTGGAACAGGGGCGATTGGGGTCGGCCTGGATCGGATCGTTGGATTCCAAGACGCTGGATATCACACCCGTGGCGTGGGCGGGAGAGGGCTCGGAAGAAATGCGCACCGCCGTATCCACCGCACGCGACGAGCCGCCCCGCGGCCAAGGAGCGGTCAGCCGAGCCGTCAGAGAACGCCGGGTAGTGTTCAACAACGATCTTTCCCTTCAAAGCTCCGGCGGCCCGCGCCGGGGGGCTATGCTGAAGCTCGGCTTTCATTCGTTGATCGCGCTGCCGCTGTTCGAAGGCGATGCGGTAGTCGGAACGTTCAGCCTGTGCGCGAGAGAACCTGGATTCTTCGACGAGGACGAGATAGCGTTGCTGACCGAGCTGGCGGGTAACGTATCGTTCGCCCTGGAGCACATGGCGAGGCAGTACAAAATCGAGAAACTGTCCCGCATTCGCGCCATCTCCAGCGGGGTCAATGCCGCTATCGTGCGCATCCGGGAACGGAAAGCATTGCTGGAAGAGACCTGCCGCATCGCGTCCGAGCAGGGCAAGTTCGCGATGGTATGGATCGGGACGATAGATCAGGAAAAGCGGGAGGTCGTGCCGATTGCCTGGACCGAGTTCACGCCGCAAGCCGCGCAAGGCGTGAGCTGGAAGAGCATGAGCGCCGCGGGGGGAACGCTGAGCGAGGCGATCCTTTCTCGAAAACCGGCAGTCCGTGACGACATTGAATCGGAGCTGCCCGTGGGCGGGCTGCGGGGAGAAGCCCTGAAGCGCGGCTGCCGGTCCACCGTGGCCTTGCCAATCGTGGTGGACGACAGGGTGGAGGCGCTTGTCGTTTTGTTCGCGGTGGGACAGGGCTTCTTTGATAGTGATGAGCTGGCGCTTCTCGAGGAGGTCGCGGCGGACATTGCATTCGCGCTGCATACCATCGACAGGCAGGTAAGACTCGATTACCTCTCCTATTACGACACGCTCACCGGGCTGCCCAATCGCTCGCTGTTCGTCGACCGTGTCGGCCAGCAGATGCGATCCCGCGGCAACGAGCCGCTGATGGTGGCCCTGGTCCTGCTCAATCTCGAGCGCTTCCGGAATATCAACGAGACGTTCGGACGTCACGGCGGAGACGATCTGCTTAAGCAGGTCGCGCGGCGCATGGAAGACGCGTTTCACGGCAAGGATTACCTAGGGCGCACCGGCGCGGACGGCTTCGGCGTGGTATTGCGTGGAATCCGGGATGCCGCGAGCGCCGTGCACGCTGTCGAAGACCAGGTTCTCGGCTGTTTCCACGAGCCGTTCAAGCTAACCGGCACCGAGCTGCGCGTTGCGGCAAGAGCCGGCATCGCGCTGTATCCCATCGACGGCGGCGATGCCGATACCCTGTTCAAGAATGCCGAGGCGGCCCTGAAGAACACCAGGGGCGCCGGCGAGCGCTACCTGTTCTACTCGGCGGACCTGAATGCCCGCGCCGCAAGCGTCCTGTCCCTCGAGACCCGCCTGCGCAAGGCGGTGGAAGCGCAGCAATTCGTGCTGCACTACCAGCCCAAGATCGACTTCGCACGCGAAAGGATCTGCGGATTGGAAGCGTTGATCCGCTGGCAGGATCCCGGGGCCGGATTAGTTGCGCCCGGGACCTTCATCCCGCTGCTCGAAGAGACCGGGCTCATACTCGAGGTCGGAAAATGGGCGCTGATACGCGCGCTTGCCCAGCACCGCGAATGGACGGCACGCGGCGTTCCCGCGCCGCGCATTGCCGTCAACGTTTCGGCGATACAGTTGCAGCGCAGGGATTTCGCGGACGTGGTCATTGACGTCCTGCGGCAGAAAGGCGACAGCCCCGATGCGCTCGAGCTTGAGATCACCGAGAGCATGCTCATGAAGGACGTCAATGCCAGCATCGAAAAGCTTTCCATCCTGAGGGGCAAGGGCATTCACATCGCGCTGGACGACTTCGGCACCGGCTACTCGTCGTTGAGCTACATCGCGCGGCTGCCGATCAACTCCGTGAAGATCGACCGCTCGTTCATCAGCGGGATGGCGGGCAACCCGCAGGACATGTCCATCGTGTCGACGATCATCGCGCTCGCTCACTCGCTCAAACTGCGGGTGGTGGCTGAAGGCGTCGAAACCGAAGACCAGTCGAAATTACTGAAACTGCTGAAGTGCGACGAGGCGCAGGGCTATCTCTTCGGCAAGCCGCTGCCGCCCGAACATATAGAGGCGCTGCTGCGCGCGCCCGAGGTGGGACCCGGCAGGGCGACGTGAAGTCTGCAGGTGATTGATCTGGATCGCATGCCTGGACATGATGGAGATTGAAAGAAAACGTGGACACCCCTGCGATCCCGTGGTGACGGACACGTGCGTACGGCCCCTCAAGGAGAGCGGTCTTGCCACTCCCCCATGATCCGGCCCGCTCCGCCCGACGAGACCGGGAGCGGGGATCAGGGCCAGCGCGCAGGAGCTTTCTCCACAAGCTGAGCATCCACTCGAGGCTTTCGCTGTTGCTGCTGCTGGTCGCCATTCCGTTCGTGGCGCTCCTGATCAACGACACAATCCAGCAATACCGGTCACTCAGGCGGGGCATACAGGAACAGGTGCTGCAGCTCGCGCGTCTTGCCGCCAGCAACCAGAACCAGGTGATCGAGCACACGCGTCAACTGCTCGAAGCGCTGGCGAAGGATGCGAGGATCAGCGCGGGCGACTGGCCGGGTTGCCAGGCCATGCTCCCCGATTTTCTGGCGCACTTCCGCGATTCACACTCCAATTTCGTGGTGGCCGACCTGCGTGGTGAGGTAGTCTGCAGCGGCATGCCGCTGCAGACGGGCGTGAACATCTCGGACATCAAGGATTTCCAGGAAGTGGTTGCGACGCGCCGCTTCGTGGTCGGGGACCTCGTTCTCGCCCGCACGACCCGCACCTGGGTCGTGCTTCTCCGCGCCCCCGTGCTGAGTCCCGACGGCAGGATGATCGCAACCGTTTCCGCACCCGTCCCGGTGGAGCGATTCGCGGCTGCAGCAGCGGCGGTGGCGCTGCCCGAGGGCGGCGAACTGCTCATCGTCGATCGCGCGGGGAAACTCGTAGCCCGCCGACCCGATCCACAGCGAACTTCGGGCGAGGGCGTGACCATTGCTCCGCTAGTACGCGCGATGCTCGACCAGCCGCAAGGGGTCGCACAATTCGACGGCGTGGACGGTGTGCGGCGCACCTACGGATTTGCAGCCGCAGGGCACCAGGGAGGCCGCGGGATCCACGTCGCAATCGGGATGCCATTGGCGGCAGTGGCGAGCACTTTGAACCGGCAGCTTGCAGCCAATCTTGCCGTCGTGATCGCGGTCACCCTGGGAGTGTTTGCCCTTGCCACCTACTCCGTCAGGAGATTCGTGAGCAGCCAGCTGACGGCTATAGTCGACGCAGCCAACCGGCTCCGGCGAGGGGATACTTCGGCGCGTACTGGATTGCGCGGTGACAGGGGGGAACTCACCCGGCTCGGAGAAACACTTGACCTGATGGCGCAGGGATTGCAGGCGCGCGAGTCCGAACTCAACCAGGCGTTGCGGGAACTCCAGGAGCAGGTCATCACCGATCCGCTGACCAGGCTGCTCAACCGGCGCTATCTGCGCGAGTACTTGCCGCGCGAACTGATCAGGGCCAAACGCAATCGCGGCTCCCTGGCGGTGGTCCTAATTGATATTGATCACTTCAAGCGGATCAACGACACCTTCGGGCACGAAGCCGGGGACCTCGTTCTGAGGACACTCGGCGCGCTCCTCAAGGACGGTGTCCGCGCGAGCGATATTGCCTGTCGATTCGGAGGCGAGGAGTTCGTGGTCGTTCTGCTGGATGCTGCACCCGAAGGGGCCCGGCAGAAGGCCGAGGCGATGCGCGCCGCTGTGGGAAAACTCGACCTGAACTATCGTGGTGAGTCGCTCGGAAGGATCACGGCCTCGATGGGTGTCGCGCTGTATCCGGATCACGCCGACGATGCCGACTCCCTGCTACGCGCGGCGGACGAGGCGCTCTACCGCGCCAAGAATAGCGGCCGCGACCGGGTGGTGATGAGCGAGACCACCGGCGGCAAGCGGGATTCCTCGGAACCGGCAAGTTATTCCCCGCAAGGTTGATGCAAGGATCGTGCACTGTGGTACGGCCTGTGCCCTAAATCTCGAAGTCCTGAACGGTGAATTAGCGCTAACGCGGGAGACTTATCTCGACGTTGTCGATGAGACGGGTGCGGCCGAGCCGCGCGGCCGCGACCACGACCAGATCGTGATCACGCTCGGTAGGTTGCCGCAGGTCCGCTTGCCGGC
>Ga0137459_1000704_pt1 | contig 11347 bp, 10 predicted proteins | sample EasRivERMGT700_2_FD_104908 | JGI IMG/M metagenome (GOLD analysis project Ga0137459, IMG submission 104908) | Soil microbial communities from meander-bound floodplain in the East River, Colorado, USA - East River MetaG ERMGT700_2 | ecosystem: Environmental > Terrestrial > Soil > Floodplain ...
CGCGCCACCGCCACGAACTGTCCCAACCCCTGGTGCGCGCCGTACCCCAGCGCGATCGGCCCACGTACCGGCCGGTCGAACACCAGCCGCAGCCCATGACCGCGCACCAACCCGCACGCCCCGCCACCGCGTTGGCGCCGCAGCAGGAATCGCTCCCACGGCACGCCCGCCGGCGTCTCCTCGCCCGCCAGCGGCGTGATCGTCGCCGGCGCCGGCAGGCCCAGCCCGGCGATCATTCTCCTCGCCTGCGCCTCCACGGTGTCCGCCGCGCGCCCCCCACGCTTCCGCGGAAACCGCGGCGGCACGAACGGCGTGTGGCTCTCCCAGATCCGCGCCAGCCCCAGCTGCGCCGCCCGTCCGCGCGTCGACTCGCCCACCAGTCCGCCCACGTCGTCCGCCCGACACGTCGCCAGCCACGTCATCCGCAGATCGGGGCCGCCGTGTCCCCACACCGGGGCGCGATGCAGCTGCTCCAGCGCCCCCAGCGCCCGCTCGTCGAACCCGTCGCGCGCACAGATCACGATCCGATCCAGCCGCCCATCCCCATCGTCATCCGCGGGCAAGAAGAACGCATGCGCATGCCCCGACCTCGGCTCCTCGCCTATTCGCCCCACGAAGGTCGGGTGCCCATCCGAGTACGCCACCAGCGCCCTTCGTACGCAGTCGCCCACCGCGATCGCCCGCGTGATTGCCGGCCGCACCGCCGCGCCGATCGCGAACCAGGCCACCGTTGGTGCGGCTGCACCCGCGGTAGGCCGACGTGGGAGCGTCTGCGATATCGCCGTGCTCTCGAACTGGATCATCTCGAACCTCCTGCGCGCGATCCGTGCCCTGGCGGCAAGGTCGGCTTGGTTCCAGCGTTGACGCTGGAGCCGGCGGCGGCCGAACAACCGGGGCGCAGAAAAAAAGACGCGGTTGTTTGTACGGTCCCGGCGTGAGCAGACGTCTCGTCAGCATGAACCGTACGACTCCGCCGGCAGCGCCGGCGTTCGAGGACCTCCCGCCGCGCCGCTCGCCCGCAGCCGGCGTGCGGAACGACCTCGCTGTGTCGCTCGAGATCGTCACCCCCATCCTGGGCGGCGGTTATCGAGCGCGCACGCCGGACGACGTCGACCACATCCGCGTCCCCACCGTACGCGGCCAGCTGCGGTTCTGGTGGCGTGCGCTGTCGGCGGGCCGCTTCGAGAAGTCGACCTCACTGCACGTGGGCGAGGCGACGGAGGATCCATCTCCTGGGCGCCAGCACCGATGCGCCTGGATCCGCGATCGTCAATCAGTCGCCGCCGCGAACGCCTCCTCGATCGAGTCGTGGTGCGGTGCTCGACGCGAGCGTGAGCATGAGGCGTGCGAGTGCGCAGAGCGGGGGGGCTCGGACGCGGAATCAGGGCGGGATCCGCTGGTGCTTGTTCGTTCGGCTTGCCATCCAGGCCAGCGCCACTCGATGGACCACTCGTCCCGCTGGCAATCGTCCGACCTGGCACTCCCGATCGCAGGCCACAGCGAGCACGGAGGGTCGCTACGGGTCGCGACCTGCATGAATGACCCGGGGGATTTACTTCCGAGATCGAACGATGGTACAGGTGTTCTTGAGGAGAGTGGCACAGGCAGGCATGCGTGCATGGTTGATCCGTGTCCAACACCCGATCGGCGTGTGGGAGGGGTCATGAGACGGACCTTCCATCGTCGATGACCGGCATGCCGGTCCTTCCCAGCCCGCCGAGGAAATGGGAGCGCGAGGGGCTCCACGTCGCGTTGACGCTTCGAACGATCACGCCCGTGGTCGGCGGCGGGCCCCGAGCGTGCCGTTGGCTGCGACGTCTTCTTCCCCGAGAGGAATCCTTGTTGGTCAACTGGCGAATCTTGTGCAGCGGCGCATGGGCTTGGCTCGATGACCGCGATCCGACTCCCTCCAGTCGCCGCCGACGCCGCCCGGAGAATCATGCCTGACGCACCGCCGCCATACACACCCGTCAGCCAAGCCGCGGACCTTCACACTAGGACCATCGCTCTAGAGGTCGTGACCCCGATTTTTGGGGGTAGTGCCCGAGCACGCGAGCACGCGCGCCCATGGGAACCGATCCGCGCAGCTTCCATCCGCGGTCAGCTTCGGTTCTGGTGGCGCGCTCGGCAGGCCGGACGCTTCGCAACCTCACAGGCGCTGTGGCTTGCAGAGCGCAAGCTGTGGGGGGGGAGTGGTGCGGACGCCGCGGACGTTCACCGCTCTTCCGTGCGGGTGTCCGTCGGAGAGTGTGACCACGTACATGAAGCGGGGGACGCGATTCACCCCCAGCATTTCGATGGATATGTGCTCTGGCCGGCCGCTATGCCCACCCAGGTGAGCCGCCTCGCCCCCGGCGTCACCTTCGCGCTTACGATCGTGTGGCCAGCGACGCTCGATGCTGATCGCGAGGCGAAGGCTGCGCTCCGAGACTGGCTCCTCTTCGGAGGAATTGGTGGTCGCACGCGACGTGGATGCGGCGGGTTGCGCGTCGTCAAACCGGACGACCGGAACTGGCTCGAGCTACCCACGACCGCCCAATCCCTCGCCAGCTTTGGCGCGCCCGGTGGTACCTCGCTGGTCGCAGCACACATCCCTCAACTGGCCGGCGCCGAGTTCCGATGTAGCACGCCGGGCACCGACGCTGTAGCGGCCTGGCGCCTCGCTCATGGATGGCTTCGGAGCTTCCGCCAGGGTGCCGACGACCAACTCGATCCGAACGAAGACGCACGCGGCCGGACGAGCGGCGATTTCGCCCGCAGCCGACCCCAATGGCGTCCAGGTGCCCCAGGGCGTGAGGTCCGTCCCGGACAATCGCGATGGCCCGAGGCCGACGAGATCCGACGGGCCTTCGCGCCTTTCGCACGCGGTTTCGCCCACAAGCCAGATTACGCTGGACCTCTGACCTGGCCACGAGCGAACTTCGGCCTGCCCATCCAGGTCCAGTTCCAGGCAAGAGATAGAGCCAACGCCTACTACGTGGGAGAGGAGCCACCCAACGTGGCGCTCGGATGGACTGATCGACCGGGCAACGAGATCATCCAGCGCCTTCCCTCGCCGCTCATCCTGAAGTCGATGCAGCTTCGAGACGGGCGCTTCGTCTCGCTCGCACTCTGGCTCACGCGGTCCATGCCGGCGAACGCCCGTGTTGGCATCGTTCAGGGGAACTCTCTCAAGGCAGGGTCCGACGCGGCGTTCTCGACCATGCCGGGGCCGCCCGCAACCCTCCTCTTCACCCCGCTGGTCGCGCACGCATCGGTCCGTGACGCCTTCCTCGCATGGCTCCGCACCCAGCAGGCACCCGTCGGAGGTAGGCTGTGACCCACTACCTCGTCGAGGTCGCACTCGGGCCGGTCCAGGAGTTCATCATCCACGCGCGTCGATCGCGCGATCTCTGGTTCGGGTCCCACATCCTGAGCGAGCTCAGCCGTGCTGTCGCACGCTCTCTGGCGGCGGCCGGCTTCACCCTGGTCTTCCCAGCGCTGGCCAAGAACCACCCCGAGCTCGAGCCATGCCGCGGACTCTTCCGTGACGTGCACGCGTATGAGCCTCCGCTCGCCGTGTCGAACATCGTGCTTGCACACTCGCCCGACATAACCGAATCCGCGCTCGAGCCGGCGCTGACAGCCGCGCGCACAGAGGCGCTCGAGATCTGGCGCGGGTTCGCGGGGCACGCCGCCACGGAGGTGGCGGCCCTCCTTCGTCCTGATGCACGCGATCGGGTCATCGCGGCGCTGGACCACGTGCTCGAGTTCACCGCCGCTTGGGAACCCCTACCGAACCCGGCGAACGCAACCCGCGTGCCGGAGGCACGGGATCGCCTCGCGCAGCACATCGCTTCGCGCAAGAGCCTCCGCGACTTCAGCGCGTGGGACGGGCATGCCGGGCATCCGAAGTCGAGTCTGGATGGCTATCGGGAGAGCGTCCTTCGCGACGACCTCGATCAGTTGCGGGGAGCCGAGTTGAAGCAAGTTCTGCGCATCGCCACAAGGTTTCGCATTCCGCTCACGGAGCACCTCGACGGCCTTGGCGTCGTCAAGCGTGCAGGCGGCACGCCCCGTCAGTTCATCCCGCTTGCTCGAATTGCACTCGCCCCGTGGATCGAAGGTGTGCGGACGGCCGAGCCGGTTCGTTTTGCTGACGTGCACACTCGACTCGCGGGACTCCTTGACGACACGACACTGTCGGGAATCGACTACCTTCCAAGGCCTTGGCTGCAGAACTTCCCCTTTGACGGCGAGGTATTCCTCGAAGACCAGTGGAAGAACCATGTCCCGCGCAAGAGAAGCCGTGGGGGGCGGGGGCTTGCGACTGAAGCCGTCGACACCAAAGTCGAGAGAGCCTATGAAGCCTTCACGAACGAGGTCGTTCGGCCACTGCTTCGCGGTCGCAAGCCCGACCCGTACATCGCGTGCCTGGTAGCCGACGGCGACCGGATGGGCAGGGCACTCGACGCTCGATCCAGCATTCGAGATCTGCAGCGGGCCTCGGACATCCTCGGCAAGTTCGCTGCGGAAGCGCGGAGTATCATCCTCGACGCGATGGGCAATCTCGTATACGCGGGTGGTGACGATGTACTTGCCTTCGTGCCCGTGACGCGCGCCGTGGGAGCGGCCGCGCAACTCGCCGCAACGTTCTTGGAGCACATGGGCGAAGCATTCCCGGATCTCGACCCGTTGCCGACACTCTCGGTCGGCATCGGTATCGGCCATGTACTGACACCGATGGGCGAACTCCTCCAACTCGGCCGCGACGCGGAGAAGATCGCCAAGGCTGGTCCCGCCGGTACTCCAGTTCCGAAGGCCGCTGAGCGTAACGCGTTCGCCATCCTCAGCGAACGGCGAGGCGGTGCCCGGGTGGCCCTGCGTCAGCAGTGGATACCGACCACGACGGCAATAGCCGACACCGTCAACGATCGGGTGGCGCGATTCCTGGCGCCCAACTTCCCCCATGGGCTCCCCTACGAGGTCCGTAGCCTTCTTTCCCGTTTTCCAGCCCTCGTCGTGGATGAGCCTGCCACACACAAGCCCCCGGCCCCCGAGTACGTGGAGACCATCAAGCAGTGGGCCTTGATCCTCGCCTCCGAACTCCGCGGCGTCCTGGTCCGAAAACGACTCGCGCAGGGCACCCCCACAGAGATCGATCCCGAATGGGCGGCCTGGGTCTCGACATCGGTACGGCCCTTGCCGATCCCAGCGCCCCGTACGCATCCCTCCAACGCGCGGCGCGGCGTTGGGTCGATGAGTCGCTGGTCATCCGTCATCTGGCACTCGCTGCCCGCGCCGAGAACCGAGCAAAGGGAATGGCTGCCGCATGACCGCTACGTCGATTCGCATCCTCTCCTGCCGTGACGGGTTCTCGATCAAGGATCCTCGCGGCTTCAACGTTGCCGGAGGCGTGATCGGTCGAGGAGTCGGCTTCCCGCTGCCGCCGACCACCGCGGGTGCGTCCCGCACCGCGATCGGGGACTCTTCGGGATGGATCGGCGCGCCGCAGATCGCGAACTGGGAGGCACTGCCGAAGGACGTGGCCGTCGAAGGGCCACTCGCTGTCGCGCGGAACCGCAGTTCGGGTTCCAATTCCTGGGAGCCGCTCTTTCCCGCTCCGCGAGACCTGCTGGTGCTGCCGCCTTCCGACGACGACACCGCCTTGGACACGCTTCGTCTCCTCTGGCTCGAACCTCGACCGCCGAGCAGCGCCGTCCGGAGCACGTGGTCCGGGAGCCGCGACGATGCAGCCACAGAAGCACTGGACTGGCCGCGCGTCGCGGAGAAAGTGAAGCCGCTCACGCCGCCCGCCTGGTGGGAACGCGATGCCGCACTGGAGTGGCTCTTGACGCCAGCCGAGTTCGTCAAGAAGACGAAGATGCCAAAGGCCGGCTGGGTCGCCGAAGGGCGCTTCGACATGCGCCTTGCGATCGATCGCGTGACGCGCACCGCGCGCACCGGCTATCTCTATGGGCTCGAGACCGAGGAGACGCTGCGTCAAGACGGCGCGGGCTTTCGGGAACTCGGGATCTGGCTTCGTGTCGCGCGGGGTCCACACCCTGAGCCCGCCGCCCATTGGCGCTTCGGTGGTGAGGCACGTTGGGCCTCGGCACTCGTACTTGAAAGCGACCCATTCGTGTTCCCGCGCGACGCCTTCGCGAAGGTGCTCGACAGGCAAGTGACTCGACGCTGTCGCCTACTCCTCATGACGCCCGCAGTCTTCCGAGCGCGCGGCGAGGACCGCGACAAGCACCGTCCCGGCTGGCTCCCCGACCTCTTCGAGGTTGCGAAGGATGAGTTGGTCTTCCGCGGCCAGCTCGCGGGCATCGATCTTACCCTCCGCGCGGCCTTCGTCGGCCGGGCCGGCGCCTTGAGCGGCTGGGACTTCAAGCTGGGCGGCCCGAAGGCTTCTCGCCTCTACGTGCCGCCCGGGGCCATCTTCTATGTCGAAGCCGGTCGCGACCTGACGGTCGACGACTTCGCCGCCTTGTGGCTCGCGACGCTGCAAGTGCCCAGATCGCAGGAAGCTCGCGATGGCTTCGGACTCGTCGTTCCAGGCCTCTGGCCAATCAATCCCTGATCCACCCTTCCCTCTGTGAGCATCACCATGAAGAAGGCTTTCCTCGTCCACTGTCTCTCGCCGCTCCATCCGGGGACTGGCCAGGCACTCGACCTCATCGACCTGCCGATCGCGCGCTACAAGGCGACGCGCATCCCGTTCTTGCCGGGCTCGAGCATCAAGGGAGTCGCGCGCGATGCGCGCACCCCGGATCTTCCGCGCTCCGCTACACTCGACGCCGCTTGGTCGACCTTCATCGCGGCATTCGGCCCGGACGTCGAGAAGGACGACGCAAGCGAGCACGCCGGTGCCGTCTCGTTCGGAGACGCGCGCCTCCTGCTCATGCCTGTTCGGAGCCTTCGCGGCACCTTCGCCTACGTGACGTCGCCGCTGCTCCTGCGTCTCGCACACCAAGACTTCCAGGACGCCGGCCTTCCGAGTGTGCCGCCCATCCCCGATGTTCCCGCGCCCGATCGCGATGGGCCCGCTGCCCAGGTGCCGCGCGCGCTGGTTCCACAACTACAAGATTCGGTCCTCGTGCACCGGCCTGCTGCCGCGGCCGACGTGAGACCTCGACTCTTCCTGGAGGATCTGGACTTCGTCGCGGCGGAGCACGTTGCCACCTCGCTCTGGGCTGAGTGGCTCGGGCTGCGTCTCTTTCCGGAGCGGCAGGACGACCTCAAGCGGCGTTTCGTCGTTGTCGATGACGAGGCGATGACCTTCATCTGGGAGACTGCGACCCAGGTCGACGCGCACAACCGCATCAACGATCGCGGCACGGTCGCGGACGGCCAGCTCTGGTATCAGGAGAGCCTCCCGCCCGAGACCGTGCTACTCGGCCTCGCGACGGCCACGGAGTCGTTGCGCCAGGGGCTGAGCGCGACGCGCGCGGTGATGCTCGCAACGGCGCTCAAGAACGAAGATGTGCTCCAGTTCGGCGGCAAGGCGAACACCGGCAACGGCCGTGCACGCTTGCTGGCGATCGCCTGACCCATGACGGAGGACTCATGATGCTCACTCTCGAACAGGCTCGCATGGACGTCGGCTATCAGGCGACCTGGACCTACGCCTTCCTGCGGCAGCCGGACGGCACCTATGTGCCGAACGGAAAGAAGCCCAAGACGTGGAAGACTCAGGTGATGAGCTTCGGGACGAACATCCAACGCTGTGGTCTCCTCCAGGCGTTGGCCTTCCTGCGCCGCGACGGCGAGACGGTGTACGAAGCGATCCAACTCGCATTGGGTGAGCACCTCCGATCTCGGGGGTTTCTCGCGCGGAGCCCGCCACCTGATCTTCTCGAGACCGTCCGAAAGTTGCCCGCGTTCGACTACATGCTTGTCTCGCGGGAGGCGCTCGGCGTTGCGTTGTGGCTCAAGCGCGCGGCGCAGATCCTGTGCGCTGACGCCGCCATCGGAGTCGCACCCGTCACCGACGAGGCCGGGGGAAGACATGCGTGACGCGGTCTGGAGGTCTGGAGTTGCCGCCAGGCCGCAGGACGCACATCCAGGCTTGTGGTGGTCGCGGATCGCACCGATTCCCGAGGGTGCGGGCGAGGGTCTGAGGCCCGAGGACAAGGACACGATCATCGATGAGATGTGCATGATCGGCGTACCGGACTTCTACGCCCGAGCCTTCGCGACCTGGCGAGCGTCGATCGCACCGCGCGCTTATCTCTGGGAGTTCGAAGCTACTTCGCGGCTTCTCGTTGGGCATGGTGAGCCGAGCGCCATTGGCATCGGGATCACGCTGCACCCGATCTACGGCGTCCCCTGGATCCCAGGATCGGCCGTGAAGGGCATCTTGAGCCACCACCTCGGACTCTCCGGGATCGCGGAGTGGGCGGGTGTCCAGTATCAGGACAAGCGCGGGGAACTGCGTATCCTCGGCGACGGCGCACCGGTCATCGGTCCGGGGCAATGGACGCGCGCGCTCTTCGGCGCACCTGCGATACCCCGGTTCCGGGACCATCCTGCGGAGGAGGCCGAGCAAGGTGTCGTCACCTTCGAAGACGCGTGGTTGATGCCCGGCGACGATCCCAAGGTGCTGGTCCGCGACGTGCTCACACCGCACCAGAAGAAATACTACGACAAGCAGGGCCTCGAGCAGCCCGTCGATTGGGACGATCCGAACCCGGTTGGGTTCGTGACAGTGAAGCCGGGAGTGCGTTTCCTCTTTGCGCTCGGTGTGCAGCCAGTCCATGCCACCTGGGCCGAACTCGCGTTTAAGCACTTGAGGGATGCGCTCATCGAGAACGGGATCGGTGGCAAGACGAGCGTCGGCTACGGGCACTTTCGAAGCGTCACGCAGGCGCCAATACCACCACTCGCTGCGCGGTCAGAGGCGCTGGAGGCATTTCTGGCCGCCTTGGCGCGAGTCGCAGAGCTCGCCGAAGGCAAAGTGCCCGCGTTTCGGAAGGCGGGCTTCCTCGCACTTGCTGCCGCAGTTCCCGCGCAAAACAAGCGCGAGGCGAGGGCGGCGTTTAGTAGGCTTGCCGAACACAAGAAGATCGCGCGTGAACTTGCCACACTTGTAGCTGAAGTCCGTGGAGAACTCGATGGATGACTGTAAGGGGCGAGCCTGACTCATGTCTGACAAGCACACCCTGGCGCCGTGCGTCGCGATCGTCGGCCCGGCCAACAGTGGCAAGAGCACGATCCTCAACCTCCTGGACGCCGCGCTCAAGCGGCACCCGGCGCGACTGTTGGTACACGTCGTGCCGGGAAGCCCGGACGGGACTGGGCGCTACCTGCACCACGCGCCCGAGTTGCGCACCACGTTGAAGGATCAGGTCAAGGGCAGGTGGGGACCGGCGACCGTGGACACGATCCGGACCTGGATCCGCAACAGCCGCAGCTCGCTCGATCTGGTGCTGCTCGACTTCGGCGGCAAGCACGCGGCAGATAACGAGACGATGCTGCGAGCCTGCACGCACTATCTTGTGCTCGCGAGGACGCTTCCCGATCCCGCGCAGGAGCGCGCGGAGGGCATGCAATCGTGGGTCGACGAGTGTACCCGGTGCAGCCTGTCCCCCGTGGGACGCTTCACCTCCCTCTTGACGGTGGGAGAGCCATGGATCATCCGCACCGTGGATGGCTGGCTTGAAGGTGCCTTCCGCTCGGACACGAGCGCCCCCGGCGATCCGACGAATGGGGCGATCCTCGACGCGCTGATTGCAGCGATCATCCCTCTCGCCGTCCGCCGCCCCCGCCCGCTCTACCTCGACCTCGATCTCGACGGCGGTGAGCGCTGGCACTTCGATCATCTGGCGGACCTGGGCGGCCACGCGCGTGCGCTCGACGAGCTCGTCGCCACCGGCGCGTCGATCACCCTCGGCGGCGGGAACACCCCGACCTGGGCCTATCTTGCCGCGATGCACCGAGTGCTCGACAAGCGACCGGATGCGACACTGTCGGTCTTCGCCCCCAAGGAGGCAGGTGGGCTGGTCGAGATTCCGGCGGTCATTGTCCCCGATCCCGAGTCACCGCTGACCGACCAACTCGCCGTTGGCTGGTCTGTGGAGCGTGACGCGGGCGTCCTCAACCTGCAGGTCCTCACCGAGGATCACTTTCTTCGTCACGATGCCTTCGCAGCCATCGGACGCGGTCCACTGCCCAACACACCCGTGCCCGATGGGCCCCTCTTCACATCCGGCAAGGCGCCGATCTGGCTGCATCTCGCCTACTCGCGATGGCTGCGCCAGGTCGCGCCGGAGCGCACCATCGGCGTCTGGGATGCCGGGAAGCGCGGCGTTTTCTTTGTGACGCCGCGCGAGGCCCCTCGTTTCGGACTGTGGGAGCACCCGCCGATCCCCGCGACGCAACCAGGTGGATCATGACGGCAGCATCCACCATCGATGTCTTCGTCCGGTGCGGCGAACGCTACCGTCCTCCGGCCGACGACGCCGGGTGGCAGATCGTCACCTTGCCCGCGGCCCTCGCATCCGAAGACCTGCCCAGCTTGGGGATGCCGCTCGTGCTCGACGCGCTCCTCGCGCACCACCTTCGGCAGCTGGGCACGATTCATTTCTACGATCAAGTGATCCCGCCGAGCGACCCGGCGTACCGTTTGGCGATCTCGTGGTCGTGAACAGGAAAGCGGCACAGCCATGCATGACGCGCTGCCCCTTCGCATGGACCTCGACGGTGCGACGCGCACCGCGACAGTCGCACGCGCTGAACATCCGGTCGCGGTCGCCGTGCTCCCCTTGGGAGCCTGGCTCGAACCGGCGCTGGCGCTGCCGCTGATCGAGATCGCGCTCGACGTCACCATCCGCACCCCGTGAGCGTCAGCTCGCCGGCCTGCGCGGTCGTGCGCGGGCTGATCGGCCAGCGGCTGCGGGACCTGCGGTGCCTGACCGGGGCGCCGACCTGCAGCGGCTGCCCCGTCGCCGCGGCCTGCGACTACGGCCGGATCTTCGAGGGCGGATCGCCGCACCCGTTCTGGCTCCAGGGCATCCCGGCCACGACGGAGCTGGATCCGGGCGCCCAGCTCGCGGCGCGGCTGTACCTCGCAGCTCCGGCGCACACGGTCGCCCAGTACCTCGACGTCACCCTGCGCGACGCCCTCCGGGCGCTGGATCCCGATGCAGTCCTCTCGGCGTCACAGGTGCGCGCCCTCACGCTGGGCGAGTTGATGCCGGCGGCGCCCCCGCCGCCAGAGGACGGGCGGCTCCACCTCCGCACCGAGACGCCGCTGTGGCTGCGGGGCGACGAGGCGCTCTGCCGGGCGCTGTGTCCCGGGGTGCCGTGGCTGGCGCTCCTGGCCCGGGCCGGCATCCGGCGGCTCGATGCGCTGGTCCGCGCG